>ENA-UOJC01000080-UOJC01000080.1-human-gut-metagenome-genome-assembly--contig:-C104-NODE-80-length-159827-cov-12.478776_pt1 | contig 159827 bp, 160 predicted proteins | sample MGYA00242339_ERZ723886 | MGnify/ENA metagenome assembly ERZ723886 | reverse complement strand
ATAATAGTTAAAATTATTAAAGAATGGAAAATTCTTTTAAAAAATTTAGACCCTCTTCTTAATAGAAGAGGGTAAAATTTTATCCTACATTTTTAAGATTAACTGCTTACATGCTGCAAGCATTATTCTGATTATTTTTTAAATATTTGATTACCGCAAGGGCAAATTCTTCGGCCGATTGGTAATTTTGTGCAGTTATGAGATTTTTGTCTTTTATTACATTAACAGCTCCGTCAGATAATGCAATAAATAATGCCCCTTTTTCTTTTAGTGCATCTTCAAGAGAGAATGGCGTAAGTTTATCTTTTTTTGCACTGGTTTCTTCGGAATTTGTAAAACAGGTTAACTTTTTTTCGTTAACAAAAGCTTTTCCGTCACTCATTGCTTTTAAAAGTCCTGCCGGCCCATGGCATATTGCTGCAATAAGTTTCTTTTTCTTATCAAAAGAACTTACTATTTCACCGATTAATTCACTTTCGGCAATATCAAACATCGGGCCATGGCCGCCCGGGAAAACAACTGCATCATAAAAATTATAATCAATACTTTCAAGCGGTGTAGTATCTTCAAGAGCTTTTTTGGCCTCATGCCATTTTATATCGTCAATAATATTTTCACTTGCCGGATCAATCGGGGCTGGACCGCCATTAAGGCTTGATGTTGTTACAAAAAAACCTTCTTCTTTAAATTTTAAATAAGGAATCGCAAATTCTTCAAACCATACCCCTGTTTTATGATGTTCGTCAAAATGGTCTGAATTTGTAACTATCATTAATACTCGCGGATTTGGTTTTATTTCACAGGTTTCAACAATTTCTTCATGGTATAAGATTTCATTTTCATTAGTTTCAGTCATAAAGTCCTCCTTTTTTTTGATTGAAACCTGTTTGCTCCAATATAAACATTGCCCGGTAAGATAATTTTAACGAAATAATTTACATCATTTACGGATTTTATTTTTTGTGTATAATCATAAAGTTGACAGTCAGACGGGTTAGAGATATGTTTTCGGAAAAAATTAATCTTTTAAAAGCTTTTGCTATAATGCTTGTAGTTTCGGGACATCTGGAGTTTTCAATGCTCGGCATGTTTCCTCCGTATTCATTTCAGCTTGCTTTATTTTTCTTTATTTCGGGAATGTTGTTTAAAGAAAAATATTTAAATGATACGGTTACGTTTGTTAAAAGACGTTTGAAAAGTTTAATTTTGCCCTATTTTCTTTATGAAATATTTTATGTTGCTGTGACTTATATAATTTTTCATTTTACAGGGAAATGGTGGGGTGAACCTGTTACGTGGAAGAATTTTTTCCTGACTCCGTTTTTGAACGGACACCAGCTTGAACTGTCCTGTCCGTTATGGTTTGTACCGCAGTTGTTTATTACAATGACGGCATTTCTGTTTTTTATGAAATTTTTGTTTAAATTGACGCAGAATAAATTTGTACATCTGGCTATATTTTTGATTTTTGGTTTTTTATCAATTCCTGTAATAAAAAGTATTCCTGTTACGCCGGTTAATCTTTTGATTTTCAGAACGGTTTTTTCAATGTTTTTTGTTTATCTGGGGTATTTTTATATGCATCATATTAAGGATAAACATGATATTTTCACACCGAAGTGGCTCGGGGTAATTCTGGTTTTTCAGTCAATATTGTGGCTGTTTAACAGGGATTATGATCCTCAGCACGGTATAGGTTTAAGTTATGTACTTGTGTGGGCAAGATTTGATGACCAGATTATTGTTCCTGTATTAACATCTTTGACAGGGATATGGGCAAGTTTATTTACGGTAAATCTTGTTTATCCGTATTTTAAAGATATAAAATTTTTGAAATATATGGGCGAAACAACTTATCATATAATGGCAAATCATCTTCTGGTAATGTATCTGATTACGGTCGTTTTCTTTAAAATTAACGGAATACCGATTGCCGAAAGAGCTTTGCACAATATTTACTGGATTTATAATCCTGTACAGACAACATTCTTATACTTTGTCCTGACAATGGTAATTACAACTTACGCCGGCGTTTTGCAAAAGTATATTAAGGCTAAATTATTTTCAGCCAAACAGTAGCATAAGGATACATTAAAAGGCGTGTTGTCTTTTGCGTCGGCGAAACTTTAACTTTGTATTTTTCGCCGTTAAGAATGTTTTCCAGATAAACATAATCTTTTTTGGTCGGTTTAAATACAATTCCGACAGGCAAATCAATTTCCGCAACGCGTTTGTTGCTGTCAAGATTATGTATAATCAGATATTTTTGACCTTCATACTCTCTGATATATGCAAAATCCTTTTCTGATTTTGTTTTTAACAGAGTGAATGAACCACGTGAAAGTGCAGGCGTTTGTTTTCTTAACGCTATCATATGCTTAACTTCGGCATGAACTTTTGTTGCAAGACTGCTTCCTTTTGGTTTTCTCATAGTGGAATAGAAAGCATCATAGGTTAAAACGCCACGGTTTATATCACGACTGTCAAAGAATGAAAGAAGTTTCAGTTTATTTTTCTTTTGTGTTTGTTCTCTTTTTTTAGCGGCTTTTTTTGCATAAGAGAAGTTATTCTGTGCTGCAATTTCATCACCGTAGTATATAATCGGAATTCCCGGCAATGAAAGCAGAGTCGAATATGCCATTATAATTCTGTCCGCATTATTATTCAAAAAGTTTGCGGCTCTTCCGCTGACGCCAAAACCTTTTCGAAATTCCGCACCAAGAGGTTCAAGGGCATCATAGATAACCTGTCTGACTTCCGGACTGACCATTTCCAGCGTAAGCTCATCATGAACTCTCAGGAATGTTGCCCAGCTTGTAGATTCCGGAATACCGGGAGTAGCTTTATTTGCTTCTGCAAAATATTTGTTATTTCCGGTTATAAAGGCTGCCCAGAGTGCAGGCATGTACGGGAAATGATATGCAATCTGAATTTCGTCCGTACGTTTTAACTCAACCGGTTTATTGTCTATATTGGTTGTAATGGTTCTTTCCTTACCAAAGTAAGGTAAAATATCTTTTGGAATCTGGCATGCTTCAGCCTGAATAACCGAGCGTGGTGCCGTTGCCTGAAGGTATAGACTTATAATTTTTATAATATTATGTGTTTTGTTAAGATTTTCGGCCGTAGAACCTTCTTCTTTCATGAGGTAAGGAATAGCATCCATTCTGAAAATATCAATACCGAGATTTGCCCAATAGCTTACTGTTTCAAGACAGTAATACAAAACTTTCGGATTTTCCCAGTTAATATCAAGCTGGAATGGATAGAAGGTATGATAAACATAATAATCTTTGCCGTTTATCGTAACTTTTCTGTAATGGTTTTCTGTAATTTCAGGGAAAATTAGTCTTCTTTTTGAAATCTTGCCGTTAGGTTCTTTATATTCAATAACGGTACCTCTTTTCGGATCAACATATTTTTTGTATTCAGGCATTTCTTCTCTTACAACAAAGTAATTAAGTTTATCAAGGTCACCTTTGAGTGCAGCCTGAAACCATTCGTGCTGGTCTGAGAAATGATTTAAAATTAAATCAGCCTTGATTTTGAATCCCTTTTGTTTTGCGGCAATGACAAATTCTTTAAATTCAGGCATTCCGCCCAAATCTTTTCTTACATTCTGCGGATTTTTTACGTCGAAACCCGAATCATTCATCGGAGAGTCTGCAAACGGCATTATATATAGTGTTGTTACACCTAAGTCTTTTAAATAATCAAGCATTTGAATAGAATCTTTAAAAGAATTAGGTTTTTCAGGATTGATTACACCGAACTGGTCAACATAAAACATATAAATAATTTCATCTTTATACCAGTCTGATTTTCTGTTGATATCTTCCTGAATAAGATTTTGCGGACGGTCTTTTACGGCTTTTTGTGCAATATTGACTATATTATTATAAATTTCGTCAATGTTTTTTGAACCGTAAACCTGTGCAATATTACTTTTTAATTCTTTTTCCAGTTCAGGTGAAATTACACTTGTCCTGACAATATCCTCTGATTGTATTTTTACTGTAGGAATCTCCGAAGCTGATTCTGCAGCCAATGCTGGAATATTTACTGACAACATTGATATTAATAATGTTGCGGCAAGAACCTTTTTTGTTGTGACTAAAATTTTCATACTATAAACATAGCATAAAAAAAATTTTATGGAATAATCTGTTAAAAAGACTACCCGATTGGACTTTTTGTATTGTTTTTAGGTTAAAAAAAAGCCGGTATGTTGTGGATACCGGCAGGCTTTACTTAATAAAGTAAAGAGGTGATGATTATTTTGTTTTTGAAGGTTACAATTTGCTCCCTGCAGCTTTGTACAGGCTGATGTAATCAACCATACATTCAATTTGCTGCTGGGCTACGAGCTTATCTATAGAAAGCAGGTTTTCTTTAAATTGAATTAAATCCAGCTTTGAAATTGTTCCCTGATTATATTTATCTCTGTTGAACATATAATCTGTTTTTTCCAATTCTGCCTGCTTTTTTGTCTGTTCCATTTTTTCAGTATCTTTTTTTACTGATACCAGTGCATCATTTACTTCCTGAATTGCTGTCAGGTTAGTTTTATAGTAATTCTGAAGGATTCTTTCGTATTGAGTTTTCTTTAATCTCAAATTAGATATAAGAGAACCTCCTGTAAATATCGGGAGTAATCCGGCTGCACCGATGGAAGCGAGCATATTTTTGGTTGACCAGGAACTGCCAATGCTTGTTGCATTAAACAATGCAAGTCCCGTTAAATTAAATGTCGGCAGAAATTCTTTTTTTGCTACTCTGACATCAATTCCCGCTTTTTCAACCATTTTTTCAGCTCTCAAATAGTCAGGTCTTTGAACAATTATATCTGACGAAATTTCATTTGGAATTACGCCTGTATAAGAAATCTGTTCATAAGGTGTTCTTTTTAATTCAGCAATATTTGCAGGACTTTCTCCGATTAAAACAGCAAGCTGGTGCAGCAGGTAATCTCTCTGCTTTTCAAGGTCAACTAAATCAATCTGACCCTGTACGAGAGATTTGTTTGCTTTAACCGTATCTGCAGTTGAGGTTATGCCTTCTCTGTTTCTTGCAAGCATAAGGTCATATATCTCCTGACGTAAATCAACAATTTCTTTTTGCAAATCTATAAGCTTATCAAGTCTTACAATATTTAAATAAGCTGTACCAACGGCAGCCGCTACGGAGATGTATGCCGCACGTTCATCAAATTTTGATGCTTCGTATAATTTTTTTGCTGATTTTGTTTTATCTCTGTTTTTTAAGAATATATCAATTTCATACTGGGCGATTGCAGGAGTTGCAAACATCCAGTCGGCATCAGAACTCCCAGGCATTTTTACGTAGTTCGGTGCGTACCCTGCAGTTACTTTCGGAAGTTCGTTTGAAAATTGTAATCTTGTATTATAGTAATATTCTTCAACAGCAAGTGTTGCCATTTTCAAATCATAGTTATTGGTGATAGCTTTTGTAATATATTCATTAAGAATATCATCGTTGAAATTTCCCCAGAAATCCATGTTCACGTAAGCATATTTATAATCGTCAGAAACTTTTTTGTTTTTCTTAACCATGCTTTTGAATTGTTTCGGGGTATTATTGTTAACCTGTTTTATATTTTCTTCTGCCAGTGCAGGCATGAATGTCATGGTGGTTAAACTTGCTAAAAGTATTGTTGCTAGTATCTTTTTCAATGTTTTATTCCTTACTAAAATATCAACTTGCATTTTTTACAATGATATGTTAGCATAATATTGTTGTAAATGCAACATATTTTTTTTACAACATAATTTAAAATAATAAAAAAGAATTGAAATATATGGAAGATAAATTGGTAAAACATTTTACGGATAGTATATATTATGAATTGGAAAAGACTGCAAGGGTTTTAAGGCTGCTCGGGGTGCAGATGTTTGAAAAAATAGATGCAGGACTCGGAGGGGATGAGCATGCCGCTCTTGATACAATCTCATGTAACCCGAATATCTGTCAGAGAGATCTTGCAAAATTAATATTAAAGGATAGAGCTAATACAGGTAAAATAATAAATTCTCTGGAAGAAAAAAAACTTATTGAAAGATGTATAGATACAAAAAATAACAGACTTGTTAAAAAAGTTAAAATAACAGAAAAAGGCGAAGAAACTTTGGCATATATAAATAATCAATTAGAAAAAATGTTTAATGAGCAGCGTACAAACTGTAAAATTAATCTGGATGATATTGAAAAGGTTCAATGTTTGCTGAAACGTCTGCGTTTAAGTTTTGAAGAACTTATAGATATGAAAATATAATTATTACAGATGAGGTTAAAAATGGAAGAAGAAAAAACAAATGAAACACAGAATGAGGAGAAAAAACAACCCCCTAAAGGAAGAAAAAGAACAATAGGAGCTATTCTCGGGATACTTATTCTCGGCGGTATTGGATATTTTATTCATGATGCCTTAATGTATCAGTCAACCGATGATGCATATGTTGAAACAACGACTGTTCAGGTTTCACCGAAAGTAAGCGGTCATATTACAAAAGTTTATATAAAAGATAACCAGCCTGTAAAAGCAGGTATGGTGGTTGCGGAAATCGATGATACAGATTATAAGGTTGCACTGGCTCAGGCAACAGCAAGATACGAAAGAGCATTACTCAATCAGACAAATGCAAAAGCTAACCTGACAGCTTCGCAGACAAATATTGAAAATGCAAAGCGTGATTTGGACAGATATACTGCATTGTACGAATCCGGAGCGGTTTCAAAACAAACTCTTGACGACGCACAGGCAAAATATGATGCGGCACAGGCAAACTTAACAACTGCAGATCAGGCTGTTATGTCACAGCAGAATAACAAAGTTGCGGATGCTGAAATTAACGAATTGAAGGCGTTGAAAGAACAGGCAGAATTAAATCTTTCTTATACGAAAGTTATTGCTCCGCAGGACGGAACTGTTTCAAACAGAAGGGCGGAAGTAGGTATGTATGTTCAGCCGGGTTCTCCGCTGTTTGTAATCGTTCCTAACGATGTATGGATTGTTGCAAACTTTAAAGAAAACCAATTAGAACATATGAAGCCGGAACAGCCGGTTGATATTAAAATCGACACATATCCGCACAAAGTTTTCAAAGGGAAAGTTGACAGCATTCAGAGAAGTTCAGGTGCAAAATCAAGCTTGTTCCCGCCGGAAAATGCTGTAGGGTCTTTCGTAAAAATTGTACAGAGAATCCCTGTAAAAATCGTTTTCACGGAAGAAATTGACCCGAATGAATACAATATAGTTCCGGGTATGTCTGTTATTCCGAAAGTTAAAATCAGAGAATCCGGAAAAGAACAGAAATAAAAAGGACGAGGTTTTAAAAGAGGCAAAATCATAAAATAAAAGTGATGAGTTGCCTCTTTTAATTATAAAAGTTTTTAAAAAGGTAAATTATGTCTAACGAAGAATTTCAGGAATGGAAACCCACAACAAACCCGTGGTTAATAATTATGCCGGTCATACTTGCTACATTTATGTATGCATTGGACGAAACGGTTGCAAACGTTGCCCTGCCGCATATTGCAGGTACATATTCAGTCAGTAATCAGGAATCTATATGGGTTTTGACCAGTTATTTGATGGCAAGCAGCATTGTTATTCCTATGATTGATTTTTTCTGTAAATTTATGGGGCGAAAAAACTGTTTTATGCTTGGTGTTTTTATTTTTACACTGGCGTCATTTCTCTGCGGTATTGCAAATTCAATCGGAATGATAGTAATAGCCCGTGCAATGCAGGGGTTCGGCGGCGGATGTCTTATGCCGATGGCTCAGGCAATTACAATGGAGGCTTTTAAGGGTGAGGCAAGAAACAAGGCAATGGCTGTTTTTGGTCTGGTTGTTGTTGTTGCACCTATTCTCGGGCCGGTTATGGGCGGATGGATTACTGAAAACTGGTCGTGGCCGTATATTTTCTTTATAAATGTTCCGTTTGGTTTTTTGTGTATTGCTCTTGCGAAAAAATTTCTTGAAGATCCGCCTTATGCAAGACGCCAGCCGAATACGCATCTTGATAAATTCGGATTTTTATGGCTGTGTGTATGGCTTATACCTTTGCAGATTGTATTTGATAAGGGGAATGATGCGGATTGGTTTAATGCTCCGTGGATTTGCTGGTTGACGGCTATTGCGGTTGCCGGATGTATATTATTCTTTATTTCCCAGGTAAAAGGCAAAAAACCTCTGGTAAAACTTGATGTTTTAAAGGATATGAATTACCTTTGCGGAACAATAATGCTTATATTGCTGAACGGGGTATTGCTCGCATCACTTGCAATTCTTCCGCAGTTACTCCAGAATATGATGGGATATGATGCATTTACAAGCGGTGTTGCTATTATGCCGAGGGGTCTTGGGGCTTTTACTGCTCTTGCACTTTTTGCAGGGATTGGCGGTCGTATAAGCTACAGAAATTACGGTATTCTGGGTCTTTTTTGTATGGGACTCGGCGGCTGGATGTTCAGTGAATTGAATTTGCAAATCAGTATGATGAATATCGTTATCCCGAACTTTGTATTCGGACTCGGGTTGGTGTTTACAATGATGCCTATCACGACATTATCATGCATAACTTTAAGAGATGATCAGATGACAAATGCTTCGGGACTGCAGAATTTGTTAAAAACAATCGGCGGGGCAATCGGTACATCTCTTGTTGCAACAATGATTTCAAGATTTTCGCAGGTTCATCAGAACGGGCTTGTTAAATCTCTGACAGATTTAAATAATGTTTATGCCGACAGAATAAATTCTTATGCCGCATCATTTATACATCAGGCCGGAGATATGATGAATGCTACCTATATGGCAGGAAAGATGCTATATAACCAGCTTATTCAGCAATCAACGCTTTGTGCATATATGACAACTTTTAAAGTTTTTGCTATTGCATGTTTTATTTTGATTCCGCTTATGTTTATATTAAAGAGTGAGAAAACAATAGAGAGTTAAATTTAAAATATGTCAAACGAACAAATTCAGGAGGGGTGGAAGCCCTCCGTAAACCCCTGGATAATGGCAATTCCCGTAATGCTTGCGGTATTTATATACGTACTTGACGGCACAATCGGTAACGTTGCCCTGCCTTATATGGCGGGAAGTTTTTCCGCTACCCGTGATGAATCCATGTGGATTTTAACAAGTTATTTAATTGCAGCAGGTATAGTTATTCCTGCAGTTGATTTTTTCAGCAAAGTTTTCGGACGTAAAAACTTTTTTATAATAAGCATATTGATGTTTACTTTTGCCTCAATGCTTTGCGGTATGGCAAAGAATATTGAATTTATGATATTTGCAAGAGTGTTGCAGGGTTTTGGCGGCGGCGGAATTCTGCCGATTACGCAGGCAATTATGGTTGAAAGTTTTCCGAAAGAGAAACGCGGGCTTGCTATGTCTATTTTCGGGATGGGAGTAATTCTTGCACCAATCATAGGACCGGTTCTGGGCGGGTGGATTACCGATAACTGGACGTGGCCGTGGATTTTTTATATAAATGTTCCGTTCGGATGTGCTGCAGCCATTCTTTCTCATAAACTCGTTGAAGATCCGCCTTATGCTAAAAAACAGAAAAAAGTAAAAATAGACGGACTCGGATTTTTTTATCTTACGATATGGCTTGTAACTTTTCAGACAGTACTTGATAAGGGTAACAATGACGACTGGTTTGCCGCAACATGGATACGATGGACTTTTGGTATTTCCATGGTTGCTTGTATTTTGTTTTTTCATTCACAACTTACAAGAAAAGATACTTTGATTGATTTAAAAGTTTTTAAAGATAGAAATTATACAGCAGGAACAATTATACAGGTGGTAATTCAGGCTGTATTGTATGCTTCGCTTGTAATTCTTCCTCAATTTTTGCAGAGTATGATGGGATATACTGCATTTTTAAGCGGAGCTACGATGATGCCGAGAGGTTTCGGAAGTATGCTTGCAATGGTTATGACGGCTACACTTTCGAACAGGATTGATAACCGTTTGATGGTTGTGGCGGGTTTAACGCTTATCGGATGTGCGGGGCTTGCTTTTGGTATGCTGAATCTGCAGATTTCAAATATGAATATTGCTATCCCAAATTTCTTTATGGGTATGGGAATGGGGCTGTCAATGGTTCCTATTATGAACCTTTCGGTTGAAACTTTGAAAAATGAGCAGATGACTAATGCAACAGGTATTCAAAACCTTTTGAAAAATATCGGGAGTGCGGTAGGAACTTCTCTTGTTGCAACAATGCTTACAAGATTTGCTCAGGTTCACCAGTATATGCTGGTTGGCAAATGTCATGATTTGAATCCTGCTTTTATTGACAGAGTGCAGTCAACGGCAGGAGCTTTATCCGCTTATGCTCAACAGTCTGTTGCACATTATATGGCTCAATATTCTATGTATGGCCAGCTTGTCGAACAGGCAAATTTATGGGCATTTATAGATTCTTTCAGAATTTTCGGGATTTTATGTTTCCTTGTAATTCCTTTACTCATTATGTTTAAGAAGCCTAAAACCGCTGAAGTTCCTGTGGAGGTCAAAGAGCCTGTCGTAAGTAAGTAAACTATTATTTATTTTCTTTTTGTCTTCAGTCACTTTTGTGCGGAGCAGCTTGTTTAATCCTGCCGGAAGTCCGAATCCTAAAGTGCCCATTATTATGGCAAGATTAAGTGCATACAGCCCGACTCCGGCGTTTCGAGTACGGTTAAGAATTGCTTTAGGAAGTTGTTTCAATTCTTCTATATTTTCGGCATTTTTTAATTCACTCAAGCGGTAAGGTCTTTTTTCCGTTTTATTCATCAAATTAGTTTTAAAAACTTTATCGGAAAATTTTGAAAATGTATTTTTTAAAAATAAATCTCCGCCCCAGAATACAAGTCCTATACTTGTGCCTCTTATAACGGTATCACGGTATTCGTATTTGTCACGGCAGGCCAGCTGATAAGGAAAATAATCACTTGTAAGCCACATAATTAATGCAGTCAAGCGGCTCATATAAATCGAATTTTTATAATCAAATTCGGAGGCATTTTTGTTAAACCATTTAAGAATTTTGTTATTACCGGAGGAACCATTAAGCATGCCTTTTCTCAGTGCAAACGGAATTGTTAATGCCGGTAAAATTGCAAGTCCGAGGGTTGCAGCCTGACGCAGGTTTTTTGTTTTGTCATGTTTTTCTGCGGCTTTTCTGGTAAATTCTTCATCTGCCATTTTATATGTTCCGGAATATCCGGAACGTTTTGTCCGGTATTTAGTAAGTGCATTACCAAGCCATGGTATTGATGCAACCATAAGGTTTGTTGTAAGAAAATCCGTAAAAAGAATTTCCGTGTGTGCATTTATCAATTTTTTCCGTAATTCTTCTTTGTCGGGAAATTTTTCAATTATAGGATTAAATTTATTTTCGTCGCCAAAAATATTGTGTGCAGTTTTTTTTATTCCTTCAAGCATTTTATCAGTTCCTTGAGTAAGATATTTTTTAGGAACCTCAATGATTTTTTTCTCTTTCCCGGATAAATTCTCAAGAATTTTATTTGATTTCAGGGCATATTTATTTATAAAAGGAAGAAGCAGAAACGGCGATATAAAAGTAAATATGAAGTACAATAAAGATTTAAAGACTCTTTCCACAGATTCATCTTTATTGTTTGACATAATCGCCTGCGGGATTACAAAGCCTCCTATATCCGTAATTCCTTTATTGAGGAGGATATTCGATTCGATATTTGCCATAGTATTAAATACGGAGCTTTGTTTGAAAGAAACCGTATTGTTTCGTGTTGATTGCACAATCATTATGTTAATTTAAACCTTCTGAAGAAAATTTTTTGCCAGTGGAGTTTGTTGAAGGTGTGAATTGAAGAAAGAGGAGAATAAATAGAAGAGATTTTCATGTTTCTTTGATATTGCCGCATTAATGGTTATGGTTTAAAAACCCTCCGGCACATCCGTGCCACCTCCCTTAAAAGGGAGGCAAAGCTTAAGCCGCATTTTGTAAAGGTGAAAGAGAAGGCAGATTTTTAGATGTTACTGAGCCAAGCTATCCGTCAATCACGAGGTACATCCATTAAAAAGAGATATTTTTTTATTCAAACTCAATAACGACAATTTCAGGCAGGCAGTTGAACCGTAAAGGAAGAATACTGGTTCCTAAGCCTTTTGATACAAACATTTTTCCGCCATCTGTAGCAAATAATCCATATGCGTATTTTGTACCGTATTTGGAAGGAACTGTAATCGGTTTATGAAAGACAACCTGACCTCCATGGGTATGACCGGCAAGAGTCAGAACTGTACCATCCGGAACTTCCGAGATAATATCAGGGGTATGGCTCAAAAGAATTACGGGCTGTTCAGCTTCCTTTAAAGCTTTTTCTATATCGGGATTAGCAGTCTGTAAGTCTTCGACACCGGCAATCGTGAATTTTTCAAAATTTTTACAGCGGTTTTCCAAAACTTCAATACCGTTTTTTTCAAATAAATCAATTATTTCATGCCGCCCCTGCCAGCCGTCATGGTTTCCCATAACCGCAAATGTTCCGTTTTTTGATTTCATATCGGAAAATTCTTTTGCTATTATATTTACATCAAGATTTGCACCCTTTTTGTGTCCGTTGACGTAATCTCCTCCAAGCAAAATAATGTCTGCATTCTGTTTGTTTATTGCCCTTACAATTCTTTTCAGCCTGTATTTTTCATACGGTTTAAAATGAAAATCCGTTGCAAAAACAATTTTTAAACCGTTTAATTTTTCATTTTTTATCCGCACATGTTTAATTGTCAAAATATTCGGTTCTACCAAAAAGGCATAAAGCAGAAGTAAGAATCCTATAAGTAACAGATATTTCATACGGGATATTGTACTATAAATATTTGTTGTAATATAGAGTTATAAAAGAGATTCCGCAAAACTTAATTCATGTAAGAGGTTTGATGAAAAATAATATCGGTTTTATAGGCATGATGGGAAGCGGTAAAACCACCATCGCAAAAGAATTAAGCAGAATTTTAAAAGATTATGTGCTTGTTGATATTGATGCAGAGATAGAAAAGGGTTCCGGTAAAAAAATATCCGAAATTTTTTTACGTTTTGGCGAAGTACGTTTTCGGACTCTTGAGAGTGAAAAAATAAGAAAATTTATGGCCGGCAAAAAGCAGATTATTTCATTTGGAGGCGGGGCATTTGAAGATGAAATGAACAGAAAAATCATTCTTGAAAACTGTCTTACCATTTATTTAAAAGCTTCCGCTCAGGAGATTTTTAATCGGATAAAGGCAGAGACACACAGACCGCTTCTTTCTAAAAATTTTTCAATAGAAAGAATTGAAGAAATTCTGAAAAAAAGAGAGACAAATTACGAAAAAGCAGATGTTGTGATTGACACTTCGGGCAAAAGTCCTTATGATATAGTTGTAGAGATTCTAAAGGTCATTAGGAATGGTTAGTGTTTCCATAAAAATTAAAGAACAGGAAAAATCTTATCCGTTAATAATCAGCGGAAATGATGTTTCGGAAATTAAAGAAAAAATTCATACCTATACCAGAGGGAAAAAAGTTCTGGTTGTTATTTCAGAAAAAGTAAATAAGCTTTATGGCAGAAAACTCGGATTTGAGAAAGAGGAAACATTAATCCTTAGAGACGGAGAAAAAGAAAAGAATTTCAAAAATTACAAAAAAATTCTACAGCGTGCACTAAAACTTCAGCTTACCCGTAGTGATACGATAATTGCAATCGGAGGCGGCGTTGTAGGTGATATTGCGGGATTTGCGGCATCTACTTATATGCGTGGAATTGATTACATACAGGTGCCGACGACTCTACTGGCATGTGTTGACAGTTCTGTCGGAGGAAAGACCGGAATTGATACGGATTTTGGTAAAAATCTAATAGGTTCTTTTTATCAGCCAAAGGCTGTTCTGATATATACTGATTTTTTAAAAACGCTTGATGACAGACAATTTAAAACGGGTCTTGGAGAAGTTGTTAAATATACTTTTATTGAAAAAAGCTGTAAATGTGATGAAGAGTTAAATTTGACCAATTTCTTAACTGATAATGCCGAAAGGGTTCTTTTACGGGATTCGGAAATACTAGAACAGTTAATTTTAATCTGTATTAAATTAAAGGCCGCAGTTGTGGAGCAGGATGAAAAAGAAGGCGGATTGAGAAAAATCTTGAATTTTGGACACACTTACGGGCATGCTGTGGAGAAATTTACTAAATACAAGAAATATACTCATGGTGAAGCTGTAGTGAAAGGTATGGAATTTGCATTTAACCTTGCGGTTAAAAAGAATTTAATCGATGTTAATTATAAATACTTTGCTGATGATGTAATCAAAAAGTTTCATTTTAAAAAAATTCCTGATTATCCGTTGGAAAAATTAATTAAAATTATGAAAATGGATAAAAAAGCAGATTTCGATAAAATAACTTTTATTCTGCCGGTTGATTATTCTCAGGTTGCAGAGTATAAACTAACCGAAGAAGAACTTTTGCTAATGAAACATTAATATACCGGAGTTAAATTTTAAAAGGGTAGTCATCCCTTATTTCCCACCCGTCAAACTCAATTAACCTTGCACATGCTCCGCTGTTGCCAATCTCAGACCCTTTTGATTTGCATGTATTCAACAGATAATCTCTGTTATTCCAGTTTTCGTCTGTATTATTGTTGTAATATGGTCTAAATGCCCGTTTCTTCCTTGTTCCAGTATTCATACGGCCCGTTATCATTTTCTGAAAGTAATATTGCCTGAAGCATCATACTGTTGAATTTCTTTAGTCTCGCAACCGTTTCCTGCTTCCTCCCGTTTGCCATTAGTGCAGGCAGTGTCATTGCCGCTACTATCCCGATTATTCCAAGGGTTATTAATACTTCCGCTAAGGTAAATGCAGCTTCGCGGTTGTCTGTGGAGTGTAATGAAAAACCCTCCGGCACTCCCGTGCCACCTCCCTTACCAAGGGAGGCTATAGATTTGCCCCCTTTTGTAAAGGGGGGTAGGGGGGATTTTATACAACGGGATACCGAAATACCATGCAGTGGCATGAAATGCGGTTTCGACTTTGTCTCTACTGATTTTGCAGCCGGTTCAGGATGACATGTAACTTCTTTGTCATTCTGAAACGTTAACTGTCGCAGCACAAGAAAATTGTCACTATTCAGAATCTCTCCTTTTCGGTGTTCTAAACTTGTTAAACCCTCCGGCACATCCGTGCCACCTCCCTTACCAAGGGAGGCAAAGCCTAAGCCCACTTTTGCCTTTCTCTCAGGATGATGTTGCCTGCAAGCTTGATGTGGATAAAAGTTACTACAGTAAGGTTGAGCGTGGATTGACAAATCCTACACTGTTATATATAAAACATATTGCGGATGTTCTTGATGTAAGCCTGCCTGAACTTGTTGATTCAAATATAAATTTGTGATATCAAAAATTTTTTTTAATAATAAGGTTTAAAACAGATGTTTATAATCTTCCATACAGTCGCCGCCATATTTTAAAAGAATTTCGTTTGCGAGAACGCAGGCTAATCGTCCTTCGGCTACCACAGCACATGCTTCGACCGCACATGTATCGGAACGCTCAAAATGTGCTTCAGATGCTTCATGTGTTATACAATCAACGGAATTCAACGGTTTTTTGAGTGTAGGTATCGGTTTCATCACCCCTGTCACTATAATATCTTCACCATTTGTCATTCCGCCTTCAATTCCTCCGGCATTGTTGGTTTTTCTTGTAATTTTTCCGTCTTCGCAGAAAATTTCGTCATGATATTCGCTTCCTGTCATTTTATATGCATGATGATTTCCGATTGAGACTGATTTGACCGCTGGAATACTCATTATAGCCTGTGCTATCCTGCCGTCTATTTTTCTGTCCCAGTGCACGTATGAACCTAAGCCGACAGGAAGATTTGTGTATCTTACTTCAAATTTCCCGCCTAGGGTGTCACCGGCTTCTTTGGCTCTGTCAATTTCTGCGTGCATTTCTTCTTCTGTTTTGCCGTTGCCTATTTGTATGATTTTTGAAGACCATCCAATTCCAAAGTTTTTTAAAAATAATTTAGCAACAGCACCTACAGCAACTTCTATGGCTGTTTTTCTTGCACTGGAACGTTCGAGTATGTTTCTTAAATCTTTCTGATGGTATTTTATACTGCCTGCGTAATCAGCGTGACCGGGACGGTAAGTGGTGAATGCTTTATCGGAATTTATATCTTTCGGGTTGGAGCTGAGAATTTTTTGCCAATTTTCAAAGTCCCTGTTTTTGATAACAAGTGTTAGAGGAGAACCGAGTGTCTTGCCGAACCTTACACCGGAGAGAATTTCAACAGTATCTGACTCTATTTGCATTCTTCCGCCGCGGCCGTAACCACATTGTCTTCTTTTTAGTTCGGAATTTATGAAATCAATGTCAATTTCCATATTAGCCGGCAATCCTTCTATTATTGCCGTTAAACATTTTCCGTGGCTTTCACCTGATGTTAAAAATCTGAATTTTTCCATAAATTCCCCTTTATGACTTTTTAAAATACCATTTGATTTTCGATTTTATTTAATATATATTTGAGTCTTTCCCTATCGTGTTTGTGCCACCAGCCGATAAGTGCTTCAAATGCGGTTGCCTGTCTGTATTCGCTTTGAATCTGGCGTCTGCCGACAGGGATTGGCAGATTTCTTCCGCGTCTTGCAAGTTCTTTTTCAGCATCGGTTAATTCTTCCTCAAGCAGATGCAAAAGTTCTGCCTGATAAGAAGCTTTAACCTTTGCCGTGGTTATTTTGTGGAGTTTTTGAGCATTCTCCGTAATTTTAACAGTTTTTTCTCTTATAAACAGTTCCCACACGGCGTCGCCAAGGTAGGCATAATTTTTCAAATTCATTTCATTCATAGCTAAAATTTACCATAAAAATGTGTACTGTTGAAATTTCAATATTGTTATGCGACAATATATGTAATCAGAAGGAAGTCTTAAATTTATTAAGGAGAGTTTTATGAAGAGAAGTTTGATTTTGGCGGGTGTTTTGGCCGTTTTGTGTACTCCTGCGGTTTATGCATCAGATGATGAGGCCTCTTGCGAAATTTCAATCATAGAACAGCATGATTATTCAACAAGACTTGTTGAAAAAATTAAAATGCAAAGAGATGTAATTTATAATTCATTGAATCTTACACCAAAACAGATTAAGTGTAAGGATGAAATTGAAACCAAACGTTATATAGAGCTTGAACCGGAATTAAAAAATTTCTGTATTTATAAGAAAAAATTGAAGGATGCTGAGGCCGCAAATAATGCAGAAGCTGTTAAGCAGGCAGAAAAACAGTTAAAGTGTGTAAGAAAAAATATTCAGAAAATTTCATCAAAATATGATAAAGAATTTATGAAAATTCTTGACTCTAATCAGCGTGCAAAATATCGTATGATTAGAAAACTTAAACGTAATGATTTGAAAAAATATCAGAAAGTTCAGAAAAACGGTTCAAAGCCTTCTGATGTTAAGCCTTTTGGCTGCAAGATGTCACAGGCTGAATATACTGAAAAACTTAAAGAACAAAATTCTTTCTGGAATAAATTCAAACGAAACAAAAATAAAAATGATAATTAGGACATAAAAGGAAATTTTGATGATTAAAAAGTTACTCTGCTTATTGTTTCTTGTTATGCTTGTTACCTGCGGTTGTACCGGCAGAAATGATGATTTGGCTGAAATAACTAAACGCGGAAAAATCATTGTCGGGGTCAGAACAGATACAAGACCTTTCGGTTTTCGTGACCTGAAGGGCAATCTCGTGGGGTACGATATTGAACTTGCACAGTATATGGCAAAGGCTTTGCTAGGCAATTCCGGTGCTGTTGAATTTGTTCCGGTGACTGCTGAAAACAGAATTGAAAAATTAAATTCAAAACAGGTCGATATGCTTATAGCAACAATGTCCATTACTGATCAGAGACTTCTTGTTGTTGATTTTTCAGCTCCTTACTATATAGCGGGACAGGCTTTAATGGTAAAATCCTTAAGTCATGTAAATTCACTCAGACACCTTAATAACAGGCGTGTGATTATTGTTTTCGGTTCGACAGGCGAAGACAGTATTAAAAGAAATGTTCCAGAGGCAACAGTATTGGGATTTAAAACATATACAGATGCATTCCAGGCTCTTGTCAGCGGGCAGGGTGATGCTCTGATTGCCGATGATATTATGCTCATGAATTTAGCGTTGCAGAATCGTTCGGTGAAGCTGTTACCTCACAGGTATTCTATTGAACCTTATGCAATAGCGTTTCGTAAGGGAGAAAAATCTGAAAGGCTTAAAAAAAGAGTAGATTTTGCACTGGAAAATTTGAAAGCAATGGGGGTTATCAGGCAGCTTGAAAAAAAATGGGGCGTCGAAAGACGGAAATAGATATAAAGTAACAATATGTTAAACGGCATGGGTTTTTGTAATCTTGATGTTATATCATATTAATTAAGTTGAAAAGGAGTTGGAAACATGCCTGCCGTTAAAGACAAAAATAAACAGGATTTAAATTTATTACCTCAAAATATAGAAGCAGAAGAAGCCGTTCTCGGTGCTATTCTTGTAAACCCCAGAGTTTTGACAAAAGTTGTTGAGACTTTGAAGGCGGACAGTTTCTATAAACCTGCTCACAGATATATTTATGAAGCTATGCTTCAGCTTTTTAATCAAAACGAAAAAATTGATATTATTTCAGTTTCGGATGTGTTGAGTTATAATTCAAAACTTGAATCCGTCGGCGGACGTTCTTTTATTAACGATTTGAGTTTTAATGCAATTACAACTTCTAATATTGAATATTATGTAAAAATTATTCAGGAAAAAGCTATAAAAAGAGCCTTGATTAATGCAGGTTCGGAAATTGTATCTTTCGGCTATGACATGAATCCGATTGACACTTCTCTTGATAATGCTGAAAAATTAATCTTTGATATTGCGTCAAGAAAATCAACTTCGGATCTGGTTCATGTAAAAGATTTGGTTCTTAATACATACGAAAAAATTGAGTACAGATATAACCACAAAGACGAACTTTTAGGCGTGCCTACGGGATTTTTTGATTTGGATGCGGTATTAAACGGATTACAAAAATCAGACTTGATAATTCTTGCTGCACGTCCTGCAATGGGTAAAACAGCATTTGCACTGAACATAGCACAAAACGTAGCAATAAGAGCGAAAACTCCTGTGGCAATATTCTCTCTTGAAATGTCAAAGGATCAGCTGGTTCAACGTATGCTTTGTTCTGAAGCGGAAATTGATTCCCAGAGAATAAAAACAGGCAATATGCAAAGTAAAGATTGGGAAAAGCTTGCCGATGCAATGAATTCTTTTGCACAGGCTCCTATCTATATTGATGATACAAGCGGATGTACGATTACGGATATCCGTGCAAAATGCCGCCGTTTAAAAATGGAAGAAAAAAATCTCGGGTTAATACTTATTGACTATCTTCAGTTAATGGAAGGAAGCGGAAGAGAAGACCGTATGCAGCAGATTTCAGCAATATCAAGAGGCTTGAAAATTCTTGCAAAAGAACTTGATGTTCCGGTAATTGCACTTTCGCAGCTTTCCCGTGCAGTAGAAAGCAGAACCGATAAACGACCTATGCTTTCTGACCTGCGTGAATCAGGGTCTATCGAACAGGACGCTGATATTGTAATGTTTATTTATCGTGACGAATATTACAAGAAAGCGGAGGGTGAAGAGGAAGAAGCAATAAAAGCGGTTAACAAAGGTGAATCCGAAATTATTGTCGCAAAACACAGAAATGGCGGACTTGCAACTATTAAGCTTCTCTTCCAGGGTAATATTACTAAATTTAAAAATCCTATTAAAACTGATGCGTTCTAAGATATTTATTTATATTGATATTAAATACTTGTTGCAAGCGATGGAGCGATAGCAATAAAGTGTCTTACAAGATCAGCATCCCAGAGTTTTCCTGCACCTTCCTGCAGAATCTGACAGGCTTTTTCTACAGTCATACCTTTTCTGTACGGTCTGTCGCTTATCAGGGCATGGTATGTATCTGCAACGGCAACAATTCTTGCGGCAAGCGGAATCTCTTCTCCCTTCAATCCGCATGGATATCCTGAACCGTCTATGTGTTCATGGTGATACTTAACAATAGGAATTAAGTCGCTTAAAGCCTCATTTGGAGCCAGCACCTTTTCAGCACCTATAACAGGATGCTGTTTCATAATTTCCCATTCTTCGCCTTCAAGTTTACCGGGTTTTTTAAGAACCTGTTCCGGAATGCCGATTTTCCCGACATCATGAAGCAGTGCCCCGAGTGTAATTCTTTGAACTTCATCTTCAGGCAGATTAATTGCTCTTGCCAGTGCTTCCGAATATCTTGAAACCGATGTCGAGTGGCCCTTTGTATAAGGGTCTTTCGCATCAATGGCTCCGGCAAGAGATGTAACCATTTCTATTAAATGGTTTTGTGAAATTATTTGTTCGTTGTTAAATTTATGTACAAGTTCGTCTTCAAAATTAATGCCGAGCTGTGAGTGACGTTTTGCTATAACTTCCGCAAATGAATTCAGTGCATCGTTATCCCAGAAGTTAAAGTCTGAAGAACTTATAATTGCGGACATTCCTTCTTTGTAACCTTTTGCCTGCGAAATATACATGGCTTGTTCTGCAAGTATAAGTAGTTTTTCCTGATTTTTTGAACATTCCGGATACGTTGAAATGCCTACAGAAACTTTTACCGGCCCCACATCATCCACAAAACAACATGACAGACAGTATGTTATATATTCTGCCAGATATTTTGCATCTGCTGTATTGGTGTTCGGCAGGATAATTGCAAGTTCATCGCCGCCATATCGTCCTGCTTTATCAGCTGAACGCATATTCTGTTTGATTTTTTCGGCAAGAAGTTTTATTACCTCGTCGCCTTTTGCATGTCCGAGTTCTCTGTTAATTTTTGAGATGTTATTTATATCGAACATTATAATAGAAAGATTTGTTCCGGTATCTTCCGCGTGTTTTAATTCTGCGGCAAGAACTTCCTGAAATCCTCTGTGATTATAAAGTGATGTCAATGTGTCAGTATTGGCAAATTTATTTGTTTTTTCAAGCAAATCAATATTATGTATAAACATTGCAATATAACTTGCAATGAACGATAAAAGTCCTATATTGCAGTCAAGATTTTCTTTACCAAATATCAAAACCCCCAGCGGTTTCCCGATAGATATCAGGGGTAGAATAATAACAGAAGAACTCTGTAAATACGGAATTTTCAAAAAAGAATTGTCTTTCAGCATTACGGCGTTTGCACTGTTAAAACATTCAACGGCAGGGTTTTGCTCGTTTGATGTGAAAATTTTGGATGAATATGTGCTTCCAAGTTTATTGGTCAGTTTTAAATTTATACATTTTGATTTTTCATGATAAAGTCCGTAAGCCGTGAATGAGCAATTCATTTTTTCGGTAAAAACATCATGAACGGCAGAAAAAAGTTCGTGGACAGATTTTTTATCCTGCAAAGCAATGTTGAGTGTTTGAATTAATTCAGGATAATTAACTATTTTGTTTGCCGAGAGTGAATTCGTCAGATATCCGCCATAGAGCTTGTTTGTACTGCGTCTCTGTGTAAAATTATTTATTTTTGCAACTATATTATTATCTATGGGAGAAGTAACAGGAGTCTGGCTTAAAGGCAAATCGGCTACTTTTGCGGTTTGTTTTAATGTTCTTGTTCCTGAAGAAGATTTTTTCCTTGCCGGCGGTTTTTCCGCTGCAATAGGATTGGAAACCCTGTCAGAAACGGGTTTAGCCGCACTTTTTTTTGTTGTATTTTTATTGACTTTAACCGTATTTTCTTCCAAAATTCTGACCTGCCTGATGTAAGTTTTAAAAGCCGTGAATATTTTAAATTGTTAAATTTATATGCAAATTTAACATTACTTAAACATATTCTACTTTTCCCGTAAGCATTTTACAATCCGCCATTTAGATGGCTTAGGTTATAAATTTGAAATCAATGTAAAACCTTCTACTTAATACTACATTAGTAGTATAACTCTTTTTTACATGTTTTTTAAGCCTTTTCCTAACAAATTTTACAAAATTTCAAAAAAGTGAGAATATTTATCGATTTATATTTACGAAAACACTTTAAAACCAATCAATTAAAGGTCTTATTTCTCCGCATTCCAGTTCGTATTTTTCTGCAAGAGGACTTCTCAGACAGTGATCAATTCTCAAATCCTGTTTTATCGGATCTGTAATATTTAATTCTTTTGTTTTCGGGTTGTAAAGTTCACTGTAATTCAGCCCTAATGTTGCACAGTTCGGCAATTTTACCTTCCCGTCCTGTTGCAGACAGGCCAGCCCGTAAGTACGGCAGTCTATCCCGCGGTGTGAATAGACCGAACACTGGCTGTTTACCAGAAACGGACATGTATATGTAAATCTTTCGCCTTTATGTTTAAGTTTTTCCTCTTTTATAATGATGATATTTCTTCTGATATCGTCTTTTATGTCTTTTGGCAGATTCATAAATTCTTGCATGAGATATTCCGCCTCAAGACGTGAGTATGGATATTCTCCTTTTATACAACAATCTGTACAGCCTTTTTTACATTTGATGTAATCTTTGTGAAGTTCAAAGTATTTTGACAAAGCTCCGTCAAATTCTTCCAGAAATTTTTCATATCTTTTCAGCATTATTTCACTCCTCTTATTAAGGCATATTTTCTGCCGTCAAGTATAATTTTATAATCTATATTTTCTGCATATTTGTCAAGATATTTTTTACGTATTGAGATTAAATCTTCGCCGCCTTCAAGATATTCGGCCAGATTGTCGGAAGTTGTCTGTTCAATGTATTTTACATGATATCCTGAGTAATATAGAAGTGAATAACGTCTTGTATCACCGAAAGAAAGTAATTCATCCCCTGTTTGACGTGCGTATTTCGCGAATTCCATCAAATCATTCTGTCCGAATTTGTAGTCAATGTTAAAAAATTCTTTTGTGCAGAATGCCGAAACCAGCAGAGTAAAGATTACATAGGTAAAAAATACTCCCCATGGTTTGTTTTTTATCAAACAAATAATGCTGGATGCACCGCAGAAGGTTACAAATCCTATACTTATCCATTTTGCCGGAAGTATATCCTGATAGAGCCAATCAGGAAGATACAGCGGGGTAAACAATGCTGCAAATGCGATTAGCAGGCATAAACCGCCCCATATATATATTGAAAGATCAATAGCTTTTTTATGTTTTCCTTGTTCAATATAGTTAACCCATGCAAACCCGAGAATAAATGCTAGATGGATATATATAGGTAAAATATAAGTAATCAATTTTGTACTTGATGCCGAGAAGAAAAGCATTATAAATAATGCTGCAATCCAGTTGAGAACAAGGAATTTTCTCGGATTATCAAGGTTATCAAATTTCAATTTATTAAATTTAATATTTTTCCATTCAAGTATTTTTTTATCAAAACCTTTAATTTTGGCGATGATAAGGGCAATCGCAGAAAAAGTCCACGGAATAAGCCCCCAGAAAAGGTTTGCAAAATAAAACCAGAAAGGCTCGGCACGGTTTATATCATTTGAACTTAAAAATCTTGCCAGATGATGTTTTATAATATATTCTTCATAGAACATCGGATTATGGATATGGAGCATTGCGATATGCCAAGGTAATACAATAAGAAAAAACATTGTAAGCCCCGGAAACAGATATTTAGGTCTTAATGCCGATTTAAGTTTATCAGCTGCAAGCAAACACAAAATTATGACACCAAAAGGAACAATAAATCCAGGCAGCCCTTTTGCCATAACAGCGAGTCCGGAAAATATATAAAACAACCAGATAAAGAATTTTTTATGTTCCATTTTGCAGAAGAATGTTATCATTCCAAACATTATGGAAAAAGCAACGCAAGTTGATACTACAATATCAAGAATGGCAAACTTTGCAAGAATAACAAATTCAAAGCAAGTGGCAAGAATTAACGAAGAAACAACTCCGTATGCTCTGGAGAAAACTTTTTTCCCCATAAAATAGGTCAGAAAGCAAATTAATGTTCCGCATAAAGCAACAGGAAAACGTGCGGTAAACTCATTAACTTTGCCGAATAATGCAAAAGAAAAACATTCAAGCCAAAAGTAAAGCGGAGGTTTTTCAAAAAAGAATTCTCCGTTCAAATAAAGTGTCATAAAATCTTTAGTATTAAACATGTCGCGGGCCATGGAAACGTATCTTGTTTCATCTACGTCCATTAATGCGTAATTCCCTATATTAAAAAAGAATATAAAATAAAAAAGCACTGCAAGGCCTAAAATTGTAAAAATTTCAGCGTACTTTTTAACAAAGTTTATAACCTTTGAAAAATTCATAATTTCTACTCTCCCTAAAAAATAATCAATTATCTATTTTTAATAATAGCATAAAAATAGTAACAGGCTTATTATATAACAATTTAAGTTAAATCATATTACGAAACCTAACAAAACAAAAAGACCGGAAGATATTCCGGTCTTAAAAAATAAATTATTATAGATAGCTTAATAGTTGTAAGCCCATATTTATATATGAACCGATATCTTTTAAACCTGAATTTGATGAGGAATTTCCTCCCGAACTGTTTCTGGATGTCAGAGCGGAATATGTGGAAAGATTACTTAATGCCTGATTGTTTATTCCGTTGAGAAAACTCATATATTGATACCTTCTCGAAAGTTCATCATTGATTAAATCATTTTCTTTCAGGGTCATATCCTGTGCAAAATCGCTTATGGCATTAGCCCGGCTTGACTCAATATCATTGAGACTGTTCAGGAATGATGAATTGTCAAAGTTTCCGAAACGTGAGGCAATATCAGTTTTCATATTGTCCAGCATCGGAGTATAAATGTTATTGATTGTCTCAATGCCTTTATTTTTATATGCATTCATTTGTTTTTGGAGTTGTTTTTGAGTATCTTCGGAGAAAACATTAAGCTTTGGAAGGTTTTCCGCAAATGATTTCTGTGCATAATCGTAAGCCTGTTTTTCATAAGGCGACATATTGTAATCCGTATAAACGGTATTCCCTTTTTTGTAGGTTGAAGCTTTTGTCTGACCGTTCACTCTGACGGTTCCGTTTGTAAATGAAGATTTTCCCATAAATGTTCCTTTCGTGTTTTGTTATAAAAGGAACAATATTTAATAAAAAATAAAATAAGGCGTATAATTTATTATAACATTTGAATTGAACTTTTGTCCAGTATTGACATACATTTATAATTAACCGGGTTTCTTTTCATGATATACTGTTTTAATAAAAGGAGAATGAGATGAGCAATAAATTTAATATTCCGGAAAATATTCCGGCAGCGGCAAAGAATGAACTTGAAAAATTATTAAAAGGAAACAGAAATTTTGTGGAAGGAACACCTACAGCAAAGAACATGTGTCTTGAAACTTTGAGAAAGTATGCATTTCATCAGGAGCCTTACGCTGCCGTGTTAAGCTGTTCTGATTCCAGAGTTGTGCCGGAAATTATTTTTGACTGCGGGATAGGAGAGCTGTTTGTTATAAGAGTTGCCGGAATTACGGCCGGACCGAACATTATAGAGAGTATTGAATATGCTGTAAAAAAACTTCGTGTTCCTCTCGTAATTCTTCTCGGACACGATGACTGCGGTGTTATGAAATATGCAAAAGATCATTATCCGGAAATTACGGACGATTTTCAATCAATTATAAAATGTGTTTATCCTGTGCTTGAGAAAAAAGAGGATATAACCTGCCACAATTATTTTGCACAGGAACATACACGCTGGGTTGAAGAAGTTTTGCTTGAAAAATCAAAAATAGTTAAAGATGCTGTTGATAACGGAAGTTTGTATATTGCAAAATGTCACTTTGACCACTCTACGGGACTTGTAAATTTAATATAGCCGACCGGGGAATTAATTAAAGATATTCATGGAAATATAATACCTTAAAGTTAAATTTTAACTATAAGGAGAATTTGCATGATATCAACATTGCCAAAACCTGCGGAAAACCCTATTCCGGAGTATTTTGTATTACCGCAGTCCAAATTTCTGGATTTGCTGAACAAGAATTTAACTTACAATCCTGATGAAAAATATAATCAGGAAATTGTTTACAGACGAAATTCCTCGCAAATTGACCGTATTCATTTTTATAACAAAGAATCAGGAGCAAAAATTAAAACAAACTATTATGATTATTTTAATGACAAAAAAATTAAATCAGTTGATGAATACGATGAAAAAACAGGTCAAAAAATCAGAACGACAAATTACACACTCTACAAATCTGTCACTGAATATAACAGAAAATCCGGAAAAAAATTGAAAACGGTTAACTATAGTCTTCGGGATGAAAATAAAATTACATCAATCCATGAATACCACAGTATTTATGACAGGGTTACACGTATTTCAATTTTTCGTCCGGACGGGAAGAGCATAAGCATGGTTAAAGAAATTAATCCTTTAACCGAACGGGTTGAACAATGTATTAACTATAAAAAAGATTCAAATATAATAAGTTCGGTATCAAAATACGAATTTAAAGATAATAAGATGGTTAAAACTACCTGCTACTATACTGACCATACTCAAACAATCCGGGATTTTAATAATCCGCCTATATCAGACTTTGAAAAAGAAAAAAATGCAAAATTAATAGATAACCTTTTTAAAAAGAATCTGAATTTTACCACTCTTCAGCTATAGGTTGGCTAATATATATTTAAACAATTAAAATAAAGCATATTTTCCGGACAATTTATTTGCCGATACAGAAATGAGAGAAGATATTCTCAAGAATTTCATCGGTAATAACTTCACCCGTAATTTCGTCAAGATAAAGAAGTGCCGATTTTAAATCTATTGAAATCAAATCCTGAAGTTCTCCGGCTTTTGCTGCATCCAGAGCATTAACCAAACTTTCTCTGCATTTTTCAAGGCAGTCCTGCTGACGTTTGTTTGTTATAAATTCTGTATCGTCGGATGAAAAATTGCATACAATTTCTTTTATCTTGTTCTTTAATTCCTCTATCCCGGAACCGTTTTCAACGGATATGTTTATTGCCCCGTCAATTTGTTCAGATACTAAATCGCATTTGTTTGCGATAATTAAATGATTTTTATCTTTTATCAAATCAAGGATAGCCTTATCTTCGTCATTCATCCCGCGGCTTGCATCATAAATGAAAAGCACCAGATCAGCCTCATCTGCAGACTGTTTGGAATATTCAATTCCGATTTCTTCAACTTTACCTACTTCGTCGCTTTCGCGGATTCCGGCAGTGTCGATAAGCGTTATTGCAACATCCCAGTCAAGATTTTCTTTAATAACATCCCGCGTTGTTCCTGCAATATCCGTTACTATTGCCCGCTCAACATTTAACAATTTATTAAACAGTGACGATTTCCCGACATTTGGTTTCCCTACTATAGCAATTTTCACACCCTGGCGTAAAATATCTGATGACTTTGCACAGGATAAAATTTCATCAATTTCTTTTAAAGCTTTTTCAAAACTTGCAATCAAATAAGAGTATTCGGGTTCGGCAACATCTTCGGGAAAATCTATACCTGCAATGATTTTGGACAGTGTTTCAAAAATTTCTTTTTTTATTTCGGAAATCTTTTCGCCTAAAACACCTGAAAGATTCTTAGCTGATTGGATTGCGAAGTTTCTTGTTTTTGCATGGATTAAGTCTGCAACGGCTTCTGCCTGCGACAGGTCCATCTTTTTATTCAAAAAAGCTCTTTTGGTAAATTCACCGCGTTCTGCAGTTCTTGCCCCGTTTTTTAATACAAGGTCGAGAATATTTCTTACAACGTTAATTCCGCCGTGGCAGTGAATTTCAATAACATCTTCACCGGTATAGCTGTTTGGAGCTTTGAACGGTAACACCAGCACTTCGTCAATTTTTTTCCCGTTGTCTGTAATCCAGCCGTGTGCAATCCTGCCGGCTTCAAGATTTTGTTTTGAGAAAATTTTTTTTATAATATCAAAACTTGTATCGCCGGAAATTCTAATCACTCCGACCCCGCCTGTGCCGAGAGGGGTTGCTATTGCCGTAATCGTGTCAAATTCCTGAATAATATTCATAATTTTATTATATAGCAAAAGAATTTGAACTTATTCAAATGGATTTTACGCTATGTAAAATTATGTAACAACATTATTTAAAATCTTAAAGTTTTTGAGAAAGCATTCCGATATTTTAACTGTTATCAGTCAATAAAAGGAGTGTGTAATGAAAGATAAAAAAGTTATGGATATGGAAGATTTAATGGTTGACTATGCTGAAATGACAAGTTTCAATTTTGATTCGCTTGACTATCAGCAGGTAAGAGATTTGCATAAAGTTACAGGCGACAGTGAGTATGATGGATTGCCGGCACCTGAAAAATACGGAAAATTCGATTTAATCGACCTGTTCCATTCATTTATTACGCAAAAAGATTAATAAGTCGGAGGGTGTGTGTATGTTTGATATGAATGAAATCTTTGAAAACAACTGTTTTTCAATGGGCTGGACGGAAGCTGGCGAACCTCATGCACAGCAGCAACAGGCATACGTTTCCCAAAGAAAAGATTTGCAGACACTGCTTGCAGAACTTGAGGATATAAAAAACACTATTGAAGAAGCCGAAGCAAGGGAATGGCATCTTGCACGACTGCTCAAATATCATAACGAGGGTTTCGCCCGTTGATTGTTAAGATTTAAAAGCGAGATATGGAGATAGCTGACGGAAGTTTTTCAAACTGAAAAACTTCCGTCTTTGATTTAGCAGTTAATACTTTTTATTATATATACCCTCCCTTAAAATGGCTGTGTAATTTTTGCCCCCTTTTTAAAGGGGGATACAGGGGGATTTATCAGGCATGTACGACTGCATGATTGCAAAATTAGTGATTTGATGCCAGTATCTGATGTTTCAAGATTCAAGAAAATTTTCATTTTTTCTATACTCAGAACAAAAGTTTGAGTTTGTAATATGACTCTAAACAAATTGCACATAACTTTTCAGCGTGCTAAGATTTTTTTATGCAGGATACTCTTTTTACCGTAAAAATTGAAAGAATGAAGGCAGCAGATATTGAGCAGGTGATTGCGATTGAAGCTGAGGCATACGGCGAACATCACTGGTCAAAAGAGTCTTTTTTTAACGAACTGTCTAACGAACTTGCCAAATATTACAGTGCCTTTAATTCCGACGGTGAGCTTATCGGTTATGCCGGAAGCTGGGAAATTCTTGAAGAAGCCCATATTACAAATATTGCGGTTGCAAAAAAATACAGACGCCACCATGTCGGAGAAGCACTTTTAACAAGTATTATTGAAGAATGCCGCAAAAATATGGTTAAATACATAACCCTTGAAGTTCGGGTAAGCAACGAGGCTGCCATAGGACTTTATGAAAAATACGGTTTTCATTCCCTCGGCACAAGAAAAGGCTACTATCAGGACAATAATGAAGATGCTTTAATAATGTGGACAGAAAACATTTTTTACGATAAATTTAAAGAGAATTACAAAGAGAAATTTGCACAGTTAACAAAGGCAGTTAATATCTTATGACGGGAGAGGAAGCAGCAGCAGAAAAAAAACTCCGTGTTAAAACGGTTAAGCCTAAGAAAAAAGGCGTAAGATTCAGTATAGGAAGCCTTGTGCTTATACTTTTCTGCTCTTTTTTGCTTGTAATATCAACATTTTTACAGCTTGATATTACGCATCTTATAATTCCCGCAAAATTATTTTCCGGTGAACCGCTGAAATTTAAAGATTTTTTATATACTTATCAATTTATTCCGCAAATTCCTGCCGTTCTTTTTATTGTCGGACTGCTTGGCAGAAGGCTCGGGATTACGAGTATTATCCTATACATACTCATAGGACTTTTTGTAATGCCTGTTTTTGCACTCGGAGGAGGCTGGAGATATGTTTTTGAATATGGTTTCGGCTATATTCTCGCATACATTCCTGCAGGATTTCTGCTCGGGACAATTTTGAAAAAAGGCGGCTATACATATAAAAATACAGCTAAGGCTGTTTTTTTGAGTGTGCTTTTAATTCATCTTGTGGGATTGTCTTATATGATGGGGCTTGCCGTATTGAAGCATACGGGATGGGGTTTTGTGGGAAGCTGGCTTGTATCGCAGAGCGGTTTAAAGATAGTTTATGATTTTATTTTTAGCTATATTGCCGTTTTAATTGCAAAATATGCCAGAATCGTTTTGTGGCTTTATTTATAATAAACATTAAAAAATTGTAACAAATTGAAAGTTTACGGGCTATATGATACACTTTCCGTTAAGAGAGAGTATAGAAAAGGAAGCTTTAATAATGAAAAATATTATTGTTTATACAAGCAAAAAAGAGTCCGCATTGGCTGATGTGCTGGCCGGCATTGATGAAACAAATGTCAGAATTGAAGATGCGGAAAAATTAAAAGAATACGAAATGCTTAACCCTGCATTGGTTGTGGTTGAGGATGTTCCTAATCTTAAAGATGTTTTAATGACTACTAAATTTAAATCACCTGTTCTTTTTATCGGTGAACCGTTTAAGGGTACGATTGTTCGTGCAGTGACTTACGACTTGATTAAGACTCCCGTTGATAACGAAGAACTTGTAATTCGTGCTAAATCTTTATTAAAAATTAAAGAACTCAGAGACAAGCTTCTTCAGGTATCTACAACAGATGAATTGACAGGACTTCATAACAGAAAATATCTTCACGAACGCCTTGAACAGGAAATGTCCAGAGCAAAACGTTACGGAACAAAACTTTCCTGTCTTTTGTTCGACCTTGATTTCTTTAAGGTTGTTAACGATATCTACGGCTATGACTGGGGTGATGTTTTGTTACGTTCTATTGCCGATAAACTTAAACAGTTGATAAGAAAAGAAGATATCTTAACTCGTTACGGTGATGAAGAATTTCTTTTAATCCTTCCTAATACCTCTGAGGAGAATGCTTATCTTTTTGCGGAAAGATTCAGACGTGATATTGAGAAGATGGAATTTATTCCTGCCGGAGAAGAGGAAAGACATCCTATTACAATTTCAGGGGGAATTTCGACTTATCCGTGTCTTGAAAATGTTGATGAGGATGTTAATACAATTATTAGATATGCGGAACACGCATTATACAACGCTAAAAAACGCGGAAAAAACAAAATTGTTCAATTTTCGCAGATTAATCTCGGAGAATAATAAGGCGTTGCGGAAAAAACTTCCTTTCTGAACACTTATAGTGTAAAATCTGGTTATTTAGGCGATGGAGACATTGCCTTTTTTCTTGTCAAAAACTATTGGGTCAGATTGCAGCTCTATTGAATATTATTGATGGTAGAAATTTCAACCGTTATACTCTTGACAATTTCAAAAAAATCATTAACATGGTCATGAGTTAAAACAAGAGGAGCTATATTATGGCAAATTCTAACGGAAGTTCTCTGTTAACCGGTATCTATGCAGGGTTAACCAATACTTACTCATACCTTGCAGCCCAGTATCCAAACGGAGTTACACTTGAAAATATAACAAAAGCACAGGGTGATTCTACAAAAGCCCCGTATCTTAATAATACTTTTGCATCTTATTTGCAGACAAACTTTTCGCAGATAGATCAGGATAATGACGGTATAATTTCATCAACGGAAATGACTAATTTAACAAACAGAATGTCTGCTCAGGGTTTGACAAGACAGGAATTAACCCAGTTGTATGCATCGGGTGCAAGCGGACTTTCGGAAGATACGATAAGTAATATTCTTGAACATTTTGACGATATGGATACAAACCATGACGGCAGAATTACAAGTGCGGAGATTTCTGCATACAGCGTAAATTGTGCCAGATTGGAAAAAGAAGATGAGTTTAATAATAAATTTGCAACTGACATGTCAGTATTTTACGGAAGTGAATCAAGTTCTACTTCAGATACTTACAGTATGTTGAGTTACAGATATAAAAATAACAACAATTCCTAGTAACATATTCTGGTCAGCACTTTGTGCAGAAAAAGGAAAGATTTTTGCGGCATACCCTTAAAGTGGTATGCCGCAACTTTTTAAACTGAAATTTATTATTAAATATATTTGCTGCTGAATAATTGTTAAATGTTTGCACCCCCCTTAATTTGTGCTATTATTCAGGTATGGCTATCAGAGAGTGGATATTTAATAAAGTTGATTCCGATGAAAAATCTTTAATAAAAAGACTTTTAATTTCAAGAGGGATAAAGACGGAAGAGGAAATGCGGGAATTTTTAAATCCGCTTGAATTTACTCCGTATTCTCCTTATGTTTTTACTGATATGTCTAAAACTGTTGAAAGATTGTCAAAAGCTATTGATAATCAGGAAAAGATTGTTATATACGGCGATTTTGATGCGGACGGAGTTACGTCAACTTCGCTTTTGTACAGGACACTTACTCATCTCGGGGCCAATGTGAATTATTTTATTCCTGACAGAGAAAAGGAAGGCCACGGTTTTGACACAAAAGCTCTTGTCAAACTTATGACAGCTCTTAAACCGAAAGTTATTATTTCCGTTGACTGCGGGATTTCTGATGCTGAAGCTGTTAATTTTATAAACAGTTTCAAAATTGATGTAATAATAACTGACCACCACGAAGCCCCTGAAGAGTTACCTAAAGCTTATGCAATAATTAATCCGAAAGCTCCGTATGCTCTGGATGAAAAGTTATCGGCAAAAGATATACTGTCTTTGACCTCTCTTGCAGGAGTTGGTGTTGCCTTTAAAGTCGCAACCGCTCTTCTGCAGCATTATGAAAAAACTGATTTTATAACATCAATTCTTCCTTATGCTGCTGTGGGTACTGTTGCCGATGTCGTTCCTCTGGTCGGGGAAAACAGATATATTGTAACCCGCGGGCTTAACTTAATAGCACAGGGCAAGCATTACGGCCTGAAACGTTTACTTGAACGTGCGGGATATAATGTTGAAAAAGGGTTGAATGCAGAAACTATTGCATTCGGAGTTGCTCCGAGAATTAATGCCTCAGGAAGGCTTGATACCGTTGAAGAAGCCATTAAACTGCTTATTTCCGATAATCCGCAGGAAATTGAAATGGCAATTACAAATCTTGAAGAATTTAATAAAGTCCGCCAGAATCTCTGTCAGGAAATCTTTGCAGAAGCCGATGAAATGGTGCAAAAAGAAGGTAACCGTAACCCTGCTATTGTACTTTTTAATTCAAAGTGGCATGTCGGAATTATCGGAATTGTTGCGTCAAAGCTTGTTGAAAAATATTATAAACCTGCATTCCTTATGACATATTCGGAAGAAACAAAACAGATAAAATGTTCTGCCAGAAGTATTGAAGGGGTTCATCTCTATGAAGCGATAAGCCAGATTGGTGAATTACTTGACGGATTCGGAGGACATTCACTCGCTGCGGGACTTTCTTTTTCTCCGGACAAAGTTCCTTTCAAACAAGTTAAAGAAAATCTCTTGAAAATTGTAAAAGAAATGTCAACAGGTAAAGATTTAAAACCATTTTTAAAAGTGGATTTAGAACTTACGCCGGATGATATTACGGTAGATCTGGTTGAAGAGATTTCACGTATGGAACCGTTCGGAGCGTCTAATCCCAGCCCTGTTTTTGCTATGAAAAATTTAAAAATTAAGCAGAAAAAATTAATGGGTGAGAACAAAAATCATCTCCGTCTGACTGTTCAAAAAGGTGATAGTGAATTTAATTGTATCCGCTGGCAGATGGGTGATATTTCACTTGTTAACGGAGATCCGCTTGATGTGGCTTTCCATCCGCAGATTAATGAATTTAACGGAAATGTTTCTGTTCAGCTTATTGTTGACGACATTCATTCCGAATACTTAAAAGAAGAGTCTGCTGAGGAACAAAATCATTTAAAAATTTACGACCACCGTAAAAAAACGGATATTCTTCCACAGGTAAACGATTATGTCGGAAATACCAAACAGAATATTATGGTATTTGCTGAAAACAGACAAATTCTTGAAATGCTTAAACCGTTTAAGAATATTTCGGAAAAAACTTTTACGCGTGAAAATATTCCGCAGTGTGATTCTGTTATGTTTTTTGACTACCCTGCAGACAGAGAAACTTTTGAAATGATTGTGAAAGATTCTTGTGCAAAAAGTATTCATATGATGAATTATGATATTAAATATTTTGATGAAAAGGACTTTTTAAAAACGTTTTCGGGAATGCTTAAATTTGCGGGAAATAATAATAACGGACATGTACAGCTTGGCAGATGTGCAAGTTTTCTCGGAAAATCAATCCCGCTTATTGAAAGTTTGCTGAATATGTATGAGGATTGCGAATTTATAAAAATTAAGGAAAGACATCCGTCAGAATATATTATTGAGTATAAGGGTATCGACGACCTTTCTCATGTTTTGCATAACCCTAAATATGAAGAGATTTTGAATATGGCTGAAGAATGCGAACTTTTCCAAAAAGGACTTCTGGAAGATGAAATTTCTGAAATTGACAATTTATGCGGTGTTGCCTAGAGTATCTTCTATTCGTCGAGTTTTAGCACTTCTTTCAGGTCAAAGTTCTTTTTCTGTTTTAAGTCAATATAATTGTCACCAAATTGATTTTTAATTTTTTCGATAGTTGTTTGAAGATTATGACCTTCAACCATTAAATCTTTGTTGCCAAAATCTTTAGGAGTTTTAAAACCAAGTTTTCTGAAATAAGTTTTTATAGTGTCTGAAGATTTTGCTGTTGGAAGAATCAGACATGCAAAATCCTTTGTTGTCTTATATACATCATTTAGTGCAGTACTAACAAGACCGTCTCTTGTTGTATTGTTGCCATTCCATACTGCAAGACCTTTCACGTGCATATCACCGGCTTCTCTTATGTCCATAATACCTGTAATCCTGCTGTTGTCTTCAACTGCCAGTAATACTTTGTCATTTGATGATGCAGTTATCTTTTTGGCTCGTTTTAATGCATTATTAAATATTTCTTTAACACTTCCTGTACCGAGTTTTTTTGAGTCATCCGGAAATTTTTGACCTCTTGCTACATTCAGCATCCTGTCAATTATATCCCCGTCTTTTGATGTAAGGGAGTATATATCAATTTTTTTTGCCCTGTCTGTAATTGAACTTAATTTGTATGCCTGAAAGTTGGGATTATAGTTATTTGTTCGTTGTATTTGCATGAATTCTCCTTTTATGTTTATTTACATAAAATCCGAACAAAAAAAATTTTGCGTTTTTAGAATTATTCTCCTTCCCACTTTTTAGCATCGAATTTTAAATCTTTTACATTAATTTTTAATGATTCAAGATATGGCTTGAATTTTACAAGAAGCTGTGTTTTTTTCAGCATCAATTCCTGTGCAACTATTGAATTTTCGCACGCTATTACCATAACTCCGCCGCCAAGCATTGAATAAGGTTTTGATTTTGCCGCAAACTTTGCACCGGCAACTTTTGACCAGAATTTATACAGATTAGAACGCGTCATTGCACGCTTAAACTCTTTTTCTTCAAGAAGTTTTGAAATGATTTCGTCAGTGCTTGTAAAATCTGTATATAGAATTTTTTTCAAATTTTGCACTCCCCGTTATTTGTGCTAATATAAAGAAATGGATTGTACGCAATTAAATGATATCATAAAGTCGGGTAAAAACATATTAATTGTTTCTCATTTAAATCCGGACGGAGATACATTAGGCTCAATGTGCGGCTTGTATTCGGCAATAAAGGATAATTTTAAGAAAAAAGCCGATATGCTTGTAATTTCACATGTGCCTGAAATTTATAAGTTTTTGCCTTATATTAGCGAGGCAAAATCTCTTGAAGAATATGACAAATCCAGAGAGTATAATGTCGTTATTAATGTTGATATTGCAGCTTATGACAGAATGGCGGGAGCTGCAATACTTTTTGATAAAGCCGGACATACAATAAATATTGACCATCACAAGACTAATAACGGCTATGCGGAACTGAATTTTATTGACGCGGACGCAAGTTCTACCGGTGAACTTTTGTTTTCTTTGATGAAGGAGATGGACTGGAACGTTTCGCTTGAAACAGCTAAATGCCTTTATACGGCAATTCTTACTGATACCGGTTCTTTCAGATTTGATAATACAACTTCAAAAAGTTTTGATGCAGTTGCTGAGCTTGTAAAAATAGGAGTTAGGCCTTCGGAAATTTATAAAAAAGTTTATGAAAACGATTCAAAGGGTCTGGTGTTATTTCAGGCAAATGCCGTTAGTAACGCTGTTTTTGAATGTGATGACAAAGTAGTCTATACTATAGTTTATAAAAAAGATATTGAGCGGTTTAATGCCGGTGATGACTGTACGGAAGGTTTGACCGAGAAACTCAGAGCAATTTCTACAACAGAAGTCGCTTTTACGGTTAAAGAAATAAGTTCCAATATGTCAAAGATTTCCATGAGGAGTAAAAAAATTGATGTTGCGGAAATTTGTTCTGTATTCGGCGGCGGCGGGCACAGTCTTGCAGCAGGATGTGTAATAAAAGCTTCAGTGAAAGACGCTGTTAAAAAAATATCGGAAGAAATTAAAAAACGCGAATTATGAAGAAATTAAAGGAAAAATTGCAGGGTTTTTATAGAGCGATGAAGAGGCTTGTAATCTCCGTAATTGAGAATGATTTTTACGGAATGGCCTCGGAGATGGGCTTTATGATGGTTATAGGAATATTTCCTTTTATGTTATTTTTGACGGCTGTTTTTGGCTGGATGGGTAACAAATCTTTAATGGATCCTGTTTTAATTTTTCTTTCAAATATAATGCCTGCACAGGCTATGGATTTAATTAATACTGTTTTATCTGAGGCTATGATTTTTTCTCACGGCGGTTTGATGGCTATAATCGGTGTTTGCATAACCATAATTCTTTCCACAAATGCCATGGCAGTTGTTTTGAAGGGGCTTAACAGGGCTTATAAGGTTGAAGAAACAAGAAATTTCGTTTATACCAGAATTCTTTCTCTGATAATGGTTTTCGTTGATACTATGGTTTTGTTTCTGACGATAAACCTTATCGTTTTCGGCAAACTTATTATTAATTTTTTGATGACGCATTTTCATATGTCGAAGGCTGTCGCAATAACCTTATTGACTCTCCGGTGGCCTGTCGCATTTGCTGCATTGTATTTAATGGCATTTTTAAGCTATTACATACTGCCGGATTTACGCGGAAACGAAAAGTTCAAAAGGACAAGTGCATTACCGGGAACGTTTTTTTTCTGCATATTCTGGCTTGTCGGTTCGTGGGGGTTTTCTATTTACGTGAACAATCTGAAAACCTACAACATGGTTTACGGAACAATCGGGGCATTTGCTGTATTAATGGTATGGCTTTATTATACGTCGGTTCTTATTTTGATAGGCGGCGAGATAAATTCGCAGGTTTATAACAAATTAAACGAAAAAGCCCGTGAAATTCAGGCGGATTTAGACGCTTTGAGAAATAAAGAGCCAAAAGAGAAATAAGTTTATTTTTGTTTTTCGGTTTTTATAAAATCATAAACAGCAGCAAATGCAGTTCCGATAAAAGCACCGATAAGAGCATTTTTCCATTTACCAACAATGTTTGGAACTTTAGTTTTTTGTTTCATAGCTAATCCGCCTCTTGATGCTACTGTTATGTCTTGCCCGTCAATATCATTTAATGGAATAAGATACCCTGCAGCGGCACCAATGCCTTGCATAACAGGATATGATAGGTAAGTTTTTTTGTCAGGCTTTTTATTATTACCTTGAAAAGAATATACGTTTACTTTACATATTTTCATTGCATTTCCCCCTTTTTATAGTACTCATTAATTAGTGATTTTGATAAGGATGGTTTAACTAGATTTAAAGAATTTACTAAATCTTCCTGTGATATTGGTCTATCTTCTTTCATAGCTTTAATTGCAGCAGTTCTTATTACCATTCTTATATCTTCAGCTGTATAATATTCTGAATTTTTAGCAAGCAATTCCACATCAATATTTTTTTCAGTATATATATTTGTTAATTGTTGTTTAAATAAGGCTTTTCTTGTGATTTTATCCGGATTACTTACAAATATTTTTTTATCTAACCTTCCTGTTCTTTTAATTGCTTTATCAATACGTTGTGGTTCATTAGATGCACATATTACTATAATATCTGAATCTTTACTATTGTTAATTTGTTGCAATAATTCAGTTACTTGTTCATTAATATCTACAGCTGTACCATCAGAACCCAAGCCTTCTCTAACAGGAGCAAGTGCTTCAATTTCATCTATAAAAACAATAGAAGGTTTATTAGCTTTTGCTTCAGAAAATTTTCTTGCAATTTGTTGTGCTGTTTCATGTACATAAGAACTACTTGTATTACTTGGTTTTATTTCTACTAAATATCGGCCGGTTTCTTCTGCTAATTGTTTGGCAATGAATGTCTTACCACAACCTGGAGGACCGTACATTAAAAATCCATTTATTACATCAAGACCATATTTTTTGTATAATTCCGGGTGTTTTAATGGTTCAATTAAATCTTCTCTTAATTGCTGTTTTAACTCTTCCATTCCTGCAACTTTTTCAAGACCTTTTAATGCAAAATTTTTTAATATTTCACCGTTTTTAACATTAATATTGTTAATGTCAGGGTGTTTTCCATTTTCATCATCTTCTAAAATCACGCTTCCGCCATTTTTGAATTTTATATTATCTATTTTTGCATTACCTATAATTTTTATTACAGCATTTGGTTCTTCTACTTCAAGAAAATTAATTTCAACTCCATTTTTTGCAGTTAAATTTTTAGGAATATTAAATTTATCTAATTTAATATTTTTTAGAATATATTCTTTGGTGCCATTTATTACATTTGTATTTGGAATAAAATTGCCATTATTTTCTATTATTAATGTCCCGTTAGGCTTTTCAAATTCAACTGTATTTATAGTTGATTTTTCGTCTATGTTGAATATAAACTCATGTGATGATGTTATTACTTTATTAATTTGTGAACTCTTGATAATTTTTAAATCAGATGTGCGTAATTCATTAATTCGTGACCTAATAATTTTTTTACATTCTCTAACATTTGCTTTATTTATTATTGAATTTGTTGAATACAATCTATCACAAAGGAGATTATTTATTTTGGCGAATTTAATATTGGCAGAACCCCTTTCTTCATCTTTAGAAAAAATAGAATATAAAGAAAACTTATTTACAGGTTCTAGAATTATATTAGCATTTTCAATAGTTACGCGTTTTTGTAATATCGATTCAATGTCTGGTGAAGGAGGAATTATGCTTAATTTATTAGTAGTTAAGTTAATAATTTTTACTCCGGTAGCAAGGTTTGTTGAATTGGCATATGCTTCGTTTATTTCGCTTAATTCTTCAGCTTCTAAATATCCTGTATTAACATAATTTATTTTTGAGGTATTTAAATTATTATAGTCTTGTAAATAACCTAATTTAGCTTTCACATGTTCAGTATTTTTAATAGTATTTATTGAGGAGCTATCTAATATAATATAACTAAAATTTTCTGCATTTTTTATTGTCGAATTGTTTGTTATAGATAATATACAGTTATCAAAACCTTTTATATTTGTAATATTAGAATTATTTATAGATTGAACAGTTGATGTGGAATTACATGTTTGTGTTAATATGTTAGGCTTTTTGATTACTGCATTTTCAATATCCATGTTCTCAATACTGTTAACGGAAGTTTGCTCGTAATATTTTGTTTTTCTCCTGTTTCCAAAGAATACATCTTTTTGTTGAGATACAATCTGCCATGAATTGTCTGCTAACTTTGGTTTATAAATATTATTATTAGGAGAGCCTAATTTTTGTATCTGCATACTATATCCCTTATTTTTAAAGTTATATTATCATAAAAAACAAAAAAGAAATTTTTTGCTACTAATTTCTTAATTTTTATAAACAACAACATAGTTAAGTTTTATCTCATTCTGAAAGGAAGGCGGGAGAGTGTTAAATTCGTTTATATCAATCAAAAAAGGGATGTTGCTTTCTCTGAGCAGTTCTCTTAATTCATAAAGTTTGGCTGTTGGCGAGTGAAAATCAATTACGACAAGGTCAAGGTCGCTGCCTTCATGGCAATCCCCGTTTACTCTGCTTCCGTAGGCCCAAATTTCAGCATTAGGGCAGTAAGAGTCGAAAATATCTGTCAGCATTTTCAAATGTTCAGGTTTTACGGATAATTTATCCATTCTCAATAACTTTCTTCAAATTTTTTATATCGTTGATAAAATTATCAATAATTATTCTAAAAAACCCTCTGTTCTTATAGGGATTATTTCATAAACATAAACTTTTAGCTATATTGTTATTTAACTTTGTATAGTTATTGTTATAATTTTCTATAATGTAAGCTATTAATTTGTTTCAAAGCTTGTGTCACTTTGTGAAATCTGCTAAAATCATTTTATGGATGAATTGGTTGAAAATCTGAAAGAATTAGGTTTAAACAGCTATGAGGCAAAGGTTTATCTTGCTCTTTTGAAAAAATATCCTGCAACTGGGTATGAAGTCAGTAAACTTGCTGATATTCCGCAGGCAAGAGCTTATGATACATTAAAAGCTCTTGAAGCCGCTCGCATTGTTACATCCTCTAACTCAAAACCAATTACCTACACACCTATTAAACCCAAGGAATTAACCAAAAGATACAGAAGAAAAATTACATCCACTCTCGATTATCTTGAAAAAAAGCTTCCGAATGTGAAAGATAATTATACAGAGCCTATTTTGAGTATATACGGGGAATTTTCAATTCGTGAAAAAATTATTGAAATTATTAAAAATGCACGCAAAGAAATTTTTATGGAAATATGGTCTCAAGATTTCAAACATTTTGAATCACATTTGTTTGACGCATATAACAGAGGACTGGATATCAAAATGGTGGGCTACGATAATTTTAGCTGCAATTTCGGAACGGTCTTTCGTCATTATAACGGCAGAGAAATTGAATACGCACTCGGCGGAAAGATGATATTTATTACGGCCGATAATCAGGAAGGTTTGTTCGGTAAAATTGAAAACAAAAAACACGAAAATCCTGATGTCTTGTGGACAAAAAATGAAGATATAGTATTTTTGTTAAAAGAGTTTATCATCCATGATATGTATTTGATTGATATTTCGGAACAGTTCCCTGAACAGCTCAAATACTTCTATGGAGCAGGTTTAAAACGGCTTAAAGATAAGGTTCTCGGAGGAACTGATTTCTATAAAGTACACTAAATTTTATTTAGGTAAATTATTAAAATAATCTTTCTCATTAAGAGCTTTATAAGTGCAGCCTGCCCCGTTCATAGAGTTTGTTGAAGATGAATTGCAATATTCATTGTTTTCTCCGTAATAAAAAGTTCCGGCTACGCCCATCGGGAGTAATGCACCCTTATCATTTATTTCAAACATAAATAAATCCTGACCTAATCTGTTCGGGCGTTTCCCGTAACCGTTTACGTCAACCGAAATAAATAATTGCCCAGCATTAGCATTTTCAATTAATACCAGTGCACCGTCAATTAGTACAAATTGTCCGTCATCAAATCTTGTTAAATCTATGTAATTTTTACCGTTTAAATTTGTGTAAGTTTTAGAACTTTTCTCTGTGGTTCCTTCATTTCCGTAATTAGGAATACATGTTTTTTCTAGTTCTTCAGCAGTTCCTTCTGAACCGCGTCCGCAATCTCTGGAAATTTTGAAATACGGGAGAAGTTTAGTTTTTAGGGTTGTATGAGAAGTATTTTCAGGCGTAATTCTTACGCCGTATTCGGCATTATAAAAGTCGAGAGCCTGAGATATAAGAGAATATTCTTTTTTCAAGGCAGATTCCAGCTGTTTATTTCTGTTGCTTGTTATAAGTGCAGGTAAAGTCATCGCTGCAACTACGCCGATTATACCGAGTGTTATAAGAACTTCCGCAAGAGTAAAGGCTTTATTTTTATGTTTTTGTATGTTCATTTTCAACCTACTATTAACTAATTCAACAAGTTATTGGTATATATGCCATGATATTAGCGTATATGCCAAGATTTGTCAATCCTAAAAATATATAATTAAAATGTTTATATGATTAAAATTCGCCTGAGAGAATTAATGTGGGAGAAAGATATTTCTGCTGTTGAAATCCAGCGGGAAACCGGAATTCATGCAACAACAATTTCCAAAATTATAAACGGAAAGCATTCAAACTTCGGACTGGATACAGTTGATAAACTTTGTGACGTTTTGGATTGCCGTGTTCAGGATTTACTTGTGTATGAAAGAGTTAATAAATAAGTTTTGAATTTTGTCGATTTACGTAAACTTTTTGTTACTTTTAATTTTCAAAAAATAAATTAAGTCATATAATAAAAATTGTAGAAAATACAATCTAAACTTTTTGAACAATAATATCAGGGGTGACAGGAGAGATACAATGGAAGGTTATAGTTTTGAACTGATTACGGGCCCTATGAGCTGCGGAAAGACAGAAGAACTTTTGAGACGTGTAAGACGCTGTATTATTGCAAAGAAGAAGGTTAAGGTCATTTCACCTGATGTTGATACAAGGGCTAAGGGAGATTATATTGAGTCCCGTAACGGTTTATGGCTTGATGCCATAAAAGTTAAACATTCAATTCAGATTTTGACTTTTGTAAAACCTGAAGATGAAGTTATTGCCATTGATGAATTGCAATTTTTTGATGGGAATATCACTAAGGTCATTACAAGATTGATGAATGAGGGCAAAAAAATTATCGGGACAGGTCTTGAGCTTGATTTTAAGGCGGAGCCTTTCGGACATATGCCTGAATTGATGTGTATAGCGACAAAAGTGGATAAACTCCATGCCGTATGTATGAAATGCGGCTGTGAGCATGCAACGAGAACCCAGAGATTAATTGACGGTAAACCTGCGGATAAAAATTCACCGCTAATTATGATTGGAGGAGATGAAACTTATGAAGCCCGCTGCATTAAATGCTATGAACTGCCGGACAATAATCCGCAAAAATCAAAACAGGGTTTGAAAATTTTACCGTTTGTAAAATAGTTTCTGTTTGTTGCTGTTAATTTGAAAGCTGATATGTAAAAAATAAAAGGCATGGAACTTTACGCACCATGCCTTTATTTAACCGGATACAATCGGCTTTTTCTCCGGTTATTCATACCCCGCCGCTCATCTTCAGTGAACCAAAGGCCGACTTCGTTCACCACCGCCTCGCTTTCGGATTTTCCCGATCATATCCCGGGTGGATTCGGCTTTAAGGTACGAATAATTTTTTAATCTTTTATTTCAATTAATTTTTTTGTCGAAGTTTCAATTTTTTGTTTTGGTATTGTTATTGTTAAAACTCCGTCTTTATAAGATGCTGCTGCATCATCAGCTTTTATCGGCTGATCAAAAGATATTGTTCTTTGATATTTACCGTAGCGGAATTCACTTGTGTGGAAGCGTTCGTTTTTTTCTTCTTCTTTTTTTTCTTCCTTTTCTTCGTGTGTTTCTGCGGTTATTGTCATAAAATCATTGTCCAGTTCTACTTTGATATTTTCTTTAGGAATTCCCGGAAGCTGGACTTTTACTTTATAATTTGCGTCATTTTGCTTTAATTCAATCGCAGGACGCCAGATTGAGGATTTTTTTATATTCAATGGATTTGCAAACGCATTAGTCAGGAATGTATCTCTTAAAAAATTGTTTAATTCCTGATGAATGCTGTCAAAATACAATTCGGGTTCTCTTAATATGATTTCGTTTTCCATGGAAATCTCCTTTCACGTTAAAGATAAACTTTTTTTCAATTAATTTCATTATTCTTTTATCTAATTATTTTTCTTATAAAATATATCCTTTTGTTTAATGGAATTAAATTTTCAGATGAAAAATAATATTTTCAAAAGGAGAATTTCATGACCTTAAATTTGTTAGTATTTGACTACAGAGAAGTTGAGAAAAAATTTTTCAGGACAAACAAGTTTGATAATTTTAACATAAAATTTTATACGGCATCCTTAACGCCGGAGACTGTGGATAATATTCCCGGAGAAATTCTTGACAATACAAATGTAATAAGTGTTTTTATTGATTCGGTTATAGACGGAAAAGTTATTAATGCGTTTAAGAATTTAAGGATTATTTCTACACGTTCTACAGGGTATGATCATATTGACTTAAATGCATGCAGGAATAAAAACATTGCGGTTGTGAATGTCGAAAATTACGGAGAAACTTCTGTTGCACAATATACTTTCGGACTTATACTTTCCCTTGTAAGAAAGATTTTTCCGGCAGTTAAAGCTGTTAAAAATTGTGAAAGTGAAGAGATAAATTTTAACGGACGCGATATTTCTAAATTGACACTCGGGGTTGTGGGTACAGGTTCTATCGGGGCTGCCGTGTGCGGGCTTGCAAAATGTTTTAAGATGAATATACTGGCATATGATATTAATCAAAAACGTGAACTTGACGGTGTTCAGGATTTAAAATATGTCACATTTGATGAACTTTTACAAAAATCTGATATTATTACAATTCATGTCCCATATACGGGACAAAATTATCATATGTTTTCACATGAACAGTTTAATATGATGAAAAACGGAGCGTATTTTATTAACACTTCAAGGGGTGAGCTTGTTGATTTACAGGAGCTGTATAAACATATTGAGAACGGAAAAATTGCAGGTGCTGCACTTGATGTTCTAATGTGTGAGAGTATAAATTTCAAATGTAAGAAATTAGCGGAGGACTTGGGCAAAGAATCTCTTGAATGTTATAACGAAGCAAAAACAGTTGAAAAACTCCGCGATTTTGATAATGTGCTGATTACACCTCATATTGCTTATGATACTCAGGATTCGGTTGATTATATACTTTCAGTCACAATGCGTTCAATTCGGGAGGTTATTTATGGAGGAAAGGTCTCAAGGATTGTTTAAGGTTTTTGCATAATTTGTGAGGAGATGATGCCGAAGAGAAAATCTTTTCGGCATTTTAGTTTGAAACCGTGTGATTTGAATATTTCTATTAATTTGTCAGGAGTAGGAAACTCTTTTTTTGATTCCAGAAGATATGCATAGGGTAAATTTTTTCCGTAAAAGAGTTTTATGAGCGGTGGAACGAGAGTATCAAAAATTTTTGAAAAAAAGTTTTTTTCTCCAAAATCGAGATGCAGGAACTCTCCTCCGGATTTTAAGACTCTGAAAGTTTCCTGCAGGGCTTTGTTGTAATCTTCAATATTTCTAAGTCCGAATGTCATTGTAATTATGTCAAACGTTTCGTTATCAAAAGGCAGATTTGTACAGTCTGCCTGTATAAAAGTTACTGACGGAAATTTGTTTTTTGCTCCGGCGAGCATGTTTCGTGAGAAATCTATTCCGGTTATTTCAACGTCAAGATTTATTTTTTTTATTAAACCTGTTATGTCGCCTGTTCCTGTGCATTCATCAAGAATTTTAGCCCCGTTTTTTATCTCAAGATTTTTAAGGCTTAAAAATTTTATTGTTTTATGCAAACCCAGTGAAATGATATTATTGTTAAAGTCGTATTTTTCGGCAATAACATCAAAAAGTTCTTGAATTTTTTTCGGATTTTTCGAAATTGTCATAATTTTGTAACCTGTTTAATTTTAACATATAATTATTTTATGCGATTAGGATTTTTACCGATAGATAACAGACCAGTATGCTATACTTTGCCTGAACAAATTGCCGGAATTGACGGCAGTCTTGAGATATTTATGCCGCCGAGAGAGATGCTTGGAGATTTGACAAAATATGCCGATGTCGAAAAAATTTTTGAATGGCTCGAACAACTTCCTAAAATGGATGCGATTGTTATATCACTTGATACTGCCGCTTACGGAGGTTTAATTTCTTCAAGAAGATGTCCTGAAACTTTTGAAGAGATTAGATGCAGAATTGAAAAACTTAAACGAATTCTTGCTAAGAAAAATGCTAGAGTATATGCTTTTTCAAGTATAATGAGGATTTCTAATAATAATATTAATGAAGAAGAAAAAGAATACTGGAATGTATGGGGAAAAGAGATTTTTAATTATTCCTACATTACGCATAAAACCGGAGAAAATCCGGAAAATAGTATTCCTGAAGAAATTTTGACAGATTACCTCAATACCCGTAAACGTAATTTTGAGATAAATAAAATTTATCTGGAGTGGCAGAAGGAAGGACTTTTTGATACTTTAGTTTTTTCAAAAGATGACTGTGCGGAATACGGATTGAATGTACTTGAGGCGTCAGAACTTGAAAAGCTCGGCGGGTTTGTCAAAACCGGTGCCGATGAAATTCCTCTTACATTAATGGCAAGAGCTTTTTCAGGAGAGGTTAAAATTGCTCCTGTGTTTTCCAATCCCGAATGTAAACATTTAATTTCTAATTACGAAGACGTTTCTATTGAACAATCAGTAAACGGTCAGATTGAACTTGCAGGCTGTAAAGTTTGTGGAGAAAATGAGGCAGATATTATTTTATACGTTAACAATTTCGAGAATTCTCAGGGTGAAATTGTCATGAAACGTGATACAAAACCTTTTGGCGGTATCTGGCATGAGCCTCAGAAACCTTATATGATTGCTGATGTGAGATTTGCAAATGGTGCGGATAATGCTTTTGTCAAACAAATTTTTCAAAGAAGTATTAATGAAAAAAATTTTTACGGTTATTCTGCCTGGAATACTTCGGCTAATACTCTCGGAAGTCTTATTTGTGCGGCAAAATGTAAGTTTTTGGCAGAAGAGTTTAATTTGAATGCATTTAAACGGCTTGAAACTGTAAGGTTTTTGGACGATTGGGCATATCAGGCAAATGTACGGCAAAAACTTTTACGGCCGGATAACGAAAAAATAAAACAATTAATGAAACCTTTTGAAGAAGAAATTGCAAAATTTTTGAATACCGAAATTTTGACTACATATTCGTTCCCTTGGAACAGACTGTTTGAGGTGGAAGTTGAGCTTATTTGATATTATTCTTCTTGCAATAGCTCTTGGTATCGATTGTCTTATAGTGTCTTTTTCACAAGGGCTTATTTTTAAGCATAACAGAGCTAAAAATTCAGTGATTCTTGCGTTTACCATGGGGCTTTTTCAGGGTTTAATGCCTGTTATAGGTTATGCATTCGCAAATATCATAAGCGGCTATGTGTCAGCTTTTGCTCACTGGCTTGTGTTTGCTATATTTTTTATTCTCGGTGTCAAATTTATTATTGAAGCATTTCAGGAAAAAGAAGATGCTGTTTTGTGTTTTGATTTAAAATGTTTAATTTCTATGGGACTTGCCACCAGTATTGATGCAATTGTTGCCGGGGCAAGTCTGCATTTTACGGGAAGCGGATTATTTATTCCTGCCGTTATAATAGGTGCGGCCTCGTTTTTTATGTCTATTGCCGGTTTCTGGTTTGGCAATTTTTTCAAAAAATTCCCGTCAAGAAGTTTAGAGATTACCGGAGGTATAATTCTTATTCTGCTTGCGGTTAAAAGTGTTTTATAATTAGTTATTTTTAAGCAGAAAGCAGGCCGAAATATGATTTTCGCCAACAGTATATTCCGGCGGAATTTCTTCCGTACAAATATCCATGCAGTGTTTGCAACGCGGATGAAATTTGCAGCCCTCAATAATTTGTTGAATGCTTGGTGGCTGGCCTGTTATTGTTTCAAGACTCTTTTCCCTGTTTGAAGGAAGTGAATTTAACAGTGCAAGCGAATACGGATGTGTTGGATTTTCAAAAAATTCTTTTGCCGGTGCTTTTTCAACAATTCTGCCCGCATACATAACTGCTACGTTATCTGCATTTTCTTTTACAAGTGCTAAATCATGTGTTATCAAAAGAATTGCGGTACCGCGTTCTTTTTTTATTTTTTGCAGTAAACTCATTATTTGAGCCTGAATTGTTACATCAAGAGCTGTTGTAGGCTCATCTGCAATTAAAATTTCGGCTTTACAGGCAAGTGCCATAGCAATTATTGCACGCTGTTTCATCCCTCCGGAAAATTCATGCGGATATGCCCTCAATCTTTCTTCTGCACACGGAATTTGTACTGCTTCAAATGCTTCAACAGCTTTTTGATATGCTTCTTTTCCTTTTAAATTCTGGTGGATTTTTAGTACTTCCAATAGTTGGTCGCCTACTGTATATAGCGGATTTAAAGATGTCATTGGATCCTGTGGTATGAGTGCAATTTTTGAACCCCTTATATGTTGAAGTTCCTTGCAGTTTATTTTCAACAGGTCTTTATTTTCAAAGGTGATTATGCCGGATGTTATGCTTGCATTTTTAGGAAGAAGCTGCAGGATACTCATAGCACTTATGGTTTTGCCGCATCCGGATTCCCCTACCAGTGCAAGCATTTCTCCATTATTTAATGAAAAAGATACATTATATAATGCCTGTTTAAATCCGTTTTCACAGTTAAAACCGAGGTTAAGGTTTTCAACATCCAATAATTTCATAAAATTATTATAACGTAATTTGTAATAATTGTAATCTCCAAAAGGTTATTTTTTTATTATTAAGAAATGTTAAAAATTATTTTGTGTGCTAAAAACCTTTTGTGACAATGCTTTTAGCCATGGCTTATTCTTAAAATCTGTTTTATACATGCAATTTTTAGAAACAAAAATTTTTTATAAAGGCATAGGGGATAAAAATTAAGATATTTTCTTTCACGGGGAAAATGGAAAGGGGAAAAAATGACAACCAGAGTTGACAGTATTAGTGCTGCATCATCAACAAGTTATGCAACCAAGCCTGATGAAAAGAAAAAGGCTGAAGAAAAAAAGAAACAGGAAGTAATTTCATTTAAACTTCCGGACGGTGTTGATTACAGCAAAAAATCAGACAGAAAAGAACGTAAAGCCGAATTGAGGGATGAATACGAAGATTTGGAAGCAAGATATTATGATCCTGTATCTGATGAGTATTTGACAGACAGGCTGAGTAAAAAAGAAGCAAAGAAATTTGCAGGACGTCAGGTTGACAACGAAAAGAGATATCAAGAATTTTTGAACACTGAAACATTCCTGTCAAAAGAAGAATATGAAAAAGCAAAAGCAGACCAGAAAGCAGGAAAAGCTTATCAGGGTAAAAATCTTGAATATATCAAGGATGAAGATGTAAGACGCTGGGTTGAAAATAACAAACACAAATTCTATAAAGACGGCAAATTTTCAAGCGACCTTTACAAACAGGAAATCGCAAAATGGGTCGGTACTGATTATAAAATGAACCTTGACGAAAGAGCTGCAGTATCTGCCGGTGGTGACAGAATGTCTAAAAAAGATGCAAAAAGAGCCGCAAAATATGCAGGTATTGATGTAGAAAAAGATTTAACATGGTTATACAGAACCGGAGCCATTGTCGGCGGTGTCGGTGCAGGTGCCGCAATAGGTGCAGTTGCCGGCGGAGCTGTTGTAGGCAATGCAAACTTTGACAGCTATGTTGTAGGACATCACCAGAATGGTACGACTGAAATTCTCGGTGAACAGCACTCTAAATCCAACGCAGTAAGTGCCGGAAGAAGAATCGGTGCATTGTCAGGAGCTCTGGGTGCATTACCGGCATCAATTCTTGCAGCAGCCAAAATTAAAGATGAAGGCGGAAAAGATGTATTCAATAATTCGACTGCAGAAAAGATTGTAAAAGATCCTGACGGTATTTTGAATGTAACCGAAGACGGCGGCTGCCGCACTATAGTCAGAGCAATTTTGAATTTGCCGAACCTTTCGGAAAATGAAAAGATTGCAACCTTAGAATATGCATACGGTAAAAATACAGGTAAAAAAGTTAATAAAAATGAGTTGATTGCGGCTTACGAAGCAGCTAAACTCATCAATGATTTGCCTCCGGAACCGACAACACCGACAACTCCTACTGTAGCAACAACTCCGACTACAGCAACAACTCCAACGGGTTCAACAGTTCCTACAGTTCCGACTGTTCCTACAGTGCCTACAGGTTCGACAGTACCAACAACTCCGACAACCCCGACTCCAACAGAGCCGACTGCTCCGGAACCGCCTAAATATAATATGGTAACTGTAGAAAACGGAGAATCTATAGCAAGACTGGCTAAGAAATACGGAGTTTCCGAAAAAGAAATTATAGAACTTAACAGGGATCAGCTGAAATACTTCAAGAGTGCTACAAACTGTGATGATAATAAAAAATATCTCGGTTTCCTTGTAGGGGCAAGAATTAAACTTCCTGAAAATGCAAATCAGGATGCAGTACAAGAAAACCAGAAAACAAATTCGGAAATCGAAAATGCCAAATACAGAAAAGCATCTAAGAAACTGGACGGTAAGTTATGTCCAGAAAGAACAAAAACTTACAAACCATTGGATGAAAATTTCCGTAAGAAAAATAACATCAGAACAACTGATGAGCTGGCAGCAGAACAGCAAAGGGCTGATGAACAGCAAAATAATAATACCACTAATAAAAATATTTCGACCGCAGCTAAACCTAAAGCTCAGTCTGCTAAGCCGCAACAGCCTCAGGAAGAGGAATCTTACTGGGAAACTTTCAAAAAGAAAGGTTTATCAGGAGTATTCAACAGATTCTTTGATTAATAAACAGGTGAAGTATTTCACAAAACCGGAAACACACTCTCTAATTGGAGAGTGTGTTTTTATACTACTTTTACACCGTATGGTATTGATGTCAGATTATTTTTTATCCAAAAATCTTCCGCAGGAGCAAATTCTTTTCCTATGACATAATAAGTCGAGCCTGAACCTGACATAACCGATTCCGGATACAGGGTTTTAATTGTTTGAAGTTCAGGGTAATCATCCAGTATTGCCCATTCTAAATCATTCACAAACTTTTCTTGTCCGATTTTTTCCTTAACAGAAAATTTTGTGTAAGCTTCTCTGGCACTAATTCCAAGATTTACAGGTTTAATCAGAGATACATAAAATTCTTCAAATGGAAGAGATTCCAGAATTTCGCCTCTTCCTGTTGTCATTTGTCTCCCGCCTTCAAGACAGAAATTCAAATCCGAACCGAGTGATGCACACAATTCGTGTAATCCCTGTTTGTTTAAGGGTTCGGAAAATAATTTATTTAATCCGAAAAGGGTTCCGGCTGCATTTGTACTTCCGCCGGCAAGACCTGCCGCTACAGGAATATTTTTTTCTATATAAATATTAATTCTGCATGGATTAATTTTTGTTTTTTCAATAAATAGTTTAGTGGCTTTGTAAACTATATTTTTTTCATCATATGGAATTTCATCGCTTGTTCCGGACAGGTTAATTGTGAATTTTTCAGCGGGTTCTGCAGTAATTGTCAGATAATCAAAAAGGCTTATAGCCTGCATTATACTTTCAATGTTATGAAAACCGTCAGGACGTTTGCCTGTAACTTTCAGCGTCAGATTAATCTTGGCCGGACACTGGATTTTAATTTCCATTTTTCAATGCCTCCGAAAGTCTGCCGAAGTCTTCTATTGAAAGTTTTTCCCCGCGGGTATTTTCATCAAGTGCAAGTGTTTGCATTGCCTGTTGAATGTTTTCTTTTGAAAACCCGCCGCTTAGCAGACAATTTTTGATATTTTTTCTGCGTTGAGAAAACGCTGCCTTTATAGTTTTTCTAAAATGAGTATAGTCGGATAATTCAAGTTTAGGTTTTTCTCTTACCGTAAGTTTGACTAATGCGGAATTAACTTTCGGTGCCGGATAAAACGAACGGCGTCCGACAAGCTCTTTAATTTCTACATCCGCCCAGAATTGAGAGAGTATTGTCAAAAGTCCGTATTGCTTAGACGGAGATTTTTCTGTTGCTACCATACGTCTTGCAACTTCTTCCTGAACCATTAACAAAATATCCGTAATCTTATTGCGATTTCTGTTATTCAAATCATCTATTTCCCCGAGAAGGTGGGCAATAATCGGGCTTGTTATGTAGTATGGAATATTTGCAACTACCTTAACTTTGCCTTCACAAAGTGCTGACAAATCGGTTTTCAGAATATCTTTATGAATAATTGTAAGATTTGGTGCCTGAAGGTTTTGCAGCTCTTTAACGGCTTCTTCATCCAATTCTATTGCGATAACCTGTTTTGCATGCTTTACAAGCTGTTCAGTTACAAATCCTACTCCGGGACCGATTTCAATAACAGTATCTTCCGGCGAAATTTCAGCATAATCTATTATGTTTGAGATAACTTCTCCGTTTATAAGGAAATTCTGACCCAGTCTCTTTTTTGTTCTGAAATATTTTGCTCTGTCGTAGTAATTCATCTTAACTATTAATATACCACAAGCAGGTAAATGTTTTGTTAAATATTCTTTGATATTTTTAGTGATGTTATAATATGTTTACGGAGGCGGAATTGAATACTTTAAATTTACAGGAACATTTAGAATATCAGGATATTTTAGACATTTATACTTCGGGCTGTAAGGATTTATCAACACACAGCATAGGTGTTGAATATGAAAGGCTTCCGATTTCCGTGGTAACAAATAAGGCTGTTGATTACGGTTCAGAATTCGGGGTATGTAATTTTCTGCGGGCATTTGCAAAATCCGAAAATTGGGATTATATTACGGATGATTATAATATTATCGGGCTAAAATGCGGGCATGATACAATTACACTGGAACCGGGGTGTCAAACTGAGTTAAGCTTAAAACCGGAATCAAGTATTCAGGAGCTTGAAAAGAAGATTAAAAATCTTGATAAGGCTATGGCTCCTATTCTTGATAAAATGGGGATAAAACTTTTATGCTACGGAGTTTCTCCATTATCTACCCATAAGATGATTAATCTTATTCCAAAAAAAAGGTATGCAATTATGGCAAAGTATCTGTGGGGGATTCTTTCTGATGTGATGATGAGAGAAACCGCAGGTATTCAGGCATGTTTTGATTTCTCTTCTGAAGAAGACGCAATGAGAAAATTTAAGATTGCAAATAAACTGGTGCCGTTTATGACGGCGATGTTTGCCAATTCTCCTATAAGAGGCGGAGTTGATACAGGTTATAAATCATTTAGAGCATTAAGCTGGCTTAATACTGATAACGAAAGATGCGGGTTTGCATATAAATTAAAGGATGATTTTTCTTTTGAGGAATATATTGATTATGTTATGGAAACTCCGATGATTTTCATAAACAGAGAGTCGCTTCCTATTGAACTTAACGGAAAAATGAATTTTAAAGAGTTTATGTTAGGAGGTTTTGAAGGTTTTGAACCTGTAATGGATGATTATTTGCTGCAGGCAAATTTGTGTTTTCCGGATGTAAGACTGCGTAATTTTATAGAAATCAGGAATCATGATTGCGGACCTATAGAAGCTGTTTGTGCGGTTCTTGCGATATATAAAGGAATCTTTTCATGTAATCAGTCAATGGACGAAATTGAAGAACTATTAAAGCCTTTTAAATATCACGATTTTTCGGAATTCAGATATAATGTACCTAAAAGCGGCTTAGATGCTAAAATATCAAGAATTCGTGCCTTAGATATTGCAAAAGAAATCTTATACATAAGTGAAAAATATTTGATAGAACAGAATTGCGGTGATGACAGATATCTGGATTACATTAAAAAATATACTCTTGAAGGTATTACGCCGGCAGATGTTCTCATCAGAAATTGGAACGGTATCTGGGATAAAGATATAAATAAGCTTATAAAATTTTTGTCAAAATAATATACTGGCATGCCTTGATTTAACGTTATTTTTAAATCTTTTACAAAACTTAATAAGGGTTAAAATCATGGAAAACCATGCACCGAGCATGATTCCATGATTGAGATTCTTAAAACCATGTGATAACGGACTTTTTAACATGATTGACTTTTCAAAACTACCGTAAACGCTAGCCTTCAAGGGTTTGTTACAAAAGTTAATAATGACATGTTTCGCTATTGAAAAAAAATCCTTATTTTCTATAATGTAATTAAGGACAGGCGATGAGCCACAGAGGGGTGGAGATTCAGGCATTTTATGTCATGGCTTTGCTTACTTAAATTTAATAAGTAGATAGTTGAAATTTGGAGATTATAAAATTGTTTAGAAGTAGGGATATGGGAAGAGCAGTTGCTGTAAGAAGATGGACGCCGACCGCTCTTGAATGTTATAAAAGAGGATGTAACTGTGAAGGTTGTTTTTACAGAGACTTTTTCAGCGGTTCTTCTCAAAAATGTCAAATGAAAGCATCTGTTTTGGAATTGGTGAGAGTTATCGGTACTCCTAATGTTGAATTACAACAATTTCTTATAGAAGAGTAATTTCCACTTTAAAAATTCCGTAAGTTGTGCTATAATATATAAGCATATATTATATGGAGGGCAACATGCACATTTACGTAAACGGAAGAAACATTGAAATTACCGATGCTATTAAGGCCTATGTTAAGGAGAAAATGGGTAAAGTAGCAAATCATTATGACCAGATTCAGGGCATTGATGTAGTACTATCGGTTATTAAAAACCCGTCGGCATCAGGAAAACACGTTGCAGAAGTCAGCTGTAAAATGAATACCGGTGTAGTTCGTTGTGAAGAAGCTGCCGATTCAATGTATGAAAGTATTGATTTACTGGCAGACAAATTAAGCAGACAGGTTCAAAAATTTAAAGATAAATCTCTCGGTTCCGATAAAACTTCCATCAGAACTGACGGTAAAGAACCTGAAGCAGTTGCGGAAGCAGAAGAATAATAAAAAGAAATGATAAATAACAAGAAAGTAGTCGTAATAATGCCCGCTTATAATGCGGAAAAAACCCTTAAACAAACTTATGACGAAATCTATAAAGATTTTGTGGATGAAGTTATACTTGTTGATGACAATTCTCAGGACAATACCAAGATTGTATCAAAAGAACTGAATATAAAAACCATTGTTCATAAAGAAAATAAGGGTTACGGCGGAAATCAGAAGTCTTGTTATAAAGCAGCATTGAAATCCGGAGCAGACATCGTTGTGATGCTGCATCCGGATTATCAATATACACCAAAATTAATTCCTGCTATTGTTTGTATGATGGCTTTTGAACAGTATGACGCGGTTTTGGCTTCCCGTATGCTGGGAAATTCTGCTCTGAAAGGCGGAATGCCTTTATATAAATTTATAGCCAATAAATTTTTGACGGCATTCGAAAATATATTAACCGGAGAAAAACTTTCAGAATACCATACGGGTTTTAGGGGATTTACAAAAGATGTGCTGGAAAAACTTCCTCTTGCAGAGTGCGATGATGATTTTATTTTTGATAACGAGATGATTGCACTGTTGTTTTATAACAATTTTAAAATAGGTGAGCTTTCATGCCCTACAAAATATTTTAAGGAAGCGTCTTCAATAAATTTTGTCCGTTCTTGCAAATATGGTCTGGGAGTTCTTGCTGTAAGTATTAAATATAGGCTTGCAAAATGGGGATTAAAATCGAAAATATTTAAAAAAGATGCAGCAAAACTGGACTTGACAACAGAGCTTGAATATTATTATCAATAGTTTTTTATTTGAATTGGTGAAATTTTCATAACCTGAACGAAAAATCATGTTTGTAGTACAATAGAAGTGTGTAGTAATACTCAATTTATAAAGGAAGAGAAAATATGAAAACACTTTCACCATTACAAATCGAAAGATTAAAGTATCAGCCAAAGCTTCCTGAATGTCTTCAAAAAGGCATTAACTCTCTTGAACTGATTGAAGGTTCAGAGACTGAATCAGTCAGAGATCAGGAACAAATTAAAGCTTTATTTAAAAACACTTACGGTAAACCTGTAGTTACTTTTAAAAATTCTATTTCATTAAACGCTTCTGATGTTAAAAATGTCGGCGTAATTCTTTCAGGCGGTCAGGCTCCCGGCGGGCACAATGTTATTGCCGGACTCTATGATGCATTAAAACAGGCAAATCCGGCTAACAAGCTTTACGGATTTTTAGGCGGACCTTCCGGTATCATCGATGGTAAATACGTTGAATTTAATGATGAATTTATTAATCAATACAGAAATACCGGCGGTTTTGATATTATCGGTTCAGGCAGAACAAAACTTGAAACGGAAGAACAATTCCAGAAATCACTTAATGTATGTAAAAAATTAGGTATTTCCGCTGTTGTAATTATCGGCGGTGATGATTCCAATACGAACGCAGCTCTTCTGGCTGAATGGTTTGTTAAAAATAATACAGGTATTCAGGTTATCGGATGTCCTAAAACTATCGACGGTGATTTGAAAAACGAACAGATTGAAATATCTTTCGGATTCGATACCGCTACAAAAACTTATGCCGAATTAATCGGTAATATTCAGCGTGATGCTAATTCAGCTAAAAAATACTGGCACTTTATTAAAATTATGGGCAGAAGTGCTTCTCATGTTGCATTGGAAGCAGCTTTGCAAACTCAGCCTAATATCACTTTGATTTCTGAAGAAGTTGAAGAAAAGAAAATGTCACTTGAAAGTATTATTAACTATATGTGTGATATTATAGTTAAACGTGCTGATATGGGTAAAAACTTCGGTATCGCAATTATCCCTGAAGGGTTGATTGAATTTATTCCAGAAATGAAATCAATGATTGCAAACTTGAATGATATTATGGCTTCATTGGAAAGTGATCCTGATTTTGTAAATGCAACTACAATTCGTGACAAATTTGATATTGTGGAAAACAGACTTGATGAAGCAAATGCAAAAGTTTATAATTCATTGCCTATCTTAATTAAAGGTCAACTTCTGGCAGATCGTGACCCTCACGGCAATGTTCAGGTATCTAAGATTGAAACTGAAAAACTTTTAATCGAAATGATTGAAACAAGATTGGCTGAATTGAGATCTCAGGGTGATTACATCGGTAAATTTTCAGCACAATCTCACTTCTTCGGATATGAAGGAAGATGTGCATTCCCTTCAAACTTTGATGCAGATTACTGTTATTCACTCGGATACAATGCATTTGCATTAATAAACTTTGGTTTGACTGGGTATTTGTCATCAGTAAGAAACTTAACTGCTCCTGCATCAGAATGGGTTGCAGGAGGTATTCCGCTTACAATGATGATGAATATGGAAAAACGTCATGGTGAAATGAAACCTGTAATTCAGAAAGCCCTTGTCAAACTTGACGGCCCTGTGTTCAAACAACTGGAAGAAAACAGAGAAGACTGGGCTATGAACGACAGATATCTTTTCCCTGGTGCAATCCAGTACTTCGGACCTTCTTGTGTATGTGATATTACGACTTGTACTCTTCAGTTGGAAAGAGCTAAGTCACTTATTAATGCATAAATACAAAATACATAAGATGAAAAATCCCTCCTTTACAAAAAGGGGGGATTTTTTTAAAACAGGCAATTTTTTGCGATAAATATTTTTAATTATAATATGGGGAAATTAGATTTAATAAAAAATTTAGCAATGAACTCTTCTGCGGTAATGGTGACTAAAGTAAATCCTAAAACCGCAGAAAAAGTTGTAACTTCACCGGCGTTAAAAGTTCAACCAAAAGATACTTTTGTAAAAAGCTGTGAGTGTTCTTTTGAATTTGACGATTCTAAATGTGTTGTGTTTGGAGAATTTCCGAAGGAATATGTAAATATTGAAAAGTTTTTTGTAGAGGCCAAGCCGGAACATATTTCCCGAATATTGAAAAAAGTTATTCCTGCAGAACCTGCTCACTGGGAAACTTCACAAACGATAAAACCTTCTTATTATATTTCTCATCTTTTTTCTCATGGAAAAGGACAGGGAACTGATGCAGTTAAAAGTATTGTACAAAAAAGTCTGAATGATACAAGAACCTGCGGCAGGGTTACACTTCAATCAGATATTATTGACGGTAAAACTTCTCCGTCAGGTTTTTATTATAAACTAGGGTTCAGATTTCCTGACAGTGAAAAAAATAAAATAATGCAAAAATGGCTTGAAAATGGCGGGCAAAAAGAAACTGCTCCTCTTGTTACCGGTTTTATGTATCTGCCTAAAGAAAATATTCCGCATTGTTTGAATTACTAGGAAAGTAAATTTGCGATGTTATATATTTTTTGCTGCAAAAAATGATTGGCAAATAAAATATGATACTTCTGTAACATATTTTTCATTTGATATGTTTGTTTTATTATTATAATAGCACTAGATTAAGGGAGTAACAAAATGGTAAAAAACAGAATTGGTATTGATGTTGGCGGTACTAACGTTAAGATTGCACTGGTTAACGAAAAAGGTCAAATTATATATTCTAACTCGGTACCTACACGTGCGGAGATGGGTTATGAATATACTGTTAATAATATAAAGCAGGCTATTTATGACTTGATGAAGGAAACTAAACTTGAACCGAAAAATATTGAAGGTATCGGATTTGGTTTTCCGGGGCAAGTTGACTATAAAGCAGGTATCGTAAGAAATGCCCCTAACATTCCGGGATGGGTTGAGGTTCCTATTGCAAAGCTTATTGAGGATGAATTTCATATTCCTACAAGGGTTGATAACGATGTAAGATGTGCTGCACTTGGAGAGTTAAATTACGGTGCAGGTAAAGGTTGTGAAAACTTAATTTGTATTACGGTAGGAACAGGTATCGGTTCAGGATTAATTGTAAACGGAAAACTTGTTAGAGGAGCTTCTAACGCTGCAGGCGAAATCGGTCATATCAAATTACAGATGCATGACGGTCCTATTTGCGGATGCGGTGATACCGGATGTTTGGAAGCTTTTGCGTCAGGTCCTTCTATTGTTGCTATGGCAGAGGATTACATCAGAGGCGGAAAATCCACCAAATTCCGTGAAATGGCAAGCAGTACTCCAATTACCCCGTATATTGTCTGTGAAGCGGCTAAGGCAGGTGATCCGGTTGCAAAAAGAATTTTTACAATTATGGGTGAATATATCGGAATCGGGATGGCAAGTGCCGTTAACCTTCTTAATCCGCAAAAAATTATTGTTGGCGGCGGGGTAGCTGATGCAGGTGATATTTTAATGATTCCGTTAAAGGAAACACTCAAAAAACGGGCAATGAAAGTTGCCGGTGATGCGGTTGAAGTTGTTCCGGCACAGCTTGGTAATACCGCAGGCGTTATCGGGGCAAGTTTATTGATTGAAAGCTAAGATAAAAAAAGAGGCTTAAGCCTCTTTTTTTTGCAAATATAAAATTTGTCTTTTGATTAAAAGCAAAAGTTTCATATAATGTTTATTTTTTGTAGTGTAGGAAAAAGAAAGAATAGATGTCAATAAAATTATATTTCAGCAATTATATTAAATAAAAATCCTCCGCCGCTATTGCGGCACCTCCTTTACAAAAGGAGGCAATAAAATTTTGTCGGCGTATCGTCCAATATGGAGGCAGAAAGGTAAAAACCTGTGTTTTTTACAAGATTATTTGGGTTTGCAATGCGAAGCATTGCAATAAAGAGAAAGAACAGACATTAATAAAATAAATAAATTACATTTTAGAAATTATATTGAGTAAAAATCCTCCGCCGCTATTGCGGCACCTCCTTTACAAAAGGAGGCAGGGAAAATTGTTATTTTATTCCGCAATAAAAAAGTGAACATATAATCCTATAACAATCGTTCTGTTTTGATATATAATATTTTTATGGCAGTATATTTTTTCTATGGAGAAGAAGATTTTAATATTGATGCGGAAATAGACAAGCTGAAATGCGGCTTGGATAAAAATTTTTCGGATATGAGCTGCAAAACATATAATAATCCGAAATTTCCAGATTTGATTTCAATTCTCCGTACCCAGCCTATGATGTTTGGCAAAATGCTTATAATTATAAATTGTCTTGATTATTTTTCAAAAACTTTTGACGATAAAGAGATAAAAGAAATCGCCTCTGCTCTTGAAAATAATTCTGATGGATTGGATATAGTTTTTGTCGCACGACTTAAACGTGATGAGGGCAAAAAGCTCGACAGCCGTAAGAAGTTTTTTAAAACTCTTGCTAAGTATAATGCGAAAGAATTTCCGGTTATTCCTTCTTACAAAACTGCCGAACTTGAGGCATGGATAAATAAGCAGGCAAAATCTAAAAAATTAAAAATGGAGCCTGATGCCATGACTGCAATGATTACACAAATCGGAAATAATTTGAGACAGCTCGATACAGAACTTGGTAAATTGCAGCTTGTGGCATATCCGGAAAATGTCGTTACCGCAAAAATGGTTCGTGAAAATTGTATTTCAAACGAAGATTTGTTTGCATTTTCGGATTACTTAATGGAAGGACAGAAAGATAAAGCGTTAAAAGAATACCGGAAACTGCTTGATAAAAAACATTTTTTGGAAATAATTTCCACACTTCAGACAATGTTAAGAAGATGGATAATATTGAAGGCAAAATCTTCCGAATGCTCGCCTTTTGAATTGTCAAGATTGACGGGCCAGCATGAATATGTTGTGAAACTAACTTTGCAAAAATTGAAAAAAACAACGTTAAAAGATCTGGTTAAGCTGAAACAAAATTTAACGGAAGCCGAATACAGAATAAAATCGGGACAGTCTTTTGCTCCTGAATCGGAGGTGGAAAATGCGTTCTTCAGATAATTTAGAGCAGGAAAATTTTTATTCGCTTGATTCTGTCGGCATAAGAAAAAAATATCCGTTTTTGTCGAAATATTTTACAAACGGTATTGCAAATTCGGATAAAAGTATAGGTCATTGTATTTTGTTTTACGGCACGGATATAGACAGTCAGTATGAACTTGCTCTGGAGATTGCAAGAATGCTTAACTGTACCGGAACGCATGATATTGATTGCGATTGTTTGAATTGCAGATGGATTAGAGAAAACCGGCATCCGGCTGTTTTGACCATTACACGTTTTGATAATCGGGCACCGGAAGATGCAAATAATGCAGGAAATAATATTTCAATAAATCAGTCAAGAATGATTAGAAAAGATTTAATGGTAATGTCTGATTATCACAGAGTGTTGATTTTTTGTGACAGGGATAAGGATGGAAATCTTTCTGGGTTGACTGATATTAATTTTCCGGATGCGGCTGCAAATGCTCTTTTAAAAACTTTTGAAGAACCGCCTTTCAAAACAACATTTTTCTTTCTTGCAAAGGATAGGTCTGATGTTCTTACAACAATAGTTTCAAGGTGCCAGAGTTTTTTTGTTCCGTCTATGAAGAATGAACCGAGAGATTTTACACTCGTCAAAAATTTAATGGAAAATTATCTGGAACTTGAAAGGAATCGTGTTCTTGATTTTAACAATGAGCTTGCAGAATTGTTAAAAGAGCACAGTCCGTCTGAAATTTTTGTTCAAATGCAGAATTATATGGCGGAACTTCTTAAATCAAACTTTGATAATAAATTACTCAAAATGAAATTGATTAACGATATAAATATTGTGGAAAAAGCAAAAAAAGAATATAAATTAAATATGAATATTCAAACAATAGCGGAAAATCTTTCCTTTGATTTGATATTGAATTAGTAATTTTGATTTAGTTTTTTATTTTTTTATACCTTTTTAATAAATTGCTATGCTGTTTTGCATATTATATAATTATGTTATGAAAAAATTTGATATTTTTAATCAATTTAGGGATGCGGTTTTAATTATTAATGACAGGAAAGAGGTAGTTTATCAAAACTATACTTTTAAACGCTGGTTTCCGGAATTTTCTAACTTGAAAAAATTCTCCCATAATTCAAACTTTGATATCTGTCCCTTGAACAGTGAAAATATCGAAAACTATTCTCCCATCTATCATGCACTGACATGCAGGGAGAACTTTTTTGCGTGTGTTTCTTATCAATTTAACAGAGAAAAAATTCTTTATTATGATTTGTCGGTTATTAAAAAGGGAAAGTATTCAATATTTTTCTTTTCTGATGTGAGTGCTAATGCCGAACTTTCTAAGGTTCAAAAACAAAATCTAAAACTTCAAAATGAACGTGCAAGATTGGAAGAAGAAGTTGAAGATTTGCAAAAAATTAAACAAAAAGCCCAGTCACAGGCAATCCGAATTGCCCTTATAAACAAGGTTTCCAACCTCGTAAGAGAGTCTATGGATATTTCAAAAATTCTTAAATCTGCTCTCACGGAACTTGCTATGATGTTTGGAGCATTCAAAGCATATTATGCCGAAACAGTTAATAAGGAATTTAAAATAATAGAAATTTACGGGGCAAAAAAAACTGATTCCGACACGCTGATTTCCTTTGATAATGAAACTTTTAACACTATTTGCAATAACGAAATTTCAGTAATTCCATGTATGCGTGAATATGTTGGTGCAGAACCTTATAAACAGTCTGTTATGCGAATAGTTGTTCCGGTTTTTCACCTGCAAAAACTAATCGGGGTGATAGTTTTGCTTAGTTATCAAAAGCGTGAACTTTCGGAGGAACTGGAGATTCTGGAGGCAATATCTTTTCAGCTCGGTAACGCGATTATAAGAGCAGAACTGTATCAGAAGAATATTCAAACCGTTAAAGAGCTTAAAACTGCATTGAAAGAATTGAAAGAAACACAATTACAACTTATAAATTCGGAAAAGATGGCATCTCTTGGCCAGCTTGTTGCGGGAGTAGCACATGAAATCAATACTCCGGTGGCTTCGATTAAGTCAAATAACGGAATTCTTGCAAAGCTTATCCCGCAGATTCAGGACAAGGAAATTGCAGACCTGATGCAGGAAATCAACCAGATAGACAGTGAAGCGATTCAGAGAATCAGCAATATAGTTGTTTCGTTGAAAAAATTCGTAAGGCTTGATGAGGCGGAGCTTCAGGAGGCAGATATAAACAAAGAGCTTGACCTGACGCTGGAATTAATCCGTCACGAAACGAAAAACAGGATAGAGATTGTAAAAAATTACGGTACACTTCCTCTTATAAAATGTTATCCGAATATGCTAAATCAAGTATTTACCAATATTCTGGTCAATGCTTGTCAAGCTATAGAGGGAAAAGGTAAAATTACAATTACGACATCTTACGAGGCTGAAACTATGACTGTGAGCATAAAAGACACCGGAAAAGGAATTCCTGAAGATGAAATTTCAAAAATTTTTACGGCAGGATTTACAACAAAAGGAGTAGGTGTCGGCACTGGGCTTGGTTTGGCGATTTCTGCAAAAATTATTGAAAAGCACAACGGGAAAATTATTGTAAACAGTGAAGTTGATAAGGGCAGCGAGTTTGTTATTACTATCCATAGTAAGTAGTATTTATTAAAATATGTTACAAAAAACATGCTAATATAATTGAAAGATACATTTTGTTAAAAAAACAAACTTTAAATTTGCACAAATAGTACAACTAACCCACCACAAAAAATGAAAAATGTGTTATGATTATAGTATAAAGTGTCAGTGTTACCCTTAATGGATTGCATATCCCCATAACAAAAGCAATCAAGAAGACATCACAAACACTTAAATAACCGGTAAATTAAATTGTTACAAATATTTAATATATAGAAGGTAAAAAGGCAATTATATTCTAACAAATGTTTTTATAAATGTGTAAGTGTAGAATATAAATTGTAGTGTCGGAGGAAAATTTAATGACAATTAGTGTGAACAGTAAGAAAAAACAGGTTAAAAAATCATTTGACGAATTACTTACGGATTTGAAAACAAGTAATTCCGAAAAGGTTAGATATAACGCAGCCCGTATCCTCGGCGAAATGGGTGATTCTAAAGCTGTTGAACCGTTAATTGAAGTATTGAAACATGACAAAAACGGTTCCGTAAGACTTTATGCAGCCCGTGCGTTAGGTGAACTTGGTGATTCTAAAGCTACAACTCACTTGATTGAATCCTTAAGAGAAGACAGAAATGTTGACGTTAGAGTCCGTGCAGCCCGTGCTTTGGGTCGTCTCGGCGGTGCAATCGTTGTTGAACCTCTTGTTGAAGCTCTTAATGATGAAAATCCTCAGGTTTGTATCACTGCAACCGATGCTTTAATCGAAATCGGTGATGTCGCAACCGATGCTTTGATTGCATCTTTGGATCACGAAAAAGTTAATGTACGTTGTGATGCTACAAGAGCATTAGGTGAAATCGGAAACAAAAAGGCTGTTGATAAAGTTATTAATATGTTGTATGACGAATGGGTAAACGTAAGAATTTATGCGGTTACTTCACTCGGTAAGTTGAATGATACAAAAGCCGTTCCTGCATTGATTGATGTTATGAAAAATCGTAACGAAAATGAACTTGTCAGAGCAGGTGCCGCAGCTGCCCTCGGCGTTTTGAGAGACCAGAGAGCATTGCTTCCTTTGAGAGAATTGATTATGGAAGCTGAAGAACTTGGTGAACTAGAAGATACAGCTTTAAAATCATTCAAGAAAATTATGGCAGCTAACTGGCAGTCAATTCCGGGTGCTTCCGTTCAGAAAAAACCGGTTTCTACATTTTAATTGAGTAAAGTAAAACCAAATTCATAAATAAAAAGACCGTCAGACGTGGCGGTCTTTTTGATTTTTAACATTTTTTCTGCTTTGAAATTTGATATCAATACCATATACATCACAGATCTGTGCAAGAAGTAAAAAACGAATTTTGCAGATATCGGATTCAATGCTTTCAAGTTTTTTAACGGATATTCCAACTTTTTCTGCAACGTATTCAAGAGATAATCCTCTTTCCAGACGGAATTGTTTTAATCTTTTGCCGATATCATCTTTCATGTTAAGTACAAACCTTAATATTTATTTACTCCGGACGCGTACACGCGACAAAATAAACACTAATGTGTTTAATCATACTTTTGTGGTAAGACATTGTCAATAACAATACAATATTAATATGGATAACCCAAATGAGAATAAAAATTACATAAAGTCGTTATTGGTTTTACATAATATTTCGGTACCTCAACTTGCTGAAAAATTGGAAGTTGAACTGAAAAGGAAATGTACTAAAGGAAGTCTTTACGGAAAGTTACGACGAAATACGTTAACCCTGCGAGAATGTCAGGCTATCGCCAAAATTCTCGGCTATCATATTGAATTTGTAAAGAATAAAGATTAAGTTTCCTTCTCCTTTACGTGTGGATTAAAGGTAACAAACGTAACATAATATCATTTTAGTCCAATGTTTGTCTTATGATGAAGGTTGCATATTGTGAGGATGAATTTAATAAAATAAAATGTGGCTGTAATCTTCTTTTATCAGGTAAAATGTATATTCAAGTTCGGGAAAGATTAAAAAATCAGGTGTGTCATTTGACACACCTGACAAAATATTATATTTTTGCTAATTGCAGATAATAATCGTTTGCCCGTTCGAATTTATGAGCCGCATTAAACAGTCTGCTTTCCTGTAATTGCGGAGCAAGAATTTGCAAACCTATCGGCATTCCGTCTCTGTCAAATCCTGCAGGAACGCTAAGTCCCGGAATACCTGCAAGGTTAGCGGAAATTGTAGCAATATCAGTTAAGTACATCTGCAGCGGATCAGAAGCTTTTGCACCCAAATCAAATGCCGTGTTCGGGCAGGTTGGTGAAATAAGGATGTCAACTTTTTTGAATGCTTCTATAAAATCTTGTGTAACCAATGCTCTCATCTGTTGTGCTTTTTTGTAGTATGCATCATAATAACCTGATGACAATGCATAAGTTCCGAGCATTATACGGCGTTTAACTTCAGGACCGAAACCTTCTGCTCTAGTTTTTGTGTACATTTCCATAAGGTTTTTGGCTTCAGGAGTTCTGTATCCGTATCTTACGCCGTCAAATCTTGCAAGGTTTGATGAACATTCAGCCGTTGCCAGAATGTAATAAATTCCGATTGAGTATTTAAGTTTCGGGAGTGAAACTTCTACAATTTCAGCACCTAATTTTTTGTAATCTTCAATAGCTTTTTCTATTGCTTTTTGAACATCTTCAGAAAGCCCTTCACTCATCAAATCTTTAATTACGCCGACTTTCATCCCTTTAATATCGTCGTTGAGGTGTGCCGCATAATGTTCAACAGGCAGATTAAGTGAGGTTGAATCGTGAGGGTCGTGGCCGGAAATAACTTCAAGAAGATTTGCCGCATCTTCAACTGTTCTGGCAAAAGGACCAATTTGGTCTAATGAAGACGCAAATGCAATTAAGCCGTAACGGGAAACTCTTCCATATGTAGGTTTCATTCCGACAATGCCGCAGAATGATGCAGGAAGACGAATTGAACCGCCTGTGTCCGAGCCTAGAGCAAGAGTTGCCTCGCATGATGCCACGCTGGCTGCGGAACCGCCGGAAGAGCCGCCGGGTACTTTATTTAAATTCCAAGGGTTATGAACTTTTTTGAATGCCGAGTTTTCGTTTGAAGAACCCATTGCAAATTCATCCAGATTAGCTTTTCCTACAATAGGAATCAAGTTCCCGAGTAATTTTTCGGTAACTGTTGCATTGAACGGTGAAACAAAGTTTTCAAGAATTTTAGAAGAGGCTGTTGTTTTTGAACCTTTCAAATTCATGTTATCTTTCAATGCGAGCGGAACCCCTGCAAGCAGCGGTAACTCTTCACCTTTTGCGATTTTTTCATCAACTTTTTTTGCTGTATTAAGTGCAATATCTTTTGTTAAAGAATTGAATGCACCCAATTTCCCGTCAAGTTCTTCTATTCTGTCAAATGCCGCATTTGTAAGTTCTACTGCGGAAATTTCTTTATTTTTAATGGCTTTGCTTTGTTCTGCAGCCGATTTTTTCAAAAGCTCGTTCATAATTTCTCCTTAGCTATTTCTATAGCTTAAATTTTAGAATAAACATACGCTTATGGCAAGTCGGACAGAAGTTCTAAATAGTCTAAAAATATGATAAAAAAAAGGAATTTTGTTAATAAAATAATAATATGTATGATTATGAACCTGAAATAGAGGATAAAGAATTAAAAAAAGTCGGGCTGGAATTGATGTTTATGACGCCTGAAAAATGCTCAAGCGAAAAAGGCATTACCGCTGTTGAACTTGCAAAACTTGTTGATTTGCCTCTGGAGACAGTTAAGAAAAAACTTATTATATTAAGAGATGAAGGAATTGTGCGTGTTATAGGGATTAATCCGAAATATTGGAAGTTTGATAATTATAATTTTCAGAGAATGGATGAAGATAACGAAATTTTTAAACTTTTATGCAGTTTTGATGATGTTGATTTTGACAGATATTTTCAATACTAATATAATAAAACTATGATTACAAAATCAGAAATTGATAAACTTGTTAAAGACTTTGAGACAGAAGAATTTATAAAAGACGATCCGGTTAGATTTCCTAACAGATTTAAGGATAAAAAAGATATAGAGATTGCAGGATTTATTGCATCGCTTGTAGCATACGGAAGGCGTGATATTTTTACCAAAAAACTGGATACTCTTTTTAATATTGCACAGAATGAACCGCTTAATTTTATTCTAAATTTTGAACCTGAAATAATCGGAGATTTTAATTACAGGTTCGGAAAACCCGGAGATTTTGCCGAAATATTTTTGATTATGAAAGAACTTTACGCAAAAGACGGCGGGCTTGAAGAATTATTTAAGTACGGCTATAATCAGCAGAAAACGGCCGAATCTTCAGGCAATAATAAGAACAACGGAACTTCTTTAATGTTTCAGACGGTGTCGGATTATTTTTACGCACGAGTAAAAAATGAAATCGGACAGGGGTTTTATTTTATGCTGCCTGATCCTAAAAAGGGTGGGGCAATGAAGAGAATGAGTATGTTTTTACGCTGGATGGTTCGAAAAGGACCTGTAGATTTCGGCATCTGGAACTTTATGCCGGCATCCGAGCTTTATATCCCGCTTGATGTTCATGTTGCGAGAATTTCCCGTGAAATGGGACTTTTAACCAGAAACGCCAATGATTTTAAGGCGGTTATTGAATTAACTGAAAACCTGAAAAAATTTGACCCGCAAGATCCTGTAAAATATGATTTTGCAATGTTCGGCTACGGCGTCAATGAGTAAATTTCAGGTTGATGTCTGTTTTGTTTTTGTATTGATTTGTGCATGGTAAATAAAACTTTACAATAGCTCAAATCTGTTAATAATGCTTATTTGAACATGTTTGCATGAACAAAAATTTGCAAGTCATGGCAATTTTGCCGTTAGTAAATACTTTATATATACAAAGTAAGCAATGTGTGCTTAAAAGTTATAGACATGAAAGGAGATAATATGAGTATTGAGTTTAACGGCGACATTAAATTTAACAAGGCCGATGCCGTATTGAATTTGAAAAAGAAAGATGACAGTGCAGGTTCTAACCTTACACAAATCGGTGATTTGTTGGGGGCAAAAGGTAATCAAAATACTGCTGAAATAGTAAAAGAAATTAATCTAACGGATATTCTGAGTGCCGGAGGATTTCCAAAAAATTTGGAACGCACACCGGAACAAAAAGAAGCTCTTGCAGAACTGAACAAAAAAGTTTCATCAACGGGCATTTCTTATGGTGAAGCTACCGCTAAAATTGATGAAATCCGGGAGAAATACAATGATGATAAATACTTTAAAGAAGTAACAATACGGGATAATCAGCCTAAAAATTTTGATAAATATATGATGGATATTGAATACTTACCTATAAAGCAAAAAGTCTTTGACGAATCAAAACTGCCGGAACCTGCAAGAACTGAATACAGAGAAGCTATGGCAGCAAAAGAAGAAATTGAAAACAATAATGCCGCACTTGCAAAAAAAGCCGCAATTTATCCTTCCGGTCATACAAAACCGCCTGTCGCAGGAAGAGATGCTGATGAAGTATTGGCTGCAGTAGTCGGCGAATCAGGGCTCAAACCTGAAGAACCTACCGAAAAGCAAAAAGCCGCAAGAGCAAAACTTGATGAAAAACAGTCTTCAACAGGTGTGAAATATAAAGATGCAAAAGCCGTAATTGCCCAATTAACGGAAAAATATAAAGATTCATGCCGTTCTGAATTTGAATCCAAACAACCTACCGGAATATTAATTTATATAATGCCTTACGAAGCATTTGACCCGTATAAAATCCCTGAACCGGATAAGACAGCTTACTTTGATGCACTGGCAGTGATAACAGAAATCGAACAGCAGAATTCCGCATTATTACAACAGGCCGGTCTTTCAATGACTCCGCAGCCAAATACAGATTATGTAGGAGTGAAGGGTCGTAAATTATACTAGAAATACTTTTTAAAACACAGATTATTCGCTGAATTTGATACCATATAGTTAAAAACAGATGAAGATATTATCTTCATCTGTTTTTGGTGTGTATTTTAGAATGCTTATTTCCTTTATTTTTTGTCTTGTTTATATTTTTTCAGTTTAATCTCATCATTCTCTATCGTAATCCCGATTTCATCCAGAACGGGATTAATATTCATTACTTCCAGTAATGTTTTTGGTATAATTAATCCCCAACTGTTTCCCATTTGGCGTAGTTTTTTATGAATCATTTTTCTCCTGTGATAATATTGTGCTTATTTTAGTTTAATATAATTTGCTTGTCAATTATATGTAGTGAATATTCTAAAATAGTAAAAAAAAAGGCTACTGATATCAGCAGCCTTTTTGAGTTATGTTATGAATTTCGGTTTTATTCTTTTGTGTATTCAGCATCAATTACATCATCATCTTTTTTGTCTTCGGTATTAGCAGATGAAGCACTGTCGCTGGATGCTGTTCCCTGGTTAGCCTGTTCTTCTTTTTGAACTGCTTCATAAGCTTTCTGGGAAATGCTGAACATTGTCTGCTGCAAATCTTCCGATAATTTCTTCAATTCGTCAACAGGTTTGTTTTCATCCAGTGCTTTTTGAAGTGCTGCTTTTTGTTCGTCAAGTTTTGACTTGTCTGCAGAATCGATTTTACCTTCAAAGTCTTTTACGATTCTGTCAGCAGATGCAATCAAGCTGGTTGCATTGTTTTTAATTTCAGCTTCTTCTTTTTTCTTCTTATCTTCAGCCGCATTAGCTTCAGCTTCTTTAACCATTTTGTCGATATCGGCTTCAGAAAGGTTAGAAGAATTTGTGATTGTGATTTTTTGTTCTTTGTTTGTAGCTTTATCTTTAGCTGAAACATTTACAATACCGTTGGCATCAATATCGAACGTAACTTCGATTTGAGGCAATCCTCTCATTGCAGGCGGGATACCGTCAAGTCTGAACATACCTAAAGATTTGTTGTCTTTTGCCATTGGTCTTTCACCCTGAAGAATGTGAATATCAACGGCTGTCTGGTTATTTTCGGCTGTAGAGAATACCTGTGATTTAGAAACAGGTATTGTAGTGTTTCTCGGAACCAACGGAGTCATAACACCGCCGAGAGTTTCAATACCTAATGTAAGCGGAGTTACATCAAGCAATACGATATCTTTAACTTCACCGGCGAGTACACCTGCCTGAATTGCAGCACCAACAGCAACAACTTCATCAGGGTTTACTGACTGGTTAGGTTCTTTACCGGTATATTCTTTTACTAACTGCTGAACTGCAGGGATTCTTGAAGAACCGCCGACAAGAACAACTTCGTTAATATCATTTTTAGTAACGCCGGCATCTCTTAATGCATTTTCAACAGGTGTTTTACATCTGTTCAAAAGATCACGGCATAAATCTTCAAATTTAGCTCTTGTTAAGCTTAATTCAAGGTGTTTAGGACCGTTTGCATCAGCAGTAATGAACGGTAAGCTTATGCTTGTTTCCATAACTGATGACAATTCGATTTTAGCTTTTTCAGCTGCTTCCTTAACACGCTGCATAGCCTGTTTATCATTTCTTAAATCGATTCCTTCCTGTTTTTGGAATTCGTCGCAAATCCAATCCATAACTTTCTGGTCAAAGTCATCACCACCTAAGTGAGTATCACCTGATGTAGAAAGAACTTCATGAACACCGTCGCCGATTTCAAGGATTGATACATCAAATGTACCACCACCTAAGTCGAATACAAGAACTTTTTCACTTTTTTCTTTTTCAAGGCCATAAGCAAGAGCAGCTGCTGTAGGTTCGTTTACGATACGTAATACATCCAAACCTGCAATTTTACCTGCATCTTTAGTAGCCTGTCTTTGAGCGTCGTTAAAGTAAGCAGGAACCGTAATAACAGCTGATGTAACTTTTTCTCCCAGATATGCACTGGCATCATCTGCTAATTTTCTTAAAATCATTGCGGAAATTTCCTGCGGAGTGTAATCTTTACCGTCAATGTTTACTTTATAATTTTCGCCCATATGTCTTTTGATTGAAGCGATAGTCTTATCAGGGTTCAAAATAGCCTGACGTTTAGCTAACTGACCAACCAATCTTTCTCCTGTTTTGGAAAATCCAACGATTGAAGGGGTTGTTCTTGAACCTTCTGCGTTGGCAATAACGGTAGGCTTGCCGCCTTCCATGACAGCTACAACTGAGTTCGTTGTACCTAAGTCAATACCAATAGTTTTTGCCATAATTCATTATCTCCTTTTACTGAATTTACATTTCTTTGATATTATTGTTATAACATCGTTTTTTTGAATTCTTAAAAAAATAAACAAAAAATTAATAATTCAAAAATTTAAAATATACATAGTCTGTAAATCTAATTTATTTCCTCTGATTTCTTTGCAAATATTTGTAAAAAATTATTAATATCCTAGCAAAATAATTTATTTAGATGAGTTAATAACATATTGCATTAGTTATACTTTAATAAACACGTGTAGAATAAGAAAAATGCAATATTGTGTTTTTCTGAAAAGTATAGAGGATAAAGGCAATGGTCGATAACAGGTCAGCAGGATTTTTCGGAATAGGCGGTGCTTTTAATTTTAAAAGCGGCGACATATCAGGTACTGCTGCCCGTACACAGGATGACAAGATGGGTCAGGGCAGTGAGTATTTTGCTCTGCAAAAGAAAGAAGAAGAAGAACAGGGTGAAGGCCATGAAAAATATATGGACAGAAGTGCTGTTCTCCGTGCAACTCTTAATTCTCTTGCCATGATGAATGTAGCTAATGTTATTAATGCCAAAAAGATAGCTTTGCAAAAGGATTCTAAACGTAAAAACGTAAACCCTAAAAATTTACACAAAGAAGAAGAGTCAGAAGAAGATAATCATTTGACTCCGCCTCCGCATATAGATGATGTTGTTGATTAAGCAAAAATAGAATTATTGCTGCTCATACTGCTATTGTCTGATGAAGTTGAACTTTCACCTTTGTTTCTGCCGGTCATCATTAAAAGTTCACCGTGGTAAGATGGACTTGAACCGTTTTTGTCTTTGCTTGCTCCAAAGCTGACAAGATTGTTAAATTTCGGGGTTGCGGTTTTTTGTTCTTGAACGGTAATTTCATTAACGGCTACCGTCATTTTGCCTTCAACATTCTTTTGAACATTTTGAGCGGCGAATGTGTTTAAGGCTCTGATTGAATCCATTGCCTGCTGGCTTAATTGGATTTGAAGCCCTGAATTGTTTAATGCTATTTGTTTTGCCAGGCTGGTGTCAACGTTGCCTTTGTAGAGGTCAACGCCTAAATCTCTTGTCTGGAAGAAATTTTCTGTTCCTGTTGTCTGGTACTGACTGTTTTTTTCTGCGGCACGTTTAAGTATTTCTTGAGATACCTGTTGTAAGGTAGCTCTGTCAATACCAAGATTTAAATTTTGTGAAACACTTAATGCCATTAGATTTATCCCTTTTCAATTTTCCTTATACATGTCTAATCGGCACTACGACTGTAAAACTTTAACTTTAAGGGGTATTCTTGTAACAATTCTTAATAAAAATTGAAATTTTTAGCAATTATTTAAAAAGGAAATACTTTATATATATATCAAGTATTAACACGAGAGAATAAGTATGGATTGGGTAAATTTAAACTACAAACTGAGTAATATTAACAACATCTTGGAATCAAGCAACAGTGCACTTGAAGGTAAATTAAACGGGCAGAAGGCTGCTGATATTTTGATTGATTTCGGTTCAAATATTACAAACGGTGCTTTGCGTAATGAAATTGCTTATGATATTAAGCGTACAACCGGAAGCGATCTTGGTATAGCAATTAACGGTCTTGCCGGTTACGGGTCTGAGGAAGCTAACAAAAAAGGTATGGCAGGCTTGATGAATGCATCTTTATTTACCGGATTGTTTAATAATCCTTGGTTTGGAGGAGGCTGCTGTGGCGGAGGTTTCCCTATGATGGGCGGTTTTATGACGGGACCTACATATATGAGCAGCGGTATTGTCGGCGGAATGTATAATGGTGTACCTCTTCCGTCAATGCGGGTGACTCCGTACTTTGGCTCCGGAATGAGCGTATTCCAAAATAATGGATTTTTTGCATAATTTTTAGTTTAAAACGCCGAAGCTATAGAGATTCGGCGTTTTAAATTTCTTTTTGAGAGTGTAAAAATTTATAAAAATAAAAGAACCCTTATTTTAAGGGTTCTTTTATTAATCTTTTCAAACAAATATTTACGCTTTTTGAACTTTGCCGGCTCTTAAACAAGAAGTACAAACTTTGATTTTTTTAGCTGTACCGTTAACCATAGCTTTAACTGTCTGCAAGTTTGGTTCCTGCGTATGAACTATTTGTTTATGCGAAAATGTCAATTTCGCTGCTTTAATCGGTTTTTTACCGCAAATTTCACATTGTTTAGACATAATTATTCTTCCTTTTCTAGCTAGTTGCGTAATTTTATCATATCGAAAAAATCATAAAAATCAAGTGACATGTTAAATTTCATTACGTCAACAATCTCTATGCTTTGAAATCATCTACCTGTATGCTTGCCTTATGGTGTTTATTAAGATAAAATATAGTTGTAGTTGAGAGGTTAATAATATGACAATGAAGATAACCGTATGCATGGGCAGTTCCTGTTTTGCACGCGGAAACGACAGAAATCTTGAATTTATTGAAAATTACATAAAAGATAACGGGCTGGAAGCAGAAATTGAACTCTCCGGAGCCAGATGCGAAGGAAAGTGTGCGACAGGTCCTAATATTTATATCAACGGGGTTGAGTATAACGAAGTTGATGAAGAAAAGATTAAAGAAATTCTTTCTGCCGTGAAAAAGTAAATTGTTTTTTGAAAAGGAGTTTATAAAAAATGAATAGCCAGTATCCGGTTTATACACTGTCAAACGAATGCCATGACTGCTACAAGTGCGTAAGAGAATGTTTGGTAAAAGCCATAAAAATAGAAAACGGGCATGCATCGGTTATTCCGGAAAAATGTATAGCCTGCGGGCATTGCGTAAAGGCTTGCCCGTCCAATGCAAAACGTGTCAGAGTTGATATTGATAAGGCAAAAAACCTTATTCTGGCACAGAAAGATGTTTATGTGTCGCTCGCCCCTTCGTGGAGCGGGGTATTTGAATATTCTGCCGCAAAAATGATTTCAATATTGAAAAAACTGGGATTTAAAGATGTATCGGAAACCGCACTCGGGGCTCAGGAAGTTTCAATCAGAACTGCTCAAATGCTTAACGAAGCTGATAAAGGTTTATTTATTTCAAGTGCGTGTCCAGTTATTGTTGATTTTGTAAGGAAATATCATCCGGAATTTACGCAGTATATAACTCCTATCGGTTCTCCTGCTATGACTCATGCAAAGATGTTGAAAGAAACTTACGGAGATGATATTTCTATTGTATTTATCGGGCCTTGTATAGGCAAGAAGAATGAGGTTAATTATACGGGGTTGTTTGATGTAGCTTTAACTTTTGAGGAATTAAAAGTATGGCTGCATGATGAAATAGTTGATGATACCATAGTTCCTGTTGATACGAAAAATGCATTTGTACCGAGAGCAGCTTATGAAGGGTCTTTATATCCGATAGACGGAGGAATGAATGAAACCATCAGACGTATCGGAATAAAAAAAGAAGTTCAGCTTATGGATATTGCAGGTTTGGAATCATTTGATAATGCATTGCGTAATCTTAAACCGGAAAAACTCGACAGACCTATTTTTGTTGAGGCTCTTTCCTGTGAAGGCGGATGTGTTGCAGGGCCGTGTATTTCTACTGAAAAAGCCGGAATAAGTATTGTATCGGATGTTTTAACACGGGTTAAGGATAGGGAAGTTATTCCAAAAGCACCTGCAGTTGTTGTTCCGTACGAGATTAAAGAAAAGAAAATTGTTGATTCGGAATATCCTATAGAAGAAATTCTGAAAACTCTGAAAAAAATCGGGAAACACACGGTTGATGATGAATTGAATTGCGGCGGATGCGGTTATGCAACATGCCGGGATCTTGCAAAGGCTCTTTTGGATGGAGATGCAGAGCCTTCAATGTGTGTTTCTTATATGAGAAAAATTGCAATGAGAAAGGCTGCCGCACTTGTTAGATGTATGCCTGCTGCTGTTGTCATGGTTGACAGTAATATGAATATTATTGAGGCAAATGACAGCTTCATGAAAATGTTTACGGGTGATATGTATGACGTATTTAAGGCAAGACCCGAGGGGCTTGCAGGTGCTGCAATAGACAGAATTGTAGATTTTTCTGATTTATTTAAAACTATTCTTCAATCCGGCAAAGAGCTTCACAAAGAACGTTATGCCGTTAAAAATCGTCTGTATGATATAAGTATATTTACCATTGAAGAAAATGAGATTGTCGGGGCAGTAATTTCCGATGTAACACAATCTGAAACAAACAGGGAAAAAATCTCCCAAAAAGCACATGAAGTTATTTCAAAAAATATTTCTATCGTTCAAGAGATAGCGTGTCTTCTCGGAGAGCATATGGTTGAAACAGAAACGCTCCTGAGTTCAATAGCAAATGATTATGATGATAAGGATGATGAAGAAGGAGGAAAGAACGGCTGATTTGTTGAATAAGGTTTGAAACTTTTTAAACATTCAACATACAACCTCTAAACAGATGTTTATAGATATTGATTGCAGTCAGATGAAAAAATATAACCAGAACGCCTACGGTGATTATTTTGTATCAAAAAGATATCCGGATGAGGCACGTCTTATTGCTGTTTTGTCGGATGGTCTGGGCAGCGGAATTAAGGCAAATATTCTTTCATGTATGACGGCAACGATGCTTTTAAGATTTATTGAAAATCAACAGATTCCAATACGTCAAGCTGCTGAAATTATTATGAACTCTCTTCCTGTTTGTAAGGTCAGAAGAATTAGTTACTCAACATTTTCGGCTATAGATGTGGATGATGACGGGAATGCTAAAATAGTTGAAGAAGGCAATCCTGAATTTTTATGGATACGGGACAACGAGGTTATGACCCCTTCTTATGAAACTATTCAGTCTAAGACTTTTAAGAATAGAAAATTGAAGGTTTATAAATTAAAGTTGAAACTGGGTGACAGACTGATATTTTGCTCAGACGGAGTAACACAGGCCGGACTCGGCGGGGGGAGGCTTAAGCTGGGCTTAAGACGTGACGGGCTTATTGTTCTGGTAAAGGATAAACTCGCGGAGCATCCTGATATTTCAAGTTCAGAGTTTTCAAATTATATTGTTCAACAGGCAAGAAATATTGAAACTGACAGGCAGCCGAAAGATGATATTTCCGCATGTGTGCTTTATTTCAGAGAACCTCGTCAGGCACTGGTGTTTACAGGGCCGCCTTATCATCAGCAGAAAGATAAAGAATACGCACAAATGTTTGCGAATTTTAAAGGTAAAAAAGCTATTGCGGGCGGTACGACTGCAAATTTGATATCGAGAGAACTTAACCGTCCTATCACAATGGATACAACGATAAGTATAGGTAAACTTCCGGCCTGTTCATATATGGAAGGTGTTGATCTTGTGACAGAGGGGATATTAACATTGACCAAAACTCTTGAGTATCTGGAATCGGGAACGCAGGATATTGACAATGCGGCAGGGAAGTTGGTAAAATTTTTATTAGATAGCGACTGTATTAATTTTATGGTCGGTGCCAAGTTAAATCAGGCACATTATGATCCGGCATTGCCTATAGAAATAGAAATCCGTAAGAACATAATTAAGAAAATTGCAAAAGTTCTGGAAGAAAAATATTTCAAAAAGGTTACGGTACAGTACATGTAAAATTTCATATAAATATAGATTATAATAAATAAAATTTTATAAATTAAAAAGAAAGGGTATAAAAGAATGAGCGAAAAAGTTAGTGTTAAAGTATGCTTGGGAACAACATGTTTTGTAATGGGTTCTGCAAACTTACAGGAATTAATCGAAACAGTTCCGGCAAAATACGGAGATAAGGTTGAAGTTTCAGGTGTTCCTTGTTTAGGATTATGTTCTATAGACTGGGAATTTTCAAAAGCTCCTTATGTAAAAGTTGATGATGACGTAATAAAAGAAGCAACAGTTGAAAAAGTTCTTAAAGCAATCGACGAAAAACTTGCTGCTAAATAGAATTACAAAATATTAGATATAAAAAACGTGGTTGAGATTTTAGTCAGTCACGTTTTTTATTTTGTATCATTCTCAGACAATAATTTTTGAATTTTTTTGTGTTTATGCGATAATTAAATTACAGTGGAAGAATAAATAAGGAAGTTAGGAATATGGCTATAAACACCCCAAAACAGACATCACATTTGAAAAGAGAAATTTTGGTCAGATTAATAAAATCTTTTTTAAGCGATAATTTTGAAGAAAATACTCGTCTTATTCCGTTTGATATGCGTCCGAAGGGCCATGAAGTACCATATAGATGCTGTATTTATAAAGAACGAGCAATTTTAAGAGACAGAGCAGTTGCAGGTTTAGGTTTATCTATTGAGGAAACGGATGACAGTGCATTACTTTCTGAATTAGCCCAAAAGGCTCTTGAAAGAAAAGAACCGGAAGAAAATCCGTTGACGGTTTTAACAACAGCATGCAAAGGCTGTGTTCCGGCAAGAATTTATGTAACAGATTTGTGTCAGGGTTGTGTTGCCCGACCTTGCGTAAATACATGTAAATTCGGTGCCATAAGTGTAATAAACGGGAAATCAGTTATTGACCCTGCAAAATGTAAAAATTGCGGAATGTGTGCTCAGGTTTGTCCTTATCAGGCAATACAAAAAATTATTGTTCCTTGTGAGAGTGCCTGCCCTGTCGGTGCTATTACAAAAGGCGATGACGGCCATGCAAAAATTGATTTTGAAAAGTGCATTTCCTGCGGAAAATGTGTTGCAGCGTGCCCGTTTGGTGCAGTTCATGAAAAAAGCCAGATTATTGATGTTTTAAAACACATTAAGGCCGGTAAAAAGGTAATAGCTATGGTTGCTCCTGCAATTATGGGTCAGCTTCCATGTTCTCCGAAACAGTTAAAAGAAGCTATTCAGGAACTGGGTTTTGCTGATGTTTATGAAGTTGCTCAGGGTGCGGATGTTACGACCAAAACAGAAGCTGCTGAGTTTGAAGAAAGACTTCTTCATGGTGCAGAATTTATGACAACATCATGCTGTGCAGGTTATAACGAACTTGTTGACAAGCATATTCCGGAAATGAAACCGTTCCGTTCTGATACAAAAACACCGCTTTACTATACAGCAGAAATTGTGAAAAAAGAACATCCTGATGCAATTACGGTATTTTTCAGCCCGTGCGTGGCAAAAAGACGTGAAGCCTTGCAGACTCCGACAGTTGACTATGTTTTGAACTACGAAGAACTGGGAGCATGGTTTGTCGCATTGAATATTCAGGTTGCGGAATGTGGTGAATCTTCATTTAAGACAGAAGCTTCTGCAGAAGGTAGAAATTACTGTGTGACCGGCGGTGTTGCAAAAGCTGTTCAGACACTTCTTCCTGAAGAAATTCCTGCACATCCTGTTCTAATTGACGGATTAAACAAACAATCAATTAGAGATTTGAAAAAATATGCTAAAAACGGTATGTGTGATCTGGGTAATTTGATTGAAGTAATGGCCTGCCAGGGAGGGTGTCTCGGCGGGAATGCGACAGTTAACGCTTATAAGCCGGCTCTCAAACAGGTTACAAATTACGTTAATGAAAGTGAATCAATTAAGGGAAACGTTAAAACAGAAAATTAAAATAAAAAAGCTCCTTTTTAAAGGAGCTTTTTTATAATTATTTTAAAGTATTCTTTAATTGTTTAGTAGGCTTGTTGCCGGAGGAGATCCAAAAGGTGATTATAGCAATTCAAAGTCTAGATGGTGTTCTTCGTCAAGTTCTGATTCTCTAAATGGCATAGCATGTGCGTATTATGCACTTATCAATAAAAACTATTTTAAAAATCTCCCAAAATAAAATTAATGTATCTGGAAAAAGCACTTTGAGCAGTGTGCTTTCGGATGCAGCACAAGATTGTCTTCCAAATCGTACATTCTGGCAATTTTTGTAATTAGTGCTGCTCCGCATTGAGGGCATTTTAATCCGCCTGCTCTGTTCAAAATCAATTCTTTTAAACTTTCAATTATTTCAGGTGATACTAGGTCGTTTGTAAAATCTTTTTCTAAAACCTTTATTTCGGCAGGAGTGCATTTTAATCCTTTTGCGAGATTTTGTCTGATGGTTGTCGGCAAGAATAATTCTCTTCCGGCTTCTATATCTTCAATCAAACTCAAGTCAATGTTACATTTCGCTGCCAACCCTTTTGCTGACAGACCTAAATCTTCCCTTCGTTTTTGTATAAATTGTGCTAATGTGTTCATAAAATTATTATAGCATAATAAAAGGCCTCTTCAAAATTTTTGAAAAGGCTTTTTACTTTTTATTAAAATTATTTTAATTAGTCTTCAATAATTGTATCAGGCGGAGTCATACTTTGAACTTCGACGTCAGCATATCTTCTTCTTGCTCCGTATTCGTTTACATAAAAGATTGAATTAGGTACATCGCCTTTTTCAAAGTATCCGTTATAAGTAGCAACGCCGTCTTCATCAATTTCATATCGTCTTCCGGTTTCTGTATCGTACATTGCAGAGGCAATGTTTTCCCAGTTTAATTCATTATCCTGATCAAGTGAAGGGTCTTTTATCATTTGTAATTTTACTACAAGCTGATGATCTTCATCCGGAGTTGAATAACCGACTCTGTAGTAATTTTCATTTTTACCTTCTACATAACCGTTTTCTTCATCATCCCAATCAGTAGTGGTGACATCATACCACATTTCTTTAGTAGAAGATTTATCTTCATTAAACAACATTTTTACTTTAGGATGTCTGTATTCATCGGTGTATGCAATTCTTACAGGAATTCTGCCATCGCCGGGATCAATACCTAAGCTGTCAAAGAAATCTTCAATAACAGGGGCTACCGGTGAATCATAACCCGGTTTAATTTTGATTGTATCATTTGTACCAGGTATAGGGTAAGGATAAAACATCTTTATCGTATCTGTAGGAATTTCTATAGGATAAATATGTTCTTCATTAAAATCAATTTTGTCACAGCTTCCGAGCCCAGCACTGCCCAGAGATATAAGGGTCGCCAGTGCCAAAGCTTTTGTTGCATTTGTTAAGGCATTGTTGGAAACTTTATTATGATTGTTATTTCTCTTTTCGCCTTCAAAAGATGGTTTTGCAGTTTCGTTATTATTTTTTACGTTTAATTTTCCGGCAAAACCGATATTTGCGTTAATTGCGTTTACTTGCATGTGAAACCTCCGGTTATATACAACTATGATAGTTCTAAAAAAGAAACAAAAAAATACTTGCTAGTTTTTTATTATAAAAATAAGTAAACTTTCTTAAAATCGTTGTATAATAAGGGTTTTAGACTAAAAATAGTCATTTACAAAACTTCACAAATTACTGTTCAGCTAATTTTTCACGAACAAGTCTTTCAACTTCATTAAGTATATCTGGATTTTCTGTTAAGAAATCTCTGGCTTTGTCTCTTCCCTGACCAAGTTTTTCATCATTAAAGCTGAACCAGGAGCCTGCTTTTTTGACAATATCGAGGTTTACTGCTACATCAAGGATGTTGCCTACCTTACAAATACCTTTGCCGAAAATAATATCAAATTCTGCAGTTCTAAATGGCGGTGCAACTTTGTTTTTCAATACTCTTACACGAACATGGTTTCCCACATCTCCGTCTTCACCTTTTACACCTTCAGTACGTTTAATTTCCATACGAACCGATGCATAATATTTCAGTGCATTACCGCCTGTTGTTGTTTCAGGGTTACCATACATAACACCTATTTTCATACGAAGCTGGTTAATAAAAATAACAGTTGTATTGGTCTTACCTATAACACCGGTTAGTTTTCTTAAAGCTTTACTCATCAGACGAGCTTGAAGTCCCATTTGCTGGTCTTCCATAGACCCTTCAATTTCAGCTTTCGGAACGAGAGCTGCAACAGAGTCAACAACTACAACATCAACGGCACCCGAGCGAACAAGTTCTTCTGTAATATCAAGAGCCTGTTCTCCGGTATCCGGCTGGGAAATAAGTAAATCATCAACTTTAACCCCGAGATTTCTTGCATATTCAGGATCAAGTGCGTGTTCGGCATCAACGAATGCTGCAATACCTCCGCGTTTCTGGCATTCTGCAACAATATGCTGGGCCAGAGTCGTTTTACCTGAACTTTCAGGCCCATATATTTCAATTATACGACCTCTTGGAACCCCGCCGATACCCAGGGCAATATCGAGTGCCAAAGAACCTGTAGGAATAGCTTCCACATTAACCGAGGCTTTATCACCGAGTTTCATAATAGAACCTTTTCCGAAATCTTTTTCGATTTTTTCAATAGCTAATTTTAATGCTTTGCTTCTAGCTTCATTTGGTGATAAGCTTTCTGCGGCTTCTTTTTCTTTGACTGCCATATCCCTGTTATTCCTTTTCTGTTATTCCCAAACGTGACCGTTTTTCTTTACATAAAAACCCATAGCAACGGGTTTGTATGTATTCAACTCATTTTTAAGCTGATAAAGTTCTTTATTTAAATCGACAATTTTTTGTCTAAGAGTTTCATTGTCGGTTTTGCATCGTATTAATTCTACGACAACTTCATCCATACCTTCCAGTTTTTCATCAATAACTTTAGCAATTCTATCGCTTAAATTATTTTCCATTTCTTTCAATGAGGTAAGTATATTTTGAATTGCCGTAGGCTGTTTTTGTACAGACGTAACTATAGGATTTGTTACTTTTTTCTGTGCCTGTACTTTTCTCAAGTTTTTTACTTCGTCATAAGAAAAGTAAGTGTGCCCTTTACTATTTTTTCTCGGCATAATTGAAGCACGCTTACAAAGTTCAACGATTTCTTTGTTATCAGTGTTTAATATAGCTCTAACTTCTTGTGGAGAGAGTATTTTCTCCTTAAATGCTTCTTTTAACATATTTTTATTGTTCCCTCAAAACTTTCCCACTAATATTTTATTTTATTTGTAAAAAAAAAACAAATAATTTCACAATGTTGTAACACTACTTAATAAAAAATATTTATGGTAGTATAAAATCAAATAAAGCAGCCGGATAATCGCGGATTTCGGTAAACCCGAAAGATGAGGAAAGTCCGTGCATCCAAGGACAGATCGCCGGAGAAACTCCGGACGGCGTGAGCCGGTGGATAGGACCACAGAAAATATACAGCCGATGGACGTAAGTCACAGGCAATGGTGCAACGGTGAGTTAAGAGCATCACCGGCGGTATTGAGAAATACCGGCCAGGCAACCCCCGATCGGATGCAAGATTGAATTGAAGGTTATAAAGGCTGTCCGCCAACTTCTAAGAAATCGCTAGAGATTGTGAGCAATCACAATACCAGACAGATGATTATCTAAAACAGAACACGGCTTACGGGCTGCTTTATTTTTAATATAAATATTGTAAAATTAATAACCCTGCACATAACGGCAGGGTTATTGTTTGAAGATTTTTATTATCTTGTAAGTACATTCCAAAAAGAATCATCGGTTAATGCCCAATATGTACAGGCAACACCATTATAGGTATGGCTGGAAGTTTTAGAACAGAACTGTTCCGGCTGATAATCTGTTCCTGGCATTCCCATCGGCATTAATTTCCCGTCATCCATTAATTGGAAGGTGAATAAATCCTGTCCCCAGATATTCGGAGAGTTTTTTATTCCGTTAACATCTGCAGATATGTATAGGTTTCCGGTATCCCAATTTTCAATTAATATTAAAGTTCCGTCGCTCAGCACGAATTGTCCGTTATTTAATAGAGTGTTATCGATTTGAGTTTTCTTATTATATGTTTTGTAATGTTTTGTATAGCGTCTGTCGCCTTCATCGTGGTTTGTTTGTTCGTTTACGCAATATTCTTGGGCATTTTCTTTATCTGTTACATCGGTTGAGCCTAACCCGCAATCCAGAAGAACATTAAAATTTTTAATATATTCTTCCTTAAATTTTTGTCTGCTAAAATTTTGTGCATTTGGTGTCACTCCGGTATCTGCTTGCATTTTTTGAAGTGCATTTTGCATTACTGAATAACTTTTATTTAATTGAGATTTTAATTGTACTTTTTGATATTTTGCAATTACTGCAGGCAAAGTCATTGCTGCTACTATACCTATAATACCGAGTGTTATAAGCACTTCTGCAAGGGTGAAAGCTCTTTTGTTCATAAAATTCCTTTCTAAAATGTTAGTGCCATTGATTTTAATTCTTTATATTTATTAAATTATACATTCATTGCTTTTAAGATATCAGTCAGGTCGGACGAGGTCTTTTTAACATCTGCATTTGAATATTTAATTGCATTGTCCGGATCTTTCAGCCCGTTGCCTGTTAAAATACAAACAACTTTCGAACCTGCTTTTACTTTATCTTTGAATTTTATCAATCCTGCAACAGATGCAGCACTTGCAGGTTCTGCAAGAACACCTTCCGTAGAGGCAATAAGTTTATATGCTTTTACGATTTCTTCATCGGTTACGCAGTTAATCATACCATTGCTTTCATCTCGGGCAGCTTCTGCCTGTTTCCAGCTTGCAGGGTTTCCGATACGGATTGCGGTGGCAAGTGTTTCCGGTTTAAGAATTCTTTCGCCTCTTACGATTGCCGCAGAACCTTCCGCTTCAAATCCCATCATTTTAGGAAGTAAAGAAATTTTTCCGGCAGTGTGCCATTCTTTGTAACCTTTCCAGTAAGCTGTTATGTTACCGGCATTGCCAACAGGGATAAAATGGTAATCAGGAGCCTGACCTAAAGCATTACAGATTTCAAATGCACCTGTTTTCTGTCCTTCTATTCTGTATGGATTTACTGAATTGACAAGTGTAATCGGGTATTTTTCGGCGATTGCCCGAACAGCTTCCAGAGCCTGATCGAAGTTTCCGTTAATTGCTATAATTTCCGCTCCGTACATCATTGCCTGCGAGAGTTTTCCGAGTGCAATGTATCCGTCAGGGATTAATACAAAGGTTCTCATCCCCGCTTTTGCTCCATAAGCTGCAGCAGAGGCAGAAGTATTTCCTGTTGAAGCACAGATAATTGCTCCTGAACCGGCTTCTTTTGCTTTGGAAACTGCCATTGTCATACCGCGGTCTTTAAAACTTCCTGTCGGGTTGCAACCTTCAAACTTTAAATAAATCTCTGCATCCAAACCTATTTTTTTAGCAAGATTGTCGGCTTTAATTAGAGGAGTATTTCCTTCATTAAGCGTTATTACCGGTGTTTTGTCCGATACGGGAAGGTATTCTCTGAAAGTATTGATTAATCCTTGATAGTACATTATTTTATCCTTTATTTTTAGTAAGTAATATTAATATTTTCGTTACGCAATGCTTCATTCAATTTATTATCCAGCATCCGGGCCTGATTTTTACTGCCTGTAAACATTCTGTATCGTTCTCCGGTACGAGTATTTAAATATACATTGTACATTCTTCCGCTTTTGCCGGTACGATATCCGTAAGTTGTAAAATTAACTATCTGATTTCTACCGATTGGCTGTTTTGATATGGTAATTCCGCCAAAGATAGTTTTTTCAATGCTGCAATCTGTCAAGTCACAGGTGAAATGTGTTTTGTGAGTAAAACTTGTAAAAAGCACAACCCCTGCAATAATGACGATTAATTTTTTCCTTTTTGATTTTGCCAAAGCGATTTCTTGTTCATTCATCCAAAAGTCCTCCTTATACTTGCACTCTTATCAGGCTGTTAACTTTGTTGATAAATTCATCGTCTTCAAAAGCTTTGACAGCATTTTGCATGTCTTTTTCTTTCACAAGTTCGGTAATAACCGTAATATCTGCGGTATTATCATCTGAAACGCATCGTTGTACAATGCTTGCAAGACTTATATTATTTTCTGCACAGATTGTTCCGATTTTTCCGATAACACCTTTGTTATTTTTGGCATTTATTGAAAGATAATATTTGTTTACCGTATCCGCAATGTCTATAACGTCTGCATCGAGACTGTGGTTGCAACGCATCATCGGCAGCGGATAATCTGTTGTGCCGAGTTCTGATACTATAGCAAGAATATCTCCGACAACGGAACTTGCTGTTGGAAATTCACCGGCCCCCGGACCTGAAAGCGTAATTGCCCCAACAGGGTTACCTTCAATACTGACGGCATTTGTTACATAATTAATATGTGCAAGTGTGGATTTTTGCGACACAAGCATAGGGTGAACTCTGACATCCGCCCTGCCGTCTTCTGTCAAATAAGCAGAGGCGATAAGTTTAATCTTGTAACCCAAATCGTTTGCTGCATGCATATCCTGAGCCCTGATTTTTGTTATACCTTCACGGTAAACATTTTCTATTTTAATTCTTTTTCTGAAGGCAAGAGTTGCAAGGGTTGTTATTTTATATGCAGCATCAAATCCTTCGACATCACCCGTTGGATCAGCTTCCGCGTAACCCAGCTCTTGAGCTTCTTTCAGTACATCTTCGTAGGAGGCTCCCTGAACATCCATTTTGGTTAAAATATAGTTTGTCGTGCCGTTGAGGATTGCTTCAATTCGGGTAATCCGGTTGCCTGCAAGAATTGTTTTTATCGGCATTATAATAGGAATTCCGCCTGCGATTGCAGCTTCATAAAGAATAACTTTATTGTTTTCTTCGGCGAATTTGAAAAGTTCTTCCCCTCTTTTAGCGAGAAGTTCTTTGTTTGCGGTAACTATGTGTTTCCCGTTTTTAATTGCTGTCTTTATTAAATCATAAGCAGGTTCCAGACCGCCTATTAATTCTACGACAATATCTATATCTGAATCGTTTACCACATCGTAAGGTTTATCTGTAACTATAGAATTGTCTAAATCTTCAATGTTTCGCGGTTTGTTTAAATTCCTGACCGCAATTTTTGTTACTTCTACATTATCAAAAGCCCGTAGTGTTTTATAAACTCCCGAGCCCACGGTTCCAAGACCGATTAAACCGATTTTAACTTTTTTCCCCTCATTCTGAACCGGTTTCAGAATTTCATTAATATTTTTCTCCATAAAATAATATTATCATAAAAAATTTATAAAGAAGAAAAGTTTTATATATTTGGTGTTAACGGAGTTGTTTCGCTATTAAGCCAGCTTTTACATGTTTCAATAAATTTTTGTTTATCCGCAAGAAATATGTCTTCTGCATGAATTGAATTTTCAAACAGTTTAAATTTTTTTTCACAGGCAGCATTTTCATATAAAAGTTTTGTGTGCCATGGTTTTACTGTAACATCTCTGCCGCCGGCCATAAACATTACTGGTATTCTTAAATTTTTTATAACATCAACAGGTTTAATTTTCTTATGTATGATTAAAGACGGTCTTACGGAAAACCAGCGTTTCGGTTCAAATTTTTGCAATGTTGGAATCCAGGCATTCGGGTGCCACATTTGATTCTCAATTTTATTAAAGTCGCACGGAGCAGATACTGCAATAATCCGGTCAACATCATTTTTTAATGCTCCCTCCAGTATGGCAAGTGCTCCTCCGAGAGAAAATCCCATCAGATAAACTTTTTTATATCTCTTTTTTGCAAAAGTAATAACAGGTTCCAGATCATTTAGTTCTTTTGCCGTGAATGTATAAAATCCTCTGCTTTTCCCATGTCCGCGGCAATCCATTGTTATAACATCATAATTTTGGGTAAGTTCTTTTGACAGTTCTAAGAATGCTTTACTGTCTTTTGTCATAAACCAGCCGGGAATAATCAGTACAACCTCTTCAAATCCGTTGTCAAAATGATTTGCGGCTATTGTTACGTCATCTTTTGTCTTAAAAAATATCTCTTTCATAAAATTATAACCCGACAATATTGTCGGGTTATTTATTTATTTTGTCAAATCTGTTTTCGTTATGGTTGTATTATTTCTTACAATGAGTGACCTGTCATATTTCCCTGAATTTCTATTTAAATTGGTTACAAGGCTCTCTGAATTAGTTGTGCCTGTTACATTCCGTTCAAGCGATTTAAGCATTTTGCTGTTTTTTGTATCAAATACTCTATATGACGATACATAATATTCTTTTGGGTAACTTTCACCTGCTGAATCCAATCTGCTTAATTCCATGTCAATGGTTTTCGGGTGTTTCCCGTCTGTTTGTATCAATCTTCTTATTCCATTCGGAATTTTTTCTTCCATAACCATGGAAGAAATTAATCTTTGGGGTTTAAAATTAATCTTCATAATAATTTCCTCTAATTTAGTGTAATTTTTACACTTCATACTATATTATGAAGACACTGGTTTGTAAAGTTATTTTTTTATAAACAGATGTTTTATAGAATAAATAACTTCAGTTAAAAATTTTAAGAAGGAAAAATCTTCATTTTCATCAGGTATTTTAATATCTTTTTGATAGGTGAAAATATCACCTTCTTCTTTTTTGGAAAAAATACTTTCGTCCTGACGGCGTTTTTTTTCATCTTCACTGTCGCCGCGTGCCATATAACCGAGGTTACCTGCTCCGCCGTCGTTGTTCATGCTGGCAGCTTCTCTGATTACCGGTTTTGTACTCAAAACATTTACATCGAAACCACTCATTTTTTGAATCCTTTATTTTTACCCCACTATATATATAAAGTATTTTTTCATGAAGAAATGTTACAATTTGAGTAAAATTTTTACAAAACTTAATATAATTATCTTGCAATTTTTATAACACTTTGAACTTTAAAACCTATTTCAAGGAGGTCACGTTTTCTTATTGCGGGAGTAATTTCAAGACATGTTTCATAAGTTCTCGGGGTAATTATTATATCTATAATATTATTCTCTTTATCATTTGAGATAGCAATTTCTTTAATTAAAGAATGCGGAGCTTTGTCCAGTCCGTCAGCAAGGCGTAGAATTCCTGCAAGACGTTTTATTATTTTTCGGTCTTTCTTTTCAAAACTTCCGTAGAAATCATGTTTGTTTTTATCGGGAAGACTTCCTCTATGATATCTGCATATACAGGCTATTATTGCTTTATCATGTTCATTAAATTCTGCAAGACCATTTTCCATAATTAAAGTTTGTGAATGTTTATTATGTGATTTTGCTTCAATAAAATATCCGATATCGTGTAAAAGTGCAGCGGATTCCAATAGTTTACGCTGTCGGATATCCATTTCCAAAACTTTTTTGTTCAATTCATCAAACAACATCAGCGATAATTTTTGTACATTCCACGGATGAGAAGCTTTGCTTGAAAATTTTTCCAGTAATTCTTCAGTACTTAATTTCATACTATGTAAACTTTATCAAAAAAATAGAGTTGCGGCAATTTTTTTGGTATAATTAAAAATGTGTAAAGGGAGAGATATGGCAGATATTAATGATGGAATCGGCAATGCCGGCGATAACCGTTTTGATCTTCCGCCGGAAGTTCTTGATGAAATTCAGAAGAATATAGAAGAAATTATTGCTAATTTTCCTGTACCCGAGGATAACAAACTTGATGTTATAAAGAAAATTAATTTTATGTATTCTCATACGAGATACCTGTCGCTTACTGATGCCCTTACAGGTCTTTATAACCGCCGGCATTTGGATTCAACTCTTGAATGTGAATTTTTGAGAGCAAAAAGATACCACAACGAATTGAGTCTGGCGATTATTGATATAGATTTTTTTAAAAGAATTAATGATACTTATGGTCATCTTTGCGGTGATTATATTTTAAAAGAGGTTGCATACATTATTTATGATACTTTCAGAAAGACTGATATAGTATTTCGTTATGGCGGAGAGGAATTTGTTGCCCTTCTTACGGAAACTTCGATTGAAAAATCTGAAATTCCTCTTGAAAGATTACGTACCCGTGTGGAAAATTATGCTTTTCAGTTTAAAGATAATAATATAAAAGTTACAGTAAGTATCGGAGCTGCATCTGTTAATGAAAAAATAAATTCTGCCGGAGAACTTCTTGATAATGCCGATAAAGCCTTGTATAACGCTAAAAACGGCGGAAGAAACCGTCTTGTCCTGTCTCAAAATTAATTTAAATATATACCCACTTGGGTGATAGTAATTTATAAAAATCCGTATCATAATATATTTTGTAGCTTATGGAGTCAGGAAGAGATGAAAGATATCAGCGTATATATTGTTGAAGATTACAAACTTACAAGAACCGCATATGTGCACTATTTGGCGGAAGTCAGCGGTATAACCGTTTTAAAAGCCTTTGAAACTGCCGAAGAATGTATTGAAGCTATGCAGGAAAAAACGGCAGATATTGTTTTAATGGATTTGGGACTTCCGTATATGAACGGGATAGAAGCTACAAAAATTATTCATAAAAAATTTCCGGAGACTAAAGTAATAGTCTTAACTTCACATGACAGAAACGAAGAAATTTATGCATCCTTAGCTTCCGGAGCAAATGCATATACCCTGAAAGATATTAACCTTGATGAACTGGTTAATGTTATTCGAAGTGTACATAAAGGTTCCGTCTGGATTGATTCCAGAATCGCAGGAATGGCTTTAGCTGCATTTCCAAAACCTCAGTCCACGAAAAGTATGGACAAACTTTATGGTGAGTCTGCACTGAATATCGAATTGACAGAGCGAGAACTTGAGGTACTCAGACTTATAGTTGAGGGCAAATCAAATGTTGAAATTGCAAGAGAACTCAATGTAAGCCAGCATACGGCAAAATCTCATGTCTGCAGAATTTTGGCTAAACTTGCTGTTTCAGACAGAGTTCAAGCTGCCGTCAAAGCTGTTAAATATAACTTATTCTAGTTTTAACGGTCTTATATTGTTATGAAAAATGAATTTGTTTCTAAAATTTTAATATGGGTATTTTTGTCCTTATTTGGGGTATGGAGTATGCTTAAAATGATTACGGCTCCGGATGCGGACAATTTGGTCGAAATTTTACTTACGTTTTTCTGTGTTTATATGTATATAAAATATTGCAGAAGAACTCGTTTTTTGACATCTCAAAAAAAATTCTACCTTGAGCTTACAAAAAACCTCAATAAATACAGCCGTAATATCATAATCGTTCAGGATACTGATTTAAATATTATTGACGGAAATGATTTGTTATGTAAATTTTTTGATGTTAAACGGGTTGAAGATATTTCCGAAGACGTAAGAAAAAAAACATTAAGCCGGGAGAAATTTCTTGAGATAAAGAATTACGAGAGACAAGCATTGGAAACCGGAAAAAATGTTGAATATAATTTTTCTGTTGATAATGAATTTTTCGGGAAAAAATATTATGAATCATTGATTATTCCTCTGAAAAAAGAGGAAGAAATTTACGGATTGCTTACAATTTCCCGTGATGTTTCACTGTTGGAAATATTAAAATCAAAATCTGCCGAACGGCAGGCAAGGTTAAGTTTTATTATAAATAATGTTCCTATGCCTGCTTATCTTATGGATAACAACGGAAAATATCTTCAGGGAAACCTGAAATTTAATAAACTGCTTGGAACAGATCCAGTAGAACTTCTGGGAAGTGATATTACATGTATATTTAATAATATTGCCGCGGATGAATTAAGAGAAGAAAACGCCAGAGTGATTACTGAAAAAAGAACAATAGTTAATGAGCATTCTTACAGAATATTTAATAATCCGGAAATGTGGTTCAGAGTATATAAAACTCCTATTATGGATAATGATGGTTCTGTGGTCTCCATTGCAGTATTTATGGAAAATATTTCTGCCGAAAAAGAATTAAAAATTCAGAAGAAACGATTTATGGCAACATTGAACCATGATTTAAAAACTCCGGTTATTGCTCAAATTCGTTCTCTTGAAATGATTTTAAAAGGAACTTTCGGCGAGGTTAATTCTGCTCAAAGAGAAATTTTGGAGCTGACTATAAATTCCTGCGATAATATTTATAACATGGTATCAACAATTATATCTTCATATAAACTTGAAAATAACGAAATTAAGCTGAATTATGCAGGGCTTAATTTTAACGGACTTGTTATGGAGTGCTGCGAGATTATGCAAAATGCAGCGGATGAAAAAAATATAGAATTTATTATTAAGCCATGCAGTTATAATAATTTAATTACTGCAGATTCAAGTTATCTGAAAACGGCTGTTATTTTTCTGCTGGAAAACAGTATTTCATATGCATATCATGATTCCAAAATTGAGATTTGTATTAACAATGACGGGAACAATTTGACTTTTGAAATAATAACGCAGAGTCCGTTTATTCCCGAAGATACGCTTAATACAATGCTGCATCAATATATGGGGCAGATTTCAAATTATAATAAGATAGGTTTTTGTATGAAGTTGAATTACTGTAATCAGGTTATAAAAGCCCATAACGGACATATTATTGCGGAAAGTAAATTATCAAACGAAAATAAATTAGGTTTTCAGATGCCTGTTCTTCTTGTTTCTACAGAAAGTTTTCAGTATAATTGATTTATGAATCTTGAATTAATACGAACAAACAGTCTTGACGGGTATGTATTTGAAGATATGAAACAGCAGTTTCCTCCTGAGGAAATGAAAACTTTTGACGAAATTAATTATATGCTTGCCGGAGGCAGTTATGCTCTTGATTTGCTTAAAAAAGACGAAGATATTGCAGGCTATGTGCTGTATTATAAATCAGATTTTTTATGGATTGATTATGTTGCAATTCTCCGGAAGTTTCAATCATGCGGGCTGGGAAGTAAAGTTTTAGACTTATTTTTTGAAAAGTATAAAGATTTACGCGGATGTTATTTTGAGGTTGAGAAAGAAAATTCTGCGGATATAAACACTGTGCGAAGGGTAAATTTTTATAAGAAAAACGGTTGTGAACTTTTAGATTTTAAATATTATTTTCCTAATGAAATAAAAAAACTTGAAATGAGTTTGTTTTATAAAAGTCTGAGCTGTGAAATACCTGATACGCAGCAAATTCTTGCTGACGTTAATGAAGTTTTTTGGTATCTTCATTCAAAAATACCATCTTGCAAAGAAACTTTTGAATTAATAACTGAGGAAAATTTAAGAATTAATTAATAATAAGAAAAGAGTTCCGCAGCATATACCGGAACTCTTTTCCTTTCACATAAAAAGAAACAAAATTAAGCTTCTTTTTTATGTTCTTTTTCTTGTTTTTCTTCTTTCTTTTCGGCCATTTTTTCTTTAATCTCGTCGGCTTTTTCTTTCAGATGTTCTTTTGTCTCGTGAGCTTTTTCCTTTACGTTTTCTACGCCTTCTTTAAAGCCTTCTTTAACTTTTTCGGCTTTTTCTTTCATTTTTTCGCCGGCTTCATGTGCTTTTTCTTTGAGAGTTTCTTTTTCTTTATCTTTTTCCATAATCTTCCCTTTCTTGTTGTTACTTAAACATTATGGTCTTTTTTGTATTATGTTTAATCGGTAAAAAGTCTAAGAATTAAAAAATTTATGTTATACTAAAGCAGTAAATTTGCGGGGAAAATATGAAAGCTTTAATATGGCATAAGAATGGTGTGCGGGAAATTGTTGAAAAACCATTACCAAAAATTTGTGATGACAGAGATGTTATTGTCAAAGTTAAATTGTCTTCAATTTGTACTAGTGATATTCATATAACAAAGGGCTTTGTGCCTCGGGCTGTTCCTGAAACTGCTCTCGGGCATGAATTTGTTGGTGAAGTTATTGAAGTCGGAAGCGGGATTGACAATCTTAAAAAAGGTGACAGAGTTGCTGCAAATTGTATTACATTCTGTGGTGAATGTTTTTTTTGTAAAAGAGGTTTTATAAATAACTGTGAAAACGGCGGCTGGGAACTCGGATGCAGAATTGACGGATGTCAGGCGGAATATGTCAGGGTTCCGTTTGGTGATACCGGACTTACAAAACTTCCTGATAACGTAGGGTATGCGGATGCATTATTTGTCGGAGATATTTTGTCAAGCGGATATTTCGGTGCAGAACTTTGTGAAATTAAGCCGGATGATACGGTTGCCGTAATAGGTTCAGGTCCTGTAGGGTTATGTTCAATGGCCTGTGCCAAGATTTTTTCTGCAGGGAAGATTATAGCAATAGATATTGATGATTCCAGACTTGATATTGCAAGAAAAAATAAACTTGCGGATTATTTTATTAATCCGTTGAAAACAGATGTTGAAAAAACTGTTAAAGATATAACAAATAACCATGGAGCCGACGGTGTTATAGAGGCTGCAGGCGGTGAAAATTCTTTTGAGACGGCATGGAAAATTGCTCGTCCTAATGCAGTGGTTGCTGTGGTTGCAATGTATGAATCATCACAGATACTTCCGCTGCCGGATATGTACGGCAAAAATCTTATATTTAAAACAGGAGGGGTTGATGCTGTTCATTGTGAAAAACTTTTGCAGCTTATTTCTGAAAATAAACTTTCTACGAATTTTTTAATTACACATACATTACCTTTTAATGACATTTTAAAAGGCTATGATATTTTTGAAAGTAAACAGGATAACTGTATTAAAGTTGCAATAAAATATTAGGCATCAATAAAATTTTGAAATAATTTATGCCCGAATTGTGTGAGAATGGCTTCCGGATGAAACTGTACTCCGAAGACAGGATATAATTTATGTTCAAGTGCCATGATTATGCCGTCTGATGTTTGTGCACTAACAGTTAAATCTTCACTTAAATCTTTTACAATAAGAGAATGATATCTGGTAACTTCAAACTCTTCCGGTATATCTTTAAATAAAACAGAACTGCCATGTCGTATTTTTGAAGTTTTTCCATGACATGGCTTTTTGGCTTTTATGATTTTGGCCCCGAAAAATTGTGCAATACATTGATGTCCGAGACATACACCGAGAATTTTTTTTGTTTTATAAAATTCTTTAATTACCTCAAGAGATATTCCTGCACCGTCGGGATTTCCTGCTCCGGGTGAGAGAATTATGGAATCAAACGTCATTTTTCTTAGTTCGTTAACAGTAATTCCGTCATTCTCAAAAATAATCGGATTAACGCCGAGTTCTCTTAAATATTGTACAATATTGTACGTAAATGAATCGTAATTGTCTATCAAAATCATAAATATACTCGTTTTATACCTCTGACTGAATTTATACAGTATATGTTTTCAGCTTTTAGAACATCTTCTTTATATAAAACTTTTTCACTGCAGACTCCGCAGTCTATAAGATTTTGTCTCAATATTCCGTTTAAAAGTCCGCAGCTTAAAGGCGGTGTATAGAATTTCCCGTCTATTTCAAGCAGAATATTTGTCCTTGAACCTTCCGTCAGTTCCCCTTTTTCATTAAAAAATATTTCATCATAAATTTCCCCATTTCGGATTTTCTGTGCTGATTGTTCATACCAGGGGCGGAATGTCGTTTTGTGTTGTAACATTTTGTTATTACTGTTCAGAGTTATATCAGAAAATTTAACATTATATACGGGAGTGCGTTCAAGATTTTTGTATTCAAGTTCATAACTGCCGTCTTTTGATAATATAATTCTCAGCATTCCGTCTTTTTCCGGTTTAAGTTTAAATAATTCATCATTAAACTTAAAACCTAAAACTTCTGCGGATTTTTTCATTCTTTGCAGATGTTCTTTTCCTAAAAATAATGCTTTATTTTGAACTTTGATTGTTTCAATGAGTTTCAATCCGTTATTAAGAATTCCGGCTTTGGTAAAACTTTCATCCCATTCGTCCTGAGTATCGGAATCCCATACTACAGCTCCGCCTACTCTGTATCTGTAATGTTTTTCGTTAAATTTTTTCTGTAAAATTCTTATTGGTACGCTGAAAATTGTTTTTTGCGGGGTGATAAGCCCTATAGCACCGCAATATATGTCGCGGGAGCCTTTTTCAACTTCATCTATGATTTTCATGGTGCTGATTTTCGGGGCTCCGGTTATGGAACCGCATGGGAATATTGCTTTAAAAATATCAACAATTTTGATGTTTTCAGCCAAATCAGCTTCAATGCTGCTTGTCATTTGATGTAACGTTTTGTGAGTTTCAATTTCGAATAATTTTGTTACTTTGACACTTCCCGTTTTTGCAATTCTTCCTAAATCATTTCTGAGTAAATCTACAATCATAACATTTTCAGCACGGTTTTTAATATCATTTTTCAAAAATTCAATATTCTGTTTGTCCTGAATATCATTTTCACCTCTCCGTATAGTGCCTTTCATAGGTTTTGTGATAATATGTCGGTTTTCAATTTCAAAGAAAAGTTCCGGAGAAAACGAAAGAATTGTTTCATATTTGTTTTTAATAAAAGCATTATACGGTGTTTTCTGGTTTAACAATAAAAATTTATACAGTTCAAATTCATCTTCCGGAGATTCTGCAATCCAGTCGTAGGTATAATTAACCTCATATGTGTTGCCGCAGGCGATTTCAGATTTGATTTTTGTAATGGCATTTGAATATTCTTCAAAAGAAATTGACGGAAATGCGTTAATATTGATGTAATCCGGCAGGTCAGGCTTAAATTCTTCAAAAGAATCAAAAACTTCAAAATATAGCAGCGGAAATTAACTGTTAAATTCATTTCCTAAAAATATTTCCTTAGCTTCATACCTTATATAACCGGCAAGATAATATCTGCTTTTCAAAGCTTCAATCTCTTCAAAAGCTTCATACAGTTCCGTTTCGTTAAAGGCTTGTAAAATTTTTAAAGGTTTTTTAAATACCTTATCTTTAAAAATTAACATATGCAGAATTTTACAGTAAAAGAATTTTCTATGCAATAAAAATCCCTTGTCTTGTATGAATATTTATGCTAAGTTGTAATAAAAACAGGGGTATAAAAATGAAAAAATTTTTGTTTTTAATATGTGCATTCTCTTTGATTATTCCAGCTTATGCTTCAGAAAGCAGTGAAACGGTTAAATATATGAATCAGTCCGAAAGTTTTTCAGGTTTTAATAAAACCCTTCCGACTGACGGTACGTATAAACTTTTGGAAAAACCTACAAAGGTTACTGCTGAAGAACGTGAACCGGATGATTTTCTGGATGAATTTGATGATGACGGATTCAGGAAAGAAAAACCGGTAAGCACCGAAAAAAAAGTAATTAAGACAATGAAAGACGGGCAGAGAAAACCGCAGCAGCAGACTGCAAACGGGGATGTTAAACCTATGACTTATGACAATTTCCCGAAATCTATGGATGATGTCAATAGTCAGATGCTTATGCCGCTTGGTATTCCAACAATGTTTTAATATTACTTAATATTTTAAAGAACAAGTAGCAAAAATTTTTGTTTTCGGGTTATTAAACATGCAACACATAAAAGTACACAAGGAGTTTTGAAGTGAAGGTTCAAAGTGTTAGTTTTTTAAATTCCAGAAATAATATTAATAAAATAGACAGAAATAATGTTTCCACACCGGTATTCTATGACAATCAAAAAGATATATTTATAAAAAATAAAGCAGTACAAACGATAAAAAGTATGCAAAATCCGGTATCATTTATGGGATACAGTGTACATATCGTGGATGGCGGAAACCACGCTACCAATATGAATCATTTTGCCCAATCAATCAGCGACGGGAAATGGGATTTATATAATAAAGAAGTGGATACAAACTATCGCGACCCTGATATAAAACAGCTTGAAAATCTTGAATGGAAATTAAAAGAATTAAATTTTGAACCATCACTTTCATACGATAATTATCATGATGCTGCTTATGTGGCACTGCCTGTTCTGGCAAATGTTCCTCTTCAAAATCTTGAGGCTCAGATGAATGCAGTTATGGGAACGCATACACATCTTACTCCTCAAAATATCAGAACCAAAAAGGATGAAGTTATTAAATTTCTGAAACTTTTATACGAAGAACCTGATAGATACAGACAGTATATTAATTATATGGATCCGATGGGGCAGGGAATAGAAAAAACTTACGGGGTAATATACCAGATTAATAAACTTGCAAAAAAATACAATACAAAAGTATATATTCCTGCCGGTCACCCTGAATATGCATCAATAAAATGGATGTCCGAACAAAGAAATCAAAAGCCTGAATTATATAATTATATTGCAACGGGTGTAGATAAAGATAATGCTGTACATAACATGCAACGAGAAATTAAAGATAACGGCTGGTATGATTTTAATCTTCTTACTTTATCTGAAGCCGATGTTGTAAATGTAAAAGGTGCTGATGGTAAAGATTATATTTATTCGGCATATGATTCATGTATTAAAGACGGTGCCAGAGGTGTATATAATTTCTCTCCGGTGAGAGATGAAGACGGTAAACTTCTTGGTTACGGCTATCATGACGATAAAACGGTTGACTATCCTTATGAAGAATTTCCGGCTAATTGGGAAGTTCAAAACATAGCAAAATTTGTAGGCAGACCGATTAAAGAAGTTCTTGCGGACAGTGAAACCACTCAGGCATTTAAAGATGATGTATGGAACAATCGCAGCAGAGAGCGTTATGCAGATAAGTTATTCCGTGTAGAGGATATTTTCCCGCAGCATGAACGTGATTATAATAAAATGGATTTAAAAGGCGATTATGTTGATTCAAGCCTGCAGCTCTTTTTCAGAACAAATAAAAACGGTCAGGTAATTTTCCCTAACTGTGACTGTGAAGGAAGCGGAAGACCTAGTGTTCTTTCTATGTGGGGCAGCTGTTTTTCAATATTTAATGCAATAAAAGACGATATTACAATCAAAGAAAGATATAATGAAAGAGGATATTATGATAAAGAAACGCTTTATGACAAACATCCTAAGGAAGTAAAGAGTCTTTTATTTGAAAGTGAAGAACTTATAAAAGGTAAAAGATATAAAGAAGCTGAACAAGTTCTGAAATATGCGGTAGATTTGGAAAAAGTTGCCGGACTTCACGGGTATAAACCTCTTGAGGCTCTGGGTGATTTCTATACAATGCAAAAAGATTATCTGCAGGCGGAAGATTGTTATAATTCGGCATTAAATGAATTAGCAAAAAAAATACTGGATAAATTGAAAATCGATGATAAGCAGTATTTACTGACCGATTGTATTGACTACATAAATTTTGTTGAACATTTTAATCCGAAAGATTGGGAATATAGAGACAATAAAGCTAATTATGATAAATTAAACTTCATTCAGAAATTATTTGTTAATGAACCTCAAAAACCTGAAGACTTAACCAAAACAGAAAAATATATTCAATTTAAAAAGGTAGCAAAATTATTTACAGGTTGCGGGCGTTTATATGAAAAATTAGCCCAGAATTGTGAATTGAGAGGGGAGGATTATCCTGCCTTTGCTTGTAACTGGGCAGCAGGCATGATGCAGAACATGAATGATATTTCAAGTGAACTTATAAAGAGAAGAGCAGATAAAAATACATATTTAGGGGACTTTTTAAATGTTGATTAGTAAAGTAACGCAAACAGGTTTTTGCGGAAAAATTATTGATGTCCATGTCCATACAGGGCATTGGGACAAACAGTGTGATGGAAAACCAAACGGAGCCGAACCATATCTGGTAAATGATATTTTTGAGAGAGCTGATGTTGTAAAAAGGGACGGGGATATAATTTCAAAAGTAATTATATCAAATCTTGATTGTATCAAAGAAGAAAACGGTAAACCTTTAATGGATGAACTGGAAGGAAACAAAAAACTTCTGGCTGACTGTAAAGGTAATCCAAGAACAGCCGTGCTTGCTGTTTGTCAACCGAAAACCGGTAATGTAAAAAATATAGAGACTTTGTTTGACCGCTATCCGAAGGGTTTTGTCGGTTTAAAATTTCACCCTCTGACGAGCGGTCTTGATGCTTCGGATGTAAAATATGTTCCGTATTTGAAATTTGCACAGAAGAAAAACCTTCCGTGTCTTTTTCATTCACAGGTTAATGTCGATAACAACAACGGTCAACTGTTGAACGATAATATAAGTGTAGCGGATCCGGTTAAAATTTACCAATCAGCTAAAAAAGCTCCGAAAGCTCCTGTAATACTCGGACATATGGGGGCAGGCTGGGGACAGGCTCATTCAAAAGCCGTTGATATACTTGTAGAGTCCATAGAAAAAGGTGATGCCAATTTATACGCTGATATTTCCTGGGTTGATTTTAAAGACCCTGAAAAGCCAAATGTTATTTCAGCTATTAAAAGATTAATGAATACTAAAAAAGGCGACAAGACTGACAGGCTGCTTTTTGGAACCGATGCTCCCATTGCGGAGTATTCTGCTGACAAAGATTTATATGCTAGAGTGGTAAGAGAAACAAAAGCAGCAATACGGAAAAATTTTGGAGATAAGGCTGATGAACTTATAGAAAAGATTTTCTATAAAAATGCGGATAATTTATTTTTCGCTCAAAAACCTGTTTCCAAATTAAAAACGGGTGCTGTAATTCTGGGTGGTCTTGTTGTTTTGGGCGGTGTATTGTGGGCATTAAAGGATAAATTGTCTCCCGTCGAAACAAAAAAGGGATAGCCAATGGTGCCTGATGCATTAACTTCAAATTTTAGCAGTACAAATCTGATTTATAATAAAATGAATCAGGACATAGCTGCCGGTTTTGCATCGGATAATAAACAAACCTCTGAAAAGATAAATCATCAGACTGTCTCTAAAAATATTCCCAAAAAACAGGCTGATAAATTTATAAAAGATAAACGTAAAGTTCAACAAATATCACCGCTTAAGCAATTAACTTATTCTTCGGTTGCACTGACAGAAACCCTTTACGGAACATTCGGGTTCGGATTAGGACTGATGTATCTGCGGCAATTTGTTAACAGTAAACTTTTAATAGGAAATATTTACAAACATTATACGGATAAAATAAAAGATAACGAGCTGATAGCAAACCTTGCTCTAAAAATGCGAAAAGAAAATGGTCTTGAAAATAAAGTTCCTATTTATACCGGTTCTGCCGGTGAAGCTTATTTTTCAAGCGGAGGCGGACATCAAAAGATTGTTGTTGGTAAGGATTCATTTTCAGCACTTTTCCACGAACTAGGGCATGCAATTATTGAAAATAAAACAAAAATCCTGAAAAGTTTTCAAACAAACAGAAACCTTGATGCATACGGTGCTATAACCTTATATATGCTTTTTGAGGGTGCCAAATATACTTACCCTGAAAATAATTCATCTAAAAATAAAAAAACAAATAATATAGCAAATAAAACCATAGATTTTTTTGTAAAATACAGTGAGATTCTTCCGCTTTTAATTTATTCTCCTGAACTTGTCAGCGAACTCGGAGCTACCGGGTACGGACTGAAATTTCTGAAAAAGGAGCTTAAAAATGGAAGTATTGACAAGAATTTATTTAAGAATGTAAAAAACAGTTACGCTGCGGCGTTTGGAACATATCTTTTTATTCCTTTGAGTTTAATGCTAATGTCTTCAGTCAACAGGACTACATATAATAAAAAACTTACGCACAAACAAAGGCTTAATAATACGGGCTTAAGTATAGGACTTGGTGCTGCAGGTGCGGCAACAGCCGGTGGAATTGCATATGCTAACAGTACTTTCTGGAAAAATAAATCCGGTTATAGAGAAGATGTCATTGATAAAATTTTGACATCAAAGATTAATCCTGACTATGCCCCAAAAACTTCACAAATTCTTAATAACTTGAAAATTTTTTCAGCATTTAAAAACTATTTTGCAAATGAGGATTCAACACTATCAGATCAGAGGTTAAAGGACTTAAAATTTGACGAAGCGTACGAAAGGTATAAAAAATTTTTTGAAGCGGAATTGGACAAAATTTATGACAGGAAAAAGAGAAGATTTTTGAATCCAGAAAAACTGGAAAGCGGTTATAAGGAATTACGCAGCGATATAAAGAAAATAGTTGATGATAAAACTTTAAAATCTGTAAAAACCGCGGCTGTTCCGGCAGGTTTTTGTGCGGCTTATTTATCTTTTATTCTTGGCAGATTAATTATGAAATATCCTTCAGATAAAACAAAAAAGACACCTCAAAAATAAGGTGTCTTTTTTTGAATTGAGTATTATGAAACTATGCTTTGCAAGCGACTTTCATAGTGTTTGCAATGATTTCGTTAAAGCTGTCAGCTTTCAAAGAAGCACCGCCGACTAAAGCCCCGTCGATATCAGATTTAGACATTTGTTCGGCAATAGTTGAAGGTTTTACGGAACCGCCGTAAAGGATTCTGATTGCATCAGCAGCTTCAGCTCCTGCAACTTCTTTAACAACATTTCTAATCATAGCGATAACTCTGTTAGCTTCATCAGAGTCGCAAGTTTTGCCTGTTCCGATAGCCCAGATAGGTTCGTAAGCGATAACTGATTTAGCGATATCTTCTGAAGAAATACCTTCAAGAGCAGCTTTAATTTGACCTGCAATCCAGGAATCAGTAACGCCTGATTCTCTTTGTTCAAGAGTTTCGCCGCAGCAGATAATAGGAATCAAGCCGCCGGCGAGGATTGCTTTTGCTTTTTTGTTAATCATTTCGTCAGTTTCCGAGAAATACTGTCTTCTTTCAGAGTGACCGATGATAACGTAATCACATCCTGCATCTTTCAGCATTTCAACGGAAATTTCACCGGTATAAGCACCTGAAGATTCCCAGTGGCAGTTTTGCCCTGCTATAGAAATTTTATTTCCGCCGCAGCCGCAGTTGCATTTTACGGATTCAACTGCACAGAGTGAAGTAAATACCGGTGCAATTACAACAGTAGGTAATTCAACTGCAGTGTAATCTTTTACATAATCTTTAATACCTTCAAACAAAGCTTTTGCTTCGGATTGAAGTAAATTCATTTTCCAGTTTCCTGCAATAATAGGTTTTCTTGACATAATTTCTCTCCTTTTTTAGATAACCCTCTGATTTGATTATATTAAGAACAATATTTATTTGCAATCAACATTTTTAATATCAGCCGCATGGGTATATTTTTAGAGAATTATTCAGTCAATCGTTTTTTTAAATGATTGTTTAATCGGATATTTCGGGTATTCTTTTTTTACACAGTCGGAAATCGGCTGGTGATGAGTTTTATACCCCATTTTGTACAGGAGTTATTGATGAAAAAAATTAGTCTTGGACTTATTTGTATTTTGCTGTGCCAAAATTTACTTTGTGCCGTGCAGGCGGGAGAGCTTGATGAAGCTGTTAACAGCGGACAGTTGTCAGCGGCTTGTCCTATAGAAGTTTCAAATATAAATCTTGAGCAGTCGGCAGAAAATATACAGAGTGCATACAGATGTCTTGAGGGAAAGGAGTTGACAGCAATAAAGCTTGATAAGGGCAAAACTTTTATAGTTCGCTCCCAACAGCCTATGGATTCCGATACTCCTGTCGGGACTCTTATTGATTTTGTCGCACAGCAGGACGAGGTTTTATTTTTAGGAAAAGAACCCTCAAAAGTTATGTTTACCGGAGAAGTTATAGAAAATAATCCTCCGAGAATGGCAGGCAGGAGCAGTTCATTAAAACTCGAAATAAAAAAGATAAAAGTTGATAACGTGACATATCCAGCTGAAGCCTATATTACTAAAATGGGAAAAAGAAATGTTTTTGGAGGATTGCTGGCAGGGAGCCCGATATATTTTATGAATCTTGCGGATGTTGCGGATGAGGGCACCATTACTATAGATAAAGTTTATAAAGATCCGTGCCGGTATAGTTGTGAAAGTATAAAAACAGTTGCTAGACCTTTTTATTATCTCGGAGGAGCAATTCTTCAGTTTGCGGACTTGTTGATTTCTCCTATTGTATGCTTTTTTATGCCGGGTAAGGAAATTTCTATTCCTGAAAATACCGCATTTGAGATAAAACTGGAGAATGATATTTCTTTATTGGAATTGTAGTCACAAACTATGCTATAATGCATATGATGAATGACAACTTGAAACAAACTTTAAAACTGCTGCCTTCACTTCCGGGATGTTATATTTACTATAACAAAGAGGGTGAAATTATCTATGTCGGCAAGGCAAAGATTCTCAAACGCCGTGTAATGAGTTATTTCAATAAAAAACACCATGACAGTGTAAAAGTTCAGGTGCTGGTATCACAGATTGAGCGTATGGAATATATTATTACCAATACCGAAGTTGAGGCCTTAATTCTTGAAAGTCACCTGATTAAAAAGCATAAACCGAAATATAATATTCTTTTAAAAGATGACAAAAAATATCCTTATTTTCTGGTAACTGATGAGGATTTCCCTCGAATTCTCGTTGTCCGCAAAAAAAATATGAATCCCGAAAAAGGCCGTTATTACGGTCCATATACTGATGTCAGGGCAATGTATTCAACGCTTGATTTTTTAAAAAAAATTTTTCCTCTGAAGCAGTGTAAAACTCCGAAATTTAAAGACAGGCCCTGTTTGTATTATCAAATCGGCCGCTGCATGGCACCGTGCCAGAATAAAGTTACCAGCGAAGAATATAAAAATCTGGTAAAACAGGCTGAACTTTTCCTTGTGGGTAAACAGTCCGAACTTATGTCACAGCTGATGGAGCAGATGCAAAAATATGCGGCTTCCGAACAATTTGAAAAAGCCGCAAAACTCCGCGACAGTTACAATGATTTGAAAAAAACTCTTGAAAAACAAAAAGTCGTTTACGAAAACACAAAACTAAATGAAGACATCATTTCCATGCTGAATGAGGACGGAATTTTCGCTATTGTAATTCTTATGATTCGTGAAGGCCGTCTTATTGATAAAAAAGATTTTGTTTACGAAGTTGAGGAAGAAGATAAAACCGAATTCTTTGCCACATTTTTTAAGGAATACTACAACACCCTTGCTCTTGAATTTCCTGACAAAATTGTTTCCAATGAACTGGAAAAGGTAGGCGAAAAGGCACTTTATGAGGAATGGCTTGAGATTATCTCAAATAAAAAAGTCCGCATAAGTTACGGCAAATCCACTCAGGGCAGAGAACTCCAGATGCTTGCGGATAAAAATGCCCGTGTCGTTCTTGATAATGCAAAGATTAAGAAAATGGTAAAAGTAAATGAAGATTTCAATGAAATCGGAGCTTATCTTGCAGAAAAACTTCATCTGAAAAACTTTCCATATAGAATGGAATGTTATGATATTTCACATATTCAGGGCACAAATACGGTTGCCTCAATGGTTGTATTTATAAACGGCCTGCCGAAAAAATCGGAATACAGAAAATTTAAAGTTCGTACAACAGAAGGAAAGCCCGACGATTTCCAATCAATGAAAGAAGTTCTTACCCGCAGAATATCCCATCTGGGAGAAAAGAAGTGGGAAAAACCGGATTTGATGATAATAGACGGCGGCAAGGGGCAGTTATCAAGTGTCATGGAAATTATAGAGGGTCTCGGCGTTAAAGATATTGATGTTGTCAGTCTTGCAAAACGTAATGAAGAAGTCTTTCTTCCGCATAAATCCGACCCTGTTATTTTACCGAGAGATTCGGGAGCATTATTTTTGTTTCAAAGAATAAGAGATGAGGCTCACCGTTTTGCTATAACCTATCACAGGGATTTGCGTTCTAAGGCTTTGAAGAAAAAATAAAGTACATACAGATTGACGGATTTTTCCTCACTCATCCGTCCGTGCATCTTTTCATGCCGATTTTGAGAAGGGGTAAAAAAATACCGCCTTGTATATTTAAAGGCGGAGTTGGAATTAAGAATTGTAACTAATTTATTCCGTTACACTGATATATTACACTGTATAAAGAAAAATGTCAACTTATACCAGAATCTTTTGTAAAATTTGTTTATGATTAAAAATAATGTTTCAACAATTATAGGAAGCAGAAGAATGTCTGTTGCAGAAACTGCAAGGCTTGCAAAACTGAAATATAATACTGTTGATGATTTATATAATGACAAAACTAAAGGTGTGAAGTTTGAGACTTTAAACAAGCTTTGCTGGGCTTTGGATTGCACTCCGAATGATTTGTTTCCTTATATCCCTGATTAATTCTGCATCATTTATCCCACATAATGGGTTTGTATTTTCGACAGAGATAATTTGAAAATTTTAACTAAAATTAATATTATCCGAATTACTACTTGACATATATTAGTGTAACTGCTACACTCGTAGTATGTTAACAATAAAGTTAGGGTTTTTGAATATTTTTTCAAAGAAATCTTGTGTCAATGCGGATTTTTCAAGACTTGTGGTGTCCCGTATTCATTCGCTTGTCATGCATTCGGTTGTAGCTTAATTGTTTTTTATTTTTTACTTGACGGGACAAATTTATAAAGGAGACATGTTATGAAGGTAAGTGCTATTACAAATTTTAAGGGTTTAAACTACACTAATTTACAGCCGGCAAATCAATCAAAGCCGCGTAGTACGGAAAATAAAAATCTGTTTTTGTCGGAAAAATCAATGTCTCTTGCTGCAGATAAAAATTATAATGATGTTTTTGTAAAGAATAAAAATATTTCATTTACGGCATCTGTACCCGCTGTTCTTGTGGAAATGGGTAAACAAATCCCTATTGCAGACAGAATTGCTTCTTTGTTTCAGGTATTTAAGCATGAAGAAATGATTCTTGTCAGCAAATCGCTTAAAGAAGCACAAAAAGCTTTAAAAACATCTTACAAATCAGCAAATCAACTCTTCAAAAAGATGTTCTTTATTCCTGATGACAATGTAGGGGGAACGCTTGCTTTTATAAAACACCCTCATGGTGAAACCGAGGTTTGGAACCTGAATAAAGAAAATATACTTATAAACGGCAGGGATGCCCTTAAACCGACGGAAAGCTGCTACATTGTTGAAGGAGATACAATAAAACTCGGCAAATTTGAAATGCCGGTAAAGGATAATCCTAAAGCTAATTTAAGTATGCTAAGAGGAACATTCTCAAAGGTTCTTGACTTTGAAAAAGATGTAAAACCTGCCATAGAAAAACAGAATTTAAAATCAATTCTTGCGATGGCCAAAGATGAGACAAAAAACGTACAACCTGTAATGTTTAAGGATGTAGGAGGTCAGGACAAAGCTATTGATATGTTGAAAAAAGGGATTTTGTATCCTTTGAAATATCCGCAGGCTTACAAAAATGCCGTTGTACACCACGGGGCATTAATGTACGGACCTCCTGGAACAGGTAAAACAAGACTTGCACTTGCTCTTTCGAATGAGGCGGGCGTTAATTTCATCAAACTCAACGGAAGTGAAATGGAATCAAAATGGGTCGGTCAATCAGAGGCAAACTGGCGTGAACTTTTTGATATGGCAAAGGAGCAGCAGCCGTCAATTATTTTCATTGATGAATTTGATGCCGTAGCTAAAGAACGCGGAGGGCAGGATGTTTACGGAGATAAAGTAGTAAATCAGCTTTTAACTCTGATGAGTGATTTGGAAAAAGACGGCGATCAGGTTGTTGTAATTACCGCAACAAACAGAAAAGATGACATTGACAAAGCAATATTACGTTCCGGCAGATTCGGGCTGCATATTCCGGTTGAACTGCCTGATGAAAACGGTCTGAAAGCTATCCTTAATATTCATAAGAAAAATGCGGCAGTTGACCTTGAGCTTGATACGGATAAACTTGCTAAAGAACTTTATCAAAAAAAAGCAACAGGTTCGGATATTCCTGCACTAATGACATCTGCACAGGCAAACGCTTATGAACGATGCGGAATTCACAAAAAAATGGATGAAGGAACTTTTGTTGTAGAAGATTTGGATTCCGTAAAAATTACGGAAGAAGATTTTGAAAAAGCCGTTCAGGAACTTTTTGCACAACAAAAGCAAAGAAAGCCTATAGGTTATACTCAATACGGTAATAATTAATTCCGGCAAATTTTTACTATACTAATCTCGTCTCTTTCTCGTAAAGAAAGAGCTTTTTTTTGCAAAGTTGTTGTATAATAAATTTTGGTAAAGGTGCTTCAAAGGAGAAGGAAAATGAGAGACGAATTACTGTCAATTATAGAAAAAAACAGCAGGATAGATTTAAAGGAACTGGCGGTTCTTCTCGGAGTTCAAGAAATTGATGTCGCGAACGAACTTTCTGCTCTTGAAGCGGAGGGCATTATCTGCGGATACCATACTTTGATTGACTGGGAAAAAACTTCCATAGAAAAAGTTACCGCACTTATTGAAGTAAAAGTTACGCCTCAAAGAGGTCAGGGGTTTGATCATATTGCCGAGCGAATTTATAATTATCCCGAAGTCAAGGCCGTTTATCTTATCTCCGGCGGATATGATTTGCTCGTAACTCTGGAAGAAAAAACGTTGAGAGAAATTTCAAATTTTGTGTCGGATAAATTATCAACTCTTGAAAGTGTTTTGAGTACTGCAACACACTTTATTCTGAAAAAATATAAAGATCATGGCACAATTCTGGATAAAAAGCCTGAAGACGGCAGAGAGGCTGTTACTCCATGAAACAATTTCTCTCTGATAAAATTTTACAGATAAAACCTTCCGGAATAAGAAAATTTTTTGACATTGTAAGCGAAATGAAAGATGCAATTTCGCTTGGTGTCGGCGAGCCTGATTTTGAGACTCCATGGCATATCAGAGATGAGGGAATTTATTCTCTTGAAAAGGGGAAAACCTTTTATACTTCCAATGCCGGCTTAAAAGATTTGAGATGTGAGATTTGTAATTATCTTAAACGTCATCAGGGTATTCATTATGATGCTATGCATGAGGTGCTTGTAACTGTCGGCGGGTCAGAGGCTATAGATATTGGATTGAGGGCTGTTATAAACGAAGGTGATGAGGTTATAATCCCACAGCCTTCATATGTTTCTTATGAACCTTGTGCTGTTCTTGCCGGAGCCAAGCCGGTTATTATAAACTTAAAAGCTGAAAATGAATTTCGTCTGACACCTCAAGAACTTGAAAATGCCATAACGGATAGGACAAAAGTCCTTATACTTCCGTATCCGAATAACCCGACGGGTGCTATTATGGAAAGGGAAGATTTAGAAAAAATTGCCAGAATAGTTATTGAAAAAGATATTCTCGTAATGTCAGATGAAATTTATTCTGCGTTAACTTACAAAGGACAACACGTATCCATTGCAAGTCTCAATGGGATGAAAGAACGTACAATTCTTATTAACGGTTTTTCAAAAGCTTATGCCATGACAGGCTGGCGTCTCGGGTATGCATGCGGACCTTCGGAAATTATAAAACAGATGACAAAAATTCATCAGTTTGCAATAATGTGTGCCCCTACAACAAGCCAGTATGCGGCGGTTGAAGCTTTGAAAAACGGCGATGAAGATGTAGAGATGATGCGACAATCCTATAATCAAAGACGCAGATTCTTAATGAATGCATTTAGAGAAATGAATCTTGAATGTTTTGAACCGTACGGAGCTTTTTATGTGTTCCCGTGTATAAAAGAATTCGGTATGACAAGCGAAGAGTTTGCAGAAAAATTCCTTGCGGAAGAAAAGGTTGCTGCTGTTCCGGGGACAGCATTCGGTGACAGCGGAGAAGGATATTTGCGTATATCTTATGCATATTCGCTTGAGACTCTGAAAACCGCTATGGTAAGATTAAAGAACTTTGTTACAAAATTGAGAGAAAGTAAAAATGATTGACAGATATTCACGTGAAGAAATGAAAAAAATCTGGGAATTAGATTCGAAATTTTCATACTATTTGAAAGTCGAAATCGCGGTCTGCGAAGCTTACGCAAAAGAAGGAAAATTCCCTAAAAAAGATATTGAAGAATTGAAAAAGAAAGCGTCTTTTTCAATAGAAAGAATTGACGAAATTGAAGCGGAAGTCCGTCATGACGTTATAGCTTTCTTAACCTGTGTAAACGAAAGTCTGGGAGATTTAGCAAAATACATGCATGTCGGAATGACAAGTTCAGATGTGATTGATACTGCGTTCGCTCTGCAAATTCAGGACAGCGGAAAAATTATCCTGAAAGATTTGGATGAAACAATAAATTCAATGAAAGAACTTGCTAAAAAACATAAAAATACTGTCTGCATAGGGCGTTCACACGGGGTTCATGCGGAAATTATGACTTTTGGTGTTAAAGTATGTTCGTGGATTGATATTCTTGAACGACAGAGAGATAACTTCAAACATGCACTAGAAGAAATAAGAGTAGGACAAATTTCAGGCCCTGTCGGAACTTACAGCAATATTTCACCTAAAATTGAAGAAATTACCTGCAAAAATCTCGGGCTTAAACCTGCAAGGATTTCCACACAGGTAATTGCAAGAGACTATCATGCGTACTTTATGCAGTCGCTTGCACTGATTGCAAGTGTTATCGAACAGTTTGCTACAGAAATCCGCCACCTGCAAAGGACAGAAGTTTTGGAAGTTGAAGAAGGTTTCGGCAAGAACCAGAAGGGTTCGTCTGCCATGCCGCACAAGAAAAATCCTGTTTTGAGCGAGAATTTGTGCGGTCTTGCAAGAGTTGTCAGAGCTAATTCCATCGCGGCCATGGAGAATATTCCGCTCTGGCATGAAAGAGATATTTCTCATAGTTCTGCCGAAAGAATAATTTTCCCTGACAGCTTAATCCTTGTTGATTTTATGCTGAACAGATTCAACGGAATTGTGCAAAACCTTGTTGTACATGAGAAAAATATGCTCAAAAATACTGACAGATTCGGCGGTATAGTCTTTTCACAAAAAGTTCTGCTTGAACTTGTGGAAAAAGGTTTAACAAGAGAAGAAGCCTACAGAATTGTCCAGCGTAATGCCCTTGACGCTTTTGAAAACGACGGTGATTTTAAAGCAAATCTTATGAAAGATAAAGACGTTACTGACAGATTAACTTCTGATGAAATAGAAAAAATTTTCGATAGCAGTGCGTTTCTTTCAAATATAAATACAATTTATAAAAGAATATTGTAAAATATCTGTAGCCTTATTACACAGGAAACTACAACAAAGTTTTTTGTGCTAAAAGCAAGGATTATATAGGCAAAACATAATAAAAGATTTTTAACTTTTTGCCGTTCAAAAAATTTTTGTTTATACTTTAATATAAGTGTATGGAAAATGAAAATGGTGCAAAAAATATTTTCAGTAACCTGAGCGGTTCAAAAAATCACTGGTTTTTGACCCGTCATCAGGCTGCGGCATTGACAGAAACCCCGACGGTGTATCCTGTACACAGGCTTAATGAACTTGATACAAATATTCTTGAAAACGGTAACGAAATAGATTCACATACACAATCATTAAAATTGGAATATCTTATAAAAGACCGTGAAGAGCAGCTTCTGGATATTAACAGCAAAATTAAATCTGCTGAGATTTCAGGTGATCAACAGGCACTTTTTACTCACAGAGCTAAAAAGCAGCGTCTTGAAAACGAACTTAGAGAATTTAAACGTCAGTTTGCAACCAGAGATTTAAATGCAAAATATCCTTCCAATAACGGTGCTAAAAAAATTCCGTTTCTCGGAAAGATGAAACGTTTCGTACAGAGATATTTTCTTGCAAAGGTTTCGAAAAAAGTTCATGAACTTGTTCAGTTGAGTGATTCTCTGGAAGCCTTACAGGATTTAAATTCAAATGTTGATGAGCTGATTAAGATAAAAGCTCCTTACGGCGAGACAATTAAAAATTATGAACGCCTTACTGAATATCTCAGCAGGGCAAACAAAATTCATTCTAAAATCAGCAAAACCATGAAGAGATAGTGTGATGAAAAAAGTCGAACTTCTTGCACCTGCAAAAGATAAAGAAACAGCTATAGCCGCAATTAACTGCGGAGCTGATGCAGTGTATATCGGAGCAGAAAATTTCGGTGCAAGACGTGCGGTGCCGAACAGTCTTGAAGATATTAAAGATGTTGTTGATTATGCCCATAAATTTTATGCCCGTGTACATGTTACAATCAACACGATTTTGACTGATGAAGAGCTTGTAAGAGCAAAGGAACTTATAAAAAAACTCTACGAAATTGGTGTTGATGCAATAATCGTTCAGGATTGCGGGATTCTTGAACTTGCCATAGAGGGAAAACTTCCTCCGATTCCTTTGCATATGAGTACGCAATGCGATAACAGAACTTTAGAAAAAGCAATGTTTTTTGACAAAATAGGTGTGTCAAGAATTATTCTTGCAAGAGAACTCTCTATTCAGGAAATAAAAGAAATCTGTGAAAATGTTTCATGTGAGGTTGAAACATTTATTCACGGAGCCTTATGTGTATCATACAGCGGTCAGTGTTATTTGAGTTATTCAATAGGCGGACGCTCCGCAAACAGGGGTGAATGTGCACAACCTTGCAGAAAAAAATATTCACTGGTTGATGATAAAGGAAATTTTATTGCAAAAGACAAATATCTTTTGAGTCTTAAGGATTTTAATGCGTCAAAGCACTTAGAATCATTGATTAATGCAGGTGTCAAATCATTTAAAATTGAAGGCAGGCTAAAAGATATTAACTATGTCAAAAATGTTGTTGCCTTTTACGGAAAAGAAATTGAAAAATTTGCGGAAAAAACTTCATCAGGAAAAGTATTTCTTGATTTTGAGCCGAATTTATACAAAACATTTAACCGTGGATTTACTGACTATTTTCTTGACGGCAGAAAAAAATGTTTTAACTTTGAGTCTCCTAAATCAATGGGAGAAAAACTGGGCAGAGTAGAAAATACAGGTAAAGATTTCTTTGAATTGAATGCAGAGATTTCTCCTCAAGACGGTCTTTGCTGGATTGAAAACGGTATTCAGGAAGGTTGTCTTGTGAACAGAGTTGAAGGCCGCAGGATTTTCCCTAATAAAAAGGTTAACCTGAAAAAAGGCACTATGGTTTTTAGGAATCAGGATGTTGAATTTGAAAAACTGCTGAAAAATTCAAAAACTAAACGACGGATAGGGGTTAATGTTGTTTTTGAAAATGGTATGCTTTTTGTGACTGATGAGGACGGAAATTCCGTCAGCCTTGAATTTGTGAATACAGATTCTCCGAAAAACCCTGAAAAAATGAAAGAAACTTTCATCTCACAGTTTCAAAAAACAGGTGAAAGCGACTTTTATGTAAGTTCTGTAAAAATTGACGGTGAACTACCTTTTATGCCTGTTTCAAGGATTAATGAAATCCGTCGTAATATTCTTGGTAGGTTGATGGATGAAAGATTAAAAAATTATCCGAAGGAAATACAAAATCCGCTGACATATACGGATTTTCCGCAGCATGAGCTTGATTACAGAACCAATATCCACAACAATCAGGCAAAATGTTTTTACGAACACTGTAATTCAAAAGTCTGTGAGTATTCACTTGAAAGTTCAAATAATTTTAACGGTAAATACCTTATGCAGACAAAACATTGTCTTAAATATGCTTTTGATTTGTGCAAATCTTCTAAAAAACTCTTTCTTATTGATGAAAAAGGCAAAAAATATCCGCTTAAGTTTGACTGCAAAAACTGCATGATGATGGTATGTCATGATTGACTTTGTTTAAAAAATACTTAAATAATTCATGCATATTTCATACGAAAGTATGAGCCGTGCAAGAATGATTTAAGCTATAGTAGTAACGTAGAGTAATGTAGATAAAAGCGGATAGTGAGGTATCAAAAACCGGATGGGGTTGAATTTAAATAATGTTTATCAACGTCCATATATAAACAGAGACGGCAGAAATCCCGTTAGACAAAAACGTGATGAAGATGCCTCAAAATCTCCTGCCCAAACCGAACGGGAAGATCAAGCCGGCGGTCAGAATGCAAAAAGCCGCGGTCTGAATTATGTTGAACAATCTTCTCATAAATATCAGGAGATTAAGCCTGAACAGTGGCAGCAGATGTATGCTCAATCTCAAACTCATACTGCTGCACCTCAATACGGTACCAAAACGGTGTCCGTTAATTCTGCTCCTTCTTATACACAAACACGCAGTTCAACTATAAACATTGCTCAAATTCTAAAAGATTTTAATAACACTGCTATTGCAATCGGGACACCGGATAACCTGAAAGAAGAAGTTAACGGATATATCAGTCTTATTCAGGCTCAGGTTTCAAAGGAAAATCCTAACGTAAGACTTATTAAATCAAATCTTAAAAATGCCTCAACAATTCTTGACGGCTTTATTTCGGAAACTCTGAATAAAGAATCAAAAGTTGTTGAAAATTGGGTTGATGCTTTATTTTTGCAGAATATTGATTTTAAATATGATGAAAACGATGTTAATCCGCAATTTCTTGTAAAATTTCCTGAAGGTTCTACTGTCAATAAATCTCAAAAAAATGCGGAAACCGAAACTGTGCCGCTACAAACCGATTCTTCACATATAAATGATACGGAAACCATTCAGCAGGCACAGGTGGATGAAATTGCTGAAACTCCGACTCCGGCAGCAGTAAAAATTCCTCAGGATAAAGAATTGAAGTCTCTGTTTATTCAGTCTAAAAAGCTTGCTTACGCTAATGAACCTAAAAAGGCTATAGAAACTTTCCAAAAAGCACTTGCAAGGGCTGAAGAAGTTGGCGATACCGAAACAAAATCAAAAATATATTTTGAAGTCGGTAAAATTTATGATGATTACAACCACATGCCGCAGGCTCTGAAAAGTTATGACATGTCTATAAAAAATACAACCGATAACAATATAAAAACAAAAGCACATTACTCTATGGCTCAGATATATGACGACGGAAATCAGATTGAGCCTGCACTTGATCATTATTTTGTATCTGTTTCTTACGGAGGAGAAAGCGACAACCTGGCCGCACAATCTACATCACTCACAAGAATCGGGAATATCTTCTCTGATATGTATGAACAAAACGCATTTGAATACTTCGGTGTTGCAAATGATCTGGCTTCGGAAACAGATAACTCTAAAGTCAGAGGTTTTGTAGCCTCAAGTACGGCAAGAGCATATGAAAGATTCGGTGAACCGCAGGAAGCACTAAAATCATATTCCGAAGCGGTTCAAAATTATACAAAAGCTGACTCTCCGCTTAAAGTTGCTCAGAATTATCTAGGTGCTGCAGATATTATGATTGATTTTAACAGCACAAATAAGGCAACGGGACTTTTAAATAAAGCCAGAAAATTTGCCATGCAGGCAAATGATACAGAACTTTTAAACGAAATTAATTCAAGACTGCAAAGTCTTGCTTCATAATTTTGTGCAAAAGAAAACCCCCCAGTAAGCACTGACGGGGGGCATATTTTCTACAATACACTACTAACCTACATCATTAACTTCTTACTTTCACTTTGAGGAATCACTAAAACAAACTTTATTAAATTTTTTCATAACCAATTTAACCATTTTCAAAATCCTTTATGAAATTTTTCCTGTAACCTTTTTATAAAACTATGCAACTGCTTGCAAAGTATTGTTATCGGTGAGTTTTGCATGAATATCAGCAAACATCTGATAAATCATACCGTCATTCCGCCACCATTTGCCGAGTTCAGCTTCTATAACGGCTTGTTCTGCTGAAATATCAACCCCCTGTTCTTGGGCACGTTCAATAAATGCGTTCAGAATATGCAGGGTATATTCTTTTCTTTTACTTCCTGAAAAAACATCATCATAGATGGTTTCCATAAGGGAATCATCTCCTGTTTTTCCTATGTAATCATTTATTGCCCATGTGTCGAAAACTTCTACGACATTGTCTTTATTTATACTTTTAATTGCTGATTCAAGTTTTTCTTCATCAGTACCCGGACCTTCGATTGCAACATATATATTTTTTGTAATTTCGCGTGACTCTTTAACAGCCTTTTCTTTTATTTCTTCAGGCGTAGGTTCTGTCGGTTCAGTTGCTGATGTAGCCTCTGTAGGAGACGTTGGTCCTGTTGCTCCTGTCGGTGTTGTCGGTGATGTTGTATCTGTTGGTGCCGTAGGATCCGTAGCATCTGTCGGTGCTGTCGGTTCGGTAGGCTTAGTTGTTATAGATTCTTTTATTGTTTTTACAATATCTTCGATTGCGGCAAGTTCACCCCTGTAAGCTTCCATTTGTTCTTTTATTTGATTTATAGACAAGCCTTCCTCATTTTTAGCAAGTTTGTCAAGTTTTTTCTCCAATTCTTCTAACTGTTTTTTTGCATTTTCGAGCTGTTGTTTTTTATCAGCAGGAAGGTTTTCATCTTTTAAAAGTGTTTCGATTTCACCTTTTAAAGTTGCAATGGTATTCCCTGCAGAAGTAAACGAGGCTTGCAGCATACTTCCTTGAATGGCTTCCATTGTTGAATTATATGCATTTTGATAAGCATTTTGCAATGTTTGCGGATCTATAGTTTGATAAGCAGGATTTGAGTTACTGCTGAAAATATACGGGTTAGACATCATAGAATAATTGTAATAAGACCAGAATGACGGATTCATACAATTTTGAGCCATAAAAGCGATTTGCGGCGGGATAGACATATTCATGACATTAAACTGCATCTGATTTCCATATGCAGATGTCCAGGAATACGGACTTAACGCCCAGAATGCCGGAAAACTGACTCCATTTGTAACTCCATCATAGATAAACATTTCTTTTATCCCCTTGTGATTTCCCCTGTACTTATATAAAAACTTTTTTGGGAGGAAAATTGCATGATAAATAAATTAAGCTTTACAATTTGTAATATAATCTGTTAACAACTTGATAAGCTGTTCTTTTGATAGAGTGGGGTTAATTGTTTTGATACAGGTAACGGCTGAATCATTTACAGGTTCGTTAAAAATTTTTTCCAGCAGTGTTTTATCATAATCATAAAGGATAGAACCGTGTTGTAAGATGTAACCGTTTTTACGGCATTGTGCGGAACCGATTAATTTTTTGCCCTGATAACACAAATCTGCACCGGTTGAGATTAGCATGCAATATTCGTGTTTTGTGTTAACTGGCTTTGTTGTACCAAAATCCAGAGCTATACCTATTGAGGCAAACATATTTATAAGAAATTGGGAGATTTCCATATAGGATTTTGTAACATTTTCACCGTTTTGCAGATAAGAAACCGGAAAAATACAGCTGTAAGTAATTTCGTTGTCATGAAGTAATGCTCTTCCGCCGGTGAGCCGTTTTATAACATCAATATTATTTTTTTTAAGGACATCTTTATCAATGAAATCAGAATTCTGGTTTCTGCCAAAAGATACGCAGGCAGGTTTCCAGCCGTAGAGCCGGAAAATCGGATAATCAATTTGTTCATTAATAGCAAAATCCAGCAAATCACTGTCTTTTAGCATATTTTCCGCCCCGGTCAAAACCTCATAGGGAACAAATTTAATCTTCATTTTTCTTTGAATCTCTTTCTTTTAATATCTGTTCAAATTGAGTGAACACATCATTTCCGACAAATTGTTCAAGAGCCGCACGTTTAGCGTTAAACGAGGCACGGGCCTTTGCCTGATCGTCAAGAGCGGTTCTGTAATAGGCATCGGTGACGAGAATAACTTCTTTTGATTGAATTTGTGCGGCATCGTAATTTTTCTTTCTCTGTTCAACAACTTTGTCAGTCAACTCAAGAAGTTGTTTTGCAGTCATATAGTCGTAATAGAGGTTAACTGTATTCTGCTGCAAATCTTCAACTTTTCTTATCAAAATAATCATGTCAGAATCCGTAACCCTTGTGTATTTGTAATTGAGGGCCTTTGTATCCTGTGACATAATTCCGAAAATGCTGCTGCCGAGCATTGAACCCGTTGCAAGGAGAGGGTTCCCCATACCTGCTCCGACAAGTGTCGAGAGGCTTGCTATATTTAGAAGAACTTTTTTAACTGATTTTTCATCGGGTTTGTCTTCTTCCGGATTGGACAATTTATAGAGAGCAAAGCTTATGGTGTCGCTTTTTGAAGCCGCTCCCTGCCAGAGAAGTGTCAAATCTCCCATCATTTCTTTTTCGTCAAGCGAAAGCTCTTTTGAAATTTCTTTTGAAAGATTTTTTATGCTCAAATCCGCATAAGTCATATATTCAATAGGAGTTTCTTCAACTTTTTCAACAGCCTCTTTTTGTTCGATATTAGTCTGGGTTTGAACTTCCTCATAAGGTCTTTCAGGGTCATCGGTTAAACCGAGGCGATACGCAGGAGGCTTTACGCCCTGAAGCTCCATATCCTCAAGTTTTACTTGAGCAAAAGCAGGTATGTTTATTGCAAAAAGCAGCATTAAAATCAGAAGTTTTTTCATTGCTGTGCTGCCTCCTTGCCTTTCAGAAGCGTTGTGTTGTAGTTATACTGGTACATATTCAGCCCGTCAACAACTTTTTTCCCTGCAAGACGCTGTAGTTCCAGATGATATTTTTTTGCAAGCTGAACGTAATAGAATTCCTCCATAGCCATATTGTCGTAAAGAGAAGACGAAATCGTTATCTCCAATAAATCATCGTTTATAATGGCATTTGAATAATTTTTGTTATACAAAAGGAGTTTTGTTCTGGTTTCTTTTAATTGAACCAGTGCACCTTTGTAATTATAATATGCATTAATAATTTTATCCTGAAGATTTTCAATTAATCCTGCCAGCTCAATAAGTTCTGTATCCGTGAGCGGAATTTCAGTCGGGATATTTTTTTTGTTGATTAAATTTTGTGCAAGTCTTCCCGCAGCAAATGCGGAAGTCTGCACAAGATAATCCGCTCCCATTAAAGACGGAGCAAAAGAAGCCCCTGCAACCAGTGCCGAAAGGGTTTTTGACATCAGTGAAGCGTGTATTCTTCTCTGACTTTCAGGGGTTGCAAGCTTTTTCAGAGCAAAGCCTATAACCTGATTGTTGTCAACCGTGCCTTTCCAGAGGTTTTCAATATCCTCCAAATCCTTTTCCTTTTGCATACGGACAAGTTCTCTCATGACCTGTTCGTCAGAGAGCACAAGAGAGCTTTTTAATTCGACATCTTTTTTCGGAATTTCAATTTTTTCGGGTGTTACTCCCTCAAGTGAAACTTCCTGAGATTCAGCATACACAGACATCCCGCCCAATATTATACACAAAATTAAAAGCCATCTCATATTAAAGTTATAGCATAAGAAAAATAATAAATCCAATGATTGATAACCGTATAAATCCAAAGATTGTTCATCACATAGAGAAAAAAAAGTAAAATTAAATATGTTAAGAGAGGTCATTTTGTCGGAATCAAGCAATAAAAAAGAATTACTTTCCCAAACAACTTCCCCGCAGGAATCATTCTGCAGAATTGCAGATGCATTAAGGTTGAAAAGTTCCTACAGAGAAGCTATTTCAAACTACCTTAATGCGATTCTTATTGAACGCGAAAATGCAAATTCTTACTATGGCCTCGGACTTTGCTATAAAAACCTTGAAAATTATACAAAGGCAATCAAATATCTGGACAAAGCCGCAGGCTTGAAACCTGATTTTTATGAAGCTTATTACGAAATGGGAATCTGCCACTTGAAAGAAGGTATCCCTTGCGGTGCAATAAAAAGTTTTATACAGGCAATCCAGATAAATCCTGAGAAGCCTGACGCTATTTTGCAGCTCGGAATTGCACACGAGTCATGCGAAGAGTATGACATGGCTTTAATGATTTATCAAAAACTTATTGAAAACTCTCCGAAATTCGTTAAAGCTTATGAACACAAAGCCGAACTTCTTATTAAAATTGAAAAATATAAAGAAGCCTCAATATTACTTAACCAAATACTAAAACTAAACCCCGAATATTACCGTGCCTATTTAGGCATAGCAAAATGCTTTGATAAGCTGGGCATGAGAGCGGATGCACAGAGATATTACAGAAAATTTCTTGTGAAAAAGCCTAATTCACACCATGCCCCGTTTGTTAAGGCCAGACTGGAAAAATTAAAATCACTTACAAAAACAAAACCGTTCAACGTTATTTAATTTGTTTTTCCGATTTGTTTTGCTGTTGTGCCGATTTATTTTCCTGTATTTTTATTGCCGTAAGGCATTGTTCACAGACATCGGATATTTTCTGATAATTATTATAAATATCTTCAAGTTCTTTTGTTAATATATCGGCGGTATTTGCTACATCTAAAAGTGTTATATCCGGACAATCTCTAACCTGTGCGAGTAATTTTGTAATACTTTTGACGGATTCTATCTGGAAATCAAGTACTACCAGTAAATCTTCTATTTCTTTTTTATTCTTTTTATCTAGTGTAAAGTTTTTTATCATATAGTATATTTTATTAAACTTATAATATGTTAAAACATTCTAAATGTCAATTAAAAATTAAATACACTATACTGTCGTTATGTATATTGTAAATCTTTATAATGTCACTTGGAAAAAGAAATATACTTATAATGATATAGAGCAGGGTACGGGTCTAAGTAGAGCGACAGTGAGTCATCTTTTTAGCGGGGAATATCATGATTACCAGTTAAGTACACTTGAGGCCGTAAGCAAGTTTTTCAAATGCAGCATCCACGATATTTTGATTGAAGTTGAAGATAAATAGTTAACATTTTGTTACTAATGGAACAAATGGGGAAGAAATGTAAAAGCCTCCCTTAATAGGGATGCTTTCTATTTGCCCCCTTTTCTAAAGGGGGGAGGGGGATTTCTTACCTGCATAGCTTTTAAACCCTCCGTCACTTCGTGACACCTCCCTTATTAAGGGAGGCTTTTTATTTCCATTATTAGAAAGATGGTGCTTATGCACCCCTTTAAAAAAGAGGATAAAATCTTTATAAAATAGGGCAGCAATTTTATTCCACGTATTTTTTCCCTACAAGCTCATCCGGTAAAAACTGTTGGTACACATCAGGGGCATCATGCGTATAAATATATCCTATACCGAAACCGTAATTTTTTGCATCTTTGTAGTGTGCGTCTCTTAAGTGCATAGGCGGCGGAAAATCATTACCGCTTTCAATATCTGCTAATGCTTTATCAATGGCACATGCAGCTTGATTGGATTTTTTAGCCTTGGCAACGTATATAACGGCCTGTGCCAGAGGAATTCTTCCTTCGGGCATTCCAAGAAGTTCAACTGCCCGATATGCATTTACCGCCACCTGAACTGCCATCGGATCAGCATTCCCGACATCTTCTGCAGCACAAACTATGAGACGGCGTGCAATAAATCGGGGATCTTCTCCTGCTGCAATCATTTTTGCAAGATAATAAACCGCAGCATCCGCATCGGAGCCTCTCAAACTCTTCTGAAACGCAGAAGCACAGTCGTAATGCTCCTGTCTGGAGTAGCGGGTATTTCGTTTCTGGCAGATTTCTTCAATGATTTTTACTGTTAAGTTTCTTCGCCCGTCAACAAGGTCGCTTGCAAAATAGGCATTCTCCACAACATTAAGTGCATATCTTGCATCCCCGCGGGCAAGATTCACTATAAAATCTAACACTCCACCCTCGCAGTCCATCGGCATGTAATGTTTTGCAAGATATGAAAATCCACGCTTAATTATCTTCTGCATACTTTCATCATCTATGGAGTTTAGTCTGACAACCTGAACTCTCGAAAGCAGTGCCGGTATAACCTGAAATGACGGGTTTTCGGTTGTAGAGCCTATTAAAAACAATGTTCCGTTTTCAAGATGTGGCAGGAGTGCATCCTGCTGGGTTTTTGAATACCTGTGAATTTCATCAATAAATAAAATAGTTTTAACGCCGCTTCTCAGTGCCATCTTTGCACTTTCAACCGCATCTTTAATCTCTTTTACACCTGAAGTTACAGCGGAAATCTCAATAAAATTCGCGTTTGTTTTTGTAGCAATCAGTCTTGCAAGAGTTGTTTTACCGCAGCCGGGAGTCCCCCAGAAAATAAGCGAAAAAAGTCTTTGCGTTTTTAAAAGATTTAATATAGGACTGTTTGGTGATACGACATTGCTCTGCCCGACAAACTCTTCAATGGTTTTCGGGCGTAGAAGTTCTGCTAAAGGCACCTGCTTATTTTGATTTTCCAGTTCCGTAAACAGATTATTCATAGTATAATTGTAGCATTAAAGAAAGTATTGTCCATTTTAATTCGGGGAAATGTTATGATGAAAAAACTTATTACGGTTCTTGCGGTTACTGTCATTTGCATAACAGTTGTATTTGCTGTTTTTATGAGTTTGAAGCAAAAACAGAAAAGTCAAAATGAAGTTATTTTCTGGACATTGCAGATGAGTGATTTTTCGGACTATATGAACGGAGTTATCGCAGACTTTGAGCAGCAAAATCTGGGTATTAAAATCAAATGGATTGATGTTCCTTTCTCGGAGGGAGAGAAACGAACCCTTGCATCTGTTTTAAGCGATAACCCGCCTGATTTGATTAACCTGAATCCCGATTTTTCCGCAACTCTCGCTCAAAAAGGTGCATTGTATGAAATCCCGAAATCTGCCGGAGGACAGTTTGTCCCTGAGATTATAGATTCTCTTACCTACAACGGAAAACTCTATTCTCTCCCGTGGTATGCAACATCTGCCGTCACCATTTACAATAAAGATTTACTGGCCAAAGCCGGAGTTAATGTGCCGGAGACATATGAGCAGGCAGGGAAAATTGCTCCGGCGATAAAAGAAAAAACCGGAGCGTATGTACTTTTGCCTAATATTACGGAAAACGATACAATGTTAAAAATACTCAATAAATACGGTGTCAACGGTTATGAAAATATAAATTCAGAACAGTCAGTCAGAGTTTTTGAGTTTTTTAAGGATTTGTATGCTAAAAACCTTATACCGAAAGAATCAATTACGCAGACACACCGTGAAGCCCTTGAAAAATATATGGCGGGTAATATTGTAATTTTTCAGGCAGGTGCAAATTTTCTCACAATGATTAAAGAAAATGCTCCTTCGACATACAAAAATACCGATGTTGCGTTTCAAGTAATCGGGGATTTAGGGCAGAATGATTTTTCTCTGATGAATTTTGTTATCCCCTTAAAAGCACACCATAAAGATGCAGCACTAAAATTTGCTCTCTTTCTGACCAATTCGGAAAATCAGCTTGAACTTGCAAAGCTTACCAATGTCATTGCCGTAAACAAAGAGACTTTGAATAACGATTTTTATAACACATATGCAAAAGATGATTTGACGGCAAAAGCAAGGGTTATCAGTGCAAAACAACTAAACAGGGTTCAGCCTGTAATGAGATCTGCAAGAAACCAGAAAGATATAAATAATCTTATTAATGCCGCTGTTCAGGAAATTCTGCTTGACAAAGCTCCCACAAAAGAAATCCTTGACCGGGTTGCAAAAGAATGGAAAGAACTGTCCGGATTATAATATTATTCCTCTAGATAAATTTTGGCTAAAGCAATATCACTGCGGGTTGTAATTTTAATATTTTTATAACTGCCGTCGATAATATAGACCGGTTTCCTCATCTTTTCTATCATCCCCGCATCGTCGGTAAAGTTTTTCCCTTCGTATTTTTTATGTGCATCTAAAATTAATTCATATTCAAATGCCTGCGGCGTCTGTGTATTATAGAGTTTTGCTCTGTCTATTGTCTTTATGATTTTTCCGTTTTCAACTTCTTTAATTGTATCAATGGTTTTCGTCACAACAGTTAAGGCTTTTTGTTCTTTTACCATTTCTATACAGATATTAATAAGTTCAGTTGAAATGATAGGTCTTGCTCCGTCGTGGATAACTACGTAATCACATTTGTCTGCGAGAAGACCGTTATAAACGGACTGCTGACGGGTGGCTCCGCCTTCGATTATTCTTACTTTTTCATAATCTTTAAAAATTTCTTTTAATTCATCCATAATGGATAAATTTGCACAAATTATGATTTCATCAACGTTTGCATAACGAAAGGCATCAACGGTATATTTGATAACTTCTTTGCCGTTGATTAATTCCAGAAGTTTATTTTTGTTCCCGAATCTTGAAGAGGTTCCGCCTGCCGTTATTATCGCATTAATTTTCATTATTGCTCCTTGAAATGATTGTAGAGATTTTTTTCTATATCTTCTTTTGTGTAATGAACAGTTTTTCCGTTAAGGTTTAGTATCGTTATCCCTTCACCTGCTTTAATTTCACCTATTACAGTGAAGTCCTGCGGATTGTCAACGGATGCTATCAGTTCATAGTCTTCTCCGCCATAGAAAATTAAATCCCTGTAATTTTCATATTGTTCCAGTTCTTTATCATACGGTATCCTTGTAAAGTCAACTTCCGCCATAACTTTGCTGTTTTCGGCTATTTGAGACAATGCATCCATGAGACCGTCTGATGTATCCATCATAGCATAAGCAGATTTTTCCGTCACTGCTATTTTTTTTGAAAATTCAATTTTAGCTTCCGGCATAAGATGTTTTTTTATAAACTTACCATCCCTCTTGCCTGAAATAAGGTCTTTTAATCCGGCGGCAGAGGAGCCGTGAGGCCCGGAAACAACGATTTTTTGCCCGATGCGGGCATTTTTTCTTGAGGAAATGTTTCTTCCTTTTGCAGACCCTATCGCAGTTACGGAGATAAAAATTTTGTCGCTGCCTGTAATATCACCGCCGACAATTTTTGCATTACCTGCGGCCTCCTGCATTCCTTTATAAAACTCTTTTACAAATTCTGTTGATGCATCTTGCGGCAATGAGAGCGAAACTGTTAAATATAACGGCTCAGCACCGCTTGCACAAATATCTGAAATATTCACAGCCGCAGACTTCCAACCCAGCTGATACGGAGTTATGTAAGCTGTTTTGAAATGGATATCTTCAACCAGACTGTCCTGTGTTACTACAATATTTAAATCCTCTAAGAATGCACAATCATCACCTATGTATTTTGAATTTAAAACGGATTTAATTGTATTTATAAAATCTTTTTCTTTCATAATTCTAATTCAAATCGTGTTCAATAAGTGTGACAAATTCGTTAACCAGAGTTTCGTTCCACTTTTTGCCCGAATCTTTTTTGATTTCGATAAGAGCATCTTTCGGGGATAATTTATTTCTGTAAGGACGCTGTTCTGTGAGTGCGAAATAAGAATCCACAATCAGGATAATTTGAGAGGTAAGCGGAATTTCTTCGTGCTTAATATTTGCCGGATAACCGCTGCCGTCCCAGTTTTCGTGGTGGTGTTCAATTATAGGTATAATATCCTGAATGTAGGATATCGGTTGCAGAATTTCTTTTGCCGCAATAAGCGGATGCTCTTTTATATGATCGATTTCTTCTGCTGTTAGTGGAGTTGCTTTTTGAAGAATTTCTTTAGGAAGCATAAGGTTCCCTATATCATACAAGAGAATTGCAATTTTGAGTTTATCAATCTCTTCTTTCGGCAGGTCAAAGCGTTTTGCAAGGCTTACGGCTGTTAAAAGTTTTGATTTTATAACTCCTTTTTCATGCAGCGGATTGTATGTTAGCGTCAGTATATCCGCAACGGTATATAAAACATCTTTCTGAGATTGATTTTCTTTCAATTTTCTGCACAGGTCATCCGAAAGTTCCTGCGGAATAGGCATATTATGTTTTGACAGAATATCCGTGAATGTATTGACCGCAATTTCCTGCCAGGAGGTTTCGGATACATTTTTTGCCATAGTAACGCGATTTCTGCCGTTTCGTTTGGATTCATACATTGCCTGATCCGTTAGCTCCAGAACTTCTTCTATGTTATCTGAATGTTCTAAAAATGTTGCCACACCGATACTTGCTGTTACGTGGCCTATTGTATCAAGAGGCTTTTCTTCTATTGTTTTACGAATTCTTTCTGCAGCTGTCATTGCACCTTCCGAGGAAATTCCGGGCAGGATTATGTTAAATTCCTCTCCGCCCATTCGTGCTGCCGTATCTATTGAACGAGCATTTGATTTTAAAACATCCGCAACAGCTTTTATTGCAATATCACCAAATGCATGACCGTATTTGTCATTAATTTGTTTAAGAAAGTCTAAATCTATTCCTATGATACTGAACGGCTGGCCGCTGCGTTTTGAACGTGTGACTTCCTTGGCAAGATATTCTTCAAAATACCTTCTGTTATAAAGGCCTGTAAGTCCGTCTGTTACGGCCTGTTGTTTTACAGCTTCAAAAAGATCCGCTATTGTTATTGCCATTTCAATTTGGCCTGCAAACATCGAAAGAAAGTCCGTTTCGGCCTGAGCAAGCTCTTCGCGGGATGAAAATACACAAAAGACTCCAAAAGCCGTATCTCTTGAATAAAGCGGAATTGTAATTATAGATTTTACTTCTTTGTCGCTTAAAATTTCATCTACTTTTTCTTGTTCAATTCCCGGCATTATGGCTTTTAATGTTGCTGCAATATCTTTTGATTGGATTATTTTTCTTGTGATAATTGTTTCGTCAAAGATACTGCCTTCAGTGTATGCTAATTTCCTTGATTGAATTGAACGGTTTAATATTTTATTTGCACGGTCTATTGTAGCATCTTTAGCTTCCGCAACAACCGAAAGGTAGGGCAGATTATTTTCGTCAAGTAGTTTTCTCATAATTGTACAGTGAAGGTATCCGAGTTCTCCCTGAATACTGTTTACAATGGTTTCAAGAACATTAATGAGCGGCTTTGCTGAGTTCATCATATCCCAGATATGCTGCAATGTAAGCATTCTTCGGTTTGCAATGTTAAGTTCATGCGTGCGTTCAGCAATTTCCTGCTCCAGCTGAAGATTTCTCTCATAAATTTCAAGGTAATCCTGTTTGCCGCTATAGATGTTATTTTCAACTTCGGAAATCTTTCTTCGAATTTCGTTTATTTTATCAAAAAATTTCATTGGAATCCCGTGTCTTGACGCTTTAAATATACTTTATTATACACTATTTTTGTAATTTTGCAGTACTTTATTTACAATATTTATAATTTCTTCAGGTGAAGGGTGGGTTAAACATTGTTCATGTTTATCTCCTTCAAGCGGACAATGTCTTGTGAAACAAGGCTGGCAGTCAAGATTTCCGTTAACTGAAAAATATTTATTATCGTCTCCGAAAGGTCCGAATAGTGTTGGCGGAGTGCAGGTGAAAATCGAAATTACCGCAGGGTTGTTTGTGGCACGTGCCAGATGTGCGGAGCCGGAATCGGGTGCCATAACTAAAATTGCTCTTGAAAAAATTTCCTGTAAATCACGTAAATCGGTTTTTCCGGCAAGATTAATAAATCGGTCTGCTCCGATGTAAGACAATAATTCTTTGTCTTTCGGCCCGCCGGTGAATACAAGATTAACCCTTCCTTCAAGATAATTAACAACTTCTTTCCAGTTATCTTCACTCCAGTGTTTGAGCCTCCAGGTCGTTGCAGGGGCAATCACAACAAGCGGCTTTGTTTTGTCAATATTTTCCAAAAAATCATCGACTTTTTCTTTTGTGTCTTTTGATGTTTCCGGAAGCGTATATTTTATTTCATCAGAATTTATTCCGAGATGTTTTGCGAAATCAAGGTAATTTATTACATTCGGACGTTTCCAGCCGTGAAAAATAGGTTCAATTAATTCATTCCCTCCCCAGGTAGCAAATTCTTTGGCATTTTTAACAACGATTCTTCGTTTTGCACCGCAGAATTTCAGCCAGTACATTGTTTTGAAAATACCCTGTGTATCAATGGCTATATCGTAATGTTTTCGTCTTAACCCGAAGAGAATTTTTAGGTATTCACAAAAACTTATTAAGGAAAAGCCATTTTTCTTCCATTTTAATACGGGTGCAAGAATTGCATTATCAACACACGGGTTATCTTTTATTAAATCAAAACCTTTTTCCGACACAATCCAATCTACTTCATAGCCTGCACTTTTTAATTGATTTGCAAGCGGTATATTGTGGAGAATATCTCCCAGTGAGGAAAGTCTTACTATTAAAATTTTTTGTTTTTTGTCGGTCAATTTAATAATCTCTTTCTTCTAAAAATGCGGCACCTATAACTCCTGAGAAGTCACCAAGTGCAGCTTTTTTAAATTCAATTTTTGTTGCAGGCACAGGAAGGGATTTTGATCTGGCCTTTTTTATCGTATTCCGGTAAAAGAAATCTACAGCCTCAATGAGTCCGCCTCCTAGAACAATAAGTTTCGGATTTATAAAATTTATAATACTGGCGATTCCGCCCGAAAGATATTCTGAAGCTTCCGTGACGCACTGGGTAACAAGCTCATCTTCTCTTTCAATGGATTTTTCAATCATGCTTGAAGTTATTGCCTTTCCCGGTTCCATGTAATCTAGAATCGCAGAATGACGACCTTTTCGTAATGCACCTTCAATTCTTTTTTCTATCGCTGAACGTGATGCATAAGCTTCAAGACATCCATGAGCCCCGCAGTTGCACTGGCGTCCGTTCAGGTCAACTATAATATGCCCGATTTCACCTGCTGTTCCGGTGGCTCCATGAATTATTTTTCCGTTTTTAACAATAGCAGAACCTACGCCTGTTCCTACAAAAACACACACAAAATCATCGTATCCCTTTGCCGCACCGAATTTCATTTCGCCTATTGCCGCTATTTCAACATCATTTCCCACAAATACCGGAATATCAAAATGACTTTGAATATGTTCCTTTATATTCAGGTCAAAACAATCAAGATTCGGGGCCCCTATTAAAATACCGTTTTCTCTGTCAATTTGTCCGGCAGCTCCGACTCCTATAGAGCTGATTTCTAAATTATCAACTTTACTCTCTTCCAGAAGTTCTTTTATCCCGTCAATCATTTTACCAATTATCTTTTCCGGGCCTTTTTCTTTTTTTGTCTTTTTCTTTACGTAATGAACAACCTCTCCGTTTAGTTTATTTACAAGAGCAAGAAGTATCTTTGTTCCGCCTAAGTCAATTCCTATAGAATACTTTTTCATAAAAATAATATATAATAAAAATTTGTCTTCGTAAATACATAAATCTGTTTTTGGGGTATAATCAAAGTATGAACAGGCAAGATTTTATTAATGCAAAACGTATTGTTTTTAAATTTGGTACAAATGTCTTAAGGGGTGATGACGGTTATGTTTCATTGCCGAGAATATATTCTTTTATTGAGGATATTGCACACCTTGTAAAAGCAGGGAAAGAAGTTATCGTTATTACTTCAGGTGCTGTTGGACTCGGGAAAAAACGTCTGGGGCTTGAAGGCACAAAAGGTACGGCTCTTAAGCAGGCCTGTGCTGCTATAGGACAAAGTAAGCTGATGTCTATTTATGAGAACGGGTTTGACACATATAATCTTGTTGCAGCTCAGATTCTTTTGACTGAAGATGATTTCGGTATAAGAACAAGATACCTTAGCTTGCGAACAACACTTAATAAGCTTCTTGAACTTGGAACTGTTCCTATTATAAATCAAAACGATACTGTCTCAAATGTTGAAATTGCTCCGCGTTATGAAAAAATGCAGGTATGTTTTTCTGATAATGATAAGCTTTCAGCACTTGTTGCAAGTGAACTTGATGCGGATTTGCTTGTTATTTTATCGGATGTTGACGGTTTATTTGATAAAAACCCGAAGGATAATCCGGATGCAAAAATTATAAATGAAGTGCCGGAAGTAACAGAAGAAATCTTAACCCTCGGAACGGATGCCTCTGAAGGCGGAAGAGGCGGTATGAGAACAAAACTAAAAGCCGCACAGATGGTTACTCGCTTCGGCGGTAAAGTGTTAATCGCTAACGGCAAAACTCCGTATATTATAAGAAAAGTTTTTGACGGCGAAGAATACGGTACGATGTTTCTTCCGCAAAATGAAGGCCTTTCCGATAAAAAACGCTGGATTGGTTATGCCACAAATATTATTGGAAAAATTAAGGTTAATAACGGGGCTAAGAAAGCTCTTGTTGAGAAAACTAAAAGTCTGCTGCCAATCGGAGTTGTTGATGTTATTAATGAATTTTCAAAAGGTGATGTCATTTCCATTCTCGATGAGAATGATAACGAATTTGCAAGAGGTATTGTAAATTATGACTCGGAATCTTGCAAAAAAGTTATGGGCAATCATTCGGATGATATTATGAAAATTTTGAATTTTAAGAATTATGATGCTATTATAACCAGAGATAATATTACTATCTTATAAGGAGAAATCATGGATTTTATTAAAATCGCCCAAACCGCAAAAGCTGCTTCTTTAGAAATTGCTGATGTTGAAATTGCTGTCAGAAACAGAGCTTTGCTTAAAATTGCAGAGGAATTGGAAACACGTAAAGAAGAGATTTTTGCGGCAAATAAAGAAGATTTGGACGCTTCTGCCAAGTATGTTGAGTGGGGTGAAATGCCTAAATCCGTTTTCAACAGACTTAAGCTTGATGAAAATAAAATGCATGATATGATTCAGGGTATTCGTGATGTCGCTGCACTGCCTGATCCTGTTAACAAAAAACTTTTTGTGCGTGAGCTTGATAAAGGGCTTTTGCTTTATAAAATTTCTTGTCCGATTGGAGTTCTCGGAATTATATTTGAAGCAAGACCGGATGTAATAGCTCAAATTTCGGCTCTTGCAATTAAATCTGCTAATGCAGTTATTTTGAAAGGCGGAAAAGAGGCGAAAAATACTAACAGGAAAATTTTTTCTGTTATAAATTCGGCACTTGCAAAAGTAAAAAAATTCCCGAAAAATGTTTTGCAGCAGGTTTACACACGTGAAGATGTAGGGCAGATGCTTGCATGCGATAAATATATTAATCTTATTATCCCGCGGGGCGGAAGTTCTCTTGTAAAATATATTAAAGAAAATACAAAAATTCCTGTTCTCGGGCATGCTGACGGAATATGCCATATTTTTGTGGATGAAAGTGCTGATTTGGAAATGGCGGAAAAAATTATTATAGATTCTAAAACACAATATCCAAGTGCTTGTAATTCTGTTGAAACTTTGTTAATTCACGGCGGTTTTCCTTATAAAGAAAAACTCCTTGCAGCATTGCAGCTTGCTGAAATTAAATTAAATTATATGCCTGATAACTGGTCTGTTGAATACGGTGATAAAATTCTGGCATTTAAATATGTTGATACTATGGAAGAAGCAATAAACCATATTAACACTTTTGGCTCAGGGCATACTGATTGTATTATCACCAGAGATGCTGCAAACGGGGAAAAGTTTATGAACCGTGTAGATTCTGCAGGGGTTTATATGAATGCTTCTACACGTTTTGCAGACGGTTACAGATATGGTTTCGGGGCTGAGGTAGGTATTTCTACCAATAAAATTCACGCCCGCGGTCCTGTAGGTATCGAAGGGCTTACGATTTATAAATATAAGCTTATAGGAAACGGACAGATTGTTGCGGATTATATAGGCGGCGGCAGAAAATTTACCCATAAAGATTTAAATTAAAACAATTTATGTAATATATATATACAAATTAACGCTTTGCAAATATAAAAAAATAATATATAATAGACCAACAGTAGAATTTATTATGAATGTTGGAGTAATTGGACTTGGTCTCATAGGTGGTTCTATATTTAAGGATTTATTACGTCTGGGGGTTAATACAATAGGTATATCCCAATCACAATCCGGTGAACACATATGCAAAGATTATGAGGTGTTAAAAACTTGTGATATTGTCTTTGTATGTTCTGCGATGAATAAAACGCTTGAAATTCTTGATAAGCTTGAAACTGTTTTGAGACCGGAAACTATTGTAACAGATGTATGCAGTTTGAAAAAATTTGTATCAGAAAAAGAAAGACCTTACAGATTTATTCCGTCTCATCCTATGGCAGGAACAGAAAACAAGGGTTTTGAAAGTTCTATGGAGGGATTGTTTAAAGGTGCAAAATGGGTTTTGACACCTAAGACTACTTATAGTGAAGCTACGGGTTATCTGTTGCCTTCAGGAACAAAAGAGCTTATTTCTCTGATAGAGAAATTGGGAGCTACTCCTATAATAACCACTCCCGAAGAACATGATAAGGCTGCTGCAATGATTTCGCATATGCCTATGGTTCTGGCTCAAGCATTATTTCTTTCTGTAAAAGACAATTCTCTTGCACTGGATATGGCCTCAAGCGGATTCAGGGATATGACCCGTCTTGCACTTTCAAATGAAGAAATGGCATGCGATATGGTTTCAATGAACAGTGACAATATTCAAAATGCAATTTTGCATCTTTATAAATCGGTAGGAGACTTAACCTCCGGTAATTATCCGGAAACAATATCAAAGATTAAAGCAGAGCGTGCTGATATGTTTAATAAATAAATTGTAATTAGTATGTGTAAAAAATAAGAGATACTCCTGGTGGGATTGGAATACCTCTTTGAAAGTTCAGAAAATAATGTATGCAAACTCATATATTAAGATTCTGATTTAATAATATTTTTTGCCAGCCCTACTGAAAAACCTATTACAGCACCCGGAACAAGAAGCCAGGAAAGTGGTCTGTTCTGTTTCAGGACACCCTCATAAGCTTTTATGTATCTTCCGGTAAGAGCTTTAGCTTTAGAATTTATATTTTTCAGCATAAAGCTGAGTTGAGCTGAATCTGACTCGGACAATTTGGCCTTTTTAACAATATTTTTCATCTTAAATGCTTTCTGTGTGCTATTTAGGCCTTCTTCTTTTGTCACATCAAGCATCTTGACGAAAGTATCCTGAGCAAGAGTTTTATTCGGAATATTTCTTATTTCATCAAGATATTTGCTCTTTGTTTTATTGGTATGAGTTCTGATTAACTTAACAGTTTCTTTGTACTCATTATCCATTTCTTCATCGGTTAACGGCAGCATATATTTTGCTGCATAACCTGCCAAACATCCGACGGCAGTGGATTTTAAAATAGTCGGAAAAGTGCCTTTTTGTTCATTTTTTTGAATAGAATTTACTTGCATAGTTAATAAACCTTTACTTAACTAATGTGCCTCGTGAATATGTCCACATACACCTGCTCATTAAGGCTTTTAAATATGAAATTTATAAAGTCTTAATCGAAGTATATATAGGCGAATTTGCACTTAAATATTTTAAATAATCCTTAATAAACTACCTAAAACTGAGTAATCAAATCCACATCAAATAATATCATATAATTATTTTTTTGTCAATACCTTGATGAAGTTTAGTAACAACATTACGATAACAAGGGCTATAATGTATGTAAAGTAGTGTTTTATTGTATTTTCACCCATAAACAGTGTTGCTAAGGCTCCTGCAATTATTGCAACAGATGTCAGTATTACAACGGTTTTTTTCTGCGAAAAACCGGCATGGAGAAGTTTATGATGGATATGCTCAGCATCTGCAACAAACGGGGATTTACCTTTTGAAATTCTTCTTAAAGAAGAATAAGTAATATCCATAATCGGTACGGCCAGCACTACAAACGGTAGCATGATTGCAAATGTGGCGGCTTTCATAACTCCGGTTATTGAAATTGTTGCCAGTAAAAAGCCCGAAAATAAAGCACCGCTGTCCCCCATAAATATTTTAGCCGGATTAAAATTATAAGTCAGAAATGCTAGCATTGAGCCTGCAAGTATAAATCCTACAAGGGCAATAATCGGGTTTGGAGGTGTCATTGCTACTGCTATTATTGCAAGGGTTATTGCATTGACTGTTGTGACAGAACCGGCAAGACCGTCCACTCCGTCTATAAAGTTTAAGGCATTACTGATACCAACAATCCACAATAATGTTATCGGATATGACCAGAACCCCAAATCTATTCCGCCGAAAAACGGAACAGTATTAATTTGAACTCCAAGCAGATAAACAAGTGTTGCTATTGAAATTTGTATAAAAAGCTTGAATTTTGCATCGAGATTGTATATATCATCAACAAGTCCCAGTAAAAACATTAAAGAGCTTCCGAGAAGAATTCCCGAAAGCAAACTTCCGTAGGGATAATAACTTAGGAATACCAGACACAAAAATGTCAACATTGTGCTTGTCCAGATTGCAACACCGCCTATTCTTGATATCGGAGTTGTGTGAATTTTTCGTTCATTTGGCAGATCTACAAGTCCTTCTTTTTTTGAAAAATTTATTACAAGCGGTACTAAAAATACTCCGAAAATGTATGCTATTATTGTGCCTATAATGTGGGCGTGTGTTAATTTAATAATCATCCCTGATTTATCCTTTTATTGATATTTATTTTTTTAATCTGCATAGAGCGGATATTTTTTACAGAGTTTAAGAGAACGTTCTCTCAGGTTCTGCAAACCTGTTTCATTATCAGATGCATAGATAGCCGAGGCAATAATTTTTGCAACTTCTACCATGTCATCTTCTTTAAAACCTCTTGTTGTAACGGCAGGTGTGCCTAGTCTTATACCTGATGTTACAAAAGGACTTTGAGGATCATTCGGAACCGTGTTTTTATTTGCGGTAATTCCGACTTTTTCCAGAACATTTGCCATATCTTTTCCGGTTTTGCCGGTTTTTCTCAAATCAAGTGTCATAAGGTGGTTTTCTGTCATTCCTCCAACAATGTCCATTCCTTCATCCATAAGCCCTTGAGCAAGTGCTTTTGCGTTTTTAATAATCTGTTTTGCATATTCTTTGAACTCCGGTTTTGAAGCCTCTAAAAGAGCTACAGCCTTTGCTGCAATAATGTGTTCCAGAGGACCTCCCTGTATTCCGGGAAAAATTGCTTTGTCAATTCCGGCAGCATGTTCAGCTTTGCACATAGTTATACCGCCTCTCGGGCCTCTTAGAGATTTGTGAGTAGTTGTTGTCACAAAATCCGCATAAGGTGCAGGTGACGGGTGAAGACCCGCAACAACAAGTCCGGCAATATGTGCAATATCAGCAAGCAAGTAGGCACCTACTTCGTCTGCTATTTCTCTAAACTTTTTAAAATCAATTATTTTTGAATAATTGCTGGCTCCGCAGATAATAAGCTTAGGTTTATGTTCATGAGCCATTTCTCTTACATTGTCATAGTCGATATTACCGTCTTCATCAACACCATAACTTTTTACATCAAAATAGAGTCCTGAAAAATTCACCGGTGAACCGTGTGAAAGGTGTCCTCCGTTTGACAGATCCATACCAAGAACCCTGTCTCCGGGTTTCAGACAATACATAAACACAGCCATATTTGCCTGAGCTCCGCTATGAGGCTGAACATTTGCATGGTCCATTCCGAAAAGTTCACATGCCCTTTTCTGTGCAATTTCTTCTATCACATCAACATGTTCACAACCGTTATAAAATCTTTTGTGAGGTTTTCCTTCCGCATATTTGTTTGTTAAAACACTTCCGGCAGCTTCCATTACTGCTTTTGAAGTTATATTTTCACTTGCAATAAGCTCTATTGTTTCCTGCTGTCTTTTTAATTCAAGTTCAATCTGTTCTGCTACAAGCGGATCAACTTTTTTTATATTTTCTAAATTCATACACACCTCACATTCCCTGAAAAAATTATAGTGGAAATATATTCCTATGACAATAATTTTATATTTATTTACTAATAGTTTATTACGTTACTAATAAATCTATTGTGGCAGCTGCTTTGATATAAAACAAAAACGGGATTATTTAAATCCCGTTTTTTGATATAAAATAAATTTATTTATTAGATTTCCGTATTATTGTTTGTATCCAGCAGACTGGTTTGTTCAACCTGTGAGCTTTCCTCGGCATCAGCAGTAGCGTTATCTTTAATAATAGTTTCATCATTGTCAGGATTTACTATTTTGTTTACGGATACGACTGTATCGTTATCCATAAGGTTTTGTGCTCTGACTCCCGTTGCAGGACGTCCCTGACGGCTGATTGAACCTGCATTAAGTCTTGTTACAACGCCGTTTGCCGTTACCATCATAATATCATCGGAATCTTTTACGATAGTTAATGCAACAAGTCTTGATGAGGCCGATTTAAATTTGGTTGCAATAAGTCCGATACCGCATCTGTTCTGGGTTCTAAATTCTGACAGTTTAGTACGTTTTCCGAAGCCGTCTGAAGTTACAACCAGCAGATCAGCGTCATAATCCTGCGGAACAATATCGCATCCGACAATTTCATCGCCTGTTCTGAGTTTCATTGACGTTACACCCCTTGCACTTCTGCCAAGCGGTCTCAAATCAGCAATCGGGAATCTGATTGCCATACCGCAAGATGTTCCGATAATGATTTCATCTCTTGCTGTTGCAAGTTTAACCCAGCATAATTCGTCGCCTTCTTCCAGACCGATTGCAATAATACCGTTACGTCTGATATTTACGAAATTATCAAGTTCAATACGTTTAATGTAGCCTTTTTTCGTAAGCATAATCAAATTCAACTCGTGTGAGAAGTTGCTTACCGGAACGACTGCTGTAATTCTTTCATCCTGATCTATCGGTAGGACATTGATTATCGGAAGGCCTTTTGCCTGACGGCCGCCTTCAGGGAAATCATAGACATTCAGACTGTAAACAGTTCCTTTTGAAGAGAAGAACAGAACTTTGTCATGCATCATTGCCGTGAAGAAGTGCTGAATATCATCATCTTCTTTTGTTTTGATACCTGATTTGCCGCGTGTTGCACGGTTCTGGCGTTCAAATGTATCAAGAGAAATACGTTTCAAATATCCCTGATGAGTTATAAATACTGCCATCGGTGTATTAGGAGTTAAATCTTCTATTGTTACTTCTCCCTGTTCCGGAAGAATTTGCGTTTTTCTGTCGTCACCGTATTTTTCTTTATCTTCAAGCAATTCAGCTTTGATAATGTTAAGAATTTTCTGACGGCTTGCAAGAATATCTTCGTACTCCGCGATTTTCTTCAACAATTCATCGTATTCGGCTTTAACTTTATCCTGTTCCAATCCTGTCAATCTTCTTAATTGCATTTCAAGGATTGCGTTAGCCTGATCCGCATCAAGCCCGAATCTGCTCATTAAACCTTCTCGTGCATCATCTGTTGTTTTTGAATTTTTGATAAGTTCAATAACTTCATCAATGGAGCCGAGAGCAATGATTAAACCTGCCAAAATGTGGGCTCTGATTTTAGCTTTTTTCAAGAAGAATATAGTTCTTCTTGTAACGATTTCCACTCTGTGTTCAACAAATTCTTCCAATACCTGTTTAAGGTTGAGGAGTCTAGGCTGTTTGCCGCATAGAACTACGTTATTTACACCGAAAGTTGTTGCTAATTGTGTATATTTAAACAGATTATTTTTGACAACATCCGGTTTTGCGTCACGTTTAAGCTCTATAACGATTCTCATACCTTCACGGTCTGATTCATCTCGGATATCGGAAATACCTGTAATTCTCTGATCTTTAACAAGTTCTGCAATCTTTTCAATAAGCATTGCTTTGTTAACCTGATAAGGAATTTCGGTTACTACAATAGCTGTACGAGCCTGACGTCCGCCGCCGCCTGCAATTTCTTCAAAGCTGGCAACTGCTTGCATTTTAATTGAACCGCGTCCTGTTTCATATGCCTGTTTTATATCGTTTAATCCGATAATTGTGGCAGCCGTCGGAAAATCAGGGCCTTTTATATATTCCATTAATTCCGTAACAGTGATATTCGGATTATCAATTAAAGCAATAGTACCGTCAACGACTTCCGATAAGTTATGCGGCGGAATGTTTGTTGCCATACCGACTGCAATACCTGAGCATCCGTTCAATAACAGCATAGGGAGCCTTACAGGCAAAACTGCAGGTTCCTGCAGAGAACCGTCGAAGTTTGGTTCAAATTCAACTGTTTCGCAATCGATATCCGCAAGCATTGACTGTGTAATTTTATGCATACGGGCTTCTGTATAACGCATTGCAGCTGCACCGTCACCATCAACGGAACCGAAATTACCGTGGCCGTCAACTATTAAATATCTTGTATTGAAGTCCTGAGCCAAACGTACAAGTGCCTCATAAACTGAACTGTCACCGTGAGGGTGGTATTTACCGAGAACTTCACCGACTATTCTGGCACATTTCTTAAACGGTTTATCCGGAGTCATACCGAGTTCATTCATAGCGTAAAGGATACGTCTGTGTACAGGTTTTAAACCGTCGCGGACATCCGGTAAAGCACGTCCTACAATTACACTCATTGCGTAATCTATATAGCAACGTTTCATTTCATCTCTTATATTAACCGGAACTATTTTTCCGTCTTCAAACATACTTTGCTGGCTCAAAATCTTCTCCTTATTTCCAAGTCACTCTATAGCAATATTGTAGCACAAAAACACCTGAAAAGGTATTTTTAAAATAATTGTTACATAATGTATGTTATATGAAGAGAATCTCCTTTAATAAAAGAGGTGTCACGAAGTTACGGAGAATTTTTTTAGTTGTTCACACGGTAGCTTTATTGTTGTATTCTTTTTCTCAATCATATAAAGCAAGACTTAAAAAATGACATAGGTTGTGTTTTTCGGAAAATGAAAACGGTTCTGTAACCTTTTTGGGATATGTCTTTAAAGTCAGAATACTCTGTAAGAAAGCCGGTAAACAAAAGGCATTAAACTGTTCGTCGCTTTTAGAAATTGATACCCGGGAGTTTAAAGATGATTATTCGTATAAATTATAATTTAAAAGCTTCTGCTATAGATTTTGTATAATCAGGTCTCAGAATTCCTTTTTCCGTAATAATTCCGCTAATCAATTCATGCGGTGTTACGTCAAAACCCGGATTAATTACATTTACGGATTCCGCACAGATAATTTTCCCGTTGATATGTGTAACTTCATCTCTTGAACGTTCTTCTATCACGATTTCGTCACCCGTTTTTATGCTTGTGTCAATGGTTGAAAGCGGGGCGGCTACATAAAACGGAATATTGTGATATTTTGCGGCAATAGCAACCGTGTATGTTCCTATTTTATTTGCGGCATCTCCGTTGGCGGCAATTCTGTCTGCACCTACCACAACCATATCAATCATACCTTTTTTCATAAAATATGAGCACATGCCGTCAGTAATTAGAGTTGTAGGGATTCCGTCCATGGTAAGCTCAAAAGTTGTAATTCTAGCCCCCTGCTGACGAGGTCTTGTTTCATCAGCAAAAACCTGTATTGTTGGATCATTTGCAAAGGCTGAACGTACAACACCAAGTGCTGTACCGTAACCTACTGTTGCAAGTCCGCCGGCATTACAGTGGGTAAGGATTGTTGCACCTTTAGGTACAATTTCTGCACCGTAATCCCCGATTTTTTTATTTATTTCAATATCGTCATTTTCCATTTTTATGGCATTTTGTTTTAATTCTTCAACAATGCCTTTAATATCGGAGGTTGAATTTTTAATAATATCTTTTTGTTTTTCGACCGCCCACATAAGATTTACTGCCGTTGGTCTTGAAGTTGCCATATAATCAGCTTTTTCCAGAAGTTTTTTTACAAATTCATCACGTAAAAGGCTGTCATTATTGCGGCCTGATTCTTTTTGACAAGCCGGCAGCAAAGATTCTGCAAGTTCTTGAGCATAAAGAACCACCCCGTGGGCTCCGGCAACACCTATGGCAGGGGCACCGCGGACTATCATTGTTTTGATAGCGTCATACATTTCCTGACCGCTTGTGATATTTACGTATTTGAATTCATACGGCAGAACAGTTTGATCCACCATTTTTGAGTAATTATTTATCCATTCTATTGTTTTGATTTTTGAGTGAAATTCTGCCATTTATTTTTCCCTTTTTATTTAAATATATTACGTCTTTTTTCTTCGTTCTTATCAAGTGTTTTTATAAATTCTTTTATATAGAAAGTTATGAAACCCATGAAAGCATTAATTGTTGCACTTAATACTGACATAAATACAGACAGTATTAAAAGTATCCCGAAATTAGCATTTCCCAGAATCATTGAAACCCCGTAGTTGGTAGAATAATTGAAGAACTTATAAAGGATTGCAACAATAGGAATATAGACTATGCAAAATACCATAAATGATACAAAACCTATAATTCCGCCGATTACTGCACTTTCATTAACCGTAAAAAGTTCAAGAAGTTTTACTTTCATTAAAAACAGCATTTCAATAACTGCAGCAAAACAAAGCAGAATCCAGAATGCGATTTCACCAATGTATGGTGTTGCCGTTAATATTCCGAACACTACCCCGAGAAATGCACTTATTAAAAGAATTAGTTTTAACAAAGATTTGTCCATAAGCTCTCCGTTTTATTATTGATAATAACATAAAAATTTTATTTATTTAGTTTTATAGGCGGGTCATCAGGGAAATTTTTCTTTCCTCGTTCGTAAACACCCATTGCAGCTTTATAATTTTTTTCTTTTAAATATATATTGCAAAGAATTTTATATGCATTATAAACTTTCGGATTTCTGTTTAATAATCCTCTTAAAATATCTTTTGCTTCCGAATAGTTTTCCAGTTCATAATTAAGGCCTGCAATATAAACAAGTCCGTCGTCATCAGGATTAAGTTCATAAGATAATTTTGCATATTCAAGGGCTGATTTGTAATTTTTTGTTTTGTAATATGCCATGGATATTCTGCCGTAAATTATTCCGCGGGTAGTTTTTTCGGTTGCGATTTCCAGTGATTTTTCAAAATTTTTTATTGCATTTTGGTAGTCGTTTTTTTGAAAATAAAGTTCTCCCATTTTTGCATATTCTGAATAAGCTGTGCTGCCGGAATATTTTACTTTATTTTGAAGATCTCTTAGTTGCATTTCAATTCTGCCCTGTTTATTTCCCCATATATCGTCGGTGGTAATAAGCCCTTGTTTTTCGGACTCCGCAAACGGCGAGTTTGATACATCAGGAACTATTGAATACACAAGCCTTAATGTTCTCAAATCGTTTTCGCTGATATCATTTTCCTTTGAACTTACCGGATACATTAAATCCTTCGGGTTAGAACTGTGTCCGTTCAGCCCCAGTGAATGTCCTATTTCGTGCAAAGCTGTTGTGTAAATTATTTCAGGTGGATAGAGTGTTCTCTGGCAGCTTACTCTGGCAAATTTAATCTCTGAATATTTAATTAAATTTTTTTCATATTTATAACCATGCCATGCCGCAATGTTACTTACTCCGCATTTTCGTTCAAAGCTTGCAGGGAATATGCAGCGAATGTCGGCTTTATTTTTTTCTAGAGTGTATTTAAAAGTTATGAAATTTCCGGAGGCATTCTGCCAGCGGTCAAAGGCTTTTCTTATCTGCTGATAATAATATGGCGGAAGGTTAGGATTATTTTCTATATAAACAACAAGCGGGAATGTAGAAGGATTCCATCTTATCAGCTTACCGTTTGAGAGTATGCTGTCTATATAGTTTTCGCCGACTTTTTCATTTATTATAGTACGATTTTTTCGTGCATCTTCATTTAGAAAACTGTCGTCGCGGTAAGTCATTTTTTGTTTGACTTTTTTTTTATCCGGTGTTTTGCCTGTATTACCACCATGTCTATTATTATAATTTTTAGGCGTTTTTTCCGGAGTAAAATTTGTTTTTTGAGTTTTTGGGACTGTATTTTCTATTTTCTCTTGTTCTTTAAAAGTCTGCTGCGGAGGATTTTGCATTTGCCATAAACTTAAAAGTGATATAAAAATTATAAGAGCTATTATAACGAATCTCAAAGCAGCCTCCCTTAGATGCAGGACCTTGAATGGCAAATTGCAATGGCAATGGAATCTACCGTGTCATCAAGTTTCGGAAGGGTATCTGTGTTTAATGCTATTTTTACCATTTGTTCAACTTCTTTTTTATCGGCTCTGCCGTATCCTGTCAAAACCTGTTTCACTTCCATCGGCGTGTATTCATAGATAGGAATCCCGTATTTCTCAAGTATTGCAAGTATAATTCCTCTGGCATGTGCAACGGGCATAACGGTTGTTCTGTTTCTAAAGAAGAAAAGTTTTTCGATTGAGGCAACATCGGGCTTGAAATCTTCTACAATCGTTGTTATGTCTTCAAGTATTTCAAGCAGTCTTGCGGATTCTCTGGTATTCTTTTTCGTTTGTATGGAGCCTGACTTTAAAAGCGTACAGTTTTTCCCGTCGTATTCAACCAGACTGTATCCCACTATAGCCATTCCGGGATCAATTCCTAAAATCTTCATAATTTAAAATTATATATTATTTGACTATTTCAGGCAATATTTTTACACGTGGCAAATATATTGCTAAAACTTTACAATTACTTGATAATCAAAAAAGCTCATGCTAGGATTTCGGTATAATCAATTTACAATAGTTGAAGGGTATGGGGTAACATGAAGAGTTCAACGGTAAGAAGATCAAATTTATCTAAGGAGAAAATAGCAGTGCTTGAAGCTTTAGCTAAATATAAACATGAGTCCGCGGATAATACTCCAAATGTTTATGTAAGAAATAATAAGGAAAAAGAATTAGACCTTTTGTGGCAGAACTTTAAGATTAATCAAAAGGGTGATAAATCCCCTGTTGTTTACCTTGCTACTGGTTTTATTGCAGGTATTGTTGCAACCTCTTTGATGTTTGCAATACTCGGGCTTTCAATACACAGTGCATCAGTTTCTGTTCCTGCAGAAAAAGTAAAAACACAGGCTGAAAATATTAACCTTGTTCCGGCTGCTGAGACATCAGCTTCAGCAACGGGTTCTGAAGTTTATACCGTTCAAAGCGGAGATACTATGGAAAGTATTCTTACAAGATTCTACGGCGGTTACAGCACAGAACGTATGAATATGGTTATGAAAGCTAACAATATGACTAACCCTAACAAGCTTTCTATAGGTCAGAAATTAACAATTCCTATGCAGTAGTCAGCAGAGAATTTATAAAAATAAAAAGCTCCCGTAAGGGAGCTTTTTATTTTGTTGATAAAATTATATTGCTAAAAACTTAGGAACTAACAACTAAGGCATCCTAAATATCTATTTTTATTGCCCCTTGCCGGAAAATTTTCATATCGTCATCAAATACTCCGACAACGGTTGACTCCAGACCTTTACAAAAACATCCATAGTCTTCAATTATTAAATCGGCCAGTCCTTCCATGTTTTCTTTTGCCTGTTCGTAACTTTTGGCAGAAGGCTGATGTGAAAGATTGGCACTCGTTGTAGCAAGAACATGACCTGGTGCAATTTCACAGATTTCTTTGAATACTTCGTTATCAGGAACCCTTATCCCGACAGTGTCCATATTTGATGTAATATAATCCGGCGTCATTTCGGGATTTTTTTTGACTACAACGGTCAAGGCTCCCGGAAAATATTTTTTTACTAATTTTTGTCCGATTTTGGGGATTACCTGTACATAATTTAGAAGGTGGTACGTTTCATTTGACATTAAAATAAGCGGTTTTTGGGCTTCTCTTTTTTTTATGTCGTAGATTTTTTTTACGGCTTTTTCGGAATTTGGCAGGCAGCCGAGCCCCCAGACGGTATCAGTTACGTAAGCGATGACTCCGTTATTTTCCAGCACTTTTTTTATTTCATCTTTGTTTTTTATCATTATAAATTCCCTTTTTTGTTTTTAAATCTTGCAAGTAGTCTGGTTGCAAGTTCTGTAGCGTAATCCATTTTCATCATAATGTTTAGTTGGAAATATACAGTCATGACAGCAAGCATTATAAATATTTTTACAAGTTCAAATATGTATTTCGGCATGTGAATGTATTTGTCGTAACCGTATCCGGCAGCCAGACAGATTATAAATGTTATTGCTCCCGCGATACACATTTTTGCAAGATTTTTGAAAAGTTTTCCGTAGTCCATTTTGATTTTTTTGCTGATTAAAACGCCGAGCACAACTGCATTGAAAAGAGTTACGAGAGAGGTTGAGAGTGTAATTCCGCCGATACTCATATGCATTATGTTTATGAATAAAATGTTCAGAAAAACTTTCAAAATTATGGATGATAAAGCAACCGTGAACGGTGTAACTGAATCGTTAAACGAATAGTAAACTCTGGTTATTGAATCTCTGAAAACATAAGGCAATATAGATACTGACAAAAACCAGAGAGCTTCCGTAACCATAAATGTCGCTTTTGCATCAAATTCTCCGCGTTCAAATACAATCCGTACTCCGTCCAAACCCACTGTGAGAATTAGGATGATAATCGGGATTGCTCCGAAAAATAGAACTCCTACACCTTTGTTAAAATAATTTTTTATACCTTCATAATCTTTATCAGCAACTAGTCTTGCAAAGATAGGGAAAAGAGGTACAAGAAAAGCTGTTACCAGAATTCCTACAGGGAATTGAAAAACTCTGTTTGCATAACCTATTGCAGTCCATGCTCCTTCTCTAAGTGCTGAGGCAAAAAACATATCAACATAAATATGAATTTGCCCGACAGTTGATGATAAAACAGCCGGAAAAAGAAGTTCACAAATATGTTTGTATTCAATATTATTAAACACATTCAGATTAGGCTTTAATCTGTAACCGAGTTGTCTTATTTTCGGGTACTGCATAATCCACTGACATACTGCACCTATTGTTGTTGCCCAGGCAAGTGCAACACCGGTATTATCTTTACCGTTTGCCCCCATAACCATTGCGATTATCACAAGTGACATAATAATCGGAGAAAGATTCGGAAGCATAAAATATCTGTATGTGACAAGTATCCCGTAATAAATTCCTACAATTCCGCCGATAATGAGAACAGGAGACATTATTTTTAAATGTTCTGCCGCGAGTTTTATTAGTGCAGGATCTCCGCCCGAAGCTATTATTCCCATAATTTGAGGGGCAAAAAAGTAACATAATACAGCAAGAATTGTAAAGAATATTATGGTAGTCGTCATAAAAGTGCTGTATAGTTTTTTGACTTCTTCCTGCGGCTTTTCCCGTAAGTTCGGAATGAGTTTTGAAAATACTGCGACTGTCGCACTGTGAAACGGCCCGCCGACACCGCCCAGAAGAATTATTGAAAGTGCCGGAATCTGATATGCATAAAAATATGCATCAGATACCATTGACGCCCCGTAATAATTGGCGATTACCACATCTCGTATAAAACCTATAAGTTTGCTGAAAATCGTAACTACAGCAATCAGCCACGCCGCTTTTAAAAGACTCGGCGTTTTATCATCACCAGATGTCTGATTTGTCATCTTTTCCTACCAGTTCCACATATAATCTTAATGCTTTTGTCGCAAATGAGTTTTCTGTAAATTCAGGAGACGTAACTTTAATGGTATTTCTTCCCTGTTTGATAAATTTTGATATATCTATTTCAACGAATCGTTTGTAGCCAAGTAATTCTTTCGGAAGCTCAAAAATATGTTCTTTCCCGTTAATTTCGGCAAGAAGCATACTTACTCCGAATTTGTTATCAATTATTAGTTTAGCTTCTTTTTTCGGTGCATAGAAATGCTGTGTTGCCGAAATCTGAGAAACATCTGTAGATATAATTACAGGTTTTGTAGTTAATGAAATTCCCGTATAATAGTGTTTTAATATTTTATCAAACGGTAATTTCAACTCCGTGGCCATAAAACCTGCTCCGTACTGGCTCATTCCGACACCGTGGCCGAATCCTCCGCCGTAAGCTTTTACAGCAACAAGATTTCCGTTTTCATCTTTTTCATTATCAAACACAACATTTGCACTCGGAAGAGCTTTGCCGTCTTTTGTTATTAATCTTCTGACAACAAGTTCTTTGAACACTTTGTAGGTTTGAGATTTTGTTACAACTTCCATTTCAATAATTTTTCCGCTGTCGCCGCGTCTTACGACTTTTAATTCAATCAAATCGTCAAGGGTGTCGCCTTTTTTGAAAGCAGGTTTCACAAATCCTGTAGCGGATTGGGCTGCAAGAGTTGATTGCAATGCATTTTTTAATTCATCAGCAGTCCATTCTCTTGTCCAGCGAAAGTATGAAGAACGAATATCATAGGCATCAGGTCTTGATTTATAGTAAGCTGCCGCTGCTTCTTCGGTATTAAGCGGAGTTTGCGAAAGGATATCAGGTTTTGCTTTCAAATAAGGTTTCTCTTTCGACGGAAATTCTTTTGATGACGGATCTGAAAATGCATTTGAATAACTTTCTGTATAACCGCCTGCTGTTGATGAGTATTGAGCAAGAATCAATTCCCAATCGTACAAGGCCACAATTCCTTCTGTTTCTTCAACTGCACGGTTTGAAAGCGGTTTTTCCGTATTTGCTCCAAAGTAAACCTGACTTGCCACTGAATCCACTACATCATAATTCGGAGATGATTTTGTACGCGGTGAAAGTACGTAATTTCTTGCAGAAACACTTTGTGCTTTTAATGCCTCAAGACCGAAATGTACCGGCATTTCGTTAGGAACTACACCTTTCAGGTAATCTTCAACTTCAATTAAATTGACCAGATTAAAGTATCCGTTATTTGTTTTGGCCAGTTCAAAAGCTCCGTGATAAAGAGCCTGAGTACCTGCCCGTTTAAGGTCTTTGACTCCGAGAAGTCCGTTCGGACAAAGAATTCTGACTGTATTTGAAATTTGCGTAATGATAGTCCCGTCATCCTGAGTTACGGTAATTGTTCCGTCATTGTTGAGCGTAAATTTTAAATTAGTGTTTGCAGGAAAATTTGCAACAACCATATCCCCGTCACAAATTAAGATTTCTGCCGTGCCGAATATTGAAATATTTTTATATACCCATGTAGTAAAACCATTTGAACTTATTCCGACACGTACAACATCGGATGAAGGTGTTTTTGTAATCTGTCGCATTTCGGCTTCGCGGGCAATTTGTAATGTAGCTGCAGGAATGTTTGCAGGAACTGCATTAACAGGAAGTGATAATACAAATAAATTTATAAATAATATAATACCTAATCTCTTCATAAAAACATTATATGACAAAAATTATTCTTCACATACAGAAATATAATTTGGACGGAAATATAAATACTTTATAAGAAGGAGATACATATTCCTGTAGTCAAAATATTTCCGTTGTTCCGCATTAATTCAGACAAATGGTTGGAAAATCCCTGACAATTATCCATATAAAGTAAGTTATTAAATTTATTTTTATCAGATGCTGACAGGTATATCCGATAGTCTATTTTACTTCCCAGGTTGTGCCTTCTTTTGAATCTTTTAAAATAATATTTACTTCATCAAGTGCAATCCTGATTTTGTCTGCGACCTCCCAATTTTTGGCATCGCGGGCTTCTTTGCGGTATGCAATTAATTCTTCCATCGTCGAAAAATCTTTGCCTAGTTTTTCCGATACGTGTTTTACTGCCGCATTTAGTTCATCTTCCGATAGTGTAGGTTTTTCAAATGAAAATCCGAGAACTCCGGCAAGTTTATACAAAATCGTGAATGCGTCTTTGTCGTCTTTGTTTGCTTTATTGGCAAGTTCAAAAAGAACGGCAAGAGCTTTTGATGTATTTAAATCGTCATCCATAGCCTCTACGAATTTTGCATATTCTTCTGTTTTTGTAATGTCCAAATCTTCATTAATTTTGGTACGTTTTGCGTTGAGCATTCGTTTTACACCTGCCTGTGCCGATGAAAGTGCTTCGTCAGAAAATTCAACGGGCATTCGGTAGTGATTTGTCAGAATAAAGAAACGAATTGTATTCGCGTCATATTTTTTCAACAAATCATCAATCGTTAAAAAGTTGCCCAGAGATTTTGACATTTTTTCTTTGTTAATGGTTACAAATCCGTTATGGAGCCAGTAGTTTACAAATTTGCAGCCGTTTGCACATTCGGATTGGGCTATTTCATTCTCGTGGTGAGGGAAAATTAAATCTGCCCCGCCTGCATGAATGTCAATGGTTTTACCAAGATATTTTCGGCTCATGGCAGAACACTCAATATGCCAGCCCGGACGGCCCATGCCCCACGGTGAATTGTAGCCGAATTTTTCATCTTTTTTCCAAAGTGCAAAATCAAGCGGATCTTCTTTATGTTCGCCGACTTCAATCCTTGCTCCGCTTTCAAGCTGGTCAATCGGCTGTTTTGAAAGATAACCGTAACGAGGGAATTTTTTTACCCTAAAATAAACATCCCCGTCTGCTTCATAGGCATAACCGTTTTTGATTAAATCTTTAACTATGGAAATCATTTCTCCGAGAGTTTTTGTCGCAAACGGCTCAATATCGGGTTTAAGGGTATTCAAAGCTTTCATTGAATTTTCAAATTGTTTATACCAGTATTGAGAAACTTCCTGCGGAGTTTTGTTTTCTTTTTCAGCTTTTTTTAGAATTTTATCATCCACATCGGTAACATTTCGACAATAAGTCACATCATAACCTTTGAATTTTAAATATCTGTACAAAACATCCCAGGTAATATAACATCTTGCGTGTCCAAGATGTGCAAAATCATAAACCGTCGGACCGCACACATACATTTTAACCTTGTTTTCTTCAATAGGTTTGAATTCTTCTGTCTGGTTGGTATAAGAATTATGTAATTTCATCAATCATCCCTCATATTGTGCTCTTATTTTAGCACGAAAAAATAAAAATTTCGTAAAATCTGTTTAATACTGCGTAAAATATTAATATTATTTCCGCTAATTAAAAATCCGTTTTTCGCCGGACATTATAGAATTATTATCAAGGACAAGCATTTTGCTGTTCTACTTATAAACGACTCAAAATCGTAAATGTTAGAAAAATGGTGAGAAACCTAAATGTCAGTATAATCGAAAAAGCGTTAATATTAATTCTTATGATAATATTAACGCTTGAATTAATTTACTAACGGGCTTTTAATCGGGCAAGCCGGAACTTGCACTGCCCTTATTTTTATTATCTGTTAATTACTTCGGGCTTGATATACAGGCGTAACTATTTTTCGGAAGAACCAGCTTGTAGGACTTGTAAGATTAATGTTTTCTGCAGGAATCAAAAGGGTATCTCCTTCCTGCATTTCTTTATTTGAGCGGCTAAGCGGTTTCCCGTCATCTGTATAGCCCGGATCGTAATTTTTAAAGTATTCCGGATTATATTTTGAAAGTGTTCCGTCATCAACTTTTCCTATAAAATCATTTGCAAGAATTCCTACTTTAAAATTATCTTTTGCTGTCACTGCAACAAAATATTTTCCGTCTTTTTGAACAACTTTTGTTGAATAATAATCTGCATAGTCGCTGTTATTTGCAGCATCGGAAATTTCAGCTGCGGTATAATAATCTGCTTTTATTTGTGTTCCGTCTTTTGCAAAAAATTTAGTTGTTTCAACTTTTGCACCGTTTTTGGTTTCTGTAGTTGTCACAGTGTATCTCCCTGTTGCAGGGCTTACATTTTTAATTTCATTCGGCATAGTTTATCTCCTTATAAATATGTAGCACACAAATATTTTATATTTTGTTATGAAAACATGTCACGTAATTCTTGCGGTGATTTGCCTGTTGCTTCAGCTAAATCCTTTTCACTGACGTTCACGTATCTTCCTCCGTCCGGTCCCATAGGAGCTTTGCAGTTTAAATCCGAACCGCCGCCTATGATATTATCCATTACCATTTCCGGAGAAAGCCCCATTTTCTGGCTGAATTTCGCAAGAGTTTCATCATCTCCGACTTTGAAATTATAACTGTTTCCAAAATTTAAAAATCCTTTTTTAAGTGAGACATTTCCATTATTTACCGCATCTGTAAAATATGTGTTTTCACCGTTTTGTGCAGCACCTTCTGCCGCAGAGGTTTTATTGGAGTGCGTAAATACACTGTTAATTTTTGTTTCCTGTTGAGCGGCCTGCACACCTCCTGTTTGTCCAAAAGGATTCACACCATTCAGCTTGTTAATCTCTAACGACATTGGAACTATCTCCTTCATATTAATTAAGTTATATATAATTAAAAAAATTTGGAGATATAAAATTGCTATAATTGTTATATATTGTTACAAACTTAATATTCTTCTAACAATCTGAAGATTTTATGAACCGGCTCTGTTAAATTTTCAACAGGGCATTCTTCATCAAGTTCAAGAGTGATTGTCGGAATTTTTTGTTCTATACCTGCATATGTTCCGAAACTTCCGGGAGTCGGATATCCTATAGAAGGTTCGACGGGGTAATTTATTATTTGGGAAATTTTTTCGCTGATTTCTTGTGCATTCCCATCGTAATTTACTACTTTGAAAGGGGCGTGGAGTGTGAGGATTAATTCCGGATTATATATTTCGATTATTTCTGTTATAAATCCGGTTTCTATTTCCGAACCGGCACTTTCTCCTCCGAAAAATTCATTTCTTTCGGTTAACTCCCAGTTTTGTGTGGGGAAATTCCTGTTTAAATCAACGCCGTTAGCATTTGTACGGGTGTTTTGAGCCATTCCGTCAGGGTTCAGGCATGGTATAAAAAGTAAACGGGTGTCATTGTTTTCTTTTAAGTATTGTTCTATTAAGAATTTTCCCTGCGGTTCGTCACCGTGGAATACTCCGATAACCAGAATGTTTTTAAAATTATCATTACCAAGTAAGACTATTTCGTTGTGATTTTTGGAGAAAGTTTTTTTCAGTGTTTGCATTTTTACTCCTTAAACAAGTTCCGCTGCACGATATGAACTTCTGACCAGCGGGGCTATTTGATAATGAAATATTCCGCATTTTTCCGCAAGTTTTTCCAGTTCTTTGAATTCTTCAGGGGTATAATATTTTGCAACCGGAAGGTGCTGTTTAGACGGTTGAATGTATTGACCTATTGTTACAATGTCACAGCCTGAATTTTTTAAATCAGATAATGTATGTTCAATATCCTCATAAGTCTCACCGAGTCCAACCATTAAGCCTGATTTTGTGATAATGTCACTGTTGTCTTTAACATATTTCAAAATTTCCAGTGACATATCATAATTTCCTTGCGGTCTGGCTATTTTAAATACTGAACGTACAGTTTCAATGTTATGATTAAAAACATCCGGATGTGCATTAATTATTGTGTTAAGAGAATCTTTATTTCCTTTAAAATCAGGTGTAAGAATTTCTATTCTAACATCAGGAGCAAGTTTTTTAATATTTGTTATGCACTCTGCAAAGTGAGAAGCTCCGCCATCAGGTAAATCGTCACGTGTAACGGAAGTTATAACAGAATATTTTAATCCTAAATCTTTGACGGCCTGAGCAACGTGTAATGGTTCCATGCTGTCAAGCGGCTGCGGTTTTTCACATCCTATATTACAGTAGCGGCAGTTTCTTGTGCAGACATTTCCCATAATAAGGAATGTTGCAGTCTGTTTTGTGTAGCATTCATTTTTATTCGGGCATCTTGCATTTTCACAAACAGTGTTTAAACAACGATTTTTAAGTATTCTTCGTACCGTTCTCGTGGTATCGGTATCAATTACAGGTCTTTTTAAATATTCGGGAAGCCGTTCTCTCATATATTTAATTATACAATAAACGTTACAAAAGGATTGCATTTCTTGAAAAATAAAATTATAATATAGATATAGTCGAAAGAAAAAGGAGTAATTAACTATGAAAAATATTTTAATTTTATTCTGCATGTTAGCATTTGCTCCGGCAGTATTTGCAGGCGGAACTATGATTTACACAACCCCGCAGGATGCAACAGGACAAAATAACTGGTATGGCAAAAGCAACACTACATTTTACAGTGAAGATCCTTATGTTCAAACTATGAAAACCCAGAATTTGAGAGAACAAAATCAGACAACTGTTACGAATGAATCATCCTATGAAAAAAGATACAAGGCCGGACACGAATCAACTTTCCGGACACGACAGGATAAATATTACAACCACGGCGGTGTAAAATTCGGAACCGGATTTTCTAATAACGGTTCTACAGGACGCTGGTAATTACAATCCGAAAAGACATTCAAATATTCCTTCCGAATATGTCGGATGGGCAAAACAAATCTCTTTCAGCTTGCTGACGGAGATTTTGTTTTGCATTGCAATAATTACCTGCTGCAGCATTGCGGAGGCTTCTTTTGATACTATATGAATACCGACAATTTCATCATTTTGAGAAAGAATTTTTATAAAACCTTCTGTTGCATTGTCGCAGTGCGATTTTCCGAGTGCAGATATTAAAAGTACGGATTTTTTGTAAGTACCTTCTTCAAAATCCTGCTCTCGTTTTCCTGCCCAGGCGATTTCCGGGTTCCCGTAAACTACAAACGGCACAAATTCCTTATTGAACTCTATTCCGTCAACACATTCTACAGCCTGTTTGGAGGCGTAATGGGCAAGCTGGATTTCTCCGCAGACATCACCTATACATGTTACTGAACCGCTGTTGTCGATTCTGCAAACTTCTCTGCCGATTGCAACAAGAACAATTTCAGGCTCAAGAATTTCTCCGTCTGTAAGATAAACCTTTTTATCTTTGATTTTTTCAACGCCGTTTGATTTATAAATTTTTATTTTTTTTGATTTGAAAATTCTTTCAATTCTTTTGGAAACCTCAATATCAGCAGCAGGCAGAAGATAATCGGCTGCCTCAATAATTGTAACTTCCGTACCGAAGGCTGAGAAAATTCTAGCCCATTCAATTCCTATAGCACCGGAGCCTACAATAACAATATTTTTTGGAAGTTTTTTCAGATTCAATATATCATCGGAATTCAGGACAAATATACCGTCACGTTCCATCCCTTTGAAATTTTTGGGTTCGGAACCTGTTGCGATAATGATTTTTTTGCATTCGAAAATTTTTCCGTCAGCTTCAATTTTATGTTCGGATAAAAGTTTTGCTTCCGTGTTCAAAACTTCAACTTTACGGTTTTTTAGTGAGAGTTCCAGCCCTTTTCTTAATTTTTCAACAACAATATTTTTATGCTCCATAACTTCTGCAAAGTCAAAAGTTACATTATCCGCATGAATTCCAAGAGATTCGGAATTTTTAATTTCTTCATATAATTCTGCCGAATGCAGGATGGCTTTTGTCGGAATACAGCCTCTGTTGAGACAGGTTCCGCCAACTTTATCTTTTTCAAACAAAATGACTTTCTGTCCTTTTGTGCCTGCATGAAGTGCTGCTGTATATCCTGCAGGTCCTCCGCCTATAATTCCTAAATCATACATGGATGTTCTCTCCGTATTATCTTGTGTAAACTCTTGGAAGTCTTACTTTCAAACGGCAGGTTAATTCATAATTAATTGTTCCGAGAATTTGTGCCCAGTTGTCGATTGTATTTTTGTCGTCAATAAGGCTTATGATATCTCCGATTTGAGCATCAACTCCTGTGATATCAAACATCATCTGATCCATGGTAATGTTTCCGACCTGCGGCACCTGTTGACCGTTAAGTGTTCCTGAAATCTTATTTGACAGCCCTCTTGAAACCCCGTCAGCATAACCTATCGGAATTGTTGCAATTTTTCTGTTGCCTTTTGCCGTATATGTATGGCAATAACTTACACCTTCTCCGTCTTTTGCGGTATGAATATTCACTATACGTCCTTTTAATGACATTACCGGTCTTAAATCAGGGTGAAATCCATTATTATCAGGTAAATCGGTTAATAACCCGTATAGTGCTATTCCTACCCGACGCATGTTTGATTTCGGCACATTATAACACATTGTTCCGACCGTATTCTGGATATGGAGCAGCAGTCCGGTTGTGTCAATCTGTGATAGAACGGAATTCCATTTATCGATTTGCATTTGAGTTTTTTCACGGTTTTCCGCATTTGCAAAGTGTGTGAATATTCCCTGTAAATCAAGATAATCGGCTTTTTGTGCTTCCTTTATGAACTCAACGGCATCTTCAAATGAAACTCCTATTCGGTTCATTCCGGTATCTAATTTTATGTGAACTTTTGGCTTTGTCCCAGTTCTTTCAAAGGCATTTTTACAGGCAGTAAGATGTTCTTTAGAAAAAATAGCTATGGATAAATCTGCCTGTACTGCACTTTCCACTGCCCAGACAGGAACTGCTCCGAGAACCAGTATATCGCAATTTATTTTTGCATTTCTTAAATCAACACCTTCATCTATTGAGGCAACTCCGAGCATATCAAATCCTGAGGCCAGAAGTGTCGGGGCAAGCATGACGGAGCCGTGTCCGTAAGCGTCAGCCTTTACCACTGCAAGGAGTTTTGTGTCTGAGGGAACATGTTTTCTGAATTCTTTTGCGTTATGTGCAAGGTTTTCTATATTAATTTCGACCCATGAATCTCTTAGTATATTTGCTTTTGTTTGTCTTATATTTTTCATAGCCCTAATATTATATTACTTTAAATTTTTATATGCAAATAATTAAAGGAATCTTATCTGACAAAAAACTGTGCCTGTGTTAAAACTTTTTGTGGATTATCTTTGGAGTAAACTTTCATTATATATGCTCCTGATTCATTAAGTACAATATAATCATTGTAATAATTGACCTGTTCATCTTTTAACCTGAATGTGTTTGCCCAGTATAATTTGTAACCTAATTGTGCATAATCATTGTCTTTTTTGATAACCTGTATATAAATGTATCTTGAATGCACTGTTTTGGGCATCAAAATCAAATAATAAATTCTCTCATTACGTTCAAATATCGTTGAGTTGTTAAGTACGTTTTCTTCCGTTATGGGATCTCTGTTAAAAAGGATTGCCGCTTTATCCGTGTTGCAGGCTGAGGTTGTAAGTGTTAAAATTAACAGTGTCAGTGCTAAAATAAGTTTTTTCATTTTGTCATATTCTTAATTTTGTCTTTTACCTGATTAACGGTTTTTGAATCTTTTCCGTATTTAACAAAAAGTTCGTAATTTTTTAATGCTTCCTGAGTATTTTTTTCTGATTCATATGCAAGTCCGAGTGCATAATATGCATATGCGTACTCAGGATTTAGAGAAACCACTTTATTGAAACATTTTTTACTGTCTTCAACTTTCTTCTGACCTGCGTAAACAAGCCCTAGGTTAAACCATCCGTCAGCATATGCCGGATTTACAAATATTGCTTTTTTATAAAAATCTATGGCGTTTGTATCATCATTTTTAATTTTATATACATTGCCTATTTTTAAAAGAGTAACCTCATCACTCGGATTTATTTTTAAAGCTTCTTTATAATTTTTTATTGAATCGTCGTATTTTTGTTTTTTGTAATTTTCGTCAGCTATCGCAATAAGGCTTTTGCTTTTTTCAAGTTCAGAGACTGCATTTGTATCGGTACTTGCTGATGTCGCAATATTAGCCGGACTATTTGTTGGTTTCGTTGTAGTTTCAGTCGAAACGGAGGTTTCTTTTGCAGCCGCTGTATCACTTTCAGTATCAATTTCTTCTTGTAAGCCCTGTTTCTCTGTACTTACTGCCGGTCGGGCTGTTGTATCGGTTTTATTATCCGTTATACTCGCAGCTGCCGTTACGGCTCCTGCTCCCGTTTCTGCCGCTGTTGCAGCTGCGGTTGCGGTTGTGATTGTTTCTGCTGTTGCAGCTACAGCAGGATGTGTTACTGTTGCAGAAGTCTTTGAATCTTCCCCGATAGAAAGCGTAATTTCGTCAAGTTCTTCCGATGTGGAAAGTGTAGGAAGTTCTTTATTTTTATTTTGTTCGGCTTCCACAGCATTAATTTCCGCAATAAACTCTGCAAATTCATTGCTGTATGCCGTATTATCCGGTGCCATTGCTATGGCTTTTTCATAGTATTCCGTTGCCTTATCATTAATTTGGCAGGCTCTGTAGGCTTGGGCCAGACCAAAATAAGCCTTGCTGTCTTTTGTTCCTCTTGAAATGGCTTTAATAAATTCGTCGGTTGCCTTCGAGTAGTTATGAATTTTTAAATCTTCCAATCCTTGTGATACCAGAGCTTCGGTTAAATTGTTCTGTGCAATATCACTGGGTTTATCCGCAATAATTTCATTATATAAGCTGATTGCATCTTCGTATTTATGGATTGCCTGCAGGGCAATAGCTTTATTCAACTTGGTTCCGTAGTCACTGTTGTCAACTGCCAGAACTTCATCGTAATACTTAATGGCATTGTTATAATCTTTTTGAATATGATAACAAAAAGCTAAATCTTTTTTTGCATCCGTATTCGCCGCATTCAAAGCAATAGCCTTTTCAAAATTTGTTATTGCCATATTATAATTTTTTAATCTCTTATAGACAATACCTAAATTCTGATAAACTCTGCCGTCGTTAGGGAAACTTGCGGTATAAATATTATACTGCTCAAGAGCTTCAGTATTTTTGCCCATATCTGCAAGAAGATTTCCGTAATCAAATCTCAGCCATTGTAATTTAGGATTCTGTTCAAATACAACCTCAAATTGCGGCAGAGCAAGATCATTTTTTTCAAGTTCCTGATATGTCAGAGCAAGACGTACATGATCTATTGTACTTTCAGGATTTGTTTCTATTGCCCGCTCCAAAATTTCTGCGGCCTTTTCATAATTTTTTATTTTGAACAATGCCATGCCGTAGTTTGAAAAATTATCAAATGTCTTCATATTTTTCATATATAATTTTTCGTATTCTGCAGCTGCATTTTCGTAGTTACCGTCTGCAAGATATGAATTAGCAAGGCTTTTTCTTGCATCAGTATGTTGTGAGTAAGTGGATAAAAACAGATTATAGTTTTCTATTGCATCCTTATATTTTCTCATCTGATACTGAACATTTGCGATATTAAGATAATTGTATTTGTATTCAGGAAAAATCTTCAACGCTTCATTATACGCCTCAAGGGCTTCGGCATACTTGCTTTGTGTTTCATAAATATTTCCGAGGCTTATATAAACGAAAGCATCATTAGGACGGAGGGTTACAACTTTTTTATAAGCTTCTACAGCTTTGTCATATTCATCCATGTCTGTGTATAAACCTGCAAGTTTTGTATAAAGCATTGCTTCATCACCCGCAAGTTTAATTGCTTCAAGCAGTTTTGCAACGGCACCTTGAGCATCATGCTGATATTCAAGGGTACAGGCTTCCTGATATAAAGTATTTGCCTCAGGAGTCATTGCTGCCTGCACTGATAAGGCTGAAATACTGCATAAAACCAAAGCTGATATGATTATCTTCTTATTAATTGTCTTACTCCTAACAACTTTTTATTTATACAACAGTATTTTAGCAAAAAATTATATTTGTGTAAAGCTGTGAGAATAAATTTTTTTGCCTAAAAGAATATTAACCGTCTTAATAATTTGGTTTTGTTCCGTGTCTTCGGAGTTATATTTTATGTCTTCAATTTCTCCAAAGTCGGATATCATTGAGGCAATATCAATGTAGAGTTTATCAATTTCTTTTTCAGGAGTTGAAGTTTCAAGCATTCTTAACACCCTGTAAAGTTCGGTATCTTTTGCATCAATTATAGCTGCATCAAGGCCTGCTCCGAATGCCAGAACCGCAAAAACTCTGTTAATAAGAGGTCTTAATTCAAGAGGACATCCGTTTGAAATATTAGAGAGCCCGATTACAGTATTAACCTGAGGGTCAAAACTCTCTTTAAGCATTTTTATGGTATTCAATGCTTCTGCGGCTTGTGATTGTTCAACGCATACAGGCAAAATAAGCGGATCAAAATAAATTTTTTCGTTTTCGATTCCTTTTTCTACACATTTTTCGTAAATTTCAAATGCGATTTCTAATCTGCCGTCTGCTGTTTTTGGTATGCCTGTTTCTTTACTCAATGTCAGTGCTATGACATTGCTGTTATATTCGGCGGCGAGATTTGTAACTTTTTCAAGTCTTGGTTCGTCTTTACTTGTGCTGTTCAAAAAAGTATCCTGCGGATTTTTACAAAGTTTAAGTGCATTTGTCATTTCATCCGTATTGGTTGTATCAAGTGATATTTTAAGATTTGAGTTCTCCTGAACAAGTTCGACAAGCCATTGCAGAATTCCTGCGAAATTTCCCTTGGCAGGACCTGCGTTCAAATCAGCATAATCCATATTTTTCTGGATATTTATCAGGGAGGTAATATACTCTTTATCCTTTTCAAGAAGGGCTTTTTGAACATTCTTCGAAATAATGTGTATGTTTTCACCGATTAATTTCATAACTGTTATACTAGCATAAAAAAAATAATATGAAAAGATAATGGAATAGTTGATTTGTGAGGAGTTTGTTAATGTTTTTTATATTTTATTGTTCATAAAATTAACATTTTAAATGTTATAATATTAATAAAACAAATACACTTAATAAAAATTAACGCCTAAATGTCGGCTTGGAGTGGGAATGTCGGAAAATTAATACTTTTAGGTAGTAGTAATTGTGTCAAGAAAAAGTTATAATGCAAGAATAAAATAGGGGTGTGTAAAATAATGGTAAAGGAGTACGTTCTATGAAAACTATGACAAAAACTGAATCAAAAAAATCAAAATCGAAATTTAATGACGAATTTGAAAATTATTTAAGAAAACAATGTCTCAAAACTACATTCAATGGTATCGAATTGGAAACATTCAGCTGGTATAAAAAAGTTTTAGGACTTGTATAAAAAAGAGGCTTTTAAAAGCCTCTTTTTTTGTTCTGTTATTTATGATAAAATAGTATTATTTACAGATGTCATCATAGTGAAATGATTATAAAACTGATGGAAGAATGGTGGCAAATGCTGGAAAATTTTTCACACAGAGATCAGTTAAGTTTTATGTATATTTTATGGAAAAATCAATTACTTCCTGAAAGTTTTATGATTCCTAATGTTCGTAAAGATTCTGAAAATTTTAGCGTGTATGCTCATAATAAAAATGTTAACTTATCTTGAAATTTTATATCTCGATTGTTAAGCGTTTTGTTGAAAAAAAACATGTTTATGAGATAATTATAATGAGGCTAAATTTATAAATAGCAGAAGTACACAATTATAATAAAAAAGGAAAAACAAAATGGCAAGAAAAACTCCATTGGAAAAAATCAGAAACATTGGTATTGCCGCACACATTGATGCAGGTAAAACCACTACTACAGAGCGTATCTTGTTCTACACCGGTAAAACTCATAAAATCGGGGAAGTTCATGACGGTGCTGCCGTTACTGACTTTATGGAACAGGAACGTGAAAGAGGTATCACAATTCAGTCTGCAGCTGTTACTGCAGAATGGAAAGGCCACCAGATTAACATCATCGATACTCCGGGGCACGTTGACTTTACTATTGAAGTAGAACGTTCTCTTCGTGTATTGGACGGTGTTGTTGCTGTATTTTGTGCCGTAGGCGGTGTTCAGTCTCAGTCTGAAACTGTTTGGAGACAGGCTAACAGATACGAAGTTCCTCGTATGGTATTCGTTAACAAGATGGACAGAACCGGTGCAGATTTCTACAGAGTTGTTGACCAGATTAAAACAAGATTAGGAGCAAATGCTGTTCCTATACAGCTCCCTATCGGTGCTGAAGATAAATTTACAGGTCTTATTGATTTGATGACAATGAAGGCTGAAATTTATACAAACGATTTGGGTACTGATATCAGAGAAGAAGAAATTCCGGCAGATATGGCTGATAAAGCTAAAGAATACAGAGATGCTATGGTTGAAGCTATCGCATCAGAAGATGATACTTTGATGGAAAAATTCTTTGAAGATCCTGACTCTATTACTGTTGATGAATTGAAAGCAGGATTAAGAAAAGCTGTTTGCGAAAACAAGATTGTTCCTGTTTGCTGTGGTACAGCTTTCAAAAACAAAGGTGTTCAGTTGCTGTTGAATAACGTAGTTGACTATATGCCTTCTCCTGTTGATGTTAAAGCTATTGAAGGTGAGCTTGAAGACGGTACAAAAGTTGAAAGACATTCTTCTGACTCAGAACCTTTCTCAGCTCTTGCATTCAAAGTTATGACAGACCCTTATGTAGGTCGTTTGACATTCTTGAGAGTTTATTCAGGTGTTATTACTTCAGGTTCTTACGTTCTTAACGCAACTAACGGTAAAAAAGAACGTATTGCAAGACTTGTTCGTATGTACGCTGATCAAAGACTTGAAGAACAAGAAGTTTATGCAGGCGATATCTGTGCTGCAGTTGGTTTGAAAGATACCACTACCGGTGATACTTTGTGTGATGAAAAAGCACCTATCATCTTAGAAAAAATGTCTTTCCCTGAACCGGTTATCTCTGTTGCTATTGAACCAAAAACAAAAGCAGATCAGGATAAAATGGGTATTGCTCTTCAGAAACTTGCTGAAGAAGATCCTTCTTTCCGTGTTAAATCCGATACGGAAACAGGTCAGACAATTATCTCCGGTATGGGTGAGCTTCACCTTGATATTATCGTTGACCGTATGTTGAGAGAATTTAAAGTTGAAGCTAATATCGGTAAACCTCAGGTTGCTTACCGTGAAACTATCAGAGGTACTGCTGATCAGGATTCTAAATTTATCCGTCAGTCAGGTGGTAAAGGTCAGTATGGACACGTTAAAGTTAAAATTTCACCTGCTGAAGAAAATGCCGGATTTGTATTTGAAAACAAAATTGTCGGTGGTGCTATTCCTAGAGAATACATTGAACCTGCAAGAAAAGGTATGGAAGAAGCTCTTGAAGGCGGTATCTTAGCAGGATTCCCGATGATTGACGTTAAAGTTGAACTCTATGACGGAAGCTACCACGAAGTCGACTCTTCTGAAATGGCATTTAAAATTGCTGGTTCTATGGCTATTAAAGAAGGCTGCCGCAAAGCTCAGCCTTGTATCCTTGAACCGATGATGAAAGTTGAAATTGAAATTCCGGATGAATTTACCGGAACAATTATCGGCGACATTTCAAGAAGACGCGGACGTGTTGAAGGACAGGAACCTCAGGGTAATACCGGAAACGTTATTATCAGAGCTATTGTTCCGCTTGCAAACATGTTCGGTTATGCAACAGACTTGAGAAGTAATACTCAGGGTCGTGGTACATTCTCTATGGAATTTAACCACTATGAACAGGTTCCTGCAAATATCGAAAAAGAAATTATCGAAAAAGCAGGTGCAAGTAAGGCATAACGTTATTATTGTTGAAAAGGACCTCTTTTTAAAAGAGGTCCTTTTTTTATTTATATAACAACTTTCTATTTTTTTATATTTATGTAATTATTAATAAATACA
>ENA-UOJC01000079-UOJC01000079.1-human-gut-metagenome-genome-assembly--contig:-C104-NODE-79-length-159922-cov-25.835394_pt1 | contig 159922 bp, 185 predicted proteins | sample MGYA00242339_ERZ723886 | MGnify/ENA metagenome assembly ERZ723886 | reverse complement strand
TTCCAAGCTGCCGATTCAATTTTTTATGGTGGTTCTTATCCCGAACTCGCGTTATCAGGCAGGTTGGACGCGTTTTATTCTCGATTGGCTGTGTATATCAGTTCTACAATATCGTCATATTGATTAAGAGTCTTTAAAGAGAATCTCGCAAACGAGTGACCTTCCTTGAAAAGGGGGATGCCGCTCCCGAGTGTGACAGGAATAACCGTGAGATGCAAGACATCAATCAGTCATCAATAGGCTATCCGTACCGTGGCAGTGTCAGAATTTGAATTTATCATTATTGTCACCCACTTTTCTATGTTTTCGGGGTCAATATCTGACCTACTATAATCAAATTTCTGAGTCCAAAGAGTATCATTGGGGCTTATAAAATTTCTATATTTTAAGACTTCATAAGTAGATGGCTCGTGTTTTATCAGGTGGTCAAACAGATAAGTGAAGTCCTCATTAAATTTTATCTGATATCTATAATCGAGATCCCCGAATCCAGTTTCATGTTGTTGAATAATCTCAAAATCAGGCAAATCGATATTTAGCGCATCCTTTACGCTGTCTCTGACAAATGCAATGTCGTTAAAATAAATTGCCACTTTTATTATTATCACTGCCGTGATTAAACAGATAATCCACAGGCAGAATTTTCGTATTCTTTTCATATTCATTATGATGTTATATTTCATTCATTATGGTGTAAATTAATATTTCATTGAAATATTTAATTTAGGCACCATCCTACTATTAAACCGTTCCTGTCAAACGTGTGGATAAGATTATTAATTAGTTTACAGCCATACTCCATTATTCATTTCTATGTAAGTTTTACCCCGCCCAGCAAGTTGGTCTAATACTAAATCCATAGATTAGTTGCGTATTGTTACATTAAACTCTGCCTGAATCTTGCACTCAGGGCATATTATCATATCACCGCCTACTCCGCACATCATCGCCCAAGTACATTTAGGAGAATAAAAATAAATACGGATTCTTGAATGTCCGCAATCAGGACAACGGTCATAATCTAATGTAACTTTATCAGGGAATCGAAGCATACTCAGAGCAACGTCTTTCCACGGATATTGATGCGGAAGTGGTTGCTTATATTCCAAGCCCTCGGCTTCTTTTATGTTTATAATTGCCTTTGTTGATTCGTCACAGTTAGGCAACTGTGAAAGAAATTCAGCTTTTGCTAAAAGATGATTGTCATGTATTATTCTGTCGTTCCGTTCTTTTTCTTCTTTGCTTAATTCATGCTCTCTCCATTCTTTTATACAGCCAGCAAGAGATTCAATTTTATCAATGATACTCTTATCTGTCAAGCGTAATAACTGTTCTTTGGCGTTGGAAAGCTGTTCTGTATAGTATTTCATATATTCTTCTAAGGATATTTCAGAGCTATGTTCTATCCTCATTTCAGAAGTTGTAATATAAAGACGCTTTTGGCAATATATAATGTCATTAGCGAGAGCCAAAATTCTTGTTTCCCAATCAGCTTTCCCATTAGTGAGAAATTGATTGTCTTGTTCTTCTAATTTTCTAATTTCAGGGCTATCGAAAAACATTGTATTCAGGTGTTGTACAGTGGTTAATACGAGTGTATGTATATGTAGGCATTGAGCCGTCGCCATACGGAGCTTCGATTTCCTCTCCTTTATCTACTGCATGAAAGATACTATCTGATAATTTTATAGTCAGAGAATCTTCTGAGAGATTTGAGTATCTTATGTCTTTCTTCATATAAACCATGGTGATGCAGCATCAGGGAATCAGGTGCATTAAATTTATCATTCCATACTCCAATGTTGGAATTACAGTATTCTCCGTCATAACCAAACGTAAGGATATGACCGTTATATCCGTCTTCGCTATGTAACTTGTTCCAATTTCCATATAAAATTGATTCAGGGTTATGGTTATAATAACATGGACGCAAAAGCCATATCAATAAACCGGCTATAACCAAAGCTCCAACTATTGTGCAGAGTCAATGATATGTTAAATATCGCATAAGATACAGTCGTTAGATGGGATTTTTTTCATAGAGTGATTATGTCTGCTTCTTTTGTGAAAAATTTGTTAGTTTAATATCCAAGTAACTCATATCCTTAAATGAACTATGTATGTATTCACAGCGATATAGCTCAATCGGGTTATAGGGCATACACAGCAAATTGCCCAAAAGTTCTTCTATGTCAAATTGAGAGGGTTGCTTTTTGTATTCCATTACTCTATGGAGAATTTTATCTTCTAAAGTTATTCTGACAAGTTTTTGTGCAGAAAAAGACGACATGGAAGTGATTATTTCAAAAGTCTCATTATCCAAATACACGGATAATTTAAATGTCGATTTATTGAATGACATTGGAACAATCCTGACAGAATCACTGAAGAAATATTGAGCGATAACAACTATTGAACGAATCATAACCGATTCAATCCAAGACCCAATCAAGGACTCTTCAAGGTATTGGGATAGTTTTAATAGGATTGACAAGTCAGATATTTTTCCGAAAGACAGAAGTAATTTATTGATAATATCCACTTTCACCTCTTTGGGGAGAGATTCTATTACTTCATTATTTATACCGTTGTGCATTGTTGAACCAATTCCTGATATGTAATCTTCAAAAATTGCTTCATTCAATTCTACATCAAAATCCACCATTAACCATTTGAGGAAATTAGTGATGCTGACACGTTGTTCTTTTGTAAGATATACGGTGGTTGCCATTATGTCATTTTGGTGTTTTAAACTCTGCTATATCTTCATAATGAAGCCATAGATTTACCAATTCTTCTCCATCTTTGCCAGAGCCAAAGGAGAATAAATGGTATAGTATGCAATATTTCGTTCAGTATGGGAGTATTATCAGTATCGTGTTCGGGGTCGAAATACCAATTCCAACCAGCCGCCCAACGTACTAATACATTTCCAATTACTTCGGGGTCAATAGCTCCGTCGCGTTTGAAATAGTTATTTAGAATAACATATCCAAACTCTCCATATCCTCTAAATCATATAGATTATCAGAGATGACCATTCCTGCAACATTATATTTCAAGTCAAAATATACATCTATGTCAGAGATATTAATTTTAACTGATTTATTGCAACTCGCATCGTAACTGACAGCCATTGTTGGCTCATCATCTTCTTTTGAACATAACACTGAGGAGAAACCCATTAAAAGGACTGCAATCCAAACAGTGATAGACTTTAGTTTATTCATCTTGTCTTTTAGTCGCATAATCCTCTCTGCAACGCTTACATTTAGACATAAAAAAGGTGTGAGGATTGTATCTTGTCTTATCTCATTATCAGGTCTTGGCGTACCTTTGTAGCAGATAAAACAATAGCCCCACACCGATATGCCATATAAGCTGCCAGTCACGGCAGGGTATAAGCAACCGATGCAGGTGCTATTGCCAATCTTACCTTTGCTACAATTCAAACCGCCAAGTTCGATAATAAAAGATAAAATTTCAATAACACCTTTTTATAAAGTTGTTGATTCTGTCAGCCAACTCTATGGCTCAGTAATCGAGTACAAAGTTACGAAAAAATGTTATTGGTGGGGCTATTCGTGACGATGTTTTTCAGCATAAAAAAGAATCAGGACATCTGAAACAATGTGTTCAGATACCCTGATTTGGAGAAGTCAGCCTATTATGCTTGTGATAAGCAATCGTATAAGCCAAAGAGCTACCGCAATGAACAGATTGATGCAGACAGTGTTTTGGGATTTAACGCGCTAAGAGGCTGTGTCGTAATTTAGAATTACGGTGCAGCCTCATACCGATTGGTAGGGAGTTCTGACGATTTTCTTTTTTGTGCTTTATTTTAACGTTTTGGTTGCTAACAATGCTATTATGGCGGGTGTTTTAATGTAAATTATATGCCTCTTAATCGTAATAGTTATGGATTACAACAACGAAATGAAAAGGCTTGAGGGACATGAGCAGATGAAAGAAATCCCTGAAAGCTTCGATAGCTACAAGCCGGTCGCTGCGACGGGCAGAAGAGGTCGCAGCAGACAGACAGCCGCGATGACGGGAGCGCATGGCGGTGGGTTCAATACAGGAAGTATCATTGCCGGAATAGGTGCGGTGGCATTGGCCGCACTGGTTTTCTTCTTCTCCGATGCCTGGTATTTCAGGGACGGGGGGAAACAGACTGCCGCAAACCGGACGGAGACATCATCACCGTCGAAATCCGGAGTGATCGAGGTGGTTGAAATCAGCAGTGAGGATATCGCGCAGAATCTTTCCGGAAAAGAGTCTGTTGATATGGCGCAGGCCGCGGCGACGGTTGACACAACCGGTCAGCAAGTCAACGCCGCCACTGCCAATCAGGAAAATTCCGATACTGCCGGTATGGCGACATCCTCATATGCGGGAGAGAATTTGGCGTATGCCGCCACAACACCTGATGTGATATGCCTTTTCCCAGTTGACGGTGCCGCGATACAGGAGAATCCCCAGTTGAATGACCTTGCCGAAGAGGCTGTGGCTGACGGATCCGACGTGGTGGTGACCGGTTATACCGATGAGTCGGGAAATGCCGCGTACAATCAGCAGCTCAGCACACGTCGCGCCCAGGCGATTGGTGATTATCTGGTTGCCCACGGGGTCCCTCGTAACCATATCACCGTCCAAGGACGTGGTGAGACAGATGCTTTTGCAACCCCAGCGCTTGACCGCAGGGTGGAAGTGAGAGTGGTCTGACAGTGACCGATTGATACCGACATCAGTCGTGGTATGCTCCCCGGGGAATGGCGCAAGCTTATTTCTCGGGGAGTTGCTTTGTCGATTTGGCTCCGAGGTCGAGGATTTTGCGGGCGGTGACGAAGACGTTGCCCGGGCCGTCGGAGAGGCGTGAGCGGAGGGTGGTGTAGGCTTTCTGGGTGTTGGAGATATGACGCTCAACATCGTCGAAGGCTTCCATCATGCCTGTGAATTTGTCGAGAAGACGTCCCGAGAGACGGGCTATTTCCTCGACATTGCGGTTTACGGCGTCCTGTTTCCAGAGTTGCCGCAGCATACGCAACACGGAGATGAGCTGGGTCGGGGAGACCATCAGCACCCGTTTGTCGTAGGCTTCCTGCCAGAGTCCCGGCTCTATTTGCATGGCGGCGATGTATGCTGCCTCGTTGGGAATGAACATCATCACGAAATCCATCCTTTTCTTGCCGATGAGGTCTTGATAGTTCTTACGGGAGAGCTCGTTGATATGTGCCTTCACCGAGGCGAGATGATGGGCGGCGGCTTGTTTGCGGCGTTCACCCCCGATGTCCTCGGTGTCGTCGGCGAGATTGATGTAGTCGATGAAGCTTGTCAGTGATACTTTGGAGTCGATGACAAGACAACGGTCATCGGGGTAATATATCACGACATCCGCACGCAGGCTTTTCCCCTCGGAGTCGGTGAGACGCGTGCCGTCGGTATCGCGAGTTACCTGCGTGTCGAAATGCACACCCTTCTGCAATCCGGATTTCTCAAGCAGCTTCTCGAGAATCATCTCCCCCCAGTCACCCTGCATCTTGGAGTCGGAACGTAGCGCGCGGGTAAGGTCGCGTGCCTCACGGCCTATGGTTTTGTTGAGCTCAAGAAGTTCGCGCAGCTCCTTCTGGAGGGAAAAACGTTCGCGAGACTCATTGTTATATGCGTCCCCGACAGCCTTGCGGAAGTTCTCGATGTTCTCTTTGAGGGGTGACAGCAGGTCGTTGAGCCGTTGCGAGGAGGTCTCGTTGAAACGTCGCGCATTGGATTCCATTATCTCGTTGGCGAGGTTTTTGAAGCGTTCCTCCTGCTGACGGAGCAACGTCGCGTTCTGCTGGCGGTTCTCCTCCAGCTGTTTGTCCTTCGACTCGATCTGTTCGCGGAGAGCCGCGGCGGCTGTGCGTAGTGAGGAGATTTCGGCTGTGAGACGGGAATTTTCTGCGGTCAGTTCAGCCTCTCGCCGGGTGGCGGCTTCCCGCAACTGTGTCTCGCGTTGGGTGGATTCCTGGCGCAATGTCGCCTCGCGCATCGCCGCTTCCTCCTTCTGGGCCGAAAGGCGGGTGACGATCTCGTTCTCCTTTCGGGCAAGATTGTCGCGGGTTTTCAGGAACATGACAAGCAGCACAATCGCGGCTGTCAAGGCTATGATTGCTATTGTTGAGGTCATAATCGGATTTATCGGATAAAAAAGAGTGATGTCTCATACAAAATTACTCAACCTCTCGGAAAGATGCAATTTTATCCCGAAATAATTTAATCCGAGAACGCGGCATACTCGCTAACTTTGCACAGTTAACAACTTGACTGTAACAACTTGACTGATTCAATGGATATAGCTGAAATGTATTATAGGTTACGCTCTCTCCGCAGGATGCTGCCCGCGTTAGGTCTGCTCTTTTTCTTTGGCTCATGTTCAGAAGACCATTCGGGGCATGAGGATCACGACCACGAACATCACGCCCATCAGCCGTCAAAGGCCGCTGACCATGACGACGAAGGGCTGATAGTCCTTTCTTCAGAGCAGTTGAAAACGCTTGGAGTGGAAGCCGAGACGGTTGCCCGTGGTGAGTTCTCCGAGGTGATCAAGGTCTCCGGGGAGATATCGGCTATGCCGGGTTCCGAGGGGGCTGTGGCTGCCCGTCAGGCGGGGATTGTGAAACTCGCGTCGGGCATATCCGCAGGTGTGTCGGTCAATGCCGGTAGAACCATAGCCACAGTGACCGCGCGGGGTATGAGCGGAGGTGATCCCAACGAGGCAGCCCGGGTAGCATATCAGGCCGCCAAGAGGGAGCTTGACCGTCTGACTCCCTTACATAAGGAGGGGATTGTCTCCACCCGCGATTACAACGCCGTGTTGCAGAGGGTGGAGGAGACTCGCGTGGCTATGGGTACAGTCTCCGGAAGTGGGGCATCCGCTGCCACTGCGCCAGTCAGCGGGGTAATAACCTCGATAGATGTGGTCGACGGCCAGTTTGTGGAGGCCGGGCAGACCATAGCCACCATATCCTCCAACAATGCGTTGACTCTGCGGGCCGACCTTCCCGAAAGCAGGGCCGGATGGCTCCCGGGAATCTCAGGCGCACGTTTCCGCCCGACATATTCCGATGTGGTGATTGATGTGACTGCCGCAGGGGGGAAGATGGTCTCCAGACCGTCGGCATCTTCCGCCTCCGGAGGATATATCCCGGTTTATTTCACTCTCCCGAAGGGTAGCCGTGAAATCATCAACGGCACTTACTGCGAGGTTTACCTGCTTGGTTCCACGCGCCAGGAGGTCATCACCGTTGCGGAAAAAGCCGTGAGCGAGCAGCAGGGAAAATATTTCGTGTATGTCGAGAAATCCCCGGGCCACTATGAAAAACGACCCGTGACCATCGGGCTTACTGATGGTGAACGCCGTGAGATTCTTGCCGGATTGCAGCCGGGAGAGCATGTGGTCAGCAAGGGCATGACATTCGTCAAGCTCGCCGAGACTTCCGGTGCGGTCCCTGAAGGGCATTCCCATTCCCATTGAATCCATCCGTAATTCCCCAAGAAAAAACATACACTGATGCTTAACCGCATAATCAGATTCTCATTGCTCAACAGGGTAGTGGTGCTGGTGCTTGCCGCCGTCATCACTATCGCCGGATGCGTGGTGCTGACCCGCTCCGAAATAGACATATTCCCTGACCTCAACGCTCCCACGGTCGTGGTCATGACCGAAGCTCCCGGATTGGCTCCCGAAGAGGTGGAGAAACTTGTGACATTCCCGGTGGAGACCGCTATGACCGGCTCGAACGGAGTCAGGCGCACCCGCTCAGCCAGTTCGACAGGATTCTCTGTGGTATGGGTGGAGTTTGACTGGGGCACCGACATCTACCGTGCCCGTCAGACAGTCGCCGAACGTCTCGCCACGGTAGGGGAGAGCCTTCCTCCGGGAGTCGGTACTCCAGTGATGGGGCCCCAGTCATCCATCCTCGGGGAGATTATGATAATCGGATTGACCCCTGATTCGACTTCGGTACTTGACTTGCGAAACATCGTGGACAGACAGATAAGCCGTCAGCTGCTGGCAACGCCCGGTGTGGCCCAGGTATCGGTAATCGGTGGAGAGGAGAGGGAGATGCAGGTGCTTCTGTCTCCTGAAAAGATGAAATTCCACGGGGTCACCCTCGCCGAAGTGCTGGAAGCTCTCGAAGGGAGCAACGACAATGCCACCGGAAGTGTGATGTATGCCCACGGCAATGAGTATCTTGTCAAGGGGGCTGTCAACTCCGCATCTCCCGAAGAGGTGGCGGCGTTGGCTATCCCCTCGGAGTCGGGACGCAATCTGCGGCTCGGGGATGTTGCGACAGTGAAATTCGGGGGAAGCCTTCCCAGGATAGGGACAGCTTCGGTCAAAGGACGCGAGTCTGTGATACTTACAATAACCAAGCAACCCCATACCGGGACAATCGGGCTGACAGAGGAGCTTGACAGGCAGGTTGAGGAGCTTCGCAAGACCCTTCCCCCGGATGTCACAGTGTCGGCTGACATTTTCCGCCAGTCTGAGTTCATCGCCAACTCAATCAGCAATCTGCAGGCCTCATTGCTTGAAGGGGCATTGATGGTGGTGATTGTGCTGTTCTTCTTCCTGATGAATCTCCGCACCACACTGGTCTCCCTTGTGGCTCTCCCGCTGTCCATCATCATCTCGGTCATCATACTGCGCGGGATGGGTGTGACCATCAACACAATGAGCTTGGGAGGTATCGCCATCGCCATCGGCTCGCTGGTGGATGACGCGATTGTCGATGTGGAGAATGTCTACAAACGGCTGCGTGAGAACAGCCGGTTGCCTGAGAATGAGCGCCGGAGTGTCATCCAGGTTGTCTATGATGCCTCAAAGGAGGTCAGGAAGCCAATCTTCAACTCATCGCTGATTATCATAGCCAGTTTCCTGCCACTGTTTTTCCTCTCCGGAATGGAGGGGCGTATGCTGATACCCCTTGGAGTGGCGTTCATCGTGGCGTTGGCCGCATCGACAGTGGTGGCGTTGACCCTGACCCCGGTACTCTGCTCATATTTGCTCGGCTCTAAAAAAGAGGATGCCGCGCTGTCAAAGGAACCGAAACTTGCCGCCAAAATGAAGGAGGGTTACGGCAAATCACTCGCCTGGTGTATGAAACGGCCTGCGCTGGTGCTGTCATCGGTCGGGGTGCTGTTTGTCGGGTCGCTGATTTTGTTTTTCAATCTCGGACGCAGCTTCCTGCCGAACTTCAATGAAGGGTCACTGACCATCAATGTCTCGACATTGCCGGGTATATCCCTGGAGGAGAGTGACCGTATCGGACGTTTGGCCGAGGAGATAATCCTGTCTGTTCCCGAGGTCAACACGGTAGCCAGAAAGACCGGACGTGCGGAACTTGACGAGCATTCCCTCGGGGTGAATGTCTCGGAAATCGAAGCACCTTACAAGCTTGACGGACGTAGCCGCCGGGAGATGGTGGCCGAGTTGCGAGAGAAGTTGTCGGTGATTCCCGGCGCGAGCATCGAGATCGGCCAGCCGATTTCCCACCGTATCGACGCGATGTTGTCAGGAACCGAGGCTCAGATAGCCATCAAGATTTTCGGCCCTGACCTCAACCGTCTTTACTCCATCGGGCAGTCTGTCCGCGAAGTCGTCAACGGTGTAGACGGGGTGGTGGATGTCAATATCGAGCAGCAGATAGAACGTCCGCAGATTGAGATTATACCCCGGCGTGAGATACTTGCCCGTTACGGAGTGGCGATGAATCGCTTCTCAGAATTCATTGATGTCGCTATGGCCGGCAAGCAGGTATCTCAGGTCTATGAGGATGGTTACCCCGCGCCCCTGACCGTCAGGTTCGAGACTCCGGCTGACATATCCGTTGATGAATTGCGTCAGCTCCCGGTTGATACCCGCGAGGGGAAGGTGCCTCTGGGGCATTTGGCCGATATCAAGTCGGTCACCGGTCCCAACACCATCAACAGAGAGAATGCGACCCGTCGGCTGGTGGTGTCGGCCAATGTAGACGGACGTGACTTGCGTGGTGTCGTGAATGAAATCAGCGACAAAGTGGCCGCAGAAGTGGAGATGCCGGGCGGTTATCATATCAATTACAGTGGCCAGTTTGAGAGTGAGGCCGCCGCTTCGCGCACACTCGCCCTGACCTCTCTGCTGGCGCTGGCAATTATCCTGATGTTGCTGTATGGCGAGTTCCGTGACTTCCGCGAATCGCTTGTCATTCTCATCAATATGCCGTTGGCGATGATTGGGGGAGTGGTGATACTCGTGTTGACCGGAGGAGAACTGAATATCCCTGCGATTATCGGTTTCATTTCCTTGCTGGGTATCTCCACCCGCAACGGAATGTTGCTCATCTCGCGATACAATCATCTGCGCGACGAAGGTATGGGACTTGAGGAGCGTATCGCCGTCGGGTCTGCTGACCGTCTGACTCCGATTGTGATGACCGCGTTGACCTCGGCTCTCGCCCTGATTCCCCTTGCCTTGCGTGGCAGTGAGCCGGGCAATGAGATTCAGAGTCCGCTGGCGATTGTGATTCTTGGGGGACTGGTCTCCTCCACAGCCCTCAACATTTTCGTGGTGCCGATTCTCTACCGTTTCATAAACAGGAGAAAAAAGCGTGACTTTGCACCCCGAAACATAAGTCAGTCAACAAACATAAAACCGCTCACAGATGATTTCACTCACTGACCGTATCAGACCGTTTTTCGTAGGTTCCGTCGCATTGGTGATGGCCGGGATGATGTCTGCCACCACTCCCGAGTACACCGAGATTGCCTCCAGGCTCGCCTCGCACCTGAATGGCGGTCAGGCAGAATCCGCCACATTGGCTGCTGAGAAATTGAGCCTTAATGCCGAGGTGGCTCCTTCTGATCCGGAGGTGGATTTCGAATATCTGTGGCCCTCCTCGGCCGGGGAGGCCAACCGCTGGTCGGCAGGAATCAGCCAGGAACTGCCTGATTTCAGGAAGATGTCAGCTACGCGCCGGATCATCAGGGCCATTGACTCCCTCGACATCATTCAGCGACGCGCTGCTGCTGCGGAAGCGACATATGAGGCCGAACAGCGGCTTATCAATCTCATCGGGGCCAGGCGTGAACTGATGATGTTGCAGGAGATTCATGAGAATTTCGATTCGCTGACCGTGTCCTACACACGCGCATGGGAGAAAGGGGAGGTGACAATACTTGACCTCAACAAAATAAAAATCGAGCATGCGAGGGCATCCGCCGCTGACCGTGACGCGCAAGGGAAGGTGGCGGCGTTGACGGCTGAAATCGTGGCTCTTTCGGGGGGCGACATCTCTGCTGACGAACTCGTGTCACTTGTGGATTACCCGATGTATCATCTTCCGGAATCCGGCCATGGCTGTCGGCCTGAGGATGGTATGATGGAGAAGGTGGTGCGCGATTCGCCGCAATTCAAAGTGTTGGCCGCTCAGGAAAGGGTCTCCGCCGAGAAATCCGGACTCGCCTCAAAGGAGCGTTTCCCGAAACTCACACTGGGATATGTGCATGCCTATGAGGATGGAAATCATTTCAACGGTCTGTCGGCCGGACTGACATTGCCTGTATTCTCGCGCAAATCGTCAAAGCTCGCCGCCGAGGCTGAGGAATATGCGGTGAAGAGCGGGAACATGATGAAAACCCAGGAGATGATTGCCACGGCGAATGCCGATTGTGCCCGCGCCCACACGCTCCAGCGTCAGCTGGCGATGCTGGGCCCGGCGGTGGAGAACACCAATAATACAAGATTGCTCAAGATGGCTCTCGAAGGGGGAGAAATCTCCTTGCTGGAATATCTTCAGGAGACAAGCTATTTTGTCGATGCGGCGCGGGAATATAACGCTGCCCGATTGGAGTATGCCCTGATACTTGCCTCACTTGCCCGCTGGTCTTACGAGAAGTAACATCGGCGTGTCACCTTGCGGAGTGGCGATGTTGACGGCGTAAATCCTCAACTCCCCTCCCGGTTTTGTCTTGAGCCGGCGGCGAAGCCCCTCGGAGGTGAAACCTTTGAGGTTGCGGACAACGATGTCGGCTTTTTCCACTGAGCGTGCAGTCTTCTTTAGATTGGTTGATGTGAACGGGAGGGCTTCCACAATCTCATACGCGTTTCCGGGAAAATCCCTGACAGCCGTCGGCAGTTGACCGTCGGAATCAGCCGGAGAGATATACAGATGAGTATTGGGATGCAGCATTGGGGCGGCGAAACGTCGGGCCAATAGATTGAATGGGGCTGCTTTCATTGTCGCTGCAGAGGGTTCAAGCAGATACTCCCCGATGGCAGGCATACGGTTCAATACCGCCGACAGCTTCTCATTGCCTTTCGAGGGCTGGCAATCTTTTTCCTCCAGCAAGGTGAATGAGAACCGGTGATGTTCCCCTCTGGAAAAACGGTCGATTATGATTTCCGGGACTGCGATCTCTTTGGTGAAATCGACTATCGCCAATAATTCTTTGCATTCATTCCCCTCCTCCACGATATGCATGCTTGTGATACCGGGAATGTCGCGCAGGGTCTGTGTAACATCGAGCATAGGGGACAGCTTCGCCATCAGTCGGCGTGAGTGCCGCTTTATGATGGGAAGTATTCTGATAAGGTCAGGCTGGCAGTCGTGGAGGTTGTAGAGCCGTTCCCCTTCATTCCCACGCCGCGCGGGGTCGATGAAGATAAGGTCAAATGATTGGCCGGAATAGTTTTCAAGGAAAGCCACTGAATCGCCACACCTTACCTCCACTCCCGGGAAGTTCCGGAAATTTACTTTCGCTGCATCGGCGAGTTCCTCACGCAAGTCGAAACCGAGGATTTTACGCCCAGGATTCATCGCCAGAAGTCTCGCGTCCATGCCGAGTCCGAATGTCATATCAAGCACGGTTGATGCGTTGCCGGCGAGATTGGCGTGGAGGAGAGCGATGCGGGCCGAGGTCGCCTGCTGGGCCGATACCTCGAAGGGTATCACCTCGGGAGTCAAGTCGGCCTCGTCGGTGAGCCTGAACTTGCGGCTTTTTTTCAAGGCCGCGATGTTGTTGATTGCCAGAGGTAGCCAGGGACGAGGGTCTTTGTGGAAACGAAGTCTCAGAGTGGCGGGGTCGGCAGCGGCGTTTTCCCTGACAAAATCGAGGTATTCCTGGTTGAATTCCATTATTTCTGGAAAAAACGGGCCATCGAGCGGTTATCCTCCCGCTCTTTTATCGACTGGCGTTTGTCATACTCCTTCTTACCGCGTCCGATGCCGATGACGAGTTTGGCATAGCCCCGGTCATTAATGAACAACCTCAGGGGAACGATGGTGAAACCGCTCTCCTTGCCATTTTTCTCAATCTGGCGAATCTCCTTCTTGTTGAGCAGGAGTTTGCGGTCGCGGCGTTCGGAATGGTTGTTGTATGTGCCGTAGAAATATTCGGCGATATACATGTTTTTGATCCACACCTCCCCGTTGTTGACGTAACAGAAGGTATCGACCAGCGAGGCTTTCCCCTGGCGTATCGATTTTATCTCCGTGCCGGTCAATACGAGTCCGGCGGTGAAGGTGTCGCCGATGGCGTAGTCGAATGTCGCACGGCGGTTTTTTATGTTGACTTCCTTGAATTTCATAGGAGGCAAAAGGCGTTAATGGTTGACCTGTTGCAGGTCAGACAAGAATATGGAAAAGGAAACTCAGGCCATAGACGGCACCGAGGACTGAGGCCGACGCCATCAGCATGAATGGACCCACGCTGCGTTCGGGAACTCCGATGAAGGCTCCCCCTTTCCATATAATGAATATAACATAAAAAGGAAGAAACTGGATCAGAGCGAGCCTTACCTTTATTATGTTGCCCAGGAGGAATATCAGAGCAATGACCGAGATGCAATACAATACCATGATGGCATCCCGTCGTTGGTCGGGTTGCTGGCCGTCGTCGAGCAGCCGGGGCATCATCCATGAAAAGACATACACGGCGAGATGGTATGACAGGAAGAGGGAGAAAAACTCGATGATTGCCATCTGCAACGCCCCGAGAAAGTCAGGTCCTCCCTCAAACAGCATCCTCGTGAACGATGTCGCCGAGCATATGGCAATCAGCGGCAGGAAACATCGGGTATAAAGCCGGCGTATGTCTATCCGGCCACGGCGTCCGTCGCTGCGGTAGTCATCCTCTTCAAGGTCTTCCCATCCTTTTTGCGGAGAGAAAACCAGCTGTATGATATTGCCCAGGAATTTAAACATACGTGATGCAAAGTTACTAATTTTTTCTGAAAACACATCCGGGGTGCCGAATGTTAGATTCTAAAACAATTCAATCAATCGAGGGATGATTGTCCTGTCATAAAAAACATCCATTATGAATATGTATGACAAAGAAAATCCTGCCCGCAAAAGAAGGGTTGTAGTGATTGGCGGAGGATTCGCCGGTCTTAATTTCGTGAAACATCTCGACTCCGACATGTTTGATGTCACACTGGTCGACCGTAACAATTACCATAGTTTTCCCCCGCTGTTCTATCAGGTCGCGTCATCAGGTCTTGACCCGGCCAGCATCTGTTTCCCTTTGCGTCGCGAACTGCGCAAACGCCATGGAGGACGAATACGGTTCAGCATGGGGATGGTGGAGGAGATCGACACCGTAAACCGCCGGGTTGTCACTCCGCTCGAACAGATTCCATATGACATACTGGTGGTCGCCGCCGGCACCACCAACAATTTCTTCAATATGGATAGTCTCGCCGACAAGGTCTACACGATGAAATCCACCGCCGAGGCTTTGCGTTGCCGCAATGACATACTCGCGTTGCTCGAACGGGCATCGGTCGCCAAGACCCACGAGGAGCGAAAGAGCCTTCTGGATTTCGTGGTTATCGGCGGTGGCCCCACGGGGGTGGAAATCGCCGGGGCGATAGGGGAGATGAAACGTTATGTCCTTCCCCGCGAATATCCGCTCATATCGCAGGATGAGATGTCGATAACCATAGTTGAGGGATCTGACCGGTTACTGCGCACAATGTCTGAGGATGCATCGGCGGCCGCACTCGATTCGTTGCAGTCCCTGATGGTAAATGTCAGGCTCGGAACCAATATGAAGGATTACCAGCCTGATAAAAACAGGGTGGTGCTTGCCGATGGTTCCGAACTTCCCGCCTCGATGGTGATATGGACGGCGGGAGTGACTTCGACCTCATTCAACTGGGTCATTCCCGACAGGGACACCACGAAGGATGACGCAACAGCCATGCCCGCTTTTGTGGGACATGGAGGACGGTTGAAGACCGATGACCATTGCCGCGTGGAGGAATTAGCTGATGTCTATGCACTCGGTGACATATCGATTATGTCAGGCGATCCGGGGTTTCCGACAGGTCATCCCCAGCTGGCTCAGGTGGCATTGCAGCAGGGGAAACTTCTTGCCCGCAATCTCAACGCCGCAGCCCGAGGGAAAATGTCTAGTGTGAAGCCGTTCAGATACAACGACAAGGGTTCGATGGCCACAGTGGGGCGTAACCGGGCGGTGGTTGACCTGCGACATCTCCATTTCCATGGATTCGTGGCCTGGATGGTATGGATGTTCATCCATCTGATTTCGATTCTCGGAATGAGAAACAAAATCACGGTGCTGGTCAACTGGATATGGGCTTATTTCAATTACTCCACCTCCTTGAGACTGCTGATTCAACCCTCAAGACAGCCCGACAACAATGACCTCGGAGCATTCAGCCATCATAAGGAATCACCTGAGGAGGGCTGACACAGGAAGATGCGCCCCACGCAGGAATTCCGACGCGGTCATAGCTTTCTTTCCGGCAGGCTGCAGACGGAGAATCTCAATGAGACGGCGGTCACCGGCGACGATTGCCAGCCGACGGTTGTCGCCGATAATAGTGCCCGGAGTCGAGCCGTTCGGTGCTTTCTCCTGGAGGACGCGTGTCTCAAGGATTTTTAGATTGTAGACTGCGGGTGACTCTGCGGCAGTCGCGTCATACAGTTCTGACCACGCGCAAGGGTAGGGGGAAAGACCACGGACAAGGTTGTGGATTCCGACAGCGGGACGCGACCAGTCGATATGACAGGTCTCCTTGAAAATCTTCGGGGCCGGGGTGGCCTCCTCTCCCTGAGCCAGCAGTTCCTCTTGCGGGATTGTCACCAGGTCACCTTTGAGGATGTGGTTCACTGTGTCGAGTGTCAGGCGCGCTCCAAGGTGCATAAGTTTGTCATGCACATCCCCGACATTGTCGGTGGGTAGGATTTCCACCCGTTCCTGGGATATGATGTCGCCGGTGTCTATCTCATGCTTGAGGAAGAAGGTGGTGACTCCCGTCTCGGTGTCGCCGTTGATTACCGCCCAGTTTATGGGGGCGGCTCCACGGTAACGGGGCAGCAGGGCGGCGTGGAGGTTGAATGTTCCGAGCCGGGGCATCTGCCAAACCACTTCGGGGAGCATCCTGAACGCGATGACAATGAACAGGTCGGCCCGGAGACTTTGCAGTTCGCTGACAAATTCAGGATCTTTGAGCTTGACGGGCTGCATAAGATGCAAGCCATGCTCCTTGGCGTAAAGTTTCACAGGGGATTCAAACATCCGATGGCCACGGCCGGCAGGTTTGTCAGGCATCGTGACCACTCCGACTATGTTGAAACCCTCCTTGACGAGAAGGTCGAGGCTCTCGACGGCAAATTCGGGTGTGCCGAGAAACACTATTCTGAGATCTTCTTTTTTCATTGCTCTTCTTTGGGAATTGAGGTTTCAGGGGCTGTCTGCCGGTCATTCGGCGATAGCCCCGGCGGCTTGCCACAACGGATCGTCGGGCACGGGAGCTGTCAGAGAGATTTTCTCTTTGCTGACCGGGTGTATGAACTCTATGTGACGCGCCATAAGGGATATGGAGCCGTCGGGATTCGACCGCTTGTCGCCATATTTGAGGTCACCCTTTATCGGACAGCCGATTGAGGCGAGCTGCACCCTTATCTGGTGTTTCCGTCCGGTCAGAAGTTCTACCTCAATCAGATGATAGCGGTCGAGTGAGCCGAGAAGCCTGTAACGCAGGCGAGCCTCCTTGTAGCCATCTTTGGGGGTGAGGGAATATAGCGACTTGTTGGTTTTCTCGATGGTCTTGATGTAGCCTTTGATTTCACCGGACGGCTGGGGCGGAAGATTGCGCGACAAGGCCCAGTAAGTCTTGTGGACATTTCCGTCGCGGAACATCTCATTGAGACGAGCCAGGGCTTTCGAGGTCTTGGCGAACACCACAAGTCCCCCGACCGGACGGTCGAGGCGGTGGACAACCCCGCAAAAGACATTCCCGGGTTTGGCGTATTTCTCTTTTATCCATTTGCGGAGGGTCTCCACCAGTGGTTCGTCACCGGTCTTGTCTCCCTGCACAATCTCTCCGGGAGCCTTGTTGACCACAATGATGTGGTTGTCTTCGTAGATTACTTCCATCTTGCAGGTGTGTAGTGTCAGTCGTCGAAATCCTCCTCATCGAAATCCCAACCATCCTCGGCCTGCCATGACTGGGAGGAGGGACCGGTGTAGATGTCGTCAGTGAAACGGGCCAGCTCGCGTCCTTCGCGTTTGGTCGGACGGCCAAGCCCTTTTCGGCGGTCGATGAATCCCGAGATGCGGATGACATCCAGGAGGTCATATTGCTCTTTGGGTGTGATGTTCTCGAGATATTCCGGCACGAGCTTCGCGCCGAGACGGTTTTCGGTAAGCGCAAGCACCTTGAATGAGTAGGTGATCGGTGGTTTCCGAACAAGAATCACGTCTCCGACATGAATCATCCTCGAAGGTTTGGCGATTACCTCCCCGCCCGAGGTGGAGATGGCCACACGTCCCTTCTTGCAGGAGTCTGTGGCCACGGTGCGGGTCTTGAATATCCTCATCGCCCAAAGCCATTTGTCTATCCTGACTTCACTTTTCATAACGGATTATTTATTGTTGAAATCACACATGGCTGTCTGCAGCCCGGCAAGTACATAGGTCTTTATGGCATCCACGGCCACCTCTGTCCTTACTGGCAACTGCTGGCGCTGGTCGAGGGTGAAATGACCCAGCACATAGTCAATCTGGCATCCGCGAGGGAAGTCGTTGCCGATTCCGAAACGCAGGCGCGGGTAAGCCTGTGTGCCGAGCATCTGGGCTATGTTTTTAAGTCCGTTGTGGCCGGCGTCGCTTCCGGAGGGTTTTATGCGGATGGCTCCGAATGGGAGGGCTATGTCATCGACAAGCACGAGTATGTGGTCATTCTCGATTTTCTCTTTCTCTTTCCAATAACGCACGGCGTTGCCCGAAAGGTTCATGAAGGTGGATGGTTTAAGTATCACCACCTGTTTGTTTTTCAGCCGTCCGCGGGCCACGTCGCCGTAGCGTTCGGTGGAGAAGCTGAGGTTGAGATCCTCGGCGAGGGTGTCGGCGATACGGAAGCCGATATTGTGGCGGGTGCCTACATATTCCGGTCCGATATTGCCCAGACCGACTATCAGGTATTTCATTGTCAGCGAGATTGAGTCTGTTTGTTTCCCCTCAACGAATTAAAATCAGAGAGGATGCCTGCCGGCGCGGGGAGCGCCGGGAGGGGCATCCTCTCGGTAGGTTTTGCAGGGAAGATTACTTCTTGGCTGCGGCGGCCTCGGCTGCGGCGGCACCACGGGCGGCGCGGGTCAGCTGAACGGCGCAGACAACTGCTTCCTTGGGGGTAACCATTTCGAGACCTTCAAAGTGGAGCTCGCCAACCTGGAGGGTCTTGCCCAGACCGAGGTGGTCAACATTGATGACCAGCCGTTCGGGGATTTCGGTGTAGGGAGCACGAACTTTGATTTTCTTCATCGAGAGGGTCAGCTTACCACCGGCTTTCACACCTTCTGCGTGGCCTTCGAGCTTCACGGGAACAGACATAACGACGGGTTTGTCTTTCTTCACTTCGAGAAGGTCGATGTGGAGGATGTTGTCCTTCACGGGGTGGAACTGCACTTCGCGGAGCACAGCCACTTTCTTCTCGCCGTTGATGTCGAGGTCGATAGCGAAGATGTCGGGGGTGTAGATGAGCTTGCGGACAGAGTCGTTGGAAAGAATCAGGTCGGTGGTGATGATGCCACGGCCGTTTTCGATTTCAACGAGCTTCTCACCCTCTTTGAGGGTGCCCTTGAAGGGAAGTTCTACGATTTCACCGCCATTGAGGACAGCGGGGATTTTGCCTTCTGCGCGGAGCGCCTTGGCGGCTTTCTTGCCCAGGTCTACACGGGGAGCAGCCTTCAGTTCGTAAGATTTCATTCGATTGAGATTTTTTGTGTTACTCAAAATTAAACTAATAATTTCCCATCACACGGGATTTCCGGCAGAGCCGGAAGGCTTCCTTCGGAGAGCGTTTCCGCCATTCCTCCAAAAACCGTCGCAAAGTTACAAAATTATTCCTGCCCCCGCAAGTATATCCGCTCCAATCTTCTCAGCCCTGTGAAATAAAATTCACCGGCTGAGGATTATTGCTTGTCGGAGGAATAAAGGGCAGCGGCACGGGGATAGGAGTCGAGTATGGCTGTCGGGCGGCGGTTGCGGAAAGCGCCGAGCGCATACCCCTCCATGGTCCCGTCGGGACATTCGACCTGGAAAGTCTCGGGGGCCCAGTAGAACACGCCTGTGCAGGCTCCGTCAGCGTCGTTTATCACGGCATCGAAGAGGGAATTCATGAACTCCAGCCCTTCGGCAGGTTTGGAGGAGTCAACGCCGGTCTCGACAATCATCACGTCGCAGCCATATCGCTGGTTGAGACGGCGGATGTTGTTGATGGCGTCGCGGAGGGTTGATGCGGCATCAGGTTCGTGGTCATACTTGATGGCCCAGTAGGGGTATACGCTCATGCCGATGATGTCCCATTTCCCGTCATTGGCTTTCAGTCCGTCGAAAATCGTCTCGTAGGTCGGATTGTCAAAACCGTTGTCGAGATGGACTATCACTTCGGCCTCGGGATAAACGCTCTTTACGGCGTCATATCCGGCAGTGGTCAGCGCGGCATAATTGGCGATGTTTGACATGTCGCTGACATCGATTTTCCCCATTGGCCAGAGGAAACCGTTGCGGGTCTCGTTACCGACCTGTACCCACTTGACATCAATTCCATTCTCTTTCAGGTATCGCAATGTTGAAGCGGTATGGTCGGCCAGGGCGGTCTTCATCTCTTCGAGGTTGAAATTTTTCCATGCCTCGGGGATGTTCTGCTTCTCGGGGTCAGCCCACCAGTCGGAGTAATGGAAGTCAATCATGATTTCCATCCCGAGCTGCTTGGCCCGTCGTGCCATTTCAAGGACATCCTCTTTCCCGCTCCAGCCTCCGTGTGGATTCACCCAGACACGCAGGCGGACGGCGTTCATTCCGTAGTCTTTCATCAGCCGGGTGTTTTCCCGTTCGTTGCCGAGGGTGTCGGTGGAGTAGACTCCCCGCGCTTCATCATGGGTAGTGCCGCTGATGTCAGCCCCCAACCATAGTTCACGAGGTTTCTTTGCGTCGGAGTGGAGTGCGGCTCCAAAAAGGAGTGCGGCGGCAAGTATGCCGCGTAAGGCGAATCTTTCAGTTTTCATGAGTGTAAGGTAAGTTTTATGCAAAACTACGAAAAAATCCGTAAATTTGCACTCCGAAGCCAATCCATTATCGTCATATGAACAAAGAAAACGCAGTCAAATTTCTCAGTGGAGCATTGATGGCAGGGGGATGTATCGGCATCGCCGCCACGGTATATCTTAAAATCGGCGGGGTAGTCGGCGCGGCGATGTTTGCCTTCGGGCTGATTGTCGTGGTGGCGATGAAACTGCCGCTTTTCACCGGGCAGGCGCAGCATGTATGGAGTCGCGATGGACGGGAATACTCCCTGTTGGGACTGATGCTGTTGCTTAACCTTGCAGGCTGTTTCATACTCTCGGCGTTGACTTGTACACCTGAAATGACCGAGGCTTCGCAGGCAATCATAAACGCCCGGCTGGCGAAAGGTCCTCTGATGTGTGGGCTACTTTCAATCCCTTGCGGATTCATAATGACGGCGGCTGTCCGTGGTGCGGGTATGAAAAACAACTGGCTCCCGTTGCTTTTCGGAGTGCCGGCATTTATTATATGTGGTTTCCCACACTGTGTGGCCGACTCATTCTATTACGCGTCCTGCGGACGGGATTTCCTGCTTTCCAACGGTTGGAGCCTTCTTGCTGCCTATCTACCGACCGTGGTTGGTAATTTCCTGGGGTGCAACCTCTACCGCCTTGTCGTCGGGATGCCTGCGTGGTTCACTCCTGTGACAGATGATACCCACGTCGCCACCAAATCCGCCGAAGCTGCTCCGGATGTGGAGAATGCGTCCCCAGCCGTTCGTGGGAAATAACCATATGTTTAAAAACATCTTTTTGATTCGTGTCTTTGTAGATAAAGATGCGTAATTTTGCACATTAAATTTACGATATGTTTTGTGATTGGTTGAGGACAATCGCGTCCTGGCCAGTCTTATCTTACTTACTATTCATTCATCATTCATCATTTTTCATAATGAGGAAAATTGTTTTATGTTTGATGGCGGCGGGAGTCGCCTTCTCTTCGTGGGCCGCAGGTGATGGGGTATCCATCGTCTCGGATCCATCCCCGGTCGTCGCGACGCGACCGGTGTCTATCACAATCACGACTTCCGATTTCGGAAGCGAGGTATATCTTTACACATGGGCTGTGACCGGCAGCGGAGGTTCCAAAGAAGCTGCCTCCTGGAGCAATGCCAATGTGGAGAAATACAGGATGTCCGGTTCGAATGGTGTCTATTCCTATACCATCCAGGACATCAAGTCGTTTTATTCGCTCAGCGACAGTGAGGTGTCAGATCTGGCGAAAATCGGTTTTATCGCCAAAACCAAAAATGGCAAACAGACTGAAGACTGTTTCGTGAATGTCATTCAGGCTCCTGTGCAAAAATATTCGGGAGGTTCAGGAACAGCGGCCGACCCCTATATTCTGGCCAGAACAGCTGATCTAAAGGACTTATCAACCGCAATGTCTGATTGGGACAAATGTTTCAAAATGGAGGCTGACATCGTGGCTGCCGGTATCACCAAACCTGTCGGAGACAAGGCTAATCCTTTCAAAGGTGTGTTTGACGGCAATGGCAAGAACATCAGCAGCCTGAACCTCACTTCCACCACTTTCGGGGAAGGTACCGGGTTGTTCGGAACTGTCGGCGAGGGTGCGGAAATCCGTGATCTCGGAGTCATCGACGCGACCATCAACGGAATGTGCTTCACCGGAATACTTGCCGGATATGTCAATGGGGGTACAATATCCCGCTGTTATTCTACCGGAACTGTCAAGGCGACCTCGATTTGTGTGGGTGGTCTGGTAGGAGAGAATGGCGGAACCATAGCCGATTGCTATTCTGTGGCTGATGTCAGTGCCCCGAATGATTACGCTGTCGGAGGAGTGGTCGGAAAGAACACAGGTTCTATAGCCCGCACCATAGCGTCGGGGGATGTCACCGGATACGATTATGTCGGTGGTCTGGTAGGCGCGAACTATGGAAGGGTGAGCAACTCGGTAGCCGTCAACGGTGCGGTTTCTTCTTCCAACAATTATGTCGCCCGTTTCGGCGGAAACAACAATAACCTCAATATTTCCGAGGGCAATTATGCATGGGACTTGATTTCACCCATCAATGGCAGCTGGACTCACCATGGCGATCATGCCACAACCAAGAACTCCAACGAGCTGGTCTCGGAGAGTGTCTACAAGTCCATCACAGGATGGGATTTTGACAATGTATGGATTTGGCGTGTGGAGCCTGTCAGGGCTGTGGTGACCATCCAGGGCCCGGTGTTGCGTTCTCTTGGGGAGACCCAACCATATGTCTTCTCGGATGAGCTGTTCAACGCGATTTCAGGTGTCGAGGATGTGGTGTCAGACGATGTGAAGGTCTTCGCTACTCCTAACCCGACTGAGGGGCTGCTTTCTGTCTCGGCGCCCGCTCCTGTGACCTCCGCCCAGGTTTTCTCTCTGGGAGGACAATTGGTGGCGAATGTGGATGGCGGCGAGAGCAATGATGTCACACTCGATATGACGGACTGTGCGGCCGGCGTTTACCTGCTGCATGTCAAAATGGCGGGTACTGCTCCTGTCATCATCAAGGTAATCAAGAAGTAATCCAACATCAGTAACAAAGATGAAAATTTCATATTCAATATCCGGCACCTTGAGGTCGCTTTGTGCGGGGGTGCTTCTCGGCGGTTCGGCATTTGTTTCCTCCGCCACAACAGACAGCGGCAACGCTTCGCTCGACGCGCTTGAGATAAAGGTCGACGGCCAGAACATTGTTGCAAGTTTCTCTCCGGAGACTGTGGTTTATACAGTGGAGGCTGAGAATCAGCTTCCCACTTTGGCGTCATTCTCTGCCGCTCCCGTGGCGTCAGACGCCACCGTTGACATCACTGTCAACGGTTCGACCTTAAACAACCATTCGGTGGCCCAGCTTGTAAAGGGTGACAACAATGTGGCTTTCAAGGTCACCAGCGGAAACGCCACAAAGACATACAACGTAAAGATTTCACCGGCCTCAAATGGACGCACCGTATATTTCAAGGGTGGATGGTCTAAGACTCCCTATGTCTACATCTATTCCGAGGGGACATCGACGACAATGCATGCTGGCGCATGGCCCGGCACTCAGATGAGCGACTATGGGAATGGATGGTATGACTATCAGCTCCCTGAAGAAGCTGATGCCTCAGCCCGTGTGATTTTCAACACAGGGGATGGTGGCAGCGAGCGTTATCCCGCCGATCAGCAGCCGGGTATGTTGCTCGATTTCCCCGGCAAGCAGGGTTGGTATCTCCTTTCAGAGAAGAAATGGTATGATTCCAATCCCGACGGCCCGCAGAAACCGGCTATCACCGTTTCACCTGCCGGAGGACGAGTGAAAGGCAGTTCCGTGATTTCAATCAGTTTCTCCAACGACCCGACATCGGTTTCCGGAAGCTTCAATGGCCGTCAGCTGAATCTCTCCGCGACCTCGGTCACCACCCTCAATGTCGCCGATTATCTTAACGACGGCGAGAGTGCCCAACTGTCGGTATCCGCATCCAATGATGAGGGTGAGACTACCTTCTCAGCCACTTATAACCGTGACGATTCCCAGCCGGTGACCACCTTGACCGGAGATTTCCGCGAATTGTCGATATATCAGGTCATGGTTGGCTCGTTCCAGCATGGCGAAGGTGGTGCCACAGGCTATTCCGATATGTGGGGCCCGGAAGGACATCGCAAGAACGGTAACCTGAGAGGTATCATCAACGCGCTTGACTATATCAAGGAACTTGGAATGAACGCTATCTGGATGACCCCTGTGTTTGATTCAACCAATGGGCAGGGTGGCGAGAAGTTACAGGCGACCGGATATTTCTGTACCAACTACTTCAAGATTGATCCGAAGTTCGGCTCCGAGGCTGAGTTCGATGAACTTGTTGAGGAAGCCCACAACCGTGGCATCTATGTGATACTTGACGGTGTGTTTGGTCATCACGGCGGTGTGACAGCTGCTTCTCCCGAGGGCCACACCATCGATACCCGGGCCGGGACTGCCAATGTGCGTGGCTCAGACGCTGGCAATATTGCTTATCCCGGATCACTCGAATATTTCAAGGAGGTAATCCGTTACTGGATGAACCGTGGAGTAGACGGCTGGCGTCTCGATCAGTGCTACCAGGTTTACCAGGGAGGACACAACTACTGGAATGACCTCCGCAAGGAAGTTGAGGCTGTATGCCAGGAACGTAAGAATCGTGGCGAGCAATGGGGTACTCTCGGATATATGGTCGGTGAGGACTGGACAAGTGCCGGAAATATCACGGTTACCCAGCAAGACGGTCTGAAGAGTGTTATGGATTTTGACGGCAAGGACAATCTTGTCGGTCTCAACGCTGGTGTTGGCTCAATCGGTTGGTTCCTGTCGTCGGATGCCGCAGCTCGCGGTTATAGAGACGCGGGTGTCAACCCCACTATCTTCCTGAGCAACCATGACACTTCGCGTGTTGGTGATTTTGTCGACATCAACAGCGATGTTGAGGGGCTGATGGCCCGCCATGCTGCTGTCGCCTGCTATTCTGGCCCGGCTTGCACCTATTACGGCGATGAAATCGGAGACAAGAGAGGCAACGGAAATCCTGACAACTGGGCGCGTACTTCGGGGCGTCTTGACGGGTTCAACGCCAATGAGCAGCGTCTCCATGATTATGTGGCCAAGGTGTTCAATGCCCGCGCCGCCAATCCTGCCCTCTGGCGTGGAACTGTAAGCCGTGACCAGCGCAACAACGGCCTTGAGGTAATCACCAAGACTGATGCCGAGACCGGCAACAAGGTAGTGGTGATTTTCTCCCAGACCAACCAGACGGTGTCTATCGGCGGCACAGGTGAAGACCTCATCAACGGCGGCACTGTCAATGGGTCGGTGAATGTCTCGGCTTGGGTTCCGGCATTCATCCGCATGCAGTAACGTACTCGATACAATAAAAAAGAATCGGTGTGTCAACATTCATTTTGGTTGACACACCGATTCTTTTTAGTCTTATATTGATTCAGCGGATGATGCGCGGAATCTCGACAACTTTTATCTCTGAGAGTTTCAGCCGGGCTTCGAGATAGCGTTGCAGTTCGGTCTTCGCGGCGGGTGAAATGCCTGAGGAGGTGTGGACGAGGGCTATGTTGAGGGTGTCGGTATGACCGTCTGACGGGTCGGCGAACACCGCTTTGGTTATCGCGATTTCATTGACTTTCGGGAAGACCACCCGCAGCTCGGGAAGAATCTCGGCAGCCGCGCCGAATGATGCGCGGTCTGATGCGATTATGTTGCTCAATGAGTCTATTTCCGATTGTTTTGACTGGATGGCGTTCTGTGAGATATGGTAAATGTCGCTGACAGCGGCGTTCTTCACCTCGTCGACAGATACCGGGCGGTCACCCTGGAAGATTTTCAGTCGGGTTCCTTCGAGGTTGTAGAACCTCAGACGCGACGACAGGGCTATCATCAATGAGTCCTGTGGCATGGCTTTCCCGATAAGGGTGAGGTTGATTTGCCGTCCGTCTTTCCCCCAGGTCTCGGAGGATGACAGCACATGGGTGTCGGGCCACTGGCATTCATGGGCGATGAATTTCCCGGCGTTCAGCTCAAACCGGTTCATACGCAACATCGAGTAGGTGAGGTATATGCTTGGGAGCAGCGTAAGCAGCGCGACAGTGTAGGTTATCCGGCGTATGCGTTTGACACGTTCGGGGTCGGCGGCTGCTACCGGCTTGAATTTCAGGAGCTTCACACCGATGAAGGTGGCCAGACAAATGAATATCGAATTGATTATGAAGAGGTATGACGCTCCGATGAAATAATGCATCTGCAAGGTGGCGAGTCCATAGCCTGCGGTACAGAGCGGAGGCATGAGGGCGGTCGCGATCGCCACACCCGGGATAACATTTCCTTTGCTGCGCGAGCATATGGCAACAATCCCCGCACCTCCACCGAAGAATCCTATAAGCACGTCATAAATGGTGGGAGAGGTGCGTGCCAGCAATTCACTGTGTCCTTCGGCCACTGGGGAAATCAGAAAGTAAAGGGAGGAGGCGAGCATCGAGAACAAAGCGGCGACCACCAGGTTTCGCAAAGAGCGTTTGAGCAGCTCGAAATCGGTTATCCCTATCCCGAGGCCGATGCCGATAATCGGTCCCATGAGAGGGGATATCAACATCGCGCCGATGATTACGGCGGTCGAGTTGGTGTTCAGGCCGAGTGATGCTATGAAAATGGCCAGTACGAGGATTATGAGGTTGGTGCCGCGAAACGACACACCCTCGCGAATGGAGGCCTCGGCCTCCTGCTGTGTCACGAGATATGGGGTCAGCGCAAAATAATTTCCCGTCAGGGATTTCAGTTTTGTCCAGAAAGTCTCTGCCATGGTTGAAACGTGTTGATATGCTTATTAAACAAACTCTCAGACAAAAATATCTAAAAATCCACGAAAAAACAAACAGTAGCCTTCGTGGCAGGAGACATCCGCGCCTATGGTTGGGATTAAGATAGGCGGAGACGGCCGTCGTGACGGGGTACGCCGAGCAGGGAGGAGAGAAGGTTGGCTGGGATATAGGGGAGTTGCTGACGTAAATGGGAGAGCATCCTTGAAAAGGATTCCATAGGACTGCGTCCCTGGCAGTCGAGGACTTCCGGGCCGAATCGGTCCTCGGGGGTATCGTAGCAGGCGATGCCGAATCCGTAGGGGTTGCCGTGGCGGTCGATGTTGTGGGTGAAATCTGTTATCACGACACGACCGGCCATTTGCAGGCGCGTCATTCGAGTGTCAAATCCGACATCCTTCCTTGAAGAGGTTGTTTTTCCGCGTTTTCCGGGGTGCGCATTATCGGCTGACGCTTTGGCTGCTTCCTGCATCTCAAGATATTGTTTGCGCGGTATGCGTTGGAATCCTGTGGCGTTGCGGAGGTCGGTCGAGCGCATCGGCCCGTTGAGCGACAATATGTCGAGTATGATCGCGTCGACATTGTTTCCCAAGGAGTCGGGGATGGCGTTTTCGAGCGGGGCGCACCAGCGTCGGTAATTAGTGAAGTCGGCGAGCCATTCCCGGCTCACATAACCGGCTTTGCCGTGGAAGAACTTACCGTATGCCGATGTCATGCCACGGGCGATGTCTCCTTTCCATTCCCAGGGACCGTTCTTATCCCAGAGTATGTTGGACGGGGTCATTTCCTCGACGGAGAGTCCGGGAATGCGGTTGCGGAAATAGGGGAGAAAGCCAATCTGTCTGACGCGGTCTTCGAGGTCGGCGGCGCTGCGGAGGGGGGAGGTATAGTCGGTCATTGCCGTATGAGATGACAGGGTATGGATAAATAACGCTGTCGTCTGAGGTAAAGTTAGACATGGTATAAAAGAAAAATCCGCAAGTGATTAATCACTTACGGATTTTCCAAGTGTCCGAAATGAGACTCGAACTCACACGATCCAATGATCACTACCCCCTCAAAGTAGCGCGTCTACCAATTCCGCCATCCGGACATTTTTAAACCTTTTGTGACTTTTCTCCCGAGATTCCGAGGAGTGGTTTATTGAGCGAAAAACGGGACTCGAACCCGCGACCCCGACCTTGGCAAGGTCGTGCTCTACCAACTGAGCTATTTTCGCAAGAAATAGAATCTCATCAGCGTAGCCGTGGGGTGTCGCAAAAGATTTAATTCAAAAAATAAATGTACTAAAGAACCAAGAAATGGAACTTGGAGCGAAAAACGGGACTCGAACCCGCGACCCCGACCTTGGCAAGGTCGTGCTCTACCAACTGAGCTATTTTCGCAAGATTTTTAATGTTCTATAGGGATTTCTGAGCCTTAGTGGAGGTCGTTTTCCCCGTTTGCGTTGCAAAGTTAGGCATTATTTCTGAACTGACCAAAAGTTTTTGAGAAAAATTTAATAAAAAATTGAAGTAAAATTTGGCAAAGTAGTTTAGTTGTTTGATTTTCAGTAATTTGTAAATATGAAAAATTTTGAGGTCGGGACAATGTTTTTGGGAGGAGCTGGCCCTGACTCCCGAAAATTTTGTAATTTTGCATTGTCAGGGCAATAGTATGCGTTATGAGCTGCGATTTGAGTCCCGGCACAGTTTCAACCATAAAACGACGACAAAAACGAATATGATTGAGCGATGTCAACAACAGCCCGGTTTGGTTCCGGTGGAAATATATCAGTCGAGAGTGGGAGGACAGGAGAGTGATGTCACTTGGTTCTGTTGCGTCGACAGGCAAATCAGACTTTTTGAGAAGCAATACCCCCTTTCGGAGGGGATGAGCTATGACTCCTATATAATAGAGGATGAAAAAACAGTGGTGGTCGACACGGTTGACCATGCTGTGGAGAAATCCTGGAGGGAGAAACTGGATGTCTTCTTCACTTTCCGTGGGGGAATGTGTCCTGACTTCCTGATTGTGCAGCATCTTGAGCCTGATCATTCCGCCGCTATCGAGGGTTTCATGGAGGCTTATCCGGCGTGCAAGCTCGTTTGCTCGGTCAAGGCGGCCGCGATGCTCAGCCAGTTCGCCTCCGGCATCAACGCCGACCGAATCGTGGCGGTCAAGGAGGGGGACACATTGCCTATCGGGTCGAGGGAGCTTCATTTCGCCATGGCTCCGATGGTGCATTGGCCGGAGGTGATGGTGACATACGACCCTAAGACCCGCATTCTTTTTTCTGCCGATGCGTTCGGCACATTCGGCGGCGAACTTGCGGCCTCGGTGGTGTCGGGGGAGAAGGACTCTTCCTGTCTTGCTGAGGAATGGCCCGATGAGGCACGTCGCTACTTTATTAATATATGTGGAAAGTATGGGGCGCAGGTCAAGGCGTTGCTGAAAAAGGCCGCTTCCCTCGACATTCGTTATCTCTGTCCTCTCCATGGACCTGTTATTGACCTTGAACTGTTCAATCCTGTGGATTTATATGATTGCTGGGCCTCATATGAGACTGAGATTCCCGGGGAATGCCTTGTGGTGGCCGCTTCACTTCATGGCAACACTTTGGCTGCAGCCCGCAGGTTTGCCGATATGATGAAAGAGAATGGTGTTGCGGCGCGTGTCTTTGATTTGTCAGAAACCGATTTGTCAGAGGCGGTAAGCAGGGCGTTTGCATGTGGGGCAACCGTGTTTATGTCCTCCACATATGACGCGTCGCTTGTCCCGTCGATGAAGGCTTTCCTGTCGCGCCTGAAATCCAAGAACTGGCAGAAACGTCTCGCCGGAGTTGTCGAGAACGGAAGCTGGGCGCCGATAACAGGAAAACTGATGAAGGAGGAACTGGCGGAGATGAAGAATGTGACCTTGGTGGGGACACCTGTCACGATTCGCACACGCCTCGATGAAGCTTCGGAGCAAGGGTTGCGTGTCCTTGCAGAGGAGCTTGCATCGGAAATGAAGAAGAGTGCCGCCGTATGAGGGTGGTCGTGCAACGTGTCAGCAACGCCTCTGTGGCTGTTGACGGAGAGGAAATCAGTGCTATCGGGCGAGGCCTGATGGTGCTGGTATGTGTGGAGACCGGCGACCAGGAGGTGGATGTCGATTGGCTGACGAAGAAGATAGTCGGGTTGAGAAGGCACACCGATAATATCTTCTAAGTTGTTATCTTTCAGAAGCATAACTTCTTGCAGACTACTGGTTGTCAACAAATAGGTCAACATTTTGTGGCCTACGGTGTCAAATAACGCGGTTTAGGCTACAAAGTTAGAAAACATAAGTGAAACTACAAAGTCAGAATATCATTATTTTTAGCTATTTAACTGGTTTCACTTTCTAAGTCATTGAAAGTCAACACGGAGAATATATAGGTCAACAAAATAAACCCTACTGGAGTTTTAGCTCCGGTAGGGTTTTGAAAAGTAGAACAATGGATGTTAGAAAACGCCTGTAAGGAATCGGAAATCCGGGCTGAAGCAACTTATGCTACAGATGATAGCGCCTCCGATTAACGTAGCGAGTACATCAAGCCAGTCAAACCCATATTTGGCCTTCCAGCCGAAAATAGGATAGCCTTTAGAACCATTCCACGCCCAGTCTTTGAACTCGGCGGTCAAGGCTGCTACGATTACCGGGACAAAACCCAAGAAGCCGCCTATGACAAATCCAGCTATGAGATGCTTAGGACGATTGCTTTCAATCAGCCAGCCGAAATACTTTTTGAAGAACTTTTTCATTGCAAGAATTTTAATGGGCAACTGAATATGTTACCCCGTATATTTTACAATAGTGGTCAAACCGCTTGTAAAGTTTATCATATTGTCGCTGCAACTCTCTACGGTGTCTACGGCCCTTCCATTTCTCTTGACGGTACTGCTCAGCAATCTTGTTTACCTTTTGGAGCAAATTATAGAGTTCTGAAGGGATTGCATCTTCCATCATTTTGCGAAGGTTGTCGGATGTTTCAGGGTCCATTTTCACAGTTGCTCTTAATTCAATTGGTTTATAGAACTGAGATAGATCCAGATTGGACCCTCGGTAATTTATCTTCATTTGTGTGGCGCGACCCAATGGTCTGCCATTTACGAATAATTCGCAAAACTGAAGAGATTCTGGTTCTTTGTCGCCCATATCAGATTACTAAATCCCAGTCATCGGCAAACAAATCAGCACTCGATGGCACCCATGAATCGGCTCGACCGGTGCTTGTGTTGAAGATTAGCATCTGAGCTGTATAGTCGATGTGATCCTGGGTTGCAAGAATCTGACTCTTAGCTTCGTCGTAGAGTGATGTCATTTGGGGTATAACATCTGCCGGCGCAACAGCGGGCTTCTGCCGGAACACAAACAACCCAGAACCGTTCCAGCCACGACGACGAACACAGAAACCACGCTTAATGAGAATAAGTGCTTCACTGAATGACATGCCATTATACCCACATAGCTCTGCGCCATCTGCTGCTCGTTTCATATCACCATAACGATGAGCAAGAATGTGGATATACGAACTCATTATATCCATTTGGCCCAGTAACATTGCTTGTGTTGATTTCGGCAGATGGTTGAAGATTTCCGACTTGGTGAATTGAGTGAGGCGATTTAGTTTGTCATTCAAATCGGAATGTTCAATTATAATTCGGTCTTCTGGGGTTTCTGCAATCTTGTAAGTCTTTTCAAAGACTTCTTTAGGAGACCATGATAGATAGCCATCCTCATATTTTACCAAATAGCCATCTTCTTCAATGTCTGAAAGCTTACGCTCCAGCATTTCTTCTGCTTTCAAGCTGGTCATAGGACAAGCCTGAATGGTTTTAGTTCCAATGTACTGTTTCATGTTTATATTGATATGGTTAATTTATCTGAAAGGTTTGACCGCTTCAATCTCAGCGTTAAAGATGATACCTCCACAGTGATCATTCTGTTTTGTCACCTTAATGAACCCACATTGAAGAAGATGTGTGCCTATATCTTCCGCAATTTTTTGATATACATGCGTTTCAATTTGAGGATATTCATCTACAGGAGTAAAGGCATAATCTCGTTCACGCAACATGTGTTGACAAGCAATCCTCTCAACTGGACGGATAGTCTGAGTGATTGGCAAACCAAATGTGGGATCGTCAAAAGGAAGAAGCGGCTTTTTCTTTGGTGGATCAATTTTATCTGAAACGACCCGTAGCCAGTTGGCAACTCTGTTTTTAAGTTTCATATTTGATTAGTTTATTTGTAGCCCCGCCAGGACTCGAACCCAGACACTCAGGACCAAAACCTGATGTGCTACCATTACACCACGAGGCCGATTGCATAGGTGGAAGGACTTGAACCTCCGACTTCCGGTTTTGGAGACCAGTGTTCTGCCAGCTGAACTACACCTACGTTTATATGGTTACTTTCGGGAAAAGCATTTGACGATTCCGAGAAGAACCAGGCAGACTATTACAATACCAAGTCCGATAACGAATGGGACCCAAAGCGGGGCAAGTACCCACCACCAAGACCATGTAATGATGTTGCACAGTTTAAGGGTGATAAAGATGAGAGAAAGGATTCCAAAGAAAGGAAATCCTGTTGATGCGGTTTTCTGAATGTTTGCCATGATCGTATTTGTTATATGTTTGTGGACCGGACAAGAATCGAACTTGTGACCTTCGGCTTATGAGGCCGCTGCTCTAACCGACTGAGCTACGAGTCCATATAGGGTGTTAGGGGGACTCGAACCCTCTTCTCCTGATCCACAGTCAGACGCTTTACCTATAAGCTACTAACACAGTGGACTGGGATGGATTTGAACCACCGACGCTCGGCTCTTCAGGCCGACGCTCTACCCCTGAGCTACCAGTCCTAATAGTACCCCCACCGGGAATCGAACCCGGATTTCGAGAATGAAAATCTCGCGTCCTAACCGTTAGACGACAGGGACATTTTTGAGGCACCGGCGGGGCTCGAACCCGCGACCTGATGGTTAACAGCCATCTGCTCTACCTACTGAGCTACAGAGCCATATTGTGGAAGCAGAAGGACTCGAACCTACGAACTCTGAAGAGACCAGATTTACAGTCTGGCGCCGTTGCCGCTTGGCTATGCTTCCTTATTGTCAGGATGGATGGACTCGAACCACCGACCTTCACATTATCAGTGTGATGCTCTAACCAACTGGGCTACATCCTGTGTGGATTCCACCTGAAAAGCGTTTCACAACGCCTTTTAACCAAACCTAAAAACAAACTAATTACCTTAAAACCACAAAATAAACTAAATGCCTGAGCCACTTGACGGACTCGAACCGCCGACCCATCGCTTACAAGGCGATTGCTCTACCAACTGAGCTAAAGAGGCATACGGAATAAGCCGTTTACACTTACCCCAGGCTCCGATAATTGACTGACTCGGAACAACATCCGCTGACTAACGATTCAGACCGGCGGCTTTGAGACCTCACCAGTTGTCTCTGGTATTGAGGTGCCCGGCTCTTTTCGATCCCTCGATCATTCCAACAATTAGAACTCTGTCATACCGCTGGATATGTGCGCACAAGGGCTATGGTGTTCCCAGAAAGACTCGAACTTTCGACCCACGGATTAAAAATCCGTTGCTCTAACCAACTGAGCTATGAGAACTTGTGGGTCCACTTTTTATAATATCGCAATAAGTATGGACCGGGTATCTTCACGTCCGACTTTCACGGAAGGACTGATAGATCTTTGTCATCCTGTATGATGTGGACCCATCGGGACTCGAACCCGAAACCTTCTGCTTGCAAAGCAGATGCTCTACCAATTGAGCTATGACCCCATTTTATTATTTTCTCCACATTGCAAACGACTTCCGGCGTTCCAGATAGAATGAATTACGCTGGTTGTTGTACGCCTCACGTTCAAATGAGATATTGCGATAGGCGTTGCCTGGAAGTAATAGCCTTACAAGCCATTCAATGAAGTAAATGACGTAGAATAATACATACCCAAGCTCTTTCATCTGAGCGGTGTGGATTCTTTCGTGGTTTAGCACCGTTTCAGACAAGTAGGCTTCATGTCGCGCAAATATTACTCCGAAGAGATTGATAGCGCAAAAGCCCTTGAAAGGAATGATGCTATTTCTGATAATCTTCATGTCAATGTTCGCTTTATAATTCACTGGAATTATTTCAGCCAGCGAATCAAGAGAGACAGCAGCCAACCGCCGCTAACTTTAGTTTGTTTAAGTTCCTTTTTGCGGAGCTTCAGTTTAGCGATTTCTGCCTTGTGAACCGCAATTTGCGAATTGATGTCGGCATTGAGTAATGCTATTTCCGACTGATTTGCTTGGAGTGACTTTACTACTGAGTCACGGCGGGTGTTAAATATTGCTTCCATGATTTATGAATTAGTTGTTGCGGGAGTAGGACTCGAACCTACGACCTCCGGGTAATGAGCCCGGCAAGCTACCACTGCTCCATCCCGCAATGTTCACAGCTCCCTCAGAAGCTACATAAGAGAATAGTCTTTTTAGGAGCTGTTTGGTTTGGCATATTTGAAAAAATTTATCGACAAGCCATTTCAATCTGGAATTGCTCGGATCTCCGGTCATCAATTTTGAACCGGTATCGTTTCCCAATTTCATAATGGTAGAAACTATTTCGTCCGACTTCGCAGGAGAATGTACGACCAGTTTCGCTTTTCCATACAAGAATATGGTCTGTTTCTACTGCGTTTTCCATCATCAGGTAACGATGTGTACGAACTTCTGTAGTTTTATCAACTAACTCGTAAACACGAGTTTTGAAATGCTCTTGTTTGTCTTCTTGACATCCCGTGATTGCACAAGCTAACATGATTGCCACTAATGCTACACAGGCAAAGAAAACAATGTCTTTCCAATGCTTTTTCATATTATGTAATAATTATTTGTTGCCAAAATCTGCCGGAGTTTCACCCCAGCCTTTGTTATCCCAGTGAAGAACCTCAATGTCTTCTAAATCAACAGCAAACATCTTTAAGAATATTTCGGCTTTCTGGAGGGCTTTATTCTTCTTTTTAGATGCGGTTCGTTTGTTGTTGAACCACGATATTGCCGTCATACTGTCAGTATAAATGACACGAGGCTTAAAATCGTTTTCAATGATGTATTTGGCAGCTTCTACGACGGCCAAAAATTCACCAATGTTCACGGTTTGATTGCCCAGATTCTGGTAGAAGATACGTTCACCAGTTGCGAGATCAATTCCTTGAAATTCTGTGATTTCTCGTTTTGTTGAATGAGCTGCATCAGTGGCTATTCCGACAATAGGTCTTTTACTCATATTTACCAATACCGAGTAGGAACAAACTGAGGATAGACTGAACCATCAGGGAATTGAACAAAATCTGTGCGAATTGAATCATTACGCCAGAATTTGCATCTGGGTTCATTAAACCAGGGCTCGTCTTTTGACGCCAGCCATAGCTTAATAGTATCATAATACCATTTTCGCCCCTGAGCTTTGATTGCTGCCTTTTTTTTCTTACGAGGCAGCTTCGGCTTTGGCAATCGCTTTGGCTTGCCGGACTCTTTTATAGCATCCATCTTTTATGAAGTTATTGATGAGATTATTCGCTTGGATTTCAAATTCGGCGATAACTGACTGAAGGTCCATTATGTCGAATCGTTTAGACAGTTGCTCTGCAACTCCTTTTATAGAATTGCGGCAAGATTTCCGTCCATCCAGAGGGTCGAAGACAATTTTTCTTTGACCAAAGCAGACCTCGACCTGATATAAGGTCTTGGGAATGTAGTTAGTCTTGATTGTTGCCTTGAACTGATAAGGCTCAGCTTCGATAACGATATACCCCTGTTTGGATTTCATAGGGATTAGTGTTACACGATACAGTACTCCGGGTATGATAAGATAGTTGATTTTAGCATCAACGATACATACACGCTTGGGATAATGAGAATCAACGCGGACCCCATTTACCTTACCGGTTTTAGTGTTTTGAGAGACATATCCGATATAGGATGAATGATCCTTCTCAGACAGCTCAAATTTCAGCATAGTGAAGACCGTTCCCTCAGGATAAGTCTTCTTCACTTGTTCTGTTGTGGCTTCCATTCTATGTGGTTGTGAGAGGTTACTATATTAAAAATCGCCGACGAATTGTCTCGCCGACGTTACAAAATTACCAAATATAGCTATTCAAAACAAATATTTTTGGTAATTGTTTATATCGTAACTATTTGATATTAAGCGATTTTATAGGCTATTGAAATTTTGGAATTTACTCGGTTATATCATCTATTCAGGCATTTACAAAATGCCTATAAACAATAATTAACAGAGCGAAAAATTTTCATTTTAATAGTCAATTTCTTTTTCAAATTCCAGCAACTCGACATCTGGTAACACATAATTGCCCCATTTATCGCACTGAGATATGATTTGGATTTGGTGACATACCCCTAACCGTTCAATAAACTCGTCCAGTTCAAATATGGGTATGAAATCGTAGCGAACTTTTGATTCCTTTTCAATTGAGTATGCAAACCATTCTTGAATACGAATAAAGACCGCTGTGGCAAATGTTTTGCGCCTGAAGTAATCCAAGGCGTTCACAATGTCTTGTCTCATAAGCTATAATTGAATTGAGTTGATAGTACATTGATCACACAAACCATTATTGCGTCTGAGTTCTGCTTTTTTTACCAATCGACCACATTGAGAACAGAAAAACTCTTTTTTCTTTTTTTCATATATGGCATTTTGGACTGTGTTTTTAGAAACTTGATACTCTTGCATTATGGCTGCGGTTATCTGACGAACAGAATATCGCCCGCAATATCGAATACGTTTATAATCGTATTTAATCAAACAGGCGATAACAGTTCGGGGATTCAAAACCCCCAGAGCATGTAGATTCTGGAGATCTGCTACCGGTACTCCGGAGATGGTAGATAGTTTTTCGAGTTCTTTATCTTGGAGTTGTTTCATTATATAACGGGTTGTTACTATTTAAGAATAGCAACGCCCAATCTGGAATGTTATGGGAACGATAAAGAATAGTTCTTTCGCTGTCCATTTGAAGCACTAACTCTGGAGCACGATTATCAATAGAGTTGTCAAATACACACAGTTCATTTACATAAGGTGATAGAGCAATAGCCGCAGCCAACGATTTATAATATCGTTCACATATTTTCTTTGTATCGCATTTTTTGCCCTTTAACAAAGTTTGTTTTGTGCCACGAAGAACATTGATAAATGGATCTTCAGTGGATATAAAAAACATACGAACATATAAACCGGCGTTTTTAATTTCCATAAAGCGTTCTCTTTGTTCTTTTGAACACAAGATAGACTCAAATATAACAACCTCTTCTTTCTTACACAGACACACCCCATCTTCAACAACTGAATGAGAGTATTCAAGGTGGGGAATATACTTTATTTGTTCTCCATCAATTGAGTTTATCAAACTTTGTACTAATGTTGATTTCCCTGAAGCGGAAGGCCCTACAACTATATTGACTTTGGGTAACTCTTCAGAAATAGGGGGAATGTTGCTTTGGTCAATTGAGAATCGACGTATAGCTCTCTGTAGTTTAACTGTCTTGTCCTCAGAAAGTCGTGCGATCTTATTATTCTCATTCCGTATTAACTCAACAGCATTGCGTGAAATAGTAGCAAATATCTCAAAATTCATCAGAGTGTCCATCTAAAAATCCATTATAATCGTCGTTTCCCATAAATAACCCCCAACACAGCGCCAGGGGTAAGAATCAAAATCCAAACCCAAAATTGTGTGGAGAATAACCATAGTAATAATATAAATAAGGCTCCAACAATAATTGTAAGCAAAGGGACTATCCACCATTCCCACTTAATAGACAATTGCTTAACCATCTTTTTTATTGGTAGATTAGCTTCTATTGAATGGGTAAGGATATACCAAATAATAATAGCCCCCCAACCATATAAGATTGGAATAACTATTAAAACAATAACAAACCAAATTGCATGGTATATTGAATCTGGACAATCTGGGTCATTATGAGCGCCCCTAAGACCTTCCAAATATGGATAAATCGAAAATGCAAGTAAAAATAACCCAATTACAGCTAAAATCGTATAGAGCCACGAAAACCATTTAGTATGGAGTCGCGTTTTCTTCATTTTACAAATACACTCTCTGAGACAATCTACCAGAGCATTATGTTGATACAAGAAAAGTGGACTGCCTTCCCCATGCTTTCCTTGTAGGTATCGCCAAATACCTGTAAACACGCACGGTTAGGCAGCCCACATTATATGAGCTGTCACCGTGCCCCGTGTTTACGTGATTATTTTGGCGATTTCACAAGGTATGAGGCACCTTTCTATTTTCCTATGTCTTGGCTTGTTAGCCGCTGCAAAGATACGAAATTTTCAGGACTTAACGGGCATATATTGAGCTAATCTCCTGCAAATTCCTCGATTCTACTTTTGATTTCATCAATTTCGCTTTCCCATTCATCCATTGTATCAATGGCTTCTTGCATAGCGTCTCCACGAGAGCCGTACTGAAGACTTTCAGGCATATTGTCAAAAGCCTCTTGTTCTTCATCTCGAACCTCTGAAAGCCGATCCAATGCGTCTTGCAGATGTTCGGCTACATCAAGCAAGTCTTTTCGTCTTTGTTTATTCATTTTTATTGTTCATTATATTATTCATCTTTACAAAATCTTTCGCCTGTTTTTCACTGAAAGCAAAAGATTTAATCAGCACTTCAATCTTCGCTTTATCCAGACATCTACGACAATATGGGTGTTCAGGAATATCCGGATCAATCAATGGCCAAAAAGCCACTGCTGGTTTACCACATACGCAGCATTTACATTCAGAGGCTTTCATCAGTTCTCGGAGGATGAGTGATTCGGAAACTGGAATTGGGTTCCTTACTGGTGCGATTAGTCCATAATACAAACTTATCAGAGCCTAAACTGTCAACTGGATCTGGAAACAAGATACCCCAGCAATAAAACCGATTTCCTTTAGAATCCTGTGATATGCGCCCTTGCTTTACAGCATACAGAACACATTCCAGAGCGTCAACATCTGAGATGTCATCGTCAATAGTGATTGTAATTCGCTTGCTCATAAGTTGCCGCGTTTCCGAACTTTTAAGTTTAGGTACATATATGGTGACACTTCTGACTTAAAAGCAACATCTAATATCGACTCTACTGTCTTTTGGATCATTTTTTTGTCTTGCATCAAAGCCTTTTCTGCTTTTATTGTCTTAATGTAGTCTTTGCGATTTCTACCTAAGAATTTTGTTATCATGTCAAACTCAATATGTATGAGATGGGTGTCGTTCATAATTCAAAACAAATTATTGTGATAAATATTTACTCTCGGCTTAACTCTTTAGACTCAAAATCTTCACAGTCCTTACAAGAATGAAGAATCGAATAAAAACAACCACGCCATTCTTTATCATTGGTTCGCATTTCACAGACAAATGTTTTATATTTCCTTGAAGCAGCCTGTCTTGTTGTATAGCCTTTAATACAATGCTTACAATTTAGACATCGCATTATTTTATCCTTTAATGTCTTACACGCTTCAACACGGATATTAATTTCAACTCGTAACTGTGGTTTTGTGGCGATTTTAAGAGCTGCCTCAACAGCATCTTTAATTCTATGTATATGCAGATCTTTGGCTAATCTCGCCATCATACTTTGTGAATTGTAAGACATTTCCATAGGAGGCAATGGGTTGATTGTTTCAGGCTTAATTGAGGAAAACTCTAATTCGGAAGTTTTCCACCAACGCTTGCCTCCAGCCTCCATACAGTTTGTTGGCGAAAAGCAGACATCTACTATCTCGCCAGTTGCTTTTACTTTCGCTTGCATATTATCGTTTTATTTAATTCTTTGAAATAACTTACAGACGATATTTCTAATACTCAGCCATTTTGCTTTTGGCTTAGGGGTGTAACCTATATACTCATCAATTAGATGGTAATGGTATTTAGCGCACCACTCCCTCACTTCAGCTACGCCATCTACTATAGCAAACCGTCCACCATCAGACGGATTGCCAAGGAATATTTTATCACCTTTGGTAAGGTTCATATTCCCCCAATACCAACCTCGCTCTTTTTCATGGTCGAAAAAAGTAACTATATGATTGTCTCTATCGACCCAGCCATCATTACAACGATAGGCTTTTACGCCCATCCCAATTAGTTTATGATGAAATTGATCATCTCTTTGGTTGATGTCATGTATGAATTTTATCATACCTGGCACTTCTGCCGGATCGTTAACAATTATATAGCCACCTCCGGGAAAATCTAATTTTGTACCCATATTATGTTAACTTTACAGGTTCATCTTCCCATGTTAATTCACGCCCAACAAGCTTTTTAATAGAACCAGTTGGGAGTTTGACCTGCATATCTCGTGCATCTCCAGAAAACCACCCTTTTGGTCCACGTATGGGGAATGTGTCAAACACAGTTTCTTCGCCATCTAAATCTACGGCAACGTATGCTTCGTCGTTATTTGAAAACATTGAGAAAAGCTTTAATAGTGTCACGTCTCTTATAAACGCTCTCCGGCACAACACCATTTTCAAGTAGTCGGCCATTGAGAATCAGCTCACGCACCTCAGTTGCTGAGATCCCGTCCTCGCATGTATTGCGGGCCAACAACGAGAGCGACACGTTATTCCTCAGAAGAAATCCGGGGAACCATGACGTGATAATCTCGAAGCCATCTGAGTAGTAGATGGTAAAGTTCGGCTCATGGGTCTGGGAAACGATAAACGAGTAGAGATAGAATCCCCAGTCATGGCTATTGTCAGACTCATCGGATAAATCCGGTAACTCTACTACTTTGATTTTCTCTTTGTGGCCTTGTACGAGGAATGTGTCACCGATGGCTTCTTCAACCATCTCTTTGCGAATGGTCCACGGTATCGGATTTCGAGCATTAAGTTTGTCGATTGAACCGATGATTACGAGAACCTGATCATTCTCTTCTACAGCTTTCGAGATAAGCTGGAGGTGTCCATTGTGTATTGGCTGGAACCGGGCCAGTATTACTCCTGTTTTCATTATTCAATTATATCTAAGAACATTCCAATCAAAATGGCAATTATTATTGGGGCAACAATACCACCAATTAAAATAGCCATTATGGTATTCTTATCGTCTATAGTTATTGCGAGATATGCCAATACCCCTAAGTATGCAAGACCCAAGAGCGTTAACAACACCTCTATCAATTTTGATTTGTTGATTTTCATTGCTTTTTCTTGACTCGTTCTACCTTGCCATCCACAAATACTGGATGGCCGTCTTCGTATTTGACATAAGGCATTGTCACCACTACATCTCCATTCATATCATCGACATACGCCTTTAGGAGAGCTTCAGCGAAGGGTACCACATCCTTTTCAGGAATACGAAGGCCAAACTCATTTCCGTCAGAAAACACGCCATCATAGGCGAAATCTGCAAGAAAGAACGGGTTACGATTACATTGTTTGATTTCCATATAGATTCGTCTTAATATGTATTACCAAACTTTAGTCACAAGTGGTTCACCGATTTTACAGGGCTTGTCACACTGACTAATACCATCGTCGATTCGATAGAAAGCTTGACACCCACGATCGGTTTCATCAGCGGTTTCAATGTAATATGCACCCTCACATGCGCACTCTTGTTTGGCTATAGCTCTGTCATATATACGACACGCACTTACCCAAACATCGAAGGCTCGTTTGTAGTCATCACGAGTCCCCAGTTTATTTTCCATAGCCTTTAATGCTCTGTGCATTTCTATATGAAGCTTATTGAGATATTGTTCGTCATCTTTTTCAGCCTCAAATCTCATAAGACAGCGAGAGGTTTTACGCACCTCAAATTTCGGACGACATATCCGCATCCACGGTCTTTCTTTGTATTCTTCAATATCTTCTCCATGCGGCCAAACTTTCAACTCAGTCTCGAAGATACCGGTTGTATAGATGAGTTGTTTCATTGCGGTAGTATATCTTTGAGTTTCTGAATTATTCTCATTTTCAGTCGCTCCTGAAACTCTTTACAGTGCGACGTATGGAGGCCGGTTGCCAATGCTCCACAAAAGCAGAACACCGGTGTCATTTCATCCAGCTCATTCATGGCCTCAGTTCTTGCTCTGGCGTATGGGCCGGGAGCGTGTTGAAGGAGCCAAGCTATTTTGTCATTCTTTGTCATAGTTTTATTTATTAAGAGTTGAGCCATTCATCATATATCTTCTCCCAGCCATTCAGCAATCCTATTCTGGCGCCAAATGTATCGGCCATTTCCTGAACGGCTTCTTTAGGTGGCATATATCTTCCGTCTGATAAAAGATGATAGCCATCTTGAAGCATGGAGTGAATCAAATCCATATCAGCAGGCATAATCTCATCAGGGAACAATACCACCGAACCCTTGCTTGTTGTATAAGATATTCGTGGGATTTCAAAATATCCTTTTTCGCCAATCAATAAAGAACAGAGTCCTATTTCACCTGGAATCAACTGTATTGCGGTGTTTGGCGCATTTGTTACCATGAAATATGCGTTCTCATCGCCATTAAAAGCATCGAGCATACGCTTTATTCGCTCTGTATCACAGTTGGATATACGCTGGTCGAAATGTGTATTAGGCATTTGCTCACTCCAATCGTAAATAAACTCTCTCATAGCATCCCAACTTCTCAGTGATAAGAATTTAGGCTGCTTTAAGTATAAGGTTTTACCAGTGCCATCATCATAAGTCAGCTCACATTCAACAGTATAGTTCTTTTTGTTACAGTTAAAACATCTGATGTCAAAAGTTTCATCATAACCATTTGTGGTTGAATATTCTTCAAGGATGACATTTTCGCTTTTTTCGAGAGCATCCAGTATCTTCTGAAATTCACTTTTTGCATTTTTCAAAAGGTTGGACGTATCCATTTGATCTTGCATAGGAATTTGTGCTATAACCGGTATGGGATATTCTCTCACATCTGTATCGTAGCACATATTCTCTACTATGCCACATTGCGCAAGACCTGAACATTGTTTACGGAAGAAATCCATTGTTCGCACCACATCTTGTGTACTTAATTTCGTGGGTTGTGTCACAAAAAGTACATAACTTACTTTTAATCGTTTCAGGATTTCAATATGAACATTGGTCACACTCGGAGGGGTATCAACCAATACATAATCTGGAGAGATAGACGACAACTTTTTCTTAGCATCTTCCAGATATTTGCGAATCATGGCCTTTTCAAGATATATGAAATCACTGAACATATTTCCGGAAGAGTGTACCCAGATATTGTCGTGAGGATGTTCACTGTCAAACTCGGTATTCATTGATGGCGTATTGATGTCGGCATCAATAATGAATACTCGTTTGCCTTGTTCAGCCAGTAGCCGGGCAATGTTCGCAGTAGTAGTTGTCTTGCCTACGCCACCTTTGCCTGAATATATAATTATCGCTTTCATTTTAATTGATTTTAGAAGTGAAATTGAGACAACGAACCCCACATTTTAGAACACAAGGTCTGTAACATCTTTTGCTACGGGCGCATACCCCACTTGCGTAATACCGGCACTCCAGTGGATTCTGGCCATCTTTTATCTTCTTAGCGAGTTTTGCCGCTTCGTTTTCAGTCATTTTTATCAGTGTTCGTTTTAGGAAGCGAGAGAGGCGGGATTGGCATCCAGTGAGTAACCTGAGAATTATTATTTTGGTCGAGTTCTCCGCTAAACACACCGTATGCAAAATATTCTACATAAAATAAACCTGTGTTGCCGGAGGTGGGTCTATTAACCAACACATACATTGGCTTCTCCGGTAACTTATCCTTGACGCTTACCCACTGATGAGAAAGTGCCCACTTTGCTCCATTTGTGAAACAATAGATATTTGGAACTGGGTATTCGGTGTCTTTGAAAAGCTCTTCCGCTGCTTCTTGGATTTCTTTGTCGCTCATAATTATTCTATTTCTTTTATTTGACGTTTCATATCGGCCTTACTTGCCTTCTCTCGTTTACCAGCCAGCTCAGCCCGGTCAATATCGCGGTCAAAGTTGTGTCGGCGAATTTTGTTAATGTAACTCCACCTTAACTTGAATGGGACTCGGAGGTTGAGGTTACCATCCTTGTCATAAAAGATATGGCGAACTTTCTGTTTGAATGTCTTGCTCATATACTTTAATTGTTACTGATATTTAACTTGGCAGGTGGCATCAACCTCATCTTCGATGGTGCCATTATCTCCTTTTCCCCAGATGATTGCATAATCAGCCTCCATAGTTTTGTTACCGTCTGCGTCTTTGAACATCATCACCTCAACATCATGTTCATTATCAAAGTCCGCGAAAAACAGCGACCATCTTTTCTCTTCACCAAAATCTTCTGATATGTCGGTGGCTTGATTCTGCTTGCTATTGCTCAGCGTTCCATCGTTTTTAAGACACGCTTTCAGCTTATGGATTTCCTCTTCATAATTGAAGGATATATTTAGAATTATCATAATCAAGTTGTCGTTATAAGAGATGTTGGTATGTACAATATTGTGGGATTATTCTTGTGAACATCAATCTCCGGAAACTTTTCTTTGAATTTCTGAAGATTAAAGGGTTTGGTGATGAGATGACAACCATTCATAGTCGGGATTTCAGCATAGAGATATACTGCGTCATGATGACATTCATTCAGGTACTCTTTCGATTCTGGGTGTGTTTCCAACCAGATTCCGTCCAGTTCTTCCAGCACCTCATACTTGGTATCGAGGTCTCGTGTGTCTATGTCAATTATCCAGCACTTACGACGACTTTTCAATTCTCCACAAGCGCTGTTATAGACATGCCAGGGATTGATAATATTGCCAGTATGAACGTTATCAGCCAGTTTTTTGAGGATAAGGGTGTTTAGACTATCGAAATCTTTTCCGGCAACATTGATATATGCTCGCGCTTTATAATGTTCACACAAGAAAACTATCTCATCTTTAAGGCTGTCAAGTTGTTCACGACTCCTAACAAGCCAAGAGCGAATGAGCTTGTTTGCTGCTGGTAGTTCCGGGTGGTCCTTTCCACGCCTTAGAATTTGAAGGTGGAAGAACATATTGTTCGCTTCATTGAAGTAAAACAATGGCTTTATTATATCAAAGTTGTCTATCATAAAAATTACTTATTGAGGCTCATTTGACCGAGATACAACTTCTGACCGGAAAAGCGCCGTAGATTTTTCTACGAGCAGTTCTTCTTTCAGGATTGTAATCTTACGTCTTTTAGCTGATCTGAGAAACTGGTGATACTCTTTGAGGGTGTAAAAAACCGTACCATATTCCAATCCTTCAGGATTACGATGAAGAACGTATATAGATGGGGTGTAGATGTCAGAGTCTGTAATTACTTTTAATTCATCACAGCAATACACTCCACCAAAAGGAGCACCCGTATCGGTCTTCCCTGAAACATCGACAGCCGGACGACCATCAATGTTTCCAAAAATGCCAACGACTTTGCCATAGTAACCACATCCAACTTTATGGGATGCGGTTATAAGAACTTTATCACCAATTTTCATATTTCAGAGATTTTGGCTTCAACTTCACTTTTGGCTTTTTCCAATGCTTCTGCAATGTAAGGGAGAGCTTCTTCCGGGAATGAGACTACACCATTGCTCATACATACCACAAGAGTTTTGTCAGCCTTCATTCTTGATTGAATAGCTTTAATTTTATCTCGATGCTCCAGTAATTCAGCAGCATCTTGTGCTTGTTCGATTGTCATAGTTTATATTTTTACGATTGATGATTTACGAAGTTCGCCTGTATAGCGGCGTTCACGAAGTAGACCGATGATAAAGTCATCTGAGAAGTCACGGAAGTCATTCATTGACGATATGACTCCAGGGCGCTTCAAGACTTTAGCATCCGGACAAGTGTCCTCGTTAAATTCGCATGAATCTCTTCGAGGACATGTACCAGAACACCAACAGGTCTTGGACTTTAGCTTCTTTTTCATACGCTTATGATTTTAAGCTGACGAAGTTCTCCGTTGTAGCCTCGACGTCGGAGTTCCGCGAAGATGTTCTCGTCTGTGAAATCAGCAAGACTGAGAGTGGCTTTGTTGCCGGGCTGCGGGCTATAGTCTGCCGGACGAGTTATGGAGGGCCCAGTTTTTATTGTGGTCGTTTTAGCTTGTTTTGCCATTGCAATTTAAGTTTTGAGGTTATTTGATCTTTGAGTTGAACAAGAGGGGTTATAACTCATTGAGGTATGCTGTCAAGTAGTCAAGAATATCTACCAAATGCTCGATATACAAACCTGAGCCGTTTTCAGACACGTAGTCTTGTGGGAGACCTTGAAATGTGACAACAAAAACATCATTAGAGTTTTCTTTGAAACTGATATACTCTGGGACGCGATATTCCTCTGCGTCTATGAAGAACAAATCTGGGTTATCTTCATTTGTCAGGTGGCCCCATGAAATTTTGTCGCTTCCAGTCTTTTCTTTTATGCAACGAACACATTCCAAAATGTCTCGGATAATGTCCTGTCGCATTTGATATAATCTTTCGATGTAGCGTGTCATGTCGATTGTTTTATTATTTGATCGAGTTGCGCCATGATGTTTGAGTAGTTGATACCCTCGACTAAACAACTCAAATCGTGAATAAAATGGTCGAGATAGTCGTATGCACTCTCGCCCGACGCGGTAAGTTTGCCAGTTTTATCATCGAAAGCCTGGCCATAACAACCACAATAGTCTGTTAGAATTTCTTCCAGGGTTTTCATAAATCATCTACGGATTGAGTTTTCTTGGTTGTTGTGTATGTGTGAAGAAAAGCCTTGATTTCCCATAAGCGGCATATATACGCGATAGCACTTGGTATATCCTGGCTCTTCACTACAATAGTTTCTACATCATCGGGATCATACTGAGCAAGAAAATACTCGATAAAGTCCGACGAGGGGTAGAAATCCCCAGGGGCATAGACATTGCTATTATCCGAAAGGATTTCTACCTCATATTCAGTCTTGATAATATCCGGCAGCATTACTGTAGGAATTATTTACGCCACTCAGCCATCTTGGCTTCGATGTTGATATGGTTAGTTTCAAGGAACTCTTTGAGGATGCCAAGCATCTTGTAACCCTCCAGAGTTTTATCATTCATATACCCATAGAGGCTTACCATAGAGAGATTGGCGGTTGGGGCGGTTGGGAACACATATCCGTGAAATAGGATCAGGTTCTTCAGCGTATAGAACGCACCGACACCTTTGTAGGCATCTTTGAACGCCGGGCTCTGGGGTGTGCCATAAGCAAGCCACGTTTTCTTAACCTCGTTGTGGAACTTGGCAAGTGCCGAGTAGAGGTTTTGAGGGGTCTGGGCTTTGCGAATGTTATCGAGCGCATGGTACAGCGGACGATACACCTTTGCCGACAGATCGCTGACAAAAATGTCTCGCTTGTAGAGGTGAACGTAAGGTACACCCTTGCATTTACGCTTTTTTAGAGTCTTGATGTGATTCTCCAGCTGCACGATGTAGTGTTCAGCCATAGCGACTGCCACTTCTTTGTTGAACCAGCGGTTACGTTCTGCAAAATTTTCTTTGTCGTTGATGAAGAGTTTGGCCTGAACGCGGAACTCTTCGACGGTCATCTCCCAGGAGTATTTATACCCCTTTCGATTGAGGGCTTCGGTGAACCCCATAGGGTGGCGTTCCTTATACCCTTTCTGAGTGAGCATGTGGAACATCTGGGCCATAACCCAACGACGGAAGAGACGGCGATTGGGTACAGTCTTACCAGTGATGATTGCTGTGAAGATAGGGTCGTCATCCGGTACCGGCTGGAAGAAACCGCCCTTACGACGTACAAGAACGTCAGAGCCATCTGCGCCCTGCATAGAGAAGAGGTTGCTGACATTTACCCCAGCAGCACGGAGTGCTTCGATTTTAGCCTGAGCGCGATTGCTCCGGGTAGCACCAGGGATATGAACGTGGAGTTCGTCAATCTGAACGGTTGAAGACTGAGGGCTGCAATTGTGGGTGTCGGCGGCTGATACAGTGAGTTCAGTGCCACATGCCGGGCAGTTGAATTTGATTTCTGACATGGTTGTTTTTTGTTTAGGTGTTAATTTTTTCATTCGTTGTTCATATTTTGTGGTTCAATCCATTCTCGAAGAAGAATGAGGTCTTTGTTTTCAGGCGATTGCCAAAACCATAATCCTTTGGCGAAATCGTCCCATTTAAGCGAGTCATTAAGGATTACACCAAGCACATAAAGTTCAAGTGCAATCTGGGCGTGTTCCCTTGACTGGCCGTAGAGCATATCTTCATCATTTAGTAAATGTTCTGGGAGGGGTTTGAAATAACATTTACGTTTATTCTCACTTCTCTCAGATGGAAGACTATGCTGGTAGCGAGTGTAGAGTTGTGTGATTTGTTCCAATGGCGAATCGGTCAACTCTACACCAAGTTCGCCATCGTACTTGCCGTCTTTGATGGCATATTTGCCATCTATCTTCAGGCTTCGATTCTGAAAGTTGACGCGGAATCGTGATCCATTCTCAACTTTTGCAAGTGCTTGTTCGTATATTGTATTCATTGCTAATTAAAAATTGGATGCTCAAAGTCTTGGCGTATTTCTTTATTCTCTCGATCATAATCAGGATGATGAATCGACGAGAAACAGGGAGCGTCCTGTTACTCGTCGATTTATTAAGATCCTGATGGTAAACTTGGACTTCTTGCATGGGTTAATGTTACGCTACATTTTTCACAATTTCATTCAGTTTGGCACATTACTGTATTCTTGCGATGATGGAGCTGGTTTGAGCGGCGCTCCTGATGAGTCATCTGGCCACGGTAACAACCTGGCCCGATGACTCATAAGGTTCCCGCATCTTTACCAGCTCGGCTAAACTTACTGACCTTAATTGTGAGATTCTGTACTGAAATCATGGTTCTCAAAACATTGATGCGTTTCTATATTTGCTTGATGTAATCCAGATTGGAAGCATACGACGCCGGCCTTACCGCTCGACAGGGCTGTGATGCCGGCGTCGTAGAGCTTATTAAGATCTGGATGACTAAAGTTTGTTTTCTTGAACCATATTGTCGCATTACATAGAATCCTCAAACGAAATGGTATATTACTATATAAATTTGATGTTTCTCCTTCATGTTGGGCTGCGCGACAGGCCGGACAGGGCGTAGAGGGCAGCCCTTAACTGAAGGATGATACTAAACAATCGTCGCTTGGATTCTTGCCATATACTTAGCCATTATCATTTGTCATGTTTGTAGTATGTATCTTTAGAATATTGATAAATACAGTTCGAGAAACTGTGGAGGGACGTGGAGTTCTGTAAGACAATACAGAAAGGAATGTCCCTCCAGTTGATTCTAACTGTATTGGTGAATTGTAAACCTTTCAAATGATACTGCATACTCAGTTTGCTGACAGTCAAGCAATATTGCACATTTCTCTATCCTTATGATAATGTACGATGTCATCTGACAGACCCACGAGGTCAGCGTCAAATCTTACGGGTACCGGAAGTTTGACTCAGCCCTCGTGGTGCTGGATTTGAGGATCGTATTTGAATTTGTTGCCATTCTGCCAATTACTTTGTGCTAAGTTGTAAGAGAAAGTCATGCTCATTATATGTTGCTTTATTATTCCGATTGATAGATGGAAGCTTGTCTTCTGAAACATCCACGATATGGATGGTTCAGAAGATATAGTTCCATCTTAAATAAATGTTGAGCCATTCTTTCTCAGTCTGCATATTCAGATATTACGATGTCAAATTGCCTGGTATGTCGCTTTAGTTTATAGGACATGATATATGCCGCCTGTGGAGGCCCGGAATCCAGGATAGTAATCCTGGAGCCGGGCCTATTAAGTGCGGCAGATTAAATAGGTGCAACACTTCATCGTATTCCGCATACTCGGTATTCATTATAAATTGGCTACCAGTGTTCTGTAAACACCTCGATTAGTCACCAATGCGTTTTGCATACAGTTCAGCGTAAGATAACCGGAAATCTGTTTCTCAGTTTTCTCTCGATTGGCTCTAACATTCCTGCCAATACCTCGCTGGATGCAACCTTCGGACTGAGTAGCTACAAAACCAAGACCACCGACCTTTTTCTTTTTAGTCACTACGGCTCGTAAACAATCCATAACGAACTCATTGAGTGTTTGGATGTCTTTCTTAACGTTGCATACTGAAAGAATCTGAGTTGCCCAGCTAAACTCGCCATTGCCGTGATATAGATAACGGTTAACAGCGTTGATGGCCTTGCGAAGTGTAGTATCTCTCAGACGGATAGTACGAGCTTCAATTTCTTTTTGAAATGTTTTTATACGGGTCGGACTCATTGATATGTCAGCTCCTTTGATTGAATATCCCAAGAATTTGAACCACCGTAATGGGGTTAAATATTCGATTTTCTTAGGATTCAGTTTCATATCTCGTTTAGCGACCTCATCTTCCATGATTGCCATTGCTTTCTGAAAATCTGGGCCTACAAAGAGGGCGTCGTCAGAATACCGAACATATTCGCCATTCAAGGCACTCAAACGCTCATCAAGCGAATACATAATTACGTTTGCAAGCCACGATGCAACTGAGCAGCCTTGCTTCAAAGACTGGTAGGTTTCTTTCAACGTACCATCAATGTCAAAATAAAGGTCGCAATGATAATATTTGCGTAGAACATCTATGATTGCTGAATGTCCGTGTTTTGTTTCTACTGCATCGAAGGCTTCATCTATGAACCTAATAGGGACAGAATCAAAGTATTTGCTGAAATCTGATTTCCAACCAATCACATCGCCTTTGGTTTCACAGATTCTCCGAGAAATGTCCTGTACGACCTTGCCACATCCAATCCCTTTCTGGTATGAGGTACAAGCCGGATGTATCATCTCTGGCATTAACTCAAACAAAAGATCATTGGCAATGCTGAGGAATACACGGTCTGTAGGCTCGTTGACATAGACAGTTCGGAACTCTCCGTTGTCTTTAGGAATTTGCGCTGTATGTGGTGGCGCAATTTCGTAGCGTCCTTCTTTAATAGCCTGATACATTTTCGCTCTTTTTTCCGGCTTTGTTAGTTGGTAGAGATCAGACTTGCTGATATTCTTATCAACTCCTTTATCTAAGGCGTACTCCCAGCGGTCAGGCTCAAAGAACATTCGTAATATTTTGTCTTCCATTGTACTCTTGTTTAGAAAAGCTTTTTCTCATCAGTGTAATTCTGAAGCACCCACTCCAGAAGAATCTTGCGATTGTCACCATCCAGCATGGAATAGAATTTGACGAGGTAAGCGTCCGGGTTACGAGATCGACAGGCGTTATTCCACTTTTCAATCATGTGTGGTAAATTGCAAGTCCATTTGGCTTCGGCGAGAAACTGTGGAATATCCACGGTCTTAGTACCACCATTATAATTGTCTACTTCAACTCTAATTGTTTCATAGTTCCATCCATGAAATAACCATCTGTTGACGGCTTCAATACCGATTTTCAAAGCTTCTGTCATTTTTGTTTCCTGTTTTTGTGGTTAAAACCAGCGTAAAATTTTTGGAGTTTCCCAATAGTAGCTATATTCCGGATAGAACTCCTTCAACACTTCCAGCAATTTACCCCTCAATGGATTCTTGTTGATTCGGAGTTGATGAGGTCGAATTGTATAGTCTCTGCCTCGTTGGAGTCCAGCCAAAGCTAAAACTGATTGAATAAACTTCTCAATTTTTACCGGTCCTTCTTCTTTTGTTTGTTTTTTCATAAAGTTGTCCGGATTTATAAAGAGCTTGTTTTCTTTTCCGATACTCTCGTTTCTTCTCAGTCCAATATGCTGTTGAGCGTTTCTTTGCAGCTTTATGGATTTGAGGATGAATGATATTCTGAATAGACCATTTGCTGCACCCGAACATAGCAGCCAATTGACGGTAACTATAGCCTTCTTCTTTGAGAAGTTTAATTGCAGCCACTTGGTCTTTAGTCAGTCTTCGTCGTTTATCGAGATGTGCCGGAAGTTTTATATGCTCACTTTTATATGGCATTTAAGTTGTGGTTTTTATGGCCCGCACCAAAAGGCGCGGGCCGATTGATCTTAGATAAATGCTGCCACTGCCCGCACAACGAAACTGTTGTACTGGTTGTAGCTGTTGAAGTACCCTGAGCCGAAGTTGACGTACCAGGCGTTGCCGCTGGAGTGCTCAGTGGAGGCCCAGTAATACTTGTCGAACAACAGAGGGTCGCCATCGACAAGTTTCAGAAGGTCATTGATTTCTTCCTTATAGGCGCATATTGTGCCAAGTTCCAGCAGACATGGGGAATACCACTGAAGTCCCTTGTGATTGTAATTCCAGCAAAGTTTAGCAGCAGTGTTGCCTTCATCTTTCTGAGCTTCAACAAGCTGGCGGGTATGCTCTAAGCCAGAAAGAACCTGCATGGCTTGCGCTTCATTGTGCTCACCAGTGATACAATGATCGGTGTCTTCACTCCAGCGCTCTTTCCACTGTTTAAGGGAAACAATGAATGAAAGTAGCGGAGTACGAACAGCTATACCGACCACTTGGTCTTTGCTGTATTTCTCGGAACCGGCAGTCCATTCGACTTTTGAGACGCATCGACCGTCGTCCAGTGCTATAAAGAATTGGGGTTCTGAAACATTTGCAGCTTCTGTAACATTGACATTAAAGTCAATTCGTCCATTACCCTGACGGGTCTGCTCATTTTCGAGCCAAGCAAGTTTTCTTCTATTGGTTTCGTTAGCGATAAAATTAAGAGCTTCCTGAGCTTTATCGCCGAACTCACGGAATAAATCCGTTAGTACAATTGTTTTTTTCATGTGGTTTATTTTTGAGTTTTTATTTTAGAATAGCTTTGGCGTTTGTTAAAGGTGTGACAAGTTGTACACTTTAACTATGGTTAAAAAAAAGCCCGACATTTCTGCCGGGCTACATATAGGAGTGGTTTCTGTCAGGATTTACGCAAACGATGGTAATTTTCAATGGCTGCAAGCATATTACGACAGTAGAGTTCTAAACGATCCACCTCAGCATCGTAAATGTTTAACCCATATTCTTTGACACACCATTCAGCTGCATCTCCTTCTTCGACCTCACCATCAACAAATTTTTGCAGATCTCCCTCCCAGGCAATTTCATCGCAATTATAATTTGGATGAAAAAGTCCAAGAAATTCGACTTCATCAAATGGCTGGCCTATAAGGTCTTTTCGACCCAATGACTTAAAAATCTCATCCCGTGTCATTCACCTTCATTTTCTTGGGTTGTAGGAATGTTCGCTGCTTCACAGGCATACTGAAGCGAACTCCAGTAGGTTTCACCATCGAAACCTTTAGCCATTTTCCAAGCTAACGATTGCATTTCATCATCAGTGAGATTATCGCCGTCGAAACCGATAGCTTTGAGATCATCACGGGAAACAGAGACAACGGTGAAATCATTGGTTTGCTTGCCAGCTTCGGTCACATCACTAACCTCTGGCGTTTCAGGAATTTCATCAATGATGTAACCGATTTGGCCGTGGTCTATCCAGTACATGAAGTCCGGAGTTGTTTCCCACCCTTCTTTGGGAAAACCGTAGATTTCGACATAGTTATCGTTTACCACTACATGAGTAATGATGTAATCTTCAGACCCATCCATGTGCTTCCATGCTCCAACTATGATAGGAGCATTACGCCCTTCTATTTCTTCACCGTCCTCATCGTACCAACGATAAATACCGCCATGTGCCTTTACAGCAGCCAGCAGTTCCCGACGGTCAAGATTGTCAAGGGCTTTGAGTTTGTTATAGTTATTAGTATGTTTCATTATCGAAAACTTTTTGGGGTTAAACGGTTGATTTCAGGCTTTTCATCAAACCATTGCCATTGACAACTGTTGGGTGAATAACCACAGTATTGAAAGAGAAAATATTCACATTTCTCTTCATTAGGAGTGTCAATCCATTCTTGCTCAGAATCTACAATGCCTTCATCAAACATGGATTCACCGAGATCCTTATCCAGAAATTCCTGGGAAACTTCAATTACATCCACAGTTGGATTTGTAAGGCTTCCGTCGATAATTACTGCGTACATAGTTTTTTTAGATTATCCGTAAACAATTTCACCGAAGATTACAAACTGGAAGAAGTCATAGGCATCTCCCATATCTCCGTTTTCTGTCACGAGATTAGCGAAAGAATTAGGCGACTCCCAGATAAACTTGTCAAGGGCATCGGATATGTCCTGAAGTGTTACAAAGTGGTCATAATCGTCATCTTCGTCTTCGTAAGCATATTCATCTCTTACGACAATTCGCCCACCTTTGATGAGATGTAACGCCTTTTTCTCATTCCCGAAGTAAGGATATTCAACCCCTTCAATCATCTCATCAGAAAGTATTCCGATTGATAATCCGGAGTTTCCGTATGTGGCGGTTTCTATGAGATTCGCCAGATTTTCAAAGGACAGAAAGTCCTCTTTACTTTTTATTTGTGCCATTTTATTTATTCAAAAGTTACGGAGTCCCATTCAGTCCAATAACACTCGCCGTCAATTTCTTCGGCATGACTGAGATCTTCTTCCATTTGTTTTTTATCACCGTCGTATGCTTTTAGGCAGCACTCTTCACAACAGGCAAATTCTCCGGCGAGGTAGAAGCCCTCAATCATGGGGAAACCACATTGCTCGCAGCGGCGAATGTTCTCTTTATCTTGATTGTACACAGCATCTACTACTTTGTCATATTTTTCAGCCCATTGATTCAGAACCTCAAAATTTACAGAATTGAAGCGCGTTTTATCGCCCGGAATGGTTCGGAGTTCGATTGTCTGCTCATACGCCAAGTAGATAGCGTCAGCATACGGATAGTTTTTACTTATATTTTTGCGAAATTTCTCACGACAATAGTTTGTGTAGAAATCCCACCATTCGTGATTTGTTTGCGGTTTCATAACGGTTGTTTAGTAAAGTATTTGACAATCCGATATTTAATGTCGCGGGCATTTTCATTACGATAGAAAAACTCGTTGGGCGTGTCCTTAAATACGCAATATAATTTAGATTGCATAATCTCGGACTTGATAGATTGTAACTGTTGTCGGGCTGCTACGACTGAACTAACAGCTGTAGTTTCCCAGCATTTATGGCCGTCAAACCATTTTTCAATACTAACTGTCATATTGATTTGGAGTTTCGCCCATCAAGTCCACAGCTAAACTATTTGGGCAACGGTCATCGAACCAATGCCAGACATCAAATCGAGAAGTACCCGCTTCAAAGAAAAGGAAAGGTTCTTCTATCTCATCATTACCATTGATAGGGATTTGTGAAAAATCGTCCCACAGAGTTTCAATGGTAGCAAGTTCTACGTTTGATTCGCAATTCTCGCACCACCCATCTTCTTCGTCCGGTGGATTGGTAACAAGAGAGTCGAACTTCTCAGTGTTGGGGTTAACCCATGCTTTTGCGAGAACGTGAGCGCTACCACATTCTCGACAATATAGAGTACTTAAAGTGTAATTCATACCTTGTGAGATTGATAATATTCTTCAAGTTCTTCTTCAGTCATGTCTGCTTCCGGTTGCCAATCGGTTTCCAGTTCGTAATCACCAGTTGGCTCAAACGTTCTGGGGTCGATGTCGCCATTCCGCAGTTTATCTTCAACAATGCGAATTGCATCGTCTTTATCTTCAGCCTCCACCATAACAGCTTTGGCAAAATCGTAGTGAATATCTACATTGAACTTTCTCATATTTTTGCGAATGTTATGAGACACTGGTACATTTGCTCTCCAAGTTCATCCCAGCTAATCATTTGCTGGAGTTCTTCATCAAAAGAGCCAATTTGTCCGGCGAAAAAGTACGCTTGGTCTCGGATTTCATCGGCGATAGCTTGACGCCGGAAATTATTTGTTTCTTGCTTGTATATTTCAAGCAGTTCGGAGATAGGAGTTTTGAACTCGCCACACACCAGACAGATATATTCCATATCATCTGGGCCTTGACCTAACAGATCGAGTCCTTCTCCGTTAGGGAGGGGAAATATCAGTTTCATTTGTCTAATAGTCCAGGGATTACAGGTTGAGCGGCAAGTGCAGCCTTACGTTTTTGTTCTTCTTCGTATGTTTTAAGGTACTCCATGAAACTTTCTTTGTAGTCATCCCAGTCATCAGTTGTGTGATAGCCAGGACGGTTAGGGTCGGGATAGCATATTGGATGCTCACGGGTATATTCGGTATAGATGCCACGATATTTGAGATACAATTCCCATTCATTTTTGGCATCATCAGTCTGAGGTTCGACCATTTGGTAGCCTTGTTCACACGCCCAACAATAAATGCTTTCATTGAGCCCTCGTAAAGAGCCAGGAGCGATTACGTTGACGAGATAGCCAATAAGACAACTAATATATCGGTCATCTCCAGGTTCGGCGATGAACTCCATCCAGTCCTCGAACACATTGCTCATGTATGAGATGAATCCACTATGGCTGGTGTGGTTTTGCTTGATTGTTTCGATCACATCTTCCTTATATCGAGAGTCATTGCAAAGTTTTCTAAGATGATTGACAAGTTTACCCAAATCGTCAATCTCCACCTTACAATAGATCTCATCAGTAGAGAAGTTGTAATACTTAGGCGACCTTACCCATTGCCCCACAAGTTTGAGGTCGATGCCAAGAATATCATTGATATGCTCAATATATGTTTCGGCATAAAGTTTGGCGATGTTGTCACGATAGTCGGGAGAAAAGCCCCAATCGTCAAGCAACTGAAGGTCTTCTATATCATCGTAATCGCCATATTTCATGTCATGGGTCTCACGATACTCGTTTTCTCCCTGGTCCCAGATACCCTGGTAAAATCCAGAAAAGCCGAGCGCTTCTAATTCAAGTGTCATAACCGTAGTCTTAAAATTCATCTGGATAAAGTGTTCTGGCGATTGAGTAGGCAAGCTCCTCGTAACATAGCCAACACATGAATGTGTAATGCGGAAGATGTTGTTCGTTTTTGATTGCTCCCATCTCATCTTCCATGAGATTTTTCCACTCTTCCATATCGTCGATGTGCTCGATATAAATTCGCTTGCAATTAGAATTGTAGATAAGGAAGCCGACCATTCCAGATTGACAGCCACCTCTCTGAAGGTCTTCAAAAAAGCCCAAAGGATAGTCGTAACCCTCAATCTCAGCCGCCATATTGTCAATGAAATCATCAACAAAAGAAGGCTGAGTAGATTCGTTTCCATCAGGCCATGCGACATTCTCTTTGAGCATGTCACGGACAAACTGGAATGTATCAGGCATATTGTCCGGACATAGCCCCTCATTTTTAGCGTAGCCGAAGTATCTGTCATAAATCTCATCGGCTTGCATATTGTCTTTCAACCATTTACGAGGCGTTGCCGCTTCTGAAGGAATATAATCAGCAATAGTTTCTCCTTCACCGATATGATTTTCCATCAGTGTGTTCAAAGTATGTTCCTCTGCATTATCAAGGTAGTTGCGCCACCAGTTCAGAACATATTCATCAAATGTCTTCATATTGTTTACATTTATGAATTATTTCTTTTCGCCACACTGACGTTCAGCGTATGGATTAGTAGTCTGCCAATCAACATAATCCCAACCGGTGCCGAAATGTGTAACACACAGGATATAGCAGTCGAGCAAGTTGCTATAAGTAAATAGCAGTCCGAATGTATCACGAAGATATTCCATGTCTCTTTCAGAGCAGTCGGTAATAAACCACTGGAAAATATCGTCTGGATCAATATGACCATAATCACACTCAGGACATTGCCAGTTGCAACCAGCCCATTCAAGTTCTTCGCCACATTCAGGGCATTTAGGTATTATCTCTTCACCATTTTCGTCATACTCAGGTTCATATCCTAAATCTGGAACTGACTCAAAGTTATCCCAAACAGAATCATCTATTTCTGGGATATTGTTGCAAAGAACCAGCGCATTATTGCACCAGTTTACCGCAACAGAATAGTTCGTATGATAGAGCTTCTTCATTGTGTTTAAGTTTTATGGTTTGCTAAAGCGATTGATAAATCTTCCAGCATTGTCTCACATGCTTCCATATCTTCAAGAAGATCTCGCATGTGGTAAGGAGCGCCGTTTTTGCCATGCCCATCAGAATCAAGCCATAACATTGCTTCGGCTTCAGGTTCATACGCTTCGTAATATTCATAGACGGCCTGAGCGCAATCACGAATATCGTTATCTTTATCAAGCGTGATGTAGAACGAAAAATCTTGTCCGGCTGGAGAGTATTGGTAAAAAGTAAGCTCGATCTTACCGCTGCTTTGTTCCTCAATATCTACAGTCCAACCGTTTGCCTCTGCTACTTCTACGATAGCATCAAGTGTTTCACGCATTTCATTTGTCATAGTCGGTTCAAATAATTTATAAGTTTCTGACCATACAGACCACCATATTCATAGCAGTAGCTAATCAGTTGACCATATTCTTTTCTGGTAAGTTTCCGAACCAATTCAGGTATAGAGGAAAAGTTGCCATTTACCAGTGTTTCAATGATATAATCAAAGAAACTATAGTCGTTGACTTCCAGTTCGTATGATTTAGCGAGTCTTTGAAGATGTGTCATAAGCTGTTAATTTCACGTTGAATGAATCGTATTTCACTCGGATAATCCTGCCCGGCGCAATACTCAAACCTGTTGCCGTTCCACCATAGACGATCAGTAAGACCAAATGTGGCGTATGCGAGTCTGGAGATCTGCCAATCCTTAGGACGCGCCCAGATTACTTTTGCGATGCCCTCATAGAAGGCTCGTTTTACTTCCTCTGGGAGCTCGAAACGGCAAGTCTTACGTTCATTGGGGAACCATGCTTCACCCCGATTCATATCCCGTAGTGTGAAGACATGGTTATCAAGAGCTTTCATCAAACCCTTCAGCGTTTTGTATTTCTTAGTTTTCATATTAGTCGAACCAATCGGGGTTTGCTTCTGCGACAATCTCTCTCAAAACCTTATCAGAATGTTTCAAATCCTGTTCAGCAACGTAATAGAAGATTTGCTCATCCAGCATTTCGGCTTCCTTATCGGCAAATTCAGATTCGCCATCTACCATAGCTGAAGGAGCAAATTTGTCATATAATTTTGTACTTGCAATGATAAGCCTTTCACCTTCGTTACTTAGAAGCACACGACATGTGTAAGACTCACCTTTATAGCTGATTTGTGTAACTTCCGAAATATCAGAAATATCTTCAATATCAGTGACACACGAATTGATGTCTACCACTTCAGCGTCTTCAAGTGAAATAGATTCTGCCACTGTCGGCGCAAGGTCTAATGCTTGTTCTTCAGATTCGGCTTCCACCACAACCGTAACCACAGCGTCGTAGTGAACATTTACTGTATAGCGTTTCATATCATCAAATGATTAGGCGAGTGTTTATAAAAATTTCAGGCGGCTTCAGTTTTAATAGTGTATGTAAAGTAGCCGGTTTCATCATAACCAGTCCCGCTCATACCATCCTCGTCGATGTCAAGGCTTTCAGCAGTTCGGCGGTATTCTGGATAGTATCTCACGTTTTTAAGGTGTTGTTGAGCTTCTTCGAGGCTATCGTAGCGCCCAACGATGGTTTCTCCGTCAGATTCGGAGAGAGTGACAATATATTTTATCATATCTGTGGAGATTAGAAATTACAGATAACGTTTTGCGTATTCTCGTGCTTCGTTGAATGTTGCACGATTAGTATTTAGGCTGCTGTCAGTATAGCTAATGACATCCCACCAACCTTTTGCGGATTTTTCAATATGACCCACACAACATTGCGTGTTGTAATGGCCTGTAAGATGAATAACTGAATATCCGTAACACACTGACTTTCTGACAACTGTTTTCATATCAGTCAATCCAAAATGTGCCACAATGAGGACACTTACTGCCGCACGGGATTTCATTGCGATAGTACACATCTCTATGGCGTTTATAATTCATATCACCGAATGTACAACCGCCAGCTTTGAATGTCCGGTCAAGTTCAGCCTCACGAGCTCTATCTTGAACTGCGGTTGATGATTTGAGTTTGCGGTTGTTCTTTGGGGCATCGAAAGAAAGTGTCGGAGCATCAGTACCTCTCAACCAATCGCCGCACATCCCGAAGCACTCTTCTAAGCTGTATTTTTCAGAATCGGATAAAGCCAGATTCTCACGCTTGAAAGGGAATTTACGGTCAATTTCGATTTCTTCGTAGTAGCCAGAACCCTGATTGTGATCATATAAAGCCACCGCCACAGTTCCTTTGAAGTGTATGGATTTGAAATCTTGATCATGTTCTTCATATTTACGAGACAAAACTTCTCGAAGATCGGTCTCAAAATAGATACGAAGTTCACCACCATACGGAGCATTACATACGATGGTCCATATTTTCTTTGCTTCTGGAGGGTCTTTGCTTATGCCAAGAGCGCGGCGAATTTTGTATGCGGCCATCTCTTCGCTTTCACCTCGCCAGGGGTTGCACAAGAAAGCTGAGTGCCACCCGTCTATTTCTACACCAAGGGAGTAGAACATTGTGATAGCCCCAGTATTTCGTAGAAGATCATTTATAGGGTCGCTTGTGTCTTTAGCCCACAGCGCATCTCGGATTTCATCTACCCAATCATCATCCCATTCGATGCCATCTCGTTCCATTTGATTCTGCATCTCTTCGAGGTATGGGGCTTCAGGATATTCCCACCAATCATCAAGACACTCACTGATTGGGTACAGGGAGTTTTTGTCAATACATTCTTGCAGTAGTTTTGTATTGTCCGAAAGGTCGTCCCTATAATCGACATAGTACATATCGACATAAGTTGGGATATACGGCTCCCAAGGCCGTGTTTCTTTTTCGTCCATTGTTTTAAGGTTGTTGGTTTATTTTGAAGCTCCGGGTCAACAGACCCGGAGCGATTGATCTTAGATAAATGCTGCCACTGCCCGCACAACGAGACTGTTGCACTTGCCGTTGCCGTTGAAGCCCCCTGAGCCGAAGCCGACGCTCCAGGCGCTGCCGCTGGAGTGCTCAGTGGAGGCCCAGGTCCACTTCAGTAACTTGTCACCACCGGCTTTCTCCAGTGCTTCGTTGACCTTGGTGAGATTCATGCAGATGATGGTCAGCTCGCCAACTGAGGGAATCCATTCGCCATCGTTGAGTGGAATCTGACAACCATAGGATTTCAGACGCTCAGTATTGCTCTTACCATCGAAGTCTTCGTGGGCATTGAACCGGTATGTGTCAGTGTTTCTGTCCCAGCTGTAATGCGGAGAATCTTTAGGACATTTGTCGATGTCCGGGAGCAACGGAAGCTCACCATCTTCATCGCCGGGGATGTCGTGAAGAGTCACGGCGACACTGTGGTTGCCACACTTGACGCCGATGTATTTGACTTCAGCGCTGGGGTTCTGCCCATTGTACTGTTCGATTGAGCCGTCTTTGTAGATGTAGTAAACACCATCGGCGATGTCCGGGCGAATGTCGGCAAGAGCCGCACGGCGATATTCAGTGTAGTCCGGCTTCCCGCCGAATACGAACTCGTGTGCCTCCATTGCTTGCTGGAGGTTGGGGAACTCACGGAAGAGTTCCATGCGTTTTGTTTCTGAGGGTGTCATAGCTCAAAATTGATTTTTATTAGATTGATTATTATATTGTTATCTAAGCGATTAAAGGGTTGGTCAACAACCTCATCATTGTTGTATTCGCCATCCCTAAACTCGGTGATTTGAATGATTGTCCGGTTATTGATATAGTAGAGAGGCGATACCCTGAAGGTAGTGCTGCCATCGCCGTACACATCAACCATATAGCACTCAACTTCTTCGCCATCATTGTGTGGCTGATATGTAGTCTTGATGATACTCCAGCCTTTGCTCTCCGGCACTGGCGGTTGAATCATGTTTTCTTTGGAGATTCTACATGAATAATATTCATACCACTCGACTATATTAGTCAGATTATCTTCACGTTCTGCCCCTTCATACTCATCATCGTTCAGCCATTCATAATAGCCGTCCAAGAACCAACATAACCAGTCAGGATCAATTCCATAACTGTTGCGGTAATTATCTATAAAGCAGCTACCACGAGTGATTTCTCCTACAAGTTTCTTAAAGGCTTCAGTTGTCATCCATCCATTTTCATCCCAGCAATCAGATTTGAAATCCGGGAGACGAAAATCTTCACACTGAGTAATTTCATGGTGAAAGAAACCACCATAGTTGCCACCATGTAAAGCGCATCCTATTGACGGTTCTCCACGACCATTATAAGAGAGCCAAGTACAATGGCGGCACTCTTTACATATTACTTTTGCCATAAGTACTAAGGATTTGTCGGATTTGTTCAATGTGGTCATTAGCCTGACTTACACACTCTCCCTGGGAGATTGTCATTTGAGCCACCGACACTGTTTCACCAGTGATTTTACTCTGCCAAACTTCAGTTCCAGCAACGTGTTCTATCATACACGCCGTGGATGATATAGCAGAGAGCTTGTCTATGATGTGCGAAAGATGACTATCAATTTCGCTTATGAATTTCTCGGTCATAATTGTGGTTTTCGTTTGTTGTTTTGCGGAAGAATAGGAAAGCCACGGTGTGAAAAGTTGTACACCGTGGCTCCATTAACAAACCTTAAAACAATATTTAACTTTTACCTTCTGACTTTATGTATGAGTTGACCATCCATAACGACAACTGATTTCCACGCTTCCGTTCTGTTGATAACCAGTTGTCGGCAGTCCGTGGAAGATTATGCCTCCGTTCATATAAAGACTTCCGTCTTTACGATAAACACCGAATGAGAAACAGTGCTTGTAGCAATCACTCCCGATGCGTACTTCAACGATGTCTTTGTGGCCAAGATAGGAGCCCATCTTCTCAATGACAGCTCTAAGGCTGTTTTCGGGTTTAATTTAATGATCGAGCACCGCATTACAAGAGCGCTCCCATTCCTCTTCCCACCGCTCAGGACAGAGAATAGTAAGTTTCTTTTCCATATTGAATTATGCTTTTCTCGTTATTTCTATGCCTTTTAGGAATGGACGGTTACGCATTTTCTCCACATACTCAGGTGTGGCGAGAAAGCGAACTGTCAGAGGTTTATTCGGACCTTCCTTATGTGTGTAGAACTCCCGGCCACCATTACGAAGATATTCAACAGCTTCTCTCGTGGCCGGCATAACATAGTAGTGTACCATGCTCATACTGTTGCTGGTTGCCATTCAGGATGCTCGATGTAGATACGTTTTTGATTCCGTGCTGAACGGCGTTTCCACCATATTTTGTACAGCGGGGTTTCAATACCGAAATAACGCTTCCAGAACTTACGGGCCACCCATGTAAGAAGCTCAACAGTGAGTGTGAATATGAAGACGACAAGCTCGCAGAAAAATTCAAGAGCTGTGTCAGTAAGCGATTTTACTTGTTTCTTTTTCATTGCTTTATGGTTTGTTAAAAAAGAGGGCCGATGCACACCACCGGCACCGGCCCCGATCTTCGATTATGGTTTCACGTTTAGATGTTTGCTGATGCGTCGGCCATTTCAAATTCCGGTTCTTCCATGAATGTGAACACCTCTACGCCATCGTATGAGTAGTCGTCATTCAGAACGAGAGTGCCGACAATATGCTTACCGGTTTTGTGAGATTGCATACAAAGCTGATAGGTCTCTAAATCTACGACGATCTCAACGTTGAACATGTTGGCATCGGCATCGTCGTAGAGCAGAACATAAGCATCATCGTACTCATATTCCTCGACCACGTTTTCAGAGCTGAAGAACATTCCCGGCCATGCCTTGTTGTCCTCCAGATATTCTCCACTGACTGGCGCTTTAGACTCAGTATTTGCTTTTGTGTGAGCATAAAGCATGTGTACTCCAAGCACCAATGCAAGGATAACACAGAATTTTGTTGAGGCTTTCATTTTAAGTTCTTTTTGGAATGAGCGAAATTGGTGTAAACACCGTTGTTGCAGGTTGCGACACGGACAGCGGTATGAGGGCGTCCGCAGATGAAATAAACTTTAGTTTCCATTGTGGTTTGGGTATAAAAAGAGCCGCTTCAGATATTACTCCAAAGCGGCTAAAATGAATGAAATTGTTTTTGCTTAGATTGATGCGAAAATTCGATTGGCCTCACACAAAACACGACCCTCAGCTATCAGTCGCTCAGTTCTTACTCGCTGTGCTCTTGCTTCCTCAAAGCTGATACGACAGCGGCCACCCTTTTTGCTGCGGATAGGTCGAGCAAGGTCATAAAATTCTTGTTCTTTTTTGCGAGCCGTAGTAATACGCTTTATTTCCCTTGCGGAGAGTTCATGGTCATAGATTTGGGCGTCGATTGTGCCGGGGGTGAGGGAGGCATAAGTTTGTTTCCAGTTTTCCCACGAAATTTCACGATTTGCATTGACCCAGAACATTGCATAGCCACGTTTCAGTTCCTCGCCCAAATGTCTGGCAAATCTCACGCTTTTAGCTCCAAGTTCAATGGTTACGATGTTATTCTTTGCGAGTATAATTATGCAGTCGCCGGAGTTGAGGTCAGACTGTATTTGCTTCCAAAAACTTACCGACAAATCGCAATTATTTTCAGCTGCGAATTTGTAAATGTTATCTCGCTGTAATTCGGTCAGTCCGGGGGCGTATGTTTCGGCGTTGGTTGTTGCAGTTGCAACGGAGCGCATTGCGCTTATCTGTGATGCAGAAAATAAGTCTTGAAGTTGCATAATCTTACTCTTTTGTGGGTCGGGGAAATTCAAAATTTTCTCACGCTTTTAGTTGGCTCTCAACGCAACACGACACAACGTATGTGCATCGGTGCGTATGTGTTATCCGTGTGGGCACGTTGTGTATGTGGGTGTGCACACGGATAAAAGAGAGCCACCGACCTTGCGGGCCGGTGGCGTGAGTTGTATGTCGGTTGCTTATGCGGCAACTTCCTCGTTTTTGGTTTCGGTTGATGCTGCGGGCTTGGCGGGTACGTTGTAGGCGGCGTTGAAGATGCTCTTTGCCTCGCCCATGATGTCCTTGAACATCGTAGCCTGTTTGGTGATAGCTTTTGCCGTCTGGAAGAGCAGAACTCGCTGAGAGTCGCCCTTTGCGCTGAACAGCGGCTGTTTTTCAGTTACGCGGAGGGCGGTGTTGCGGAGGTGCATACCCTCGTCGAGTACAAGCGCTTTGTTGAGTTCGCCCTGCGAGTTGGACTTGTAGATTACGTTGCCCTTCAGCCACTTCGTGAACGCGCTTTTGGCCGTGAGTTTGGTTTCGATATTTTCGCCGTTGACGACTACGACCTTGAAGTCGCTTGCAAAACCGCCTCGCTTACGAGCATCGGCGAGCATCACGGCGAGTACAGGGAGCACGAGGTCTTCGTTTTTCGTGCTTTTTACGCCCTCCACGGCCATGAACTCCGTTACGGATTTGAGTTCGCCGTCGATGCGCTTGCGGCACTCGTTCAGGAGTACGGCGGCATTTGCGGGTACGGCGTCGATGCCGAGGATGCCGAATGTTACGTTGAATTTCGTTGCGTTGGTGTTGTTGGTGTTAGCCATAATCGAGTCGGCTCGGCCCTTTGTGCCTGTGTTAGCCCTACGCACCGCCTTCCGTGTGCAGGGAGTTATAAATTATTTTTCACGCTTGGCTCTGCTTTTTGAATTTTCGCCTTGCCACGAACAGAACATAGTTATGACTAATGTTTTGGGAGCATTAAGCGTGTCAGTCGGTAATTGTTACACCACGCACTATGCAGTCAGACCGCAAAGGTTGTGATGTCGTATGATGCGTAGGCCACAAGTCGCTCATAAAGTGCGTCAGACGCAAGCTCGTTGTGTGTATGCCACGTTAGCAATCACTCGCAATGTCAAAGTTCTCTATCCGTGCGGCTTACTGGCAGCACCGCGACGGCCTCTCTTCAATCATCATTCAACCGCCGTCGATTGATTTTGAAGACGGTGCAAACTAAATGCGAAAATCGTTGGCTGTCAAGAGTTTTTCTGTTAATAAAAGTGCAAAAAATCCTTTAGGGATTTTTTAACTTTTATACCTGGACGCGCATTATGCTTGCCCACAATTGCGAGAGTGACACGAGTCCATGTGGCCGCTGCGTGGACTCGTGACATGGGCTTGCATGATGCGTGGGCCCAAGTGCGCGAGTGGGCTCACAATCACATGGACCCACGCAAGAGAGTGGCCACGCGAATCGTGGTCAGCCACATACACATGTGGGCGGTCATGGCATAGGCAACTTGGCCACCCACACTCGACCATGCCCAACCTGACATGAGCGCCCACACACATTGCGTATGGCCACCCAACAACGGCGACATCTTGGGCGTCCACGCTACACAATGGGTAGCCATGAAATTATTGGGCGCCCATACGAGATGTCTTCGTGGTTGCCCACATGATCATACGGACGGCCACGAAGTTTTGGGCGACCACACATAGGAGTGTACGGCCACGAGATATTGTTGGCGCCCAGATGATATGTGTGTACAGCCACGTGAGAGACTTTATGGGCGTCCACGGATATATGTGGAGGGTCACATGTTTAATATGGGTGCCCACGAGGATTTATGCGCCACCACAACCGGTGATGGGCGACCATTATCGTGAATAGCCACACAATACTTGTGGATGCCCACAAGATGTTATGGACGGCCACACAAAGATTTGGACGCCCATGTTAGATGTTGTGGATAGCCATGTATTGTATGTGGTGGCCCACGCCCAGGATAATGGGGGTCCATCACGCATTAGTGGGCGAGTATTATGGGCATCCACGATGTTGCGTTGTGGACTGCCCCGAAGTGTTGTGGACGACCATAGCAAGCCGTCTTGGGCACCCACATCCGGGAATTTGGACGACCATCACGCATTAGAGTGGGCGACCACCAGTGGCCACGAGTTTGTGTTGGGTGGGCATACCATACGCAGTGGAGAGCCACGCAATAGGCTTTTGGGCATCCACGAGGCTTTTGGGCGACCACGGTGTGTTGTGGGCGTTCAGGTGTCGCATTGTGGTCGCCCAGTGTGTTATGTGAGCCTCCACGTGTTTGTGTGGGTGGCCACGAATTGTGTGTGGGCTGGAGTGGATGCGCACGAAGTATTGTGGGCGCACGTGGAGGCGCGTAATTGTGTGCGTGGTCGTATGTGGGCGCCCACGTGTAAGGGCAAAACGAAACCCCCACCCCAAAGGGGTGAGGGCTGCGATGGTTGGAGGTTAAGCCTACGGCTTATGCGGCTTGTTTGGCTTTTTTCGCTGACTTTTTCGGCTTAGCCTCAACCCCTTTAGGGGTTGCTTCAACTTGGGGTTCGGTTTGCTTGGCTTCGCCAAGAGCGGCGAGCAACGCCTCAGCGAGTGAGCGACCCTGCTTGGCCTCAGCTTTGCTGAGGATACGGCGAGCTGCCGTTTCGGGGTTTTCAGCACCGGAACTTGCTTTAGCAAGTTTGGTTTTCAGCAAAATCGCTATGGCGATTTCCTCACGCTTGGATTGGTCTGCCAACACTTCGTGTTGGGCAAAGACTTTTCCGGCCTTTTTGCTGGCAAAGCCAGCAAGTAGCGACTGAGCGTATTGGCGGCTGTGAGGCTCTACTTGGGGCTTGCCAAAGGCGTAGCCTTTGCGGGGGTCGTCAGGAAGGGCTTCGCCCTTTACGGCTGCGGCCAACAGGGCGACTGTGTGGGCGAAGATGGCCGACCATTGGTCGCGGGTTTCTAAAACCCTTTGGGTTTTAGGCTTGCTGTCAGCGGTTGCAGTGTTGGCGGTTGCAGACTGGGGGTTAACAACTACGTTGTTACGGGTGGCGGTGGTGGTGTTTGAAGTTGCCATAAAATCGAAGATTTTAGAGTGAAATTTTGTCCGCTATCCTCGGCGGCTCAGTCAGCCGTTTGTCGGTTGACGATGCAAAGTTACAAAACGGCAAATCAGCAAGTTACCCCTATGGGGTAAAAGGGAAATCTTCCAACAGCGCGAGCATTATGCGCGAGTGGTTGGCAACGTGGACGCGAGGCGGTTTAACGTTTGTTAACACTGAAACATATCCTTTGGATATGTTAAAAATTCAGCTGAAGGGTTTTAACATTTACCAAGCCAAGCCTCGCACCGGCGCACCCGCGACATTGAACCACACACGGAAATTAACAACCCTGCGCCCACACGCACGGTTTTAGCTCGCACACCCACACACGGGGTTGTATATCGCGCACATGAGCGCATGGTTGTCTATACAAACCGCAAAGGAACGGAGTTTATGTATATACTTGACTATCAAGCGTTTAACGCTTTAGATTTTAAGCTCTTTTGGCTATCTATCTATTTGGTATCTAAATGCTTGATTTTCAATGCTTTTACTTTCACTTATTACAAAAGTGAAACAATTAAAATGCTGATAATCAATGATATAACAAATAAAAATGAAGGGGAGGGTGCATCATCAGGGTCGGATTCCATGTGTATAGTCGGCCCCAATTTTTTGAGTTCGTTTTTTGGGACAGCTGGAAGACATGATGTCTAAATTACCTCAGATTTTCCATAGTCCCATTTTTAATCTTCTTACACCTTTAATAATATAGGGCTATCAAAAATCTCAAAATCGCTGATTTTACACCTTATTATACACCAAGCATCTTTTCCTTAACAAAAACGGTACTAAAAAATTATATCTGCCACAAAATCGACTATATACTCATTTCCCAATTTTCCCCGGACCCCAAATTTCCAAACCGATTTTTCCAGCGAATTATTATTTTAAGTTTGTGCCATGATTGTAGGTTGCCGATTATTTAGTAAATTTGCGGCACAAACTGATTATACACATGAAGAAAACCGCATTACAGATTTCAAGTTTCCTCTCTCAGCACTCATTTAAGAGCGATCAGGACTTGAACAGAATCTTAGCAATATGCCAATCTGAAGGAGGCTTACCGTCTCATTCAAGCTACACTATAGACGCTGAGAACGGCATAACAGTTATAGACTATTTACACTGGAATGACAACTGTGTTGGGGCCGGAGATATTTGCAGAATGGGAGACGACCTCGTAATATGCGGAATTTGCCGCCTGGAGTGCGCTACAATCGTCGGAAAGCTCTCCGACTATGAAATACTTATCCTCGACTCTGAAACGCCTCAAACGGCCTTAAAATTGGCTTCGGATGAAGAACGCTATGATTTCATGTGTATCATGCTGGAAAATCGGCTTCAATTTAGCCTGAAAGAAATGAAGCTGGTCGAAAAATATGTTCCTCAACCCGGCGAAAGAGTTATCTTCACTTCTCCAACCATGTCCGGGCTGGGAGTCGTCAAGACTGTTCACTTTGATACTGATCGAGTGGACTACTTCTGCTACTACATTAACGAAACGGAGCAAGTCGGTTATTCTATGGATGAGAAATCAGTAACCGGCCTGAGTGATGTTATATTTGAGCCGATGAATAATTCCTCCCTGAGACAAACTTCCGGCAACGGTATTTATCTCCAACGTAAGCTCAACAACATTCTCAGCAAATACGGCAAAACCTGGAATGAGAAGCTTCATCGTATAGAACCTCTGGAACCAATGTCAGAAAAGGGAAAGCCTTATTGGTACATCAACGACAAGCTGGAATTGATACAGGATGAAGAAAATGGTAAAATGTCTTCCCGGTTCCGTTACCGCTGTGCCAACTATTTCAAAACACACGCTGAAGGTTTGGAATATCTTGGTCGAGTTGCTGAATTACTCCGAGATAGACTGGCCATTCCTGATGAGAACTACCCAAAACCCGAATGACATGAAACATTGGTTTGTAATAGCACTGGGAATCCTTGCATTGGTCGGGTGTTCTAAAACGCCGGTCTCGGTTCAATCAGATATGATGGAATCCACGGCAACATCTACGGCAATAGACACTGCGGCTATTATTTCCAAAATCACTCCTTCCATTTCAATCCCAGCCGATAGCCTTGCTCTCACCAAGTATGTCTCTGGTCCGGAAACAGAGAAATATCTTCTGTTATCCAAAATGCAAGAGAACCGCTCTCAAATCAGCGCCCTCTCTGATAAAATCGTTAGACTGGGCTTTGAATATGAATTTAGAGCAGACAATCCTGGTGGTTACAATTATTCCGACACCTATACCTTTGCCATCAGCTCTGATCTCGATAAGTTCTCAGAATGGCAAAAACAGATTAACAATCTCCTTGCCACTAATGATGAAATAGTAGAAAGACTTCTGGAAGGCGATTTCAACGGTTCTGGAACGTTTTATGAAGTCAAGACTGGGAAATCTGTCTATTGGATATTTGAAAGCACTGGTGGAGCTATTACGAAAACACTGAAACGAAAATAAACAACAAAGGCTGCTTGGAGATTTCCTTGCAGCCTTTGTTATCTTCTTCCATACGTCATTTCAACAAATCTTCAAGTTTCTTTTCGTCGATGACACTGGTAAAGCCGTGTTTCTTGTTTGCCCTTCTGATTTTGTCCGCTGAGAACATCCTGGGCCGGAGATCTGTTTCTTTAAGATCTCTGGGAACTGAGGTACAGCAGATGTCTGAGAAGTCTTCCAGCTTTAATCCTTGCTCTAACAATCCACGTCTGACATCATCTTCTCCTTTGACACATAGCTGAGCTCTTTGTCGATCCGAGATACGATGGCTTTCGTCTTGTATCAAACAATCCTGACAGAAGTAGTAGATAAAAGCCTCAATTGGAGTAAGCTGGTCGAATCCCTCATCAGTATCTCCAAGAATATTTATCTTTTGAACATACTGGAAGTCATCTTCTCTTTCGGAATTGTCTTCTGAGTTGCTACGGCGGCTACGACAGTTAGCTTTAGGCTCTTCCTCTAACGACTGCTGGGGATTATAGAACTCTGTTTTGGTTGCTGTAAAATATTCAGCACCTTTGGAGCGATATTGTTCCCAACCCATGATAAGCTGAACATCTTCCGGCGTAAACTCTGCATCAACCACTAAAAGCTCTTCATCATCCGGAGAGAGTCGTTTTTCTTTAAGAAGACTGAGAGTATCTTCGTAAGCTGATTCCATATACCGTTTGATGAAAGATGCTGGAATTGCTTCTCCAGTTATATCCACTGCTGAAAGTTCTTCATCATCGTCTTCTTCGTTTTCAGGCTGAGAAAAATCCACTGCCATATAATTCCAAAAACGATTTATAAAAATCTTAGCTGGAGAGTCAAGACAGTTGTTGAGATCTTCTATAATTTCGTCAACCTCTTCTTCTGAGAACTTCTGGAGGTTTTCTCTCTTTCTACGAAGTTGTACTTCTTTAGGGAGATTAGCTTCTTTTCGCTGTCTTCTATTTTTTGACCTTTCTGCGATTTCTTCATCAGAGTCTTCTTCCCCCATACCCCCTATATCTACTAACGCCTCGCTTCGCTCGTTGTAAACTTCTTTTTTATTTTCTTCTTCTTTATTTCTGTTGCTTACATCTGAGCAGCTTTGTCTACATGTAGACAAAATAAAATGGTTACATGTAGACATTTTTTCGAGGTCTGACAGGCTCGAATCAGAGATCTCAGTGGCATATATAAGGTCTGCCACAGTTATCGCTTCTTCTTTTTGTTCAGATGTAGACAAAACGCCTAAAAATAGACATAAGAAGTCTGATTTTGTCGGGAACACCGCTCGTACATTTGAGCAATAATGTTCAAATGTGAGCAGTTTTGTCGATATGTGAGCAGTTTTGTCTACATCTAAACATTTCTGCTCACATGTAGACAAATTTGAATTTGGGTCGCTTATTTTGTCTATATGTGAGCAACTTTGTCTACATGTAGACATTTCTTCACTTGGTATTTTGTCTACATGTGAGCAGTTTTGTTCAGATGTAGACAAAATTGAACCACGTAGGCCAAGTAAATGCTCGTTTCCTTCTGTAGTAGGTTTCAGACCGAGCTGTGATAATAGTTGACGATTATTATCCCGAAAAGCCGCACCAACCCTTTGCTTTTCTTCCAACGTTGACATGGAATTGAAAAGTGTAACGACACTATCAAGATAATTTACGCAAACATAATATGCTTTACCCTGCTTTATGACCAGGCCAAGTTCTTCCAGTTTTTTAATGTTGGGGGCTACAATGCCTCTGTTGACACCGGCGCCTTCTGCAATTATTGATGTAGTTGTTACAATAGCTGGAGAAGCGATGCCTTTTCGTAACAGACAAAGATGCTCATCCAGCAGATACATAAAAATATCATTCTGGATTGAGTTGCGAAGAAGACGTTGGGCTGCCCGGTAATGTTGTCCGTATGGATTTATTTTCTCAGGCATTGTTCTGATTTTTGATGTAGAAGTAAACTTGTTTTTTGTCGATGTTTTGTTTCACGCGACGATAGCCAAGTTTTTTGGCGTAACGCCCTACGGCTTGTTTGGTCGGGAAAAATCCCGGATTAGCTTCAACGAAGGCTTCAGCCATTTCGTCTTGCATCATTCGAGGTTTCAGTTCTGTTTTTGACATATTGATAAGTTTTTATTGATTTTGTTTTAGAATAGTTTTTTATGACTATATTGGTTCAGAATGGTCACGATTTTTTTGAGGAAGTTAAGGGCCGAGTTTCCCCGGCCCTGATAGTCGGATTAGATCGTGAGCAGTGCAGCGAACATGAGCAACATCATTTCCAGCGGAACTTTCAGATCGCCATCGTTAGTGGCCCGGCGATTGTACTTCGGACAGTGGTATCTCTGTCGTTTGCTGAAGACGTAGAGTTTTGCCAGATAGGTGTGATAGTTGGAAAGACCTTTCCATTCTATGAGGTTTTGTTCTTTTATCATAGCTTCCAACCACTTCTTAAAGCGTCTGAGTTCTTCTATGATTTTCTCGGTCATGCCGAGCATACCTGTGATGATGTTATAAATTCTCATGGGTTGTTGATGATTTATGACGTAGATGACATTCTGTGCAAATAGGGAGAGAGGATATATCGGTGTTGAAGAGCAGCGGACAATTTTTACATTTTTCAGGAATGTTTATTTGTGTGAAAGCCATAATAATAGCTATGAACAAAATAAACAGTGTTGCTGCTAATACAGCGCCACCAACTGCGAGAAGAAGTGATACTATCGACATGAGTATGTTTTGATTGTTTGTCTTACTTGATTGATTAGTTGCTGGATGTCCTGAGCTGCTTCGTATTGTTCAGTTGATACTGCTTCATGGAGGATTTGAAAAAGTTCAAACTGAGATTTGGCGAGAAGCAGGATCATATCTTCTTTGATGTCTGCGGCTCTTTCTGCGGCAGTGTCACCATAGACTTGCACCAATTGGCATAGCGCATTAACTACTTCCAACAATTTTGCATGTTGTTGGATCCACGCTTTATTTTGTTTGCTGATTTTTCTCCCTATTCTGAAATTGGTATATAGAATCAGGAGAATGAGAATGGCGAAAAATATTGTATTCATATTTCTGGTATCTCGGCTTTATTTATGAATAGAGGACACCCCTCCCAGCCAGGTTGACAGTTGGCTGGAATTTTATTCCACGGTCCATCGGGTTCGGTAAGTTCGGGGTGGTAATAGTAGCAGTGGTATCGGTCATAGCAACCTTTCATCTGGCAGTTATGGCCGACATTATCTCTTATGCGATAATATAGTTTTCGTGTGATGAACTGCCCCTCATCGGGTAGCATTGCTTTGAAACGCTCTGGTATTTTGCCATAGCTGATAAGTGAGTTTGCTTTACCGACTTGGCCGGATTTTAGGAGGTAGTATTTTATTCGCTGGAGAATAGAAGCAAATGGATTGGTTTCTGTATGGTCCACCAGCACAAGTTCTCCGGAAATAACCAGTGAATTTTTCGGCCTATTTTCAGAAAGATGTCGCCAATAAGTGCAGTCATAGCACTCTTTGTTGTGGTACATCAGACCTAAAAGTCTGTTACCAGGTTTGTAGAGGTTGAGATCTACTTGTTTACCACATGAAGCGCATGAATATAAAAATGGCGTGTCTATGGCCCTCAATCTTGGCATATATGTATTGTTAAGCCCGGCAATGGGCGTTAAACTTGGATTATGCAGAGGGCGCGATAAACGCGCTTCAATTTGTAGTGAGGAATGTCCTCTTAGAATTTGATGGAATCGAAGACTTGATTGATTTCTTCTTTGGTGATTCCGATGTAACGTTTAGTAACGTCGATGTTTGAATGGTTAAGTATCTTATTTAGGAGCAATAGGCTTTCAGCACTATGGTCGTGTGTATCGTAAATATATCGACCGAATGTTTTTCTGAAAGTATGAGTTGAAAAATGGTCAATATTCAAGCGATATTTATATTTGAATACCTTTAGTCGTTGATTGATATACTGGATGGTCAACGGTTTGCCGGTGGCTTTGCTTCTAAATATGAGATCTTCTTTATCCGGGCACCCTAAATTATGATAGAGGTAGCCGAATTTGACTCTGACAGAAGGATTAAATGGTATTTCACGGGTCTTGCCGGTTTTTTGTTCGGTTACAGAGCAAGACGTTTGACCTATAATATCCTTCCAGCGCAGATTCAGTACATCTGAAGCACGTAGAGCGGTACAGAAAGCGAGACGGGCGTAGAGTTCAAAGGTGTATTCTTTGTCCTCATGTAGCTGGTCCAGCAGTCGTTGATACTCATCGTACTGGAGATGATCACTTGTTGTTAGCTGATGTTTTTTAGCCATATTGTGTCTTGTTTCAGTTTCGAGAGCAAAATTAGCTCAAAAAAATTAAAACACCAAATATATCTGAAGATATTTTGACAAAATGATATGTTTAATTTTGTAATTAACTGATAATGATAACGCCCGACGCTTTTGCCGGGCGTTATCATTAGAGTGTGGGGACTTAAAGTGCCTTGAATTGGTCGATGGTGAGAATGGGGATATTTAGCTGATGGGCTTTTCCGATTTTTGATGATGTGCCGGAAGGATCTTTAACGACCAAGTGAGTTGTAGTTTTACTAACTCCACTGGCTATTTTCCCACCTTGTTTAATGATTGAATCTTCCAGCTCTTTGTCTCGGATTCCAGAGAAACATACTGCAAATTCGGAATATTTGCCATCTGTCGTAGTTTCCTGTGTGGAAATTTTGAATTGGATCTCGGTTTCCATTAGGAATTTGTGGAATGGCACGATTCCATCAAGAAATGATTTTGTGGTAACAGACGGGGATTTGAACTCTGGCTGTGTTACGATACATTCAGCTCGCCCTCGGACGAACCAATCCAATAGTGTGGATGAAAGCGAATCGAGGATTTTTTGAGCCTTAATTCTGCCAATTCCTTTGAAGCAATCGCTCGCTTGCATGAGAGTTGCAAGATCAACTCCTTCCGAGATTTTGCGATTATTCTCCAAAATTGTTTTTACCATACCTTCGCCAAACCCTTCGATTTTTAGAATATCGTCCGGAGTGAGACTGAGAATTGCCTTGATAGATGTATATCCCGCATCAAATAATTTGGCGAAAGTTTCTTCTCCCATATTTTCGGCGCCGACTGTGGTAAAGAAGAATACCATTTTCGCAAGTTTAATGCCAGGACATTCAGGATTTGAGCAATATAGTTCAATTTCCTTTTCATCGAATTTAGTCTCTTGGCCACAATGAGGGCACTGATGTATTTTATGCCACATTCTATTTTCATCCATTGGGACAGGAGGGGTTATGGTTTCCAGTATTTTAGGAATTACACCGCCAGAACGAGTGACCAAAATTTTTGCTCCGGGAGCAATATGATGATTGTAAATCCACCCTGCATTATAGCCGGTGGGGTTTTCCATATTGCAGTCGCCAGTATCTACTGTTTCGATATTGACAACCGGTTTTAATGCCCCTGATTTGCTGGCTTTCCAATTAACGCCCTTAACCGTGGTCTCGAAAGATTCGGTAAAGTCTGGATGCTTGTAGGCTATTGCATAGAGAGGATTGCCTGATGTCTGTTGTCGGCCAATTACTTTCCATAGACTGAGGTCATCTATGTAGAGTACGAGACCGTCAATATAGAAGTATTGGCGCCAGAATAAGAAAAGCTCTGACAATTCTGATTCTGTCAGGTCTTTAAGCTGGACGGTTACGAATGGGTATTTTTGACCATTCTTTGTATTCATCATTTGCCCGAACTCAATGCTTAGGTCTTCTAACAATGAAGAGTATCGAGTCCAGTTGTCGAGTGATTTTTCATCTATCCCGTAGCGAATAAAACTTGCGTGTTTTATATCTTCAGATACTTCGTCTCGATTTATGAATCCGGCCACAGTGTTGCGTGGAGAACGATAAGGTTCTCCAGTTGAGATAGATTTTTTACCAACCATATTTTCTTCCCAGTTAGTACGAGCGAACACAAGTTCTCCGTAGGTGAACGAGACTGGGAATACTGCTGGGTCAAGCACTTCTTTGAAATTACCCACATTGAAATGTTCAGTGCAATCTTGGCCTTCATTTTCAGCTCCACCACGTGAGTAGGTTTTATGGGAAATTTCATCATGCAGCCATGACACCCCGTCGTATTTAGGTGTAATTACGAGTTGGGCTGTCGGAGGTAAAGCAAGGCTTTTAGCCCATTGTTGAAGTTCAAAAAGGCTTTTGACCTTATTGAGAGACTTCATGGGAATTGGCAACTTACGTTTACGGCCCGTTAAAACTGGCGCTGGTTCTACTGCTGAGAACCATTCATTGTTTGGGTCGAGATTCCTGAGTTCATCGACCAGACGGTCATATTCTGAATCAGAAATCTCAGGGCTGCCGACGCGGTAGGCTTCGTTGTACCGTTTTATATCGGCAACCAATTCTGAGATTGATTTCATATTATTTAGGCATTGATGGGTCTATAAGATTGAATATTGCGTCACGACCTTGTTTGTTCCATTTGAAGTCGGTACGTTTACGTAAGCCGGTTCTGGGTTCATGGGTCCCCCATGTTTCATGTCCGGGCGTAACCACCAGTTTTCCGACACCAGTTGTTATGATACCGGCGTTGAATAGCTTCATACGAAGTGTTTTGTAGCACATTCCAAGTTCTGAAGCGATTTGAGTAGTTGTGTATAGCTCTCGGTCGGTAATGACCGCATCGTAGTAATCAACTTTAGGTGCAGCCAGAACCAGATTGTTTTCAGCTGTGATGGCACGTTGCTCCATTCTATCAAGAGCTTCTTTTGCTGCTACCAATCCACGTGCCATAACAATCTCTGGGGTATCATCTGGAGTAGCGATAACATAACCTCCGGTTTTTCTTATAGAAGGTAATACTTCTTTTGTTACCCATTTGCGGAATGGTCTTGCTTTAGGAGCGTCACTGCGTAAGATTACTTCGTAGAGTGCCGATTCATTGATAAAAGTTGCTTTTGAGTTTCCTACCGACTGGGGATAACTCAAAGTTAGGGCGTGTAAATCAATGAGTTGGGTGTCTGATTCGTCCAATCGGCTTTTAACCTTGCTTGGATTAGAAAGTTCTAACGCTTTGCAGACATCGGCAAGACAGAATAAAGGACCGTCTTCAGATGGCACAGAGCGCACCTCTCCAAATTCAGGGTGTGAGAAGATTTTTAGAGCTTCCTCCGGAGTTGATTCTTCTGTTTTGATTTGCTTACAGATTTCTCGCATCCACGCAATTTTCTCTTGTTGATCAGGATAGATATGGGCCTTGACACCTCGTTTAGCAAGGTTTTCAAGGTCGCAAGATTGGATTGCTGAAAGAGCTTTACCGTTTTTGTAAAACTCAATCTTTGCACATGTGTAGCAGATTTGGAAGATGGGAATTGAACTTGCACCTAATTGAAGTAGGTTGCGGGCATCAGTTACGGGTATATAAACCGCATCTTCCACTTTTCTGAATCGCACAACCATTCCTCGATAGCTATGCGAAATGACCTCTGGGTGGTCGGCATATTTTCTTGTGGCCATAAACAGGTAATTGGGGAGGGTACGGAATATACCCCCCCAGTTTTGATGAATTGTTAGATTATTTGATGCCAGTATGGCCGTAGCCGTTTTCGCCACGTTCAGTATCGGTGAGTTCTTCGACTTCTTCCCATTCAGCTTGTACGACAGGCTTAATGACAAGTTGCCCGATACGGTCGCCATCATTGATTTCAACTGGCTCATAGCCATTGTTGAAAATGATTACGCCGATGTCGCCACGATAGTCACTGTCGATGGTGCCAAGATGGGCTACGACACCGAGTTTGATTGCGTTACCTGAACGGCCTCGAACTTGTCCTTCGTAGCCGACAGGGAGTTCAATATGGATGCCGGTGGGTACCAGGGCTCTTTCTCCGGGTTGGAGGCGAACTGGTTCGTCGATGTTGGCGCGGAGATCAGCGCCAGCAGAACCGGGGGTTTTGTACTTGGGAAGCTCGTGCTTCGACTTGTTAATGATTTTGACTTTCAGTGTTGGTTGTTTCATTGGGGTCTTTTTTGAAAGGGTAAAACGGAGATTTCTCTTTTGCGGCTTTGGAATATTTCATGCCTTTTCTACTCATTTTCCCATTTGGGTAAACCTTGCGTTCTACTTGACAAAGCCTATCGTATTCTTCCAGATTTAGTTTTCCCATATCATCATCTTCAAGAGTGATGTTAGGTGCCAAATATCGGAAGTAGAGTTTTTGGTATGAAATAATCTTACCGGTACATGCTGCACGGATGGATGAAACATTCCAGTCGTGGGCCTTAGCCAGTGCAAAAGCCGATTGATTGATAGAAATGAGTCTTTTCTGAGGGTTAAAGACCAAGACTCTTTTAGTCGTTGTGTTTGTGCTCGTCATCTTCATCTCTGCATAACACTTCCTTAGGGATGCGCTGGCGAGCTTTGCGCAAGAGGTAAGCGTCAGAGACGGCGAATCCGTTACTGAACAATTCGTCCATTCTATCGAATATGTACAGAAGGAAGGGAGGGTTAACGAAAGATATAAAAAGGTAGACGAGGCTACTTTCAATTAGTATATGACCCTCAGTATTGAGATAGCAAACTCCATCTTCATTCAGTTGAAGTGTGCTTATGATGTCGCTGATTGGACCTTCATATTTTTTTAAGAAGGCATCAACACTCGATGAAAGTCGTTTGGATTTTATATAAGCGGTCGCATCGAAAAAGATCTGACCATCAATTTGCCTCCCGAAGAGCATTTCGGGAAATTCTGGGAAAAGCGGCTCTGTACATTTAAGGTCTATAGCTTTCCCAGCATAAGATAGCATTTATTATGCGTTTACTTTGTTTTCATAGACCTCTACAGGCCACATAATAGCGGCGGTCGGGTCAAATTTAGCGTCGCGGACAACAAAGTCGCCCATTGCTACGGAGTTGTTGAGGTATTCTGCCACCAGTTTGCTGGCCTCAGCGTTAGAAGTAGCCGGAATGTAGAGGGTTTTGTGGCTGCGTTTTTCTTTGGCAGTTTTTTCATCAATGGTGATGAACATGACTTTGACACCATAAAGACCTACGCCTGTTTCATCTCCTTCCTCGAAATAGCAGCTTACGAGGCCACATACGAGGCTGTCATCTTTATGGAGATTGTCATTGTAAATGATGTCTTCGATTTTCGTTTTCAGAATTTCGATTGATACATCATCTGAGAACTGTTTGCGATTTTGGCTTGCGATAAGCTCATACGCTACTTTCTCTGCTTCAGTATAGCTGGTTGCTAAAACAAGTTCTTCAGTCTTCAGTTTTTGAAGCTGACCGCTCTCATTAGCCTCACCCAGCCACCCTGTCTTGATACGGTAATAATTTAATCCGTCCATGTGATTTGGTTTTTTAGTGAGTAAAAATGTTTTCGATTGCAAAGTTAATACATCTCGTTTACATATACAAACGCATTTCTATTTATGAATAGTTAAAAGATGTTATGTATCTGATATTGCATAATATATATACTTAAATGGAGTGTCTTGAAATTTTATGATTTAACAGACTGAAATAATCTGGATGAATATAGCTATGGCTTAACTCAAACAGAAAAAATCCATAAGGACTATTCTTTGGTAAAACAATTTACGATGTCTGTAGCTACATATTACCCACGATATAATGCTGATATGCTGGAGAGTAACTTCCATACCAGCAAGAAAACTATACAGGAGTATGTTCGGGAAATCGAGCGGCACTGTAGATATAAGTCTGTGGCCCATCAGTTGGCCGACGAGACAATTCTTGATGACAGAGGCAAGCTTATCGACCTCTATGAAGCATGTGTGCAGCAAGACGCACACTTAGCCGGTGTCTTGGAAACACTCTACTCCCAGATACTTGGTGAAAGATATATGCTTGCCCGTCAGACTGACAAAGGTAAATATGTACCAGATACTCAGGAAACGAAAAAGATTAGAGGACGCCAATTTGATAAGGTTATTAAAGGTATTGTAGATTCAATGCTTTATGGCTTTACAGGTTTAGAGATACTCCCTGGTATTGATCCTCGAACTGGCAAATTGAAGGAAATCAATCAGATTGAGCGCCGTAATATCCTCCCAAGTCAACGCCGTATCGTTCAGCGACAGAATATATGGAACCCTGGCTGGAATTTTGATTCTGCGCAATATGTAGATAATTATGTGTTGATAGACTCCGGGGGGCTTGGGGCGTTTTCGGCTACTACTCCTTTGATTTTGGCAAAAAAGTTCACTTTTGCTAATTATGTAAACTTCTCACACACTTACGGCCAACCTATCATTCATGGCAAACTTCAGTCCGAATCACAGTCAGACAGACGACGTTTTGCTTCTGAGATAGCTAATGCTGCAATGAATAAAATTGTAGTAACGGGCCTTGAAGATGAGGTTGACATTAAGACTTTTACTATGTCTAACTCCGAGAAGATTTTTACCGGTCTGATTGAACTGGTAGATCGAGATGTTTCCAATCGAATCTTAGGTTCTGAGTCTATGGCTGGTGCCACTCAGTCTTATGTTGGTGCCACTAAAGCACATGAAGACATATTCAGAGACCGCATTTCAATGTATCGGGATTATATAGAGAATGTGATGAATGAGGAAATTATTCCTCGTCTTGTCGCTATGGGCTATATTAAACCCGGCCTGGAGTTCATGTATTCACGTCGTTTGGAAATGTCTAACAAAGACCAGATAGATCTCTATACATCTTTACTCGGTTTCTACGAGATAGAATCGGATGAAATTGAAAAGACATTTGGTGTGCATGTAGGCAAACAGCTCAATGTCGTAACTGGTGGTGGAGGTCCCGCTGGTGGTTCTACCAGTGGTGGAGATGGTTATGGTCCTGGAACACGGCATTTAACAGATGAAGAATATATGCGCCGGTATGGTCATCCTCGTAGAGCTGCAAATTTTCTCCAGGGGAGAAAGTAGGCAGTGCTTTACTCCCCGATATTCAGGCCAGACGACTGCCAAAAGAAGATAAAGACAAAGAAGATGAGGAATACGCTGCTCTTGTTGCCGCTTTCCAACGTTTTGTGGATCGAGTGTCTACAGGATTGGATGCAGATGAAGTGTTTGAGGAATTGGTGTCAATTCGTGCAGATTTCGCTCTTCGTCATGCTTTTGACGGCTTTGGGATGGAATATGATCAGGCTCTTGAACTAATACGAAATAAGGAAAACCTGACACCTGAACAGAATACTGAGCGCGAGATTTTACTTGCAGCTGTTGACAATCTGATTGATTTCGCTACTGTTGAAGAATATCATGCTGTATCTGAGACCATTGATTTCTTAGATAACGAAGAGTTAGAGCATGAGGACGACGGAATGGATGAGGAAGAACGTGAGGAAGCAATTCTTGCCATTTGCGCCAAATATAATCGTCGATATGCTAACACTGAGAATCACGATATTGAGTATGCGATGATTGTTGCAGCTCAGTTATCGGCCCTTTCAGATGACAGCTATTTAATGTATATGACGATGGGCGATGAACGTGTTCGCCCCTGGCATCTCCAGTATGAAGGATTCACAGCTCCTAAATCTTCATTCCCGGCATGGCTGGTTCCTCCTATTGAGCATCAGTGTCGCTGTTATTTGATTGAGGATGGCAAACCAACCTCACAGATGAGCGACATTAAAGCCCAGAGAGTACAAATTGAACCTCCTTATTGGTTTAATCCAACATTCAAAGAATGTGTGGCATTTGGCGGCAGGATATTTTCTGATGAACATCCATATTTCACAATTGACGAGTCCCATAAGGATAGGTTAAAAGAAATTTCTGAACGTATTAAATCTCATTACTTAAATGCCTAAAATTACTTTACAGCAGATGATTAGGCAATGGGCCGGAGCTGCACATAAGTTTGAGGTTAATGTCACTAATGCTGAAGCGCAACTTGCACGGTTTGCATGGGAGACATTCAGGAAATCTTTTACTCTGAAGAAATTCAATTCTAAAGGAGCCCCGGCTTGGAGAAGCCTTCAGAACCCACCAAAGCCAACTCATGTGGGTCTTTTGCATGAGACCGGGGCTTTGAAAGATTCATTAGAATACAGATTTACTCGCCGGTCAAAAGGGGGTGAGATTAAAGTTTGGACTGATGAAAAGAAATTTATGCGAGAAAACCGCAACAAGCAGGGACAATGTTTTGCTGCCATACATAATAATGGTGGTCTGACAGCCACTCGTGGATCAAAAGCCAGTCATATCATTCAACGTCAATTTATGCCGGTGAAAAAAGAAGACGCCGGATCTTTAGTCGGTCCAACAACTTATGGAGATTCTTCCTACATGATTGACCGATTATCAAAACTTCATGTTCAAATTTTTTACGGACTTCCGAAATGATAGTTGATAAGAAAAAACAAGACCAACTGCCAGCTCCTATCGAGCCGGAGGTTAATGTAACTGTCGTAGACGACCGTTATCAGACTGAACAAGAGTTAATTGCTGGAAATGCTCTTGAAGATTTATATTTAGTAGTATCTAAGGTTATTAAGGACTTAAAAGTCAATCCTGATGATCCCAACAGCAAGCCATTATTCCGGACGGTAAAATGGAATATGGGGCAGTTGAACCGTATTCGCAATTCCAAACATAATGAGGAATATGCAATGGCTCTCCCGTTATGCCTTATTCACTTTATCAATGTTTATTGGAACCTTGGTTTTAATAAAATAGGTCAGGCTTACGCACAAATGCGTATATGTTATGTACTCAATCGTCTGAACACCAATGACGATGAATACCAGACTGAAGGTACTCGTGTGCTCAAACAAATTATTGAGGCACTGAATGATAACATGACCAATATCTCACCACTGATAACACGTTTCCAGCTATCTTATTGGGATCAAGTCGAAAGCTTTGATCGTGGAGTTCAGCAGTTTTGGATAACTTATGAAGTTCGTTTCAACGATTATACCACTTATCGCTATAAAAAATACACTCCAGTATATCTTGTGGCTCCACCCTTTACGAACTTCTCCGATATGGATAAAGAGCATAATACTGATAATAAAGAGAATGTGGTTCGTCCGGTTGAAGATGCAGCAATATTCACGAAAGAGGTTCCCAATGTGGAACCTGAAATAACTACTTGATTCAACCTTTGAAATTTCAGTCTGCTATTCTTCAGAAAAAACACAGAAATGGAGATTAGCAATCTGAAATATATTGTTGGAAAAGCCGAAGCCAATAAACCGGCGATTATCCGGTTTTTTGGCCCGGTTGACCAATACACTACCAGAGACTTTAATGATGAGTTTCTGTATCTGCAAAATTGCGTCCAGCCTTCTAAAATTGTCGTGATGATAAATTCAGAAGGTGGTTCAGTGGTGTATGGCATGAGCACATTTTCTGTCATTCAATCTTGTCCTATCCCTGTTGATTGTGTAATCGAAGGACTTGCAGCTTCTATGGGCTCTATCATCTGGGCCGCTGGCGATCGTCTCTATATGCACGATTATTCTTTGCTTATGGTGCATAATCCATTTATGCGATGTGCAGAAGAGGCTGATGCAAATACAAAAGCAACAATAGAAGCTTTCCGTGGTCAACTGGAAACAATCTATTGCAAGCGCTTTGCAATGAAGAAGGAAGATGTGCAGAAGATGATGAATGGCGAAGACAATGTAGATGGCACTTACTTCAGTGCTAAAGAAGCAGTCGCTGCTGGGATTATCAGCAAAGAAAACATCATCAAAACATCAAAGCATATTCGAGATGAAATACATGCAAAAATAGATGGCGTAACTGATGCAGCGTCACTTCGAGATATAATGGCCTCTGCTGTTGAAGCAGGGGATTATAAACTTGGTGACAAAATGCTTGCTATTCTTGAACAAAACAATGAATCAACAATAAACCAAAGCAAAATGGAACCCAACTCTAATCCAATTTTCGCTGCTCTGATGGCGCAGCTTGGTTTTGCAGAAGATTCCCAACTCACCAATGTTTCCAATCGTATCGCCGAGCTTATTCAGGCAGAGGCTGAGCTGAAGACCGTGAAATCCAAGTATGACGACCTTCAGATCAAATTCACCGGTAAGGAGACCGAAGTTGCCAATCTTACTGAAAAACTCGGTAAAGTCGAAGGTCAGCTCAAACAGTATCAGGACGCTGAAGCTGCTGCTCGTGCAGAAGAAATCAACGCCCTTATTGAAAAAGCAGTTGAAGACGGCAAGATCAAAGCCGAGTCCAAAGCAAAATGGATCGAGATGGCTAACGCCAATCTCGAAACCGTGAAAGAAACACTCGACTCTATCGCTGGTCGTCAGGTCATCACTCAGGCTATTGCCAATGACCCTGAAAACCGTGCTGATGCCGCTGCCGGTACTACTCCGGCTGAACGAGAACTCGCCGAAAAGGTTGCAGCCGCTGTCGGTGCCGATTTCCAGTTCAAGAAACTCGAAGACTAAACAAAAACACAACGAAATAAATGGCAAGCTCTGTTAATTTCGCGCAAAACTCTTACGCTGGTGAGGTCCTTGAAGACCTTCTCACGTATACCGCGCAGGGTAATGATACCTACAAGGAGGGTCTTATCCACATCAAGTCCGGCATCCAGTTTGAGTACACAATCCCCGCTGTGAAGCTCGGTAAAATCATTCAAGACAACAAACCTACTCCTACTTCGACTGAAGGCGCCGGTGCTGGCACTGTCGATGGCCTGAACCAATATACCTTTACTGAACGTAAGCTGACACCGGCAGAGTTCATGGTATATCTGGAGTTCAATCCCCGCGACTTCGAGAAGTATTACAAGTTCGCTCAACCGGACGGCAATCTCGTGTTCCGTGAACTCGATCCCAAGATTCAGGCAACGATGCTTCGTCTGCTCATGGATCGCAAGAACGAATGGATCGGCGAGTCTATCTGGAGCTCGGCAAAGGGTGGTTCTGCACAGGCTAAAATCACCGCGCCAATGGCTCTTAAAGCTGATGGCACTCTCGACACAACTGCTGACACCACTTGCACCACTATCGGTGGCGACAATGCTGGTGGTCCGATGAAGTATTTCGATGGTGCAATGAAGCGTCTGCTCGAAAAGACCGTCACTGACCCCAAAACTGCACAGAAAGAAGAAGCCGTAATCCTTGCTGGTGACACCCGTCTTGATACAGGCGAAGCCGTAGAAGCAGCTTTCAAGGCTATGTATCGCAAGTGTCCCAAGCAGATCCGTAAGAGCTCCGGTCTTGTGTTCGTCTGTGGCATGGATGTCTGGGATCTCTACGACCAGTATCTTTCTGACAAGACTGTCAAATATGCCGACAACACCAAGATCAACCAGTATCGCTACAAAGGCATCCGTATCGTCCCGATTATCGGTGTTCCTGAGCACACTATCGTTCTCGGTCACTTTACCACCGGCATGGACTCGAACCTTTGGATGGGTGTTGACTACGCCAACGACACCGAGGTTCTGAAAGTGGATCGCCTCCAGGCAAATTCTGAGCTCTACTTCTTCCTTATGCGTATGAAGATGGACGTAAATATCGTGCGCCCTGCCGAAATCGTCCTTTGGACCGCATACAAGAAAACAGCGTAACCAATAATCGACAATTAACACACAAAAGGGAGTGGAGATTGAAACTCCGCTCCCTTTTCAAATATCACGAATATTATGGCAAAAGTAACAGCAGAACCTAAGACGGTAGCGCAGTCTGATACTCCTGATACCGATACACCCACCACTCCTACAACATCTCCAACTGAGACTGAAAAGCCTGTGGTGGTACCGGATAACATCGCACCGCTTTTCAAGGCTTGCCCGCAGTACGATCAGCTATGGATTGATCGAGAAGGGGGCGTATTCGCCAGCAAACCCGTGGACTCAACCACGGCTATTCTTTACAAAAAACCTACCGCCCAGAAGGCATAAGGATTTTCAACGAATAATTAAACTCACCAATAAATGGCAACAGGAAATGTAATAATGATCGACGAAGATGGCAACATCGGGTCGGCATCTGTCAGCGAGAACTCTGAGCAGATCAGTGGTCTTCTGTTTGACATTTCAGGTCAGACTCAGTTCTGGGAAACCGGTAAAGGCGCGGAACTGGCTGGAAAACTGAAAGACACTGTTGTAGAACTCCATAGCCTTCAGGACGCCAAAGACCTCGGTCTGGAACCTTTTGCGGGCGGCGAGTCTGCCACAGAGCTGTTGATGGGTATTCCCTATTACCACATCAAGCACTTCTTCGATCTCACAAACAACTACGACAAAACTCTCTATCTGATGTTTGCTGACTGCTCTGCTGATTGGGAAGCAATCATCACTATGCAGAAAGCGGCAAACGGTCAAATCGGTCAGTTTGGCGTATGGACTGAGAAGAAACTGTGGAAGAGTGTATCTGACACAGCAGAAACTTACAAGGTACTCCTTGTAGATGAGCTTCAGACTATTGGCAATACGCTGGCCAACGTCTATAATGCTCCTGCCAGCATTGTTCTCAACGCCAATACGGCGCAGATTGACGGTGCCGCTACGGGCCAAGCTGACACTGTAGCTCTTAGCAAGATACCTACTTGTTATGTAGATGCCCGATATGTTACGGTGGCTCTCGGTCAGGAAGCAACTAATGAAGTTCACCAGATGCAGGGTGGTCTGACATCCAAGACGCCGGTTGGCAATATCGGCATGGCTCTCGGCCTTCTGACACGTTGCAATGTCGCTCACTCTATCGGTTATGTGAACGCTTGTAATCTCCGTAATATCATCTCGACTGAGATTGAGATGGGCTTCGGTAATGCTGCACTCAATTCTGGTATTCTGACAAATCCCACTCCTTACGACGCGCTCTCCATGCCTCAGCTGGACGCTCTGGATGATAAGGGTTATATCTTTCTTCACAAGTATGCTGGTTATGCCGGAGTTTTCTTCTCAAAGGATTACAGCTGCTCTGATGGCGACTATAACTGCATCTCTCGCAACCGTGTCATCAACAAGTCGCGTCGTATGGTTCGTCGCTCTCTGCTCCCCTATGTAAACGCTCCTATCTACCTTTCCAGTGGTGGCACACTTTCTACTGGCGATCGCACAAACTTCATCAACATCATTACCGATGTATTGAACGCAATGAAGACTGCCGGAGAAATCAGTGCAGTAGGTGCTATTGAGTTCGACAACACAACAAATCTGCTTCAGACCAAAACGCTTCTCTTCAGCTACAAGGTTCTTCCTGTAGGCTGTGCTGAAATGATTAAGGTCACTGAAGGCTTTACCGTAACCGTATAATCTCTAACAACACGAAACAATGGCAATTATCAACAATGTCTCGTATTCGTGGGCTATGATCCAGCTTTCGGCTCCGGCTCTGACCGGTACCGGGGGCTCGACAGTGCTGAACGGTGTGTCGGCTATCAAGTATAGCATTAAACAGAACGTCAAGCCCAACTACGGTCTCGGTGGCCGCATAATCGGGCGAGGCTTCGGTAACATCGAATGTACAGCCTCGATTACGATGGACTACAACACTCAGGTAGAGCTTCGCAATATGTGCGGTTCTCTTCGTAACCTCGGTGAGTTTGACCTCGTGATTTCTTTCGGCAATTTCGTTGGTGAAGGCGAAATCACAGAAGAAACAGTTACTCTGAAGGGCTGTATCTTCAATGAGGACGGCTTCGAGGCTAATCAGGATGATACCAACCTGACTCACGAGTTCGACCTGAATCCATACGACATCGTTATCAGTTCCGCGACTGGTGCGTAATAATCCTTCCATAGATTTGCAAGAGCCGGTATGAAAAATATCGGCTCTTTTGCAAACCAACATTTTTGGCATTAGCTATTCATAAATAAAAAACATCAAAAACATCAATATCCAATATGGAACAGGAACTCGATTTTACAGCACTTGAAAATCTTGGTGTGACCGATGCGATGCTCGCAGACATCAAGAAAACAGTTAAAGAACTGAAAGAGAAGAACCCCTCAATCAAAGCCATCTTCCCTCTTGTCGTGCAGGGCGATCCTACTTTCGACGACAAGGAACTGTATGTCGGCTACTTCCGTCAGCCGGACTTCAAGATTTTCTCAAAGTATCTTGTCGCTTCCGCACAGAATCAGGCCGGCGCTATGCGTCAGCTCGCCCGCGACACATTCCTTGCCGGTGACAAGGAACTCATTGATGACGACTCGCTTTTCCTCTTCGGTCTCACCGGCCAGCTTTCCAAGATTATTGCAACTCGTAACGGTGCCCTGGTAAATTTATCAAAGACCGGGAAGTAAAAGATACCGACTATTTCAGGCACAAACTCATCTTTATACGCCACTACTTTCCCGGTGTTGACATTGAAAACCTTTCAGACGAGGAATTTGCAGAACTTGCCAATGACGCTGAATGGTTCAATGCACAACAGATGATGGTCGCTCAAACGCAAACGCTTGGACTCCTTTCAAAGTAACTGAAACCCTGCCGCCAAAAGCGGTGGGGTTTCTTAATCTTTAACGCTCTGATTCAGCTATTCTTGATTAAAGCAACTTCCAGAAAATAATGAGTCAATATACAGTAGAATATAATATTCTGGTCAACACCAATAATGCGCCGCAAGCATTGATGGCGTTTGAACAGGCTGTTGCCCCATTGACCGCTGCTGCTAAGACCCTTCAGTCTGTTGCCAATTCTGTAGCTGCATTTAATCGTGCAACCAAGAATCTTACAACAAAACCCCTGAATATTCAGGTCAATATAGCTGCTGGCACTGAAGCAAAGCTCGATAGACTACTTTCTAAGATACGCCAAATACGTCAAGAAAGCCGGACAATGTTGGCTGGCGGTACAGTTCCTATGGCTACTGGTGGTGCTACACGTGCTCCCAGAACAGTAGCAACACCTTCTACTTATGCTGCTCCAGCTCGTCGGGTAAGTACTGGTAATATGGGGTACCGTGTTTTAGGTCCTACGCCTATTGATGTGAATGGTGTCGCAGCTATTGATTTCCTTAAAGGCATGGGTATTGCTTATGGTATTGCCGGTGCCGGAAAAATGGTTAGTGATATTGTTAAGAGCGCTACTGAATACGACAATCTCATTCAGACTACTAAGAATATTCTTCAAACCCATGATAACCGTACAGATTTTGCTCGTCGCTTTACGCAAATGGAATCGGTTATCCGCAATGTGGGTGTAGAAACAAAATTTACTGCTCCAGAAGTTGCTGATGCGTCAAAGTTCCTTGCTATGGCGGGTTTGAATGTTGATGCAATCATGCAAGCAATACGACCTATTGCCGATATTGCACTTGTTGGCGACACTCAGTTAGGTGAAACCGCCGATGTTGTGACAAATATTATGACGGCGTATCGAATGAAGCCATATCAAATGAGGAACGCGGCTGATGTGATGACTATGACATTTACCAAGTCGAATACCACGTTGATGGAAATGGCCGAGGCGTACAAATATTCGGCGGCTCTTCTTTCGGCTGGTGGCATCTCCTTTGAAGAAGCCTCCGGCGCTCTTGGTGTGCTTGGTGACGCCGGTATAAAAGGTTCTCAGGCTGGTACAACAATGCGTACCATTATGGCCAATATCGTTAACCCGACTAAGAAGCAGTTAAAAAAATGGGAAGAGATTGGGGTTGAACGTTTTGGCGCAGATGGTCAGGTTCGCCCATTAAGAGCGATTTTTGAAGACCTGGCAAAGTCTGATTTGTATGTTAGTGACTTCTATCAACTTTTCCATAAGACTGCCGCTCAGGGTGCTGTTTCTCTTGCCAATAGTGTGGAGAAATGGAATGAAATAGTGACTCAGAACTTCTTGTCTGATGGTTTATCAAAACAACTTGCAGATAAGAAGAAAGAAACTATTCAAGGCTTATGGGCTCAATTGACCTCTGCTATCACTGAAGATGGCATGAAAGCTTTTGGTGGTGTTCAAGAAAACATAAAGTCTATTCTTAAAAAAGGAATCGGCTGGCTTAAATCTGATGAAGCGGTAAAGTTATTCCATGACGGCGCCAAGAATTTTATGGAATTTGGCTCGATGATGGTGGATTCGATGCAACAGATCTTTTCTATCTTCTCCAAACTTGGCGGTCTTTGGAAGCTTTATATTAAATTTCAACTTTGGATTTATCCTCTGTTGACGATTGTTCGTGCTATAAAATCTATAGCATTAGCGGCCAAAGGTTTGGCTTTAATACCTCGTGGACTGGCTGGGTTAATTGGAGGGTTTGGATTAAGAGGCTTTATGGCATCTGACACAGCTGTAGCTGTCACACAGTCTCCTTTGGCTTATTCTGGCTTTTCTTCGTTGGCCGCAAATGGATATAGTTATCGGCAGTGGGCTAAATCCAATTTAACATTAAGCAATGCCAGTTACTTGTTATCGGGTGGTATGATTCCTTTAACAAAGGGCGGGCGTATGTCTGCTGCTTTGGCTGCTCGACAAGGTATGCCTACATCTTTGACCAAGGATCAAAGAACTACTCTTTGGAATAAAGCAGTCAAAGATTATCGTTCCAGCGCATGGAATACTGCAAGACAGTCTTTATCGCCTCAGGAGTTCAGGCAATGGCAAAAGGGTTATATGAACCCTAATGAGTGGACTTTAATAAGAGGTCAATATCAGGCTGAAGTACAACAGCAAAACGCCGCATTACGTCAACAACGGCAAATGGCTGGTAAAAAGGCTGCTCGTAATTGGGGTCTCAAACGTGCTGGTGGTGCCGCTGCCACTGGACTTGCAGCAGCTGGTACTGGCTACTTGATTGGTGAATCTACAGAATGGAGTTCTGGTGGGATTCTTGCTGCTGGCTTGACTACTGCTGCCGGTGTTGCCGCTATGGGTGGACCTGTTGGTTGGATTGGTGGCGCCGTTATTGCTGTTGGAACATTAGCTGCTGCATGGTTTCAGGCCGGACAAGAGCAAAAGAGAGCTCTTGAAGCATTGGATCAATACAATAATTCCATTCAGACTTATCAAGGTCTTTGGGTTGGAGAAGGAGCCTCTGCTGAAGCTCGACAAATGCGAGCAGTATATCAGCAAAATGTGGACCTAAACGTCCTCATAGCTACTCGTATTGATTTAATGAGAGAACTCATAGGGCTGTCAACGGGTCCAGTTGATACCTCTGGCATCAAATTAAGTACAGATTTAGCAGATACACTTTTTGATAAATTTGATGCTGCTGATAGTATTTGGGGTAGTGGCGATATGTCTAATAAGGCAATCGAGATGTCACGTAAATATAACGAAAATTTATATGCACGTTACGGAACCTCGGATAAGCAAGGTTGGCATACTGGTTTATGGTCGTATGATGGTGACATATATTGGACGGGGTTAACTGGAACTAATTACAAATTAAATAATCCTGATGGAACCAGTGACCAACACGACGTTGCAACTGCGATTGCGATTGCAGAAGGCTTAGCAATACGTGGAAATGAAGCACAAGACATATTATCTCGTTATAGTGAATTAAAGAGAAAAGCGTTATGGAGTGGCCAAAACTTATCTGAAATCCAAGATATAGCGACCAATTGGGAAAACACGTATGGATGGGATGCAAGTTTGGCTCGTGCAAAAGCTGATACGAGACCAGATTTATGGAATTATAGTGCAGAAACATTCAAGGCATGGACTGGTGAAGATTGGGCACAGACCTATCCGTATGTAATGATGTTACATAATATGTTTGCGGATAGATTTGGTAACAACGCATCGTTCTTGACTGCTGCAAACTCATATTTCACTGGCCTTGAAAACAATTCTCTTGATGAAGCGACGGTTGTCAACTATATCAAGGAGATGGATAATAATCTGGGTATGTGGCTTGTGGATTATACCAAAGACAACATCGACAATTGGTATCGTAACATGGGTATAGACCCGGCCACAGGACAATTCTCAGGTATTACAGTAACAGACCCCATAACCGGTCAAACACGCTCATATACTGGCAGAGAAGCGGCACAAGCAGTACAAGCATTTGCAGAACAAATGTTGAAACTTATCCCGGTATTACCTCCGAGCGCCCAGCAGACAATGATTGATTTTCAACTGAGAATACAACAGTTGTTAGCTTTTGCTCGCGCCGGTGCTTATGATGCTGAAACAATGGGGGCTCCAAATGTCGGTACCCATCGTGACGGCGAAAAAATGACTGTTGGAGGCGTGACTTGGACTCGTACAAATGGGAAATGGCAAGCTGCATCTGGCCCCTTCCAACTAATGGATGATACCCAGTTTTCTCAATACCAACAAGCTTTAGATTCAGATAAGAGCACCGATAATAATTCCGATGGAGGTGGTAGTGGCACTACCCATACCCCTCGCGTACCAACAGGGAGCACACAAGATTATAAGAATCATTATAAGAATCAGGCTGCTGCACCTCGTCAGATTATCATTAAGATGGATAGTCTTATGAATGTTGAATCTATTGATATGACAAACGCTGATAATTCGGCTGTTATCGCCAATGTAAAAGACCAATTGGCACAAGCTCTCGTTGATGTGGTTGCAGATTTTGCAGCGTCTTCTCAAAATTTAGTATAGTCTATAGCAATGAGCATATTTTCAAATATATGGGGTACATTAGTAGTTTCTACCGCACGAGGCGCGACAGACGCTTTGGGCGGTACAAACCTTAGTTATCGTTATCGAGAAAATGGCGGTCAGCTTGTTTATCGTAAGCACCGGACTTATAAAAGTAAGTTGATTCAGGAAGCTTCACGCATTGCTATTCAAGCGGCCATGAATGAGATTAACCAACTATATCCGCGTTATATCCAGCGCCTTCAAAGAGAGAAACGCAAAGTTACTTTCCAGGATCAGATGGCGAATCTTTCAACACTGATTGAGAATCAAAGAATTTTTATTGAAAAAGATTATGGCCGATTGAAAGATACAACCACCAATAGGGAAATCTTAGCGGTGGATCAATATGGGACTATAGTTCCGGAAGCATTGATGCTCTCTTATGAAGGGGAGGAACAATTAGACGCGGGTCAGTATTATGCCGCTTCTTCTGGGGCCGGAGATAAATCTCAAACAGAAAAATCAGGCGATTTCAAGACTAAACTTGTAGTTCATATAGATCTTGCCCCGCAAATATCTCTTTCCAGTCAGAAAAATATAGTGCTGACCCCAGTCCAGGGCCGTGATTTTTCTCGTAAAGAACTGGTGTCCGGCGGCGATTTTGTGTTCAGTGTAAATGGTAACATTCAGAGTAATCAACCGGGGGTCTATCCGACAGCCGCAGTACAAAAGTTCTTATTAACTATGCAATACGGTGGCATTTTGGATGTACATCATTTCCAGTTTGATCAACTGGGAGTAAGTCGGATAATCATAAAAGAATGGCAGTTAGGCAATCAGGATTGTAAAAATGTACAGCCATATAGTTTCACTTGTGTTGCCGTAGAGCCGGATGAAGAGATTCAGATTACAGATACCATTAAAGAACTGAACCAAGACCTGACTTACGCACCGGGACTCAGCAAATGGCAACAACTGTTACTCCACGACAAGTTCCAACAGATTGCCCAGAACGCCATGACGAATATTCTTAACTCGTCAATAAGCACACTTACGGATATGTCATCAGGTAAAATCTAATGAAAAATAAACTTTACGGTCAAGACGGAAAACAAGCATTTCATATTCTCATCTGCCTTATTCAAGTATGGGATAAGGCAGATGGGGACATGGTGCCTCCATCCAACAATACATTAGAAATTGCAGAAGTGGAGTCTATTGAGATTTCTGATAGCTATCGACAGTTAATAAACAAGGCTAAGGTTCGATTTCCTCGTGGTACAGTGATAAGGAAAACCAGTGAAACTGTAGAGGATTTGTTGGAAGATGCCAGGAAAGTGACTGCTGAAATTGATAACCGAGGGATTTTGCTGACAACCCGAAAAAGCTATTCAGCAGCAGCAAGTGTTGCCGATTTCTCTGTAGGGAAACGGATAAGAATCTATCTTGGATATACAACTGATCCACATATTGCTTCGCTGCCTAAGTTTAATAGTAAACGAGGTTCCATCTTCACAGATTCTACCTTACATGAAGAATACTTTGATGCGATAAAAATTAGTCCAGGGTATAGTGGCCCTATATTCGATGGTTATATTACCAAATGTAGTATTGACACACCTATAGAGCTGGAGTGTGAAGATCTGGCCAGTGTATTGAAACAATTTACTACTCCTAATATCGAGCCTAAAAAGGATTTGACAGTCAATGATTTGTTGGCTGCTGGTGGTAAATACGACTTGCTCAAAGATACAGGGTTTGAATTATACCCGGAAACAAAATCTTGTGATATAAACATTGGTAAGGTTTTATTCACAAGAGATTTAACACTGGCTGACGTACTCACTACGTGGTCAAAAAATCATTTATACGCTTATGTGTATGTTGATTATAGCCAAGATCCTCCAAAACCATACATTGTTGTAGGACGCTCTTATTTTACGCTTAATTTTGCCAAAGGAACTGGAGGCAAAGATTCAATATTGAAACAGCGTGAACGGATGGGATTCCCTTCAGCAGTTGATATTGATTTTAATTACAATGTTGCTGACAATGGATTAACTCTCGTGCAATCCAACAAAGATTTTCTTTGTGTACAAGGTCAATGTTTCCAGAAAGATAACAGTGTATATCATATCTCGCTTATTAAAAATCCAGATTGGAAAGAGGGCGATTCTGAAGATTCAAAATGGCGTTGGGTCAATGAAAGTAAGCTTTCTAAAAAGAAACAACGGGCCGGTCAGTCGCCTACAACTTCAGCAAAGATAGATATGAACAAATATACTGTGGTTCCGTATGTGTCTCGAAAAATAGGTTGTACTCCTGATGAATTGAAAGCAGAGATGATTGCCTATTACGAAGACTTTCATACCAATGGAATTGAAGGCTCACTTACTCTATTTGGCGATCTTCAGCTTCAATCTGGTATTAAAGTTCATCTTATTGACCCATACTATCCGGCAAAAAATGGAATGTATTTTATTGATGAAGTGACCACTAAGTTTGGTTTAGGTGGCTTTCGCCAGACTATCAGATTGCCATATTGCATAAAACTTGATTCTGAAGAAGATGAGCAGAACAATCAATGATGTTGGCATCAATGCCAACAGACGAATATATGACGCTATTCAGGCTATAGCTGGGCATGGTATTATCAATCCACGTACCGGTACAACGTACCGTGGAAATGGCGTAAGTGGATATGTCGCTAAAATTCACGATGACCCTTCTGATGAATACTATGGTACCATCGACGTGAAGGAATGGAACACCCTTACTGGTAGTGAGACTGACATCGAACTTGAAGGCTATCATACAGGAGTTCGATTAAGCGCTATCCAAGAAAGTAGTAAAGGTTTTGTAATCATCCCAAAACTTTATTCAGATGTGATGATTGCCGAAGAACCAACAACAGGAACAGAGTATGTAACCATGTACTCTCATGTTGATGTCATTCAACTGGATTCACATGATACTATTGTTGTAGGTGTCAAAGAACGAAAAGAATTTGAACCTGATAATGATGGTTCTCCAGATATTGATGATTTAGAAGAAACCGGACTACGTTCTCAGACAACATATACTAAAGATAAGATTGAAACTGAGGTCGTAGATGAAAAGGGAAGCAAAAAAGTTGCTACTACTATTGATGCAGAAAGTGTTGCCTTTGATGTCGCCGAGGGTGAAACAACTTTTAAGGCTGATAAGGAAGAAATTTTAATCAAACGTGACGACTCTTCCCAGTCTATGAAAAAGGGAGAGACTATTGTTAAGGTCGGAAACGAGATTATCAAGGTTTCAACTGATGGTGTGTTTTTAGGTTCTGATAGTGGAACCAGTCATGCGGTTCTCGGTGAAGAATTGGCTGACATTTTAGCAGACATCTGTGACATGATCTCCCAAATTAAAACCACCACCCAGCTTGGGCCGCAACCACCTTTGAATCTTGCTCAATTCATTGCTACCAAAGCAAAAATCCAAGCATGGAAAGGCGCACTTTCCGGTTTCATTTCTAAGAAAGTAAACATACAACACTAATGGCAGATAAACCGACACCAACATTAAATCCAAAGATTGCGGAGATAGAAAAGGGGTCTATGGTGGACCAACTTTATACCGCTTTCGTTGATATGACCAACCGGGCCAATAATGTTGCGGCTCCTGATTTTTCATCCAACCCGCCTATGAAGGTTGATGAGCATGGAAATCAAATATATGACCCGAATGACCCGAATGTGCCATTAGTTGATTCTGATGCTATTGACAAGGCACTTTCTGATTATGCGGAGATTCAAACGAAGAACTATGCCTATGATATGGCAAGTTCTATCATGTCTGTTATGCAAGGAAGTGGGGGGACTGGTGGATCTGGCAGTGGTACTTCTGGAGGTGGTTTTCTACCACTTGCCGGTGGTTCGATGTCCGGGCGCCTTTCAGCTAATTATGGAGTTGAATTAGGTGATTCTGGAAAAGCACTCATAACTATCACACATGATGGAAGTAATAAGCCGATTGGCTATTTTAAGCTTCCTATGGAGATTACCGGCAATGTTTCTATTGATGGAGAGCTGTCTTTAGCCGATACTGGAATTTGGTTTAACAAGCATCAGTCTATATTCATAGCCGATCAGACTCTGAATATAGATTATCAAAATGTTAAAATAACCGGCACGACCGAAATAGATGGTCAAATAACAATCGGTAAAATACTTATCAATGGGACAAACGGCATTACGTTTGACGGACATGAGTATTATCATGCGGGTAATTGTAACAATCAAAATACAGATTGGGTAACTAAGGATCTTCATGTATATGGAGATTTAGTCGTCGATGGAGAAACTGAAATCAATGGCCGATTCAAGGCTCTTCGTGGTTTCGATTTGGGTGAAAACGGGGACCGGTATCTCTATTCATCCTATGACAATAGCAAGTGTCATCTTTGGTTGGCAACCGATCTTACTATCATGGGGTATGAGAATGGTATTAAGTTCGATGACCATTATATCATCAGGACAAGAACCACTGCAAATGATGTGATTTCATTTTGCGCTCCTGGCCGTGTGCTTAACTTAGGTGATACAGATACACCTGGAAACCCCCAATTCGCCACCAAATCGGTAGCCCTTCAGACTAATTTTACAACAGCTGATGGGCTTACGACACTGATTACTCCAAGTGGTAAAGGCTTTTTCAGAGGTTTGTCCGCGACAGCTGTAGAGAGTGGCGCCGATGTTGTTAAAGAGCTGGTCAAAGGCACGGTAATCGCCACCTACTCAGATAGCCCTACAAATAAAGGGGTCGTTTTCCGTAATCGAGCAACATTCTACGATCCATCTTCGGGCCCATCATTATATTCTGATGACGGCGTGATTTTCAATGTTGAGCTGCCTTATATTCAGAACATTAACGGAGTACCCAATACAACGAAGTATTTATGGACTACTAAGTTAGTTGTTACTGATTCTCCTTACGGAAACTCAACTCTCTCATCTCCTACACTTGCATTGGGGACAGATGCTCAATTTTTCCGTTTCGACAAACCAGTTGAAGCTGAATTTTTCTCTATAAAGTTAGGAAAACACCAAACCAAGCTTGGCGATGGAGTCCTATTCTTGGATAACAACGACAAGATTGGCGGCAATAATCTGTTTCTGGAGGCTGTTGGAAATTCGATTTTTCATTCTGGCAACGCAACATTCAATCACAGCCTGAGTTCGCAAGTATTTACAAGCGGCATGGCTGGTTCAGGTTGGGCTATACTGGAAAATGCACTTAATGGCAGTTTCCATGCGACCTTCGATGAACTAACGGTTCGTAAAAAGATGAGAATCTATGAGCTGGAAGTTCAAAAACAGAATGTTACCAATGGTTCTTGGTGGGTCACTGATTCTTGTTCGGGTGATTTAGTAGAAGAAGTTCTGTAATGGCAGTATTCAACTATAAGAAATACAAAATCTCGCTTGCCCCCAACTCATGCAAAACGCAAGGGTTGAGGGCCGGCGATATTGTACGCCGACAATACTTTGATAATCAGCTTGAACAAGTAATTAAAACCGATGCGCAGGGTAATCCTATAAAAGACCAAGACGGTAATATAGTTAAAGTTTACACCGGAAAACACATTGAGTCGGTTTATAACCTCATGTGTGTGTTGGAAACTGGTGAATCTTTGGTTGACCAATTACTTGAAGATGGAACCCCAGTTTTAGATGAAACTGGGAATCCTGTAAAATTTAAGCAACCGTGGTTTATTGGCGCTTTAATAGATGGCGTAGATAGCCCTCCCCAGCAAGGACAAGTTCTTGATTTTGCTCGTGTAACCAGTCTGTTTGATACGGACCGATCCGGAGCTTTGTACCTGACGGCTTCCGATGATCAAGCTCCTTATATGGATGTTATTGACGGTATTGGCCGAAATGAAAGTCTTTGTTGGCCAGAAGATATTTGTCAGTCTCCTAATCCTGATTGTGAAACACAATATTATCTTCAAGGTACTATCAGTGGAGATTACACTCCTTATGATGGTAATGGTCATAATCGTGTACTTCATGTAGTCCGAGAATCTGGTGGCGCATCTTTTACTGGTATTCAACAAGATTTTTACAAATATGTTTCCAACCCCAATATGGTGTTGGTTTCGTATAAAGCCAGAGCTTCTGCTACAGTTCGAGCTGGTGTCACTTTGGGATATGTCAATGATTCTAAAAGTGATACTGAAAACCCAATAGAAGTTCAGTTTGGCAATGAATGGAAATATTATTTCCACGCCATTACTGTCGATTGGTCTGGACGCCATCTTCGCACCCTGAAGATGAATCTCGGTTCTATGCACGTTGATGAAGAAGTCTGGATTTCTGACTTCAACATCATATTGCTCTCCAGTGTTGCTAATTTCAAATACGCTTCAAAAACCCGTATTGGGCACCTTGATGGGGTCGTAGATCCCGTCTTTGGCCGATTGGAAGGATATGGAGGCTATCTCCAGAAACTTTTCGCATCTCAATCTGCTCATATATCTGGTACATTAACAGCCGGAGATGAAAATGGGTTTGGGTCGTCTTTCTATGCTGGCAAAATCCATAAGAATGTTCTCAAAAATTCTTTGGGACTGAATACGGTTGGTGGTGTATTGCTTTCAACCGAGAATAGTCCTACTGGTGTAGGTAATACAATACGCATACAAAGTGCGACTTCACTTATAATTCAGGAGAACAAATGGCTATATCCTAATCCCGGTGAAGGAGAAAGTAAGGTCGGAAAAACTTACACATTCTCTTTCTGGGCTTATTCTAAGAAACCATGTGTAATAGATTTGCTTCAGAATGGCAAATCGTTAGGCGCAATCTATATCAATATACTCCAAACGCATCAGTGGGTAAGGCTTCATAAAACCTTTGAGATTAAAGGGCTTGAAGCAGCTAATATTACCGATCAACTGATAGTGACCATTCAGCCTACATTCAAAGAAGTTTCAGATGTGGCGTTTGGAAATGAGTTCAAAAACGACAAGTTTACAAATCCGGATGATATAGCTGATGATACCCAGATTCAGGATGAGGATGAATTATTGTTTAGTGCTCCGCAATTTGAATCAGGTAGTCTTGTTACTCAGTATCAGCCTACGGACGATGTTCTCAATTACACTGAGGATTATGGCGCATGGTTCAACAGGGGTGGTATCGGTGGTACAATTCAGAACCCTTTGCTTCGTTTGAATTACGATGGTAAAGGTGGTATCGCAACACGTCCTACCGGTCCTAACGCTAAGCCGTCTTTAGCCCTAAATCAAGACGGTTCGGGGCATGTAGCTCAGGGCAAAATTAGTTGGGATGAACAAGGCGATGTGACTTTTGATAAAAATGTGCATCTGAATTGGGATAATCTCGGTGATGACACCCAGCAAGAGATTGTCAGCAAATCTATACGAATTATTGGAACTGATACATTTACTTTATTGGGCGATGCAACTGGTGCTACTCCGACTACAGATCCGGCAGATATAACCCTAAGCCTCGAAGAAGAGAATATTAGCAGTGGCGTTGACAATCGTAAGTGGCAATACCTCAAAGGTTATGAATGGATTGATTTTCCCGAAGGAAAGAACAATGGTAAGACTTTGACAATTTTTCCATTCAATGATTCACCGGACTATTGGAATGATTCCAACAAACTGACAGTTCGATGTCTTGTTGTGATGGATAAGGGTACAAAAAAAGAAAAGACTTATTCAGACACTTTCACTATTCGGAAACAGCTTATTGCCGGATATACGATTGAGATAACATCAAGTAATGGTACTGGCTTTAAGAATAATGATTGTTCTACTATTCTTACCGCTAATGTCTATTATCAGGGCAAATTGGTTGATCCCACATATTGTCAACAGCATTATGTGTTCAAGTGGGTCAAATATGATATGGTAGATGGTGAACCAGTTGAGGATGAATCGTTTTGGGGAACTCCAGGCACAAGCGATTATATCGACCCTACTAAGCAACAAATTACTATTGATTATAATATATCTGGCTCTGATTATTTCACTTGCGAAATGATGCTTTCGCCGGGTTTTCCATACGATTTCCCTATATATTTCTAAACGATGGCAGAAAAACTCAATTTTAACGATAAAACCGAAAATAACGGTACAAATGACCGTGGGAGATTGACTGCTGCGGAATTTAATCAAGTTGTTAATGCTGTTAATGATCATTCTGAAGCTCTTGGTGGATTAAAATTAAAGACCATTGAGGGAGAAGCTGCATTTGAGCAACTTGACACAAAAGAATCAGACACAGTGTACCTAATATTTGATGACTGATGCTTAAAATTGGCAATAAAGATGTCAGTCAAGTTCGTGTAGGTTCACGAGTTGTCACGGCTATTTATGTCGGAGCCAGACTCGTGTGGTCTGCAATCTCGTCATGTTTTGGTTCCGGCTGGTGGATTAACGATAAACCGTGGCGGGATAACGAAGGATGGAAAAATTAACTCTCATTTATAAATATGGCTAAAAAATTTAGAACCGACGACATATCGGGATTTGATGAAGATTGGAATGGCTCGTCTTCCAATACTCCACCCACAGCTTCCGATGAGTCAGTTGACTTACCCTATTCAGGTAGGGCCATACAGAAATTTGTCCGAGAGAAATTAAAACTCCACGAAACAAAGAAAATCGGGTTTATAGCCCCGATGACCGGTAAGATTGACGGGTATTATCATATTCGTGGATTCGCTTCTCGTGATGATTATAATCTTTATCTCGGAGATCCTGATTTGAATCAGGATTTGATGCTCTGCGACATTACCATTCCTATCAGTGATGAACAAGGAGTAATGAACATCGTGGAGTTGACAACAGCGTCCAACCAAAATAATCTTGTCAGCATTGACGGTAACGTGATTCTGAGGATGCGGTTCACATCTCAGATTTACAATCCTGTCACACAATCTAAGACTGACACTTATGAAGACGGCGTTATCTCAATCTATCGTAGAGGTAATGCTAATGAATCATGGCGTAAAGTTGGTGAATTGCCGATAAAATCGGTACAGGCTGATAGTGAAGACTACACAGACATCGACATCAGTTCAATGCTTAACTCCGGAGCGTGTCAGCTTCGTGTCGTTGTAACTGGAGATCAAACCCAGGCGACAACAACCTATGTCGTTTTTCAGAACGTTGTAAAGACTTCTTTGACCCTTCAGTTTAGGAATGAATGGCAGTTGCCAATTATCGGAGAGTCTATGTCGTTGCTCTACACCTATACTGGTGATGTAGCAAAAACACTTAATCTGAAAATCTCAGGTGATGGCGGTGAGCGCATTGTACGTTTCCCTCTTGGAACAAGGGTATATACTGAAACTCCTAATCAGTTTGATATAACTGATATTGAGAGTGATACAGTAAAGGTTATGTCTCATGGCGTTCATTCAATTGAAGCATGGCTGTCTGTTGATGGCATGGATGCTGAAAGTGAACACGTTTTTTCTCAGGTTATGGTTGTATCTGATTCTACTGATACGAAGCCATATCTGTTATTGAATGAGGTACAGAAGAATTTGACAAACTGGACTTCAGCAACCTTGTTCAAATGGTGTGTCTATAATCCTTCCGGGCAGAATATCCCGGTTAGATTCTCGCTGACAGATTTGACAGGAACGACAACATATCTGACATTGGAAGAAGATAATGCTGCCTCTGGCGTTGTCTACACTTTCAATAATATGATTGAGATTGAAAGCTCCGTTACTGCTTTCAGCGCATATATGACCTTTCATTCGGGTAATACTGAACTGTGTGATAAAATCACATTCGAGATTGACAACTCCCAGAATTTTGCGCCAGTACCAGGCGCCGATTTTATTCTCAACCCTAAACTTAGAAGTAATTCTGAGGCAAATCCTGGAACAATCATCAATGCTGTTACAGGTCAGATTGTCCCAGCTCAATTCAAAGGTTTTGGTTTTGTGAGTGATGGCTGGGTAATTGATGAGAACGGCATCCGCTGTCTTCGTGTTCCTAATGATCGTGAAATAATCATTGATTATGAAACATTATCTGGTTTTGTCGGTGATGATTCCGTTCTCAAATCTTCGTCTTTAACTATTGAATTGGATTTTGCGGTTCGAGCTATTTCTAATGAGAGTACGGCGGTTTTGAAGATGTGTTCATATACATCTTCTGGCAACCCTCTCGGTTTTGAGATGCGTCCTTTGGATGCTTGCTTTATGACTCAGAATAAAGTCAACCGCAAAGATCAGGAAATTGGCTATGATGAGAATGTGCGTACACGAGTTGCAGTGAACCTTCTCTACAATATGTCAAATAGTGGTCAGAACTATTGTCGTATTTTTGAGAACGGCATCATCAATAAGGAGTTCAATTACCCCTCGACAGATGTGTTCGTGCAGTATGTGAATGGCGTTGAGACTTCCCAGGGTATTCGTATTGGGGGTGCCAACGGAGCAGACATTGACATTTATTCAATCAAAGTCTATAAGAAGGCGCTGACATCAGAGGATGTTCGTCAAAATTACATGGCCTCTCTTGACAGTTCAGCTGAAAAGATTGCTTTCCGTGATGCAAATGATATTATGTCTGGAGCAACAATTAGCTGGGATATGGCTTTCTCCAAATACAATGTTATTAAATGGATTGGTCGCTACGCAACATACGGAGATTCCAAGAAAGATAAGTTCCCCGGAACTCTTGTAATTCACCAGCAGGGTAAACCAGAATACAGTGGCACTTTGACCGAACAGGAAGAAAAAGGTCAGGGTACATCGTCTATGTTGTACGACTTCTGGAACGGTGATTTTCGTTTTATTAAAGGCGGTAATGGCACATGGACTGATGAGCTTGGAATTGTCCACGGACAATACTTCCAGCTCGGCCCCGGTATGCCTAAAGCGACAAAAAATGTCGGCAAGGTTAATTTCGCTTCTTCTCAGCAAAGTCATAAACTTGGTTCTTGCGCTCTTTATAACGACCTTTATAAAGCCGTTTGTGGCGGTTCATCAATTACCCAAACTGAAGGTTATGAGCATTGTCGTTTTGCTGTATGCCAAGAACCCTTCTTGTTCTTCATACAGGATGATGAAAATTCAGAGCCTCGTTTTGCAGGATTTATGACCTTTGGTCCTGGCAAGGGCGATAGTGCTACATTTGGTTTTGACACCAAGAAATTCCCAGACCACCTTGCAATCGAAGGCGCCGATAATGATCGAGATCTTGTAATGGGTCGTGTACCCTGGATAGAAGAAGATGTTACTTATGATGATGAAGACTGGTTCTATGCCGGTCAGAAATCATTTAGTCTTATGGGTGGTGACATAAGTAAAATTCACTACTTCCAAGATGCGTACAACTTTGTTTTCCAGACTTTTGACAATATAGACTATTACGAGGGTACCATTGAAGATCTTCAAGCCGATGTAAATGCCAATAATTCTAAACATTATTGGTTAACACAATCGAGTGCGAACAATGATAAATACGATTTATATCGTTACGATTTCATTGGACTTCGTTGGGTAAACGCCGGAATAAATAAACTTGCAGATGGCAGTTACTCGAAAGTCAATATCAATACTCAATGTGGCAATATTGCGAGTGGTACCAATTGGACGCAACAGAACGAAGCGTTCAAGGCGGCTCGTCTTGCTATCTTCAAAACTGGGATAACTAAATATTTTAATCTAACCCAGACTTTGTTTACCATGAACTTCCTGAAACTCATTGCAGCTTCGGATAATCGTGGTAAAAATATGTACCTTTATATCGACCCTATCACACATCTTATAGGATGGTATCAGGACGACCTTGACACAATCTTCCCCACCGATAATGTCGGTAAAATGGATAAGCCTTATGATGTTGAGGAACATGATGTTAAGGCTGATGGTGGCACATATTGGAACTCTGGCTCTAATTCATTGTTCAATCAGATAGAGCTTGCCTTCCCTGATGAACAACGTGCCAATATGAATACCATTCTTCAGGAAATGGCGAAACTGAGCGATGATGGTACTGTATTCGGCTGTTTTGAGAAATACTATTTCCATGTACAGAAATATTTCCCGGCAGTTGCATACAATGAAGTTGCCAGACTCGTTTATGAACGTGCCAGAACTCGTTATGTCAACGGTCAGTATAACAACGGTACAGACCCTATCACTCAAAGTAATGGTGACTCTCTCCAGCGCGAGATTCAGTGGATCAAACGCCGTATAGCTTACATGTCGTCTTATGCGAGCTATGGGGAGTTTAGTTGTCGAGACGCTTTTCGTTCTGCTGGTTCACTGAACTTCCGCTCTGTTTTGAAGCGTGATGGCTCCAAGTGTTCATACAAGTTCAGCATTGTACCTCATATTTCGATGTACCCTACTTTTGCTATTGGTCAGTCTTTGAAATATGGCGAAGGCAATGCCCGTGCTCCCCGTATCAGGGCTGGAGAGCGATATGATGTTACTGTTGGTGATTCGGATGGTAACTCTAATGTATTTATCAATGGTATAGATTATCTCAAATCTATCGGTGACTTTACAGATAAGGCTCTTGATAGAACATTTACTCTTCAGGGTGAGCGTTTGACTGAGTTTGAAGTCTTAGGTAACACACTTCCGGAATTTAGACCTTCTTCAATGGAGATTGTTGCGCCTCTACTCCAAAAGTTAATAGTACGCAATGTTTCAACATTGGAAGGCGGTCTTGATTTGTCGTTGGAGAAGAAACTCAATATCCTTGACATACGGGGTACAAGTTTCAACAGCATTACGCTTCCAGCTACAGAGTATTTAACAAGCGTTCAACTTCCGGCAACGCTTCGTTCTTTAACTCTCGATCAACAGCCGAATCTGGAAACTGTAACTCTTGAAGGAGCCTCTGCTCTTCAGCGTCTTTCTTTGGGAGCCGGAATCCCTAATTCCCGTGAGATTTTCAACCTTTGCTATACTGGTAATGCCCCGTTGAATTATCTGAAGATGTTGAATATTGACTGGGAAGATGCAACGCTCTATATGGTCAATTATCTGGCATCCATTACAGACAGCGAGGTAACTGGCAAGATACAACTCCCGAAGAATACCGCTCATCGCCCCAACTTCGCTAATAAAATTTCATGGCTGAAACATTGGGGCAATGTGGATTCTGCTACCAACCCCCTTCAGATTTCATACTATTCTACGCCGATTGCAGCAATCAAAATTAGTGGTAGTCAATTCATCTATCAAACTGGCAATCACACATTCAAGTGCTCTCCCAATACTACTAATGGTAATGATGTTGTTGGCATCCGTTGGGAACTGGAGAACAATCTGTATAGCACTCTTGTAAGTCAATCCTACGATGAATGTGTTGTGAATGTCAGTCAGTTGGGTGATGAAGACACAATCGCTCCTACAACTAAACTTCATTGCTATCTGACAAAGACAGATGGTTCTGAAATCCACGCAGAATGGGAGATAGGGCTTTATCCTCGTAGAGCTCATATTGGAGATTATGTGTTCTATGATGGGACTTACGGGCCTACTGTTTCTGGAAAAACCGTGGTCGGTATTTGTTTCTATGTAAATCCTCTTGACCCTACTGACCGTCGAATGGTCGCTACTCAGAGTCAAGGAACGGATCATTGGGGGCTTTATCCGGCCAATGATGGAAACGGAGTATCAAACAGTATTACACTTCAGGACAATGAAACATATAATGTATATGATATTCAGTCTATTGCCAATATCACTTCATCTGGTCTGAAGAATAATATTGCAAATAACTCTCCGTGGTATGTTCATCCTGACAACTACTTGGATGAAGACACAGTTGATGGTTTTGTTGGTCCGGTGAATAACACTGGTGCCGCAGATGGTCTTGCCTCCAGTATCAATGGTAGAACGGGCAAAGAAGACCTGACTGCTGAACTGGCTATCCTTTCCAGATCTTACAAAGCGGGAGAATCTGTGCCTGTTGGTTTGATCAAGACATTGAAAATCATCCAGCACAGAAATAAAATTCTGGAAGATTCAAGTGTTGATCTCCCGATACCGCAAGCGTCTGAAACGATGACTGAAACTGGCCATTTGAATTATTTGATTCAAGAAGTGGTTTCTGCTGAAGGCCATAAAAACGCCTATCGTCAATTCTATTATCCGGCAGCAAGTCTCTGTTATGCTTATCAGCCAAGTGTTAAAGAAGGTGAAATTTTGAATGATAAGTTCAAATCCCATAACTGGTGGCTTCCATCATCAGGGGAACTTGCTCGTATGTATTGGCACTCTAAACAAGGTCCCTCTTATCCGGATGATGCCAAAATTGGCCCGATTTTCAAACATGGCGTAGATGATGGCGTCTTCAACGACTTCCCTGCCAGCGGCCACTGGGCCTCCACTGAGGGCTCCAGCAACAACGCCTGGTACGTCTACTTCGGCTCAGGGGGCTTCAGCAACAACGGCAAGTGCAGCAGTCTCGTTGTGCGGGCAGTGGCAGCATTTTAGTAGGATCATTCAGGCCGCGTCTTTCGACGCGGCCGATAAAAGTCCACCGCATACAAATATTTTTGCCCGAATAGCAAACATAGGTTGTATGCGGTGGACTATTGTTTAATAAAAACCGACGAGAGAAATACATTGTGGCTCGTCCATTTACTATTAAGGAATCATGGCACAACCCATTCGTAATCCGGGAAGCGCACCCATATATCGCGCTGTCGAACTGCTATTGCAAGATTGCGTTGAAATAGCAGAGAGAACGCCTAAAGGAGTTGGGGTGAGAACTGTAGCTCAACGTATGGTTGAGGTGCTTCTCGATACACTTACAACTATTGGGCTGGCCCTTAATGAGATGGATTATGATTCCAAGTACGAACTACTCACTTCTGTCTTCGTGCAGATGCGAATGGTGAAAACTTGTATTGATACCCTGAAGGAGTGGTCAAGTAAGAGTATTCACACGCGCATCATAAGCAATCGGCAGATGCCTCAACTATGTGAAAAGCTTGAACAAATACAGAATCAACTGGCAAAATGGCGTAGTAGTGTGGTTGGGAAGAGACCCCATTAAATGGTTACGACTATTCAATGAGGGCGTTTTCTATAGAAAATGGGCGTGTCACTGGCACACGGCAACTTGGCCGTGCGTTAGTTAAGAACAAGATAGTACACGCAATCACTGCCAGCAACCACTGGGCCTCCACTGAGAACTCCAGCAACAACGCCTGGAACGTCAACTTCGGCTCAGGGAACTTCAACAACAACAACAAGTACAACAGTAACGTTGTGCGGGCAGTGGCAGCACTTCCTTTGGAATACGCAGAGGGGTGGTTTGAGGCTTTCGATGACTGTTGTCGCCGGAAGCGGATGAGCACACAATGTATTTTATATCGTCTATGGTGGGATATGGACTTGCTAAATCTGGCAAGAAGCGTTTATGATTGCACTTATAGCCCGACCACAAGTATCTGTTTTATAACAACGTTACCAAAATTACGAGAGGTATTCGCCGCTAATTTCAGAGACCGTATTGTTCAGCATTGGCTGTGCCTTAGGCTTGAACCATTATTTGAGCAACGATTTGAGAGTCAAAATGATGTCTCATATAATTGTCGAAAAGGATTTGGTGTTCAGGCGTGTGTAGAACGAGTAGCACAAAATGCTATTAAAGTCTCTGAAAACTACACAAAAGACGCATATTATTATAAAGGAGACTTAAAAGGTTTCTTCATGTCAATAGATTGTACTATTTTACTTGACAAGCTATTGATATTTATCAAAGAGAATTGGTCGTTCTGGGGTGATCCGGCACATAGTTACTATGCGCGAGACCTTGACACCGTGTTATGGCTTGCTGAAGTCATCATTAGACATCGCCCTCAGGATGATTGTATTCGTCAAGGTAATACGAAACTATGGGACGAACTTCCCCATAACAAGAGTTTATTCTATGCGCCATATATGACCGGCGAACCCATTGGGAATCTTACCAGTCAATTATTTGCAAATTTTTACATGTCGTTCTTTGATGAATTTGCATTGGCTGAAGCTCAGAAATTAGGTGCTGAATATGTAAGGTTTGTTGATGATTTTGTTTTCGTCTGTAAATCTGAGAGGGATTGTATTTATCTTCATATAGTTTGTGAACAATGGCTGAAAGATAACTTGAATGTCATCTTACATCCAGATAAAATATACATTCAGCATGTTACTAAAGGTGTACCCGTAGTGGGTTCTTGGGTTAAGCCGGGCAGATTATATCTCTCTAATCGTACAGTAGGTCATTTCTATGATTGTATGAGACAGTTGGAATGGGCCTGTGCTATGTCTGACAAGCAAGAAATCCTCAGGCAAATATGTCGGGCTAACTCTTTGTTAGGGTTTCTTCGGCATCATGCTACTTATGGGATTCGTTCATTTTTATTTCGTAAGAAGTTTAAGGTATTCTGGCGCTATTGCTGGATAAAAGGTCATCTTGAAGTTATTAAACCCTGTAAAAAGAGGCTATCATGTATATAACGAAACGCGAAGGTAATGAAGCTCCCCAGCAGCTATCTTACATTAGAAAATTCGGATGCAAGGCTTACACATTAGCTTTTGACATTCAGGAATCTCAGTCTGAAACCCAGGAAAGTCATTTTTCTTGGACTGAAGTACAATTTGACGCTACGCCACCTACTTATGGCGAGATAGTAGCTGCCATCATTCGTGGTCGATATTCAGCTGATGATGTTGAGGCCATTACCAATAATTACCTCCTTGACGGAAGCGAGATCCATACACAGGAATGGCGAGCTATGCAGCAGTGGCGAAAGGACGCTAAGGAATTAGCCAAAAGCGTTCTGGCCCTGATGGAATAATCTCGGCCAGACCAACTATCAGTTGCCATCTCGCCTATTCTTTAGAAAAACGCAAAGATGGCGACGATAGCTAAATCTTCTATAACACTCGTTTCAATAAGCGATGCCTACTCGGTGTCGCTTCAGCCGTCTAATATCACAATAAACGCTGATCCTTACGGTAATAATCCGAAATTAGAAAATGCTTTCACCATCATATCTCTTTATTGTGGAGATATTCAGGTTCCTATTAGCAGTGCCAGTATAGTTGGTTCTTCTCTATGGGAAGAAGGTTCTAATATACATAAGCAAGATTATAGCTTAGAGATTGTTGGTAATTCTGTTAAGCTGAGTATCACTTCGATTGGTGATCAGTTAAGTGGTTGGCGTGAGATTGAAGTAATTACTAACGCCGGTCAAAAGCTCACAGCTCGGTTCTCATATACAGTTGTTCGAGAGACAACAATGTTGGATTGGATTTTGGAATGGGACAAAAATTTGACCGAAATCTCTGGAGACCATGTTGCAACCCCTAATGCTTTCATAGGCAACAAAGATGGTGATGGTAAACTGACAGGCGTATATATTGGCGGTGGTGAAAATCATCCATATCTCCCAGGTATTTATGGATTTAAGGGTTGTACTCCTGAAGCCTTTGCACAAGGTAATTTAGGTTCAACTGAAATTTTCCATTTGAACGAAAATGGTGGTATGATTGGTGGCTGGGATATTTCTAACACTGGTCTTATCAAAGAAAATTCAGTAGGTCGTTTAGAAATTTTGTCAGAGGGCACTATTCGATATGTCAATCTTCTTGATGCTACCAATCCATTTTGGGAGTTAAAAAGCAATGGCTCAGGCTCGTTTGCCAGTGGCCATATTACTTGGGATGTAAATGGCAACGCTACTTTTGACGGTAAGTTAAAAGCTCAATCAGGAGAAATTGGAGGGTGGACCATCGGTTCTCATTCATTGTATAATACATCCATATTATTGGATTCGGCAAATTCATTTTTTGGATTACGAGGACCGAGCGGTTTGATGTTTATAAATGAACCGTTATCAAGTTCATTTTATGATTCCCTCACTCGCGCTGGAGGTATCGCTATCTATTACACGGATTCTACTCACTATGGCTTAGAAGGTTGGCTGCAAGGCTCACCAACAACTATTGATTATAATAAAGGCACTCAAATATTTGGATTAGGATCGAAGAACTTTATAGCTTCTTGGAACATAGGTGTCAATGCTCTTTGGCGAGGCGATTTAGTAAACACTGCCGGAAATTTTACAGGCAATTCCGGAGACATTACAATTGGCTCTCAGGGTATTCGTGGCTATCGTTGGTATATTGATGCCGACGGTGAAGCTGATTTTATGCAAGGCCGTGTTCATTTGGGACCATCTAAGTGTGAAATAGCTGGATGGACTATTCAAGAAAATCGTTTATGTACCTCTAAAGCAGCACTTGTTAATGATACTAACTATGCTGGATTATTCCTTTCAACAAACGTTTTAGGTTCATCGGAAGGTGTTGCATTAACTGATAAAATAGCTTCCAGTGGTGGAATTTATCTCATAACTACAAGTAACCATGCGGAATTAGCCGCATATTCAGTTGGAGATATTCTTCTTTTTAAGTTAACATCCTCAGGCACTAACCAAATTGCTTCTTGGAAGTTTGATCATAAGCGAATATATATTGGTGCATCTGATTTAATCCCAGGCAGTAAATTTACAGCTTTCTCAAATAGCCTGGTACTTAGCGATAATGGTATTCATGCACCGAAATGGTGCCTATTGGCTGATGGTTCTGGTAAATTGGCCGGAGGTAATATTAGCTGGGACATAGATGGCAATGTTACTTTTGCCAATTCTGTAAAGTTGGCATGGACTCAAATTACTGGGACCGATGGCGTAATGACTACGGCGACTTATATTGATGCCAATGGTATCTTTACCGGTAAGATCTCGGCTAATAATATTACTGCCGGAACAATTTCTACGGCTTCCATTAAATGTGAAGGAAAGTGGGCTTTGAATACCGATGGTTCAGGTTTCTTGGCATCAAACAATATCTCATGGTTAGCTGATGGTACATTGTCTGTGAAAGGACATATTGAAGCTGACTCAGGTGTTATCGGTGGTTTCAAAATCACTGATTCTGGCATATTTTCACTGGAAACCAATTATTATACTGGAGATGTTAGGAATGGTGCTTTTTCAATGTTTTCTCAGGGAAGCTCTGCATTTTTATGTTTCCATGATGATGGTCGATGGGCCGGGATTGGCTTGAATTGTAGCCCAGCAGCCGGGACTCCAACTGTAGCTCGCTTTGAGAGCTACTATACTGATTCTGTTTTCCCAGGTTGGAATACAAATATTGCCTTATACCTAAGAGCTGAAAATGGTGGGCATAATTTCGCTTTTCTTGGTAAAGGTAATGGTGTTTTGAATGGATATGTTGTTGGTTCTAAACTATCAACGTACACAATGACACAAGCAAATACTATATATCAAGGGTTTATTAAGCCGTCCGAGAACAATCGTTGGCTTATTAAAGCGACAGCCAGTGATACTGGTATGCAGTTACCGGAATGTAGTGAAGTTGCCAGTGCTTTAGGATTAAGCACATCATCTGCTTGGGCTGTCGAATTTCTTATTATAGGTGATATAGGAAGTAATATATTCAAAGTTTATGGGAAATACCTAAAAAAAATTGGCACATCGCCTAATGAATCATTACCGTGGTGTAAAGCTGGCGATCCATTGTTATTAAACGCTAATGGAGAACGGATTGACTCGGTTAATGTGGGATCAGGCGATAGTTTACGGCTATTATTAGTAAATAACCCTGATGAAACTAAAAAAGATGCAAATTCCACGGTAACAGTTAACGGAGTGTCACAGACAATTGAATGGTCGTATAAATATACAGCACGAATATTAAATTATGCCACATAATAATGCGCAGAGATATTGAAGTTCATATAAACACTGAAGATATTGTTCTTGCGGCGACGAACAAGCCTATGATGAGAGCTTTCAGATGGCTGGATGATGTGCCGGAAGGGCAACTGCAATCCTATCTCTACGGCGAGGTAGAAGTTTCAACGCTTATTGCTGAGAAAGTGCTTCTTAGAGATGGCGTTAACGTAGCTATTGATTACACACCAATATATAAGCCTTTCATGCTTCGTATCAAACGAGTGTATGACGATGGTTCTTTTGAATATGCTGTGAATCCTGTTTTGGGTGGCGTATGGTTCCCGGTTAAATCTGCTGTTTATGGAGAACAAAACAATCCAGTAGAAGATATTCACGCTTCAGAACTCATACTGATTGATGAACGGTTTTATTATCTGTATTTTGAAAGAGTAACAGAGACTATTGCTGGAAAGTCGGTTACACACCTTACGGGCAATCTTCGTATTTTTTCTGCCTGTCAAATGGATTTCAACATTAAACGAGTTGACCATCAAAATGGCAATTTACTTCTTAAATGTGTACCGACTAATAACTATCGTTATCCACTTAGCGGTGTTGGTCTGATACGCTGGACCAATGGTGATCTTAGTCAATCTGAACTGGCAGCAACGATACAAAGTGAATTTGCTGATGATAAGGTCATTGTAAAGACAGCTAAATTCAATAATGACACTAATCAACTGGCCATAGACGCCAATTTTGACGATTTAGACTAATGGCACAATATAAAGTACAAGGTGGTCAGAATATTTGGGATATAGCCATACAGTTATATGGCTCTATTGAAGGGGCTTTTGATCTCTTTATGAGCAACCCCAAGTTGAATATGACTACAGATTTGAAAGCTGGTGACATCTTAGAGTATCACGAACAATTCGTTATCAATCAAAGTATCGTTGATGCTATCATGAGCAATGATTATCTACCAGCAAATAGTGAGCGGAGGGTGTATTTCAAAGACATTTCGGCCCCATTGCGTATGTTTATAAAAATGCCCGAACAAGAAACAGAAGCTTCATTTGTGGTTGCTGGTAATGGGCAGATGGTCGTAGATTGGGGGGACAATTCAGACCTTCAGACAATTTTTCTCACAGAAGAAAAAATTACTTTGAACCATGTATTTGATAATAAAGTTGATAAACGTCGTATGAAGATATATGGCGATTTTTCATTTAGTTATCTGAATCTTACTGGTTTCAAAGGAAGTCTTTATCCAATTAACCCGGTTGTAGTGGATGAGTTGGTTTCCAGAGCCAACGCCGGAGATCTAAGTTGTCTATTCTTGTTCAAAGGCATGGTCAGCTTAGACCTGAGAAGCACTAATATTGATGACCTTTCACCAATATATGATTATGGTAGAAGCGGTAATGTTACTGAAAGTTATAACGGGCTGCAACTTCTTAATCTCGAAGCTGTACGATTTAAGGACATTACAGTTCTTGATGACTACTTGGAATATCTGGCTGATTCAGAAACTCACGGTACACGGCGCCCATGCCACATATATTTGACGGCCCAGCCATCTGCAAGAGGGATGGCTGCTATCGAAACAATATTGAATGAGAAGGCTTGGAATCAAGAAGGTTACGCCTCCAGCTGGGCTTTCACAATAAATGGAACAACATATACAGCAGAATAATGGCTCGAACCTTATCAGACATATATCAAGAAGCAAAAACAGCTCGTGATGCGAGGCTGGAATTGACAGAGTTTCATAATGGCTCCAAGATGTCAATTCTCGATGCCTTCACATGGGTTACGGCAGCTTGTATTTGGTCTTTTGAAAATCTCCTTGATGTCTTCAAGGTGGATGTTGCTTCAGACCTTCAAAATAGAATTAACGGGACCCCTCAATATTATGCCAATGCCCTGTTGAAATATCAACATGGCGATGAACTCCAAATGAATGATGAGGGTACGCAATTTTCATACCCTTCAGTAGATGTTACTAAACGTATAATTACAAAGGTCGCATATTCTGAGGTGAATGATGAACGTGTTGAAGATGTTGACGGAGTTCGTACCGTATATAAATTCTTTGATAAAGATCTCATTTTGAAAATTGCAACTGGCAAACCTGGCATGTATAGCCAAGTATCACCAGAAGTTCTCACGGCAGTTAGAGCGTACATGCAAAAAATAGCGTTTGCCGGTACTCACATGACAATTGTTAGTCGAAAAGGTGATATTCTCATTCCTAAAGTGGTTGTCTATTATGACGGCGGTATCACTGAGGATGAAATGTATAACGCCGTAGAAGCTGCATTAAACTCCTATATTGCAAATCTGGAATTTGATGGTGCGGTGTACGTTCAAAAAATCATTGATACCATTCAGAGGGTAGAGCATGTTACCGATGTGTTTTATGATGCTGCCGCTACAGATTATAATGGCGTGTTTGTCGCTCAATATGATGATGACAACAATCTGATTTCAGATAGCGCAGGGAATATTTTACAACGGATTCCCAGATTCTTCATTCCTAATAGTGGCTATTTGAAACAGAGTACCAATTCTGGCGAAGAAGCTGGAATCCCCAAATGGAAAGAGACAATCAAATTCATCGTTGAAAAGCCTAATACTGGATTTTTAGCTGAGTAATGCGCTACTTTATAAATTTTGATAAGACCGTTAATCAATTCGTACCCCATTATCTTGGAGGACGAAAATTGATATTGTTTCTTCAATCAATATTGGTGCCGTTACAGCAACTTAATAAAGAATTTTCTGAATGGGCCAAAGAGAAACGTATTGAAGCCTCTATGACTTCACAGATTTTCAAGCTGGAGTGGTTCCTTAATAGAAGGTTCTCGAAGTATTTTGTTAATCCGGTAGAGAAAATTACAATAGCCAATGCTGTCCGAGATGGCCTTCCATTATATAGACAAATAGCAAATGTCCCTCTCTCTGACAACCCAGCATTGGTGAAACAAACTGCACATACGGTGAAAGACCCCGTGCTATATAAAGTGTCAGAGCGTAGAGATGAAAGCAGTTACAGTTTTATTGTTAACTCTCCAGCAATCAATACGTCTTCAATTTCAGAATCAGAATACATAGCACAGATACAGTATTGGGTAGATCGTTACCGTACTGCTGGCAAAACATATAAAATTAAGATTAACTAATGAAAGAATTTAGTTCCCAAGATGGTGGTCGTTATACCTTTGTGGACGACATTGTTAATCTTCAGAATCTTGCGTTAGCATTTTCTGCTATCTTTGATGCTTGCGATAATTTTGTAATCATGGGATGCGAACTTACTGGCGATACTGTTTCTGAAGGCTATGTCTATATCAACGGTAAAATTCGACAATTCAATGGTGGTACCATTACAGCTAACAGCGCTGGCAACCGTTTCCTCTGTGAAAGCGATTCGTCGGAGCAAGTACCTTACGCCAGTGGTGGAACCAAAGTTGGCCGAACCAATTATGGTGTCGCACTCTCAAACACTATTCCCAGTCCAGTAAATGGCGTACAGCCGGGGTATATTACCTTCTCAACCAATGGAGCATGTAAGCGCTTAAAGGACGCTTTCTTTGGTAAGTATGCGCTATTATTAGATCCTACGGTCGCCTCTCAGACTGTTACTGGTAAGGTGTCGTTCTCAGATACACTGACAGCTCTTAAAAATATTCTTGTAAAAGGTCCGGTTGATATTTCAACATCTGCTGGAGATGCAAAACTTTGGTTTGACTCTAACGCATTAACGTTAAGAGCGATTATCAATGGCAAAGTGTACAGGCTAACAATGAGTGAAACCGGTGGCATACAGTTTTTTGTTAACGGAATCCTCAGTATGACAGTAAAGAGCGACGGCGTAAGCTTCTCCGTGCCAATTGTTTCCAGTAAAGCCACTATCGGACAAGTATTGATTTCTGGCAACAGCATTTACAGTCTTAACCCCGATAATAATTCCGGCACATTGAACATCAATGTTTCTGGCGCACCTTCTATTGTTCAGACTACCAATATTGGTGATGGGAAAGGGAGTGTATTGCTTTCTGTTGTCGGATCTTCAAAAAGCATTGTAGCTACCGTATCTTCATTTACTATTGCTAACGCTTCTTCCACCGGACTTATTCTCAAAAGTGATAAGGCCAAAACCGATGTAAGCTATCAGAAATCAATATTTTGGCAAGACTCAAATGGCGAAGTTTGTGGTTTCATCGGTTATTCCTCAGTAACCGAGAACTTCCTTGAACTCAAAAATAATATTGGCAATATCCATATTGTTGGCAAGGAGTCTGTCAATATTTATCCGGCAATTAAAGAAAATGGTACACTTCTTTCAGAAAAATATGTGTTAACATCTTCTTTAACTGAGACCCTTAAAGATAAAGCTAATACAAAAGATGTTTACGATAAGACCGCAGCAGATGAGCGTTATGCCCAAATATCAAAAGGTTTTACGCCTTTTGTTGGACCCACTACCGCAGCTAAACTTCGTGAGCAGATTGGCGCATTGGGGTCTGATGGATTAAACAACTACGTTCAGAAAAATCAGTTCCTTGCAGATATGGCGACAAATGACGCAGATAAAGCTAAGATTCGCCAAAATATCGGGGCCGCTGCTGCTGGTGATTTCCAACCTAAGCTACAAGACACTGGATGGAAACGGATCGGTTCGACTAATCTGTATGTCCGTCAGATTGGCAACATCGTTTCCATTCAAGGCACAATTCAGAATATCCATTCGGGCACACTGTTTACGCTTCCTAATGGTATTGAGGCTCCGACGCATGATGTTGGCTTCTCTTGGAATGTAACATATTCAGGTGCATGGTCCGGTAAGATTGCAGCAAACTCTCGTGAATGTAAGGTAACATACTGTAACGCTCACGGGAACACAATTCCGTTTTCATTAACTTATATGGTATAACAATGAATTTTCACAAATTTCCTAAAGCTCAGCGTGAGCTGGCCGAGATAGAGGCCGCAGAACAAAAACGCAGAGCAGAACTCGCAAACATCAACTATGAACTATCCAACGCTACCAGGGTGGAAGCTACACCCGGACAAATCTCCGAAACCAAAGAAGAAGGGGCGCCCCAAGAAACCCAAACAAAAGAAAAAACGAGGGGCGCCAAGAAAAAAACGTAAGTTTGAGGAAACTCCGGTGGGGTTCCTTATTATGCACGAGGCTCCATTGGAGTTCCAGCTTATCAAAGAGGCTATTGGAGAGCATGTCCCCCATCCTGATTTTATAGAGCGGATTGGCTATGCTTCGCTCAATCCGCTTTTTAGGAAACCAAAATTTCGTAGAGCGTTGAAAACTTATAGGGAATTTGGTGTATATTCTGGGGTTCCCAAAAAGACTTCTCCAAAAATACAGCTATTCTATATAAAATTACGAAAGAACCAAAAATGTGAGATGATCTAAAATTGTCTCATATTTTTGTCTCTCTTTGGAAAAATTTCGCTAATTTTGCAATCACAACTGAAACGTGGCTGTGCTCCACGCCTCCGCAAAATCCCCCAAATTATCGTTATCACATGACTAAAGAGTTCAAAGTCAGTGTGCGTAAGCTCACTGATGAAGACTTGATGCGTGAGGCTTGTGAGTGTACGTTCTTAGGTACGAGCCACCAGTCCCTTGAAAGCATATACAAGTCTGAACACAGCCCAGTTCGCACCCAGTTATTCTGGGTCAAACTCACCAACATTCCCTTATTCCTATCTACCCACCTTCTTCGCCACCATGTGGGGTCTGTACCATTTCAGTTAACGTGTCGGGATGACCGTAAAGGTGGCAACCCCGGATTGCCTCAGAAAGTTGAAGGGTTAAAGGACAAACTGGAAATCCTTCGTTCTAAAACAAATCAGGCGCCATACGGCGAGCAGTTTGATTTGATAGATAATATTATCAACCAACTTAACTGGATCAAAGATAATACCGACCGTGAAACTCCTGTTAACCTGGGACTTTGCCTCAATGCTCAGGCTCTTATCGACATGGCTAAAGTAAGGCTATGTCATCAGGCCCATAAAGATACAATCGAAGTATTCAAGGCTATTAAGGATGCAATCCGGCAGATTGATCCCGCGTTGGCAGATATGATGGTGCCTAAATGTGTGTACCGTAACGGCTTATGCAGTGAACCTCGGTGCTGTGGTTATGTCGGCACTCCAGCATGGGCTAAAGAAATGCAATCGTATCGCAATCATTTCTCAGCTAAACAGCTGGGCCTTAAATCTTAAAGTATTCAATGAAAGTCATTAAACGTGACGGACGCACAGTCGATTTCAACCCTGAGCGCATCCGTCGAGCAGTCAACGCGGCTCGTTGTGCCGTTAAGCAAGATGACTTGTTCCTCGTAGATACGGTTACATCTGAGGTTGCCGCTCAGTGTGTCGATGGTATCTCGGTCGAAGAAATTCAAGACCTCGTGGAACAAGAATTAGTCAAATATGGCGCAGAAGAAGTGGCAAAGGCTTATCACTCATACAGAGAAGAGCGTACAAAGGCTCGCAATGCAAAATCAGACCAGACCATCTCTGATATTGTAGCGTGTGCCAAGAATGAAATAACTCGTGAGAACGCCAACATGAACTCGGACACTCCGGCCGGAATGATGATGAAGATTTCCAGTGAGACATCCAAACGCTATGTTGACGATTATCTCCTTTCATCCGAAGCTCGTAAATTTGTAGAAGACAATCTGCTTCATGTTCACGACAAAGATTATTATCCAACACGCTCTCTGACATGCGTTCAGAGTCCTATTGACCGGATTCTAAATGGTGGCTTTCGTGCCGGACATGGTGAATCCCGTCCAGCTAAGCGAATAGAAACGGCCAGCATTTTGTCGTGTATATCAATTGAACAGACACAGAACGAGCAACATGGGGGACAGTCCATTCCAGCCTTTGATTTTTACATGGCGCCGTATGTTCGCAAAACATACATTGAAGAGCTGAAGAAAATCGAGGACATGTTGCATGTGAATCTGAAGCATCTGTATGAAGTTGAAATCGCAGACTACATCAATATGCCTTCAGTAGTCTCCAACACACTTTCAGACGCCAACTTCCAGCAGTTTGCCATCAATCAGACCGTGCATCGCGTACATCAGGCTATGGAAGCATTGGTTCATAATCTCAATGAGATTCATTCTCGTGGTGGTAATCAGGTGGTTTTCTCCAGTCTCAACTATGGTACTGATACTTCTGCTGAAGGTCGTTGTGTAATTCGTGAGCTTCTGAATACCACTTATCGTGGTGTAGGTAATGGTTCGACAGCTATATTCCCAATTCAGATTCTTAAAATCAAGGATGGGGTAAACAAAAAGCCTGGCGACCCGAATTACGATCTATATCAGTTAGCTTGTAAGGTAACAGCTAAACGGTTCTTCCCCAATTTCCTAAACCTTGACGCATCATTCAACAAAGATGAGGCATGGAATCCTGAAGACCCCCGTCGCTTTGAACATGAAGTAGCAACAATGGGCTGTCGCACTCGTGTATATGAAAATCGGCATGGAGAGAAAACATCAATCGGTCGAGGGAATCTCAGTTTTTCGACAATGAATCTTCCTGGTTTGGCCTTGTCTGTAATGCACATTCAGGATCAGGCAGAGCGTATCAACACATTCTTCAGCAAACTCTCTAAGTTGACCGATGTGACTATCAAACAGCTCTTAAAACGTTATGAGTTCCAATGTGAAGCTCTTGCCAAACAGTTTCCACTCTTGATGTCCGGGATGTGGATTGAATCAGAAAAACTTCAGCCTACTGATAAAGTTGCTCCAGTCCTCAAACACGGGACTTTAGGAGTTGGCTTTATTGGGCTGGCAGAGTGCCTGATTGCCCTGATTGGCAAACACCACGGAGAAAGTGCTGAAGCTCAGCGGCTCGGTCTTTCAATTGTCGGTAGCATCAAAAATCAAGTTGACATCTGCTCAAAAAAGTATAACCTCAATTTCTCGGTATTAGCGACACCAGCGGAAGGACTTTCTGGTAAGTTTACTAAAAAAGACCGCAAGAAATATGGTGTTGTACCTGGAGTCACCGACAAAGATTACTATACGAACTCAAATCACGTGCCAGTCTATTACCATTGCAGTGCCAAGCATAAAGCCGCTGTGGAAGGTCCTTACCATGAGCTGACAAGAGGTGGGCATATTTTCTATGTCGAACTGGATGGCGATGCTACTCACAATGTTCAGGCTATAGACGATATTGTCAAGCTGATGGATAAATACAACATTGGCTACGCTTCCGTCAATCATAATCGCAACCGCTGTTTGGTTTGTGGGTATGAAGATGCTTCCAATAATCTACAAATATGTCCTCAATGTGGAAGCACCCACATTGATAGGCTTCAGCGGATTACCGGTTATCTCGTCGGGACTACTGACCGCTGGAATGATGGAAAGCTGGCAGAACTCAAAGATCGAGTAACACATGATTAACTCCTTTCTTTCCGTTGCACGTATCGTAAGCTCGACCTCAACTGATGGTCCGGGCTTACGAACTGCTCTATATCTTCAAGGATGCAATATTCACTGTCCTGGTTGTCATAATTCATCGTTATGGGATATTAGTGCTGGGGAACTTCTATATATTGAAGCTGTCTGGGAGCGCCTAAATGAATCGGATGAAAATATCTCTATTTTAGGCGGCGAACCATTGATGCAATATAGTGGTTTGACAGCACTCTGCAAATTCATAAAAGAACATAGTGACAAGTCAATCTGGCTTTGGTCTGGTTATACTTTGTCTCATATTCAGCAACACTATCCCGAAATTCTGAAATGGATAGACGTTATAGTAGATGGCCCTTTCATCAAAGAACTGGCAGAACCCAATCTGAGGTTCAGGGGATCCTCGAATCAACAAATTGTGCCTATTTCAGCAAAAGGAATAGAAGAATACAATCTACTATAAACGAGTATATCTAAATTTGTATATAGCTATAAATCCGCAGTTTAACAAACTTGCGGATTTTTTATAGTAAAATTTTTATTAAATTGTTTGTAGGTTTGAGAAAAAAGTGTTTACTTTGCACTCGTAACTGAAACTCACGACTATGACATGATCAAGAAAAAAGGCTCGTTTGACCTCCACAATAACGAAGCCTTACCAACAGAGTTGCTGCAAAGTGTGGAAAATCTACCAGAGGGTAGATATAATTTCTTCATCTACGATGACAAGAAGAACGCAGCCCTGCCACAACTGAAGTATTTATTTGGTATTGTTCTAAAAGCCATATCTGATGCGCTTCCAGATCACCCGCCGGTAAATGCACTATACAGATATTTTGAAGAGGTTTTTGCACCGCTTCATAGCTGTACAATCAATGGCGAAAAGTTCGATTATTTCGACCTTAAAGCCGAAAAGTCAGTTGAGGTGAATAGTGTTATTGACAGCATCATTCACCATGCAACATCTCAATGGGGAATCACGATCAAAGAGCGTGATCTCCTAAAGCTCCCGGAAGCAGTTGAAGCTTACTCGGATGCCAGTGTTGAGATGTGGAAGAATACCCTGCATACCAATAACGTTATTCACACAGATGAGTGAAAAAGAACTCAAAGAGGTTTCTGTAATAGACCTCTTCAATGCTCACTCCGAAACACTGGAGGACGCACAAAAAAAGAACGCAAGTGAATCCAGCGGTCGCCGCCTTGAAATGTTCCGCATGGATAAAGAAGGAAAGTACAAAGTTCGCATCCTTCCACTCGCCCCCATTCCCAACAACAACGGAGAATACGAGCTGCCCAGAAAAGGCTACGAATATCCGGCCAAAGAACTGCTGCTCAAAATCCAGACTGGCACGACAAAAGACGGCAAACCTCAAATCACCTACGTCAACGTCCGTCATCTCAAAAACATTTTCCCTGCTCTGGAAGGAGCCGATCTTATCGACCTATTCGTTCAGATTGCATGTGAAAAATATTCGGACGATGAAAAACTCTGCAAAGCAATTCGAGACAACAGCTTCTCCGGTGGCCTTCGCTACGACACCAAGCGCTACATGTATGTCCTTAATATGGATAAGCGCGAAGATGGTATCAGGATGTTGGCTCTTTCCTACGCCCAGTACAAGGAACTTGAAGAACGCAAGCTCGATCTCTGGAAGGAACTTCGTGAAGACGATCCCAAAGCGTTCTGCCCCATCAGCTCGGTTGAAAACGCCTATCCTGTAGAGATTACTCGCAAAAAGGAGAATGGCAAGACCAGCTATGTCTTCAACATCAATACTCGACGTGAGGCACCGCTCTCTGAAGAGGAGCTTCAGAAACTTTTGGACCTTCCCCGTCTTCCTGAACAGCTATATCGCTATACCCGTTATCATCTGGAAGCAACGCTCTACTTCCTCAAACAGTACGAGGAAAAGAAAGACATTGATGTCCTCAGTGACGAGCGTATAACCGACTTGGTTGAAAAAATCAAGATACTCCTTCCCAGCGACGATACTTCACACTTCAATCCCAACAACAGCAAAGGCTCATCTGAAGATGGCGCTACTGGTTCTAAGATGACATTCGACCAGCTGTGCGATACTTACGACGCTATCGTCAATGCCGGTCAGGATGACAAGAGCGAAGACGGTCTCAATCTCCGTACCGCTATGATGGAGTTTATCTCCGACAATGACCTTGACGTAAGTGTAAGTCGTCGCATGACCAATGCTGACATCCTTGACGAAATCGAAGACGCTCTTAAAAACAATGCTGAAAACGGCAAAAAGCCGGCACCGGCATCTGAGAACGATTCCGAAGAAGATGACGAAAGAGAATCGGCTGATCCTGATGATGTAGACCTTGAAGAGGCAGAGCCCTCAGATCCATCAGATTATACAGCTGAGCCCGCCGCTCGCACAGACCGCCGTGCTAACCGCCCAGCTCGCCGTCGTCGTTAATCAACCACTTTTCATTCATCTTAGAGGGCACGACATAATCTCGTGCCGTGCCCTCTGTATATTTTAGCACAAACAATATGACAAGTGAAAAGTGGCCTCACGCACTATTAGTCAATGATATACACATTGGCAAGGACACAATATTGAAGTTCCATACCAATTGGAATGAAGCTTTAGAAGTGTGCCAGCGAATGGGTATTCAGGAAATAGTCATTGGTGGCGATCTTTGGCAATCTCGCTCGTCTCAAACATTGCCGGTTTTATTGGCAGTTAGACAGGCAATTCTCAAAGCTACACAGCTTGGGGTAGAAATTGTTATTGCTGAAGGTAATCATTGTAAAATAGATCAAGAATCCATACTTGGATATAGTCATATTTTTGACCATTATCCAAATGTTTCTGTCATAGATGATTTTATCATTGAAGATCTGGACGGTGGCTTGGTTTTAGCTGTAATGAGCTATTTTCCTGAAAATGGAAGTTTTATCAACAAACTCAATGAACTCAAAGCGACTGAGAATCCGGCGAACACTGTTCTGTATATCCATGAGGGTATCAATGGTGCTTTAGCTCAAAATTCCGACAAAGAGCTATCCGCTTCAGTTTTCAAGCCATTTAAGAAAGTTCTTGTTGGCCATTACCATGATCGCTGTAAAGTTGGCGAAAATATCGAATACATTGGTGCATCTCGTCAGCACAATTACGGAGAAGATGAAAAGAAGGGTTACACTGTACTTTTCTCAGACGGATCCACTCAGTTCGTTCAGAATCAAGTCAATGTGCGCTATACTACTGTAACTGTAACCCCCGATAATATTTCATCGGCTAAAGAGAAAATCGAAAAGCTGATTCAGGATGGGGTAAAGGTAAAAGTAAAGGTGGAGTGTCATACTGACGAAGCTCCGACTATCACCAAGCAAACACTCTTAGAGATGGGGGTTAGCAAAGTTGAGATTAAAACTGAAACCATTTCGGTCGAATCAGCAGCCCAAGCCATTAGCACCAAATATGACAAGGCTGGCATAAAAAACGAATACATCAATTTCTGCCATAAAAAAGAGATAGATGATATTGAAACCGGATTACAATATCTCGATAAAATCAACTGATTATGTGGAAACTAATTAACATACAAGCTAAAAATCTCTGTGCGTTCAAGGAGCTGGGGTTTACAGTTCCTCAGAGCGTCACCACTTTGGTTTTTGGCAACAACATGGATAACGACTCCCAGGGTTCAAATGGTTCCGGTAAATCAGCTTTGATTGAGGCAATTGCCATTGCCCTTACAGGGGAGCCCCTACGCAAAGTTAAGGTTGATGAAATAATCAATGACAATGCCGATGAAGCAATTATTTCAGCTGTACTGTCTAATAGTATCATGGGGGTTCAAATGACAATCAATCGTCGGTTGTCTCGTAAACAGCCTCAATTGGTTCAGGTAATTGAGCAGACTGGCCCCTATGATACTGATACAGAAGAAATCAAACAAGCATCTGTAGCTGATTACAACAAGTATATCCTTGAAAGAATTGGCCTTACAAAAGACGACATCTACTCTAATTTCATTCTTTGTAGAAACAAATACAAGTCTTTTCTCTCCAGCAATGACAAAGAGAAGAAAGAACTTATCAACCGTTTCAGCAATGGTGTTCAGGTTGATGAGTCGCTTGAAATTCTCCATACAGATATTGAATCCGTCCAGAAACAATTATCTGAAGCCGAAAGGAAAGTTTCATATTATCAAGGTAAGGTCGAGACATATCAAGAACAAATTGCCAGTCTGATCAACGAATCTGAAGAAAACGCTTCTAAGAAGGCTGAACGTTTGGCCGATATACAGAAGCGTATTACTGAGACGAGAGCTAAAATCCGGGAAGCTAATCGACAAATTCAAATTCTTAATCAGGATTGGGATGATGTCGAGGCTTTGGAGAAGAGCCTTCAACAAATTGAAGGCATGGGTCTTTCTCTTGGGGATTCTTATAAGAAAATCCAAGGTCTTTGGAAAGCTGAATTGCTGGGCCAACTGCAAGACTATGAGGAACGAATTGAATCTATACGCAATGACATTTCTCAGTTGACAAAAGACCAAGAAAGTTCAACCAATCTTGTCACGGAGTATGAGTCAGAAGTGCTCCGAGCTTCAGAAGCTGTAACCGAAGCAGCAAAAGAATATGACAGCTTAGCCAGCACCAATGCAAAGGAACGTGATCAACTCCGGCAGCAAATTCTCGACTGGAAGAAAATCATATCCGATGCAGCTGAAACCGTACAAAAACTTTTGGCTCGTAAACAGAAAGGCAGCAAATACACATCTGATTTGATGGCAATGCTTTCCGGCACAATTGAGTGTCCTAAATGTCATCACAAATGGGTTATGGACTGCGAACTAACCATTGAAGAGATTAACTCTAAGTTAGAAGCCGCCAAAAAGCGTCAACAGGAATTGGATGAGCTGATTGAAAAGACCACCTCTGATTCCAATGATGCCAGAGGTAAGATTGCCAAAGCTGATTCTCGTAAAGTAGAATTAGATAATGCAGAGTCTGAATCGTCATCCAAAGTAATAAGCGCTCGTCATAAAAAGAACAAACTTGAAGGCACCCTTCAAACTTTGCGTAATGATGTAAGGAATACCGAAGAACGTTTGTCGGCACTCAACAAGCGAATAGAATTGGCCCAGAACGATATGTTCGATGCCATTTACGATGCGGTGGATTCCGCAATCAAACGTCTGGATTCTCGCATTAAACAGTTGGAGAGTGAAATAGCTTCTTATAACGGTTCGATAGAAACCCTTGAATCCTCTAAGCAAGAGATCGAGGAATATTCCATTGACAGTGCTCTTAAAACGCTTAAAGAAACACAAAAGGAAGCTGAGAAGGCATTATCAGAGGTGGTCGAGGCTAAAGATGTTATTGAGCACAATTTAACGGTTCTTCAGGTTCAGGAAACTCGTTTTATGGAGTTCAAAACTTACCTTGCTAACTCCAAAGTAGAAGCTCTTTCTGCTTTAACTAATGAATTTCTCAGTGCTATTGGGTCTGACATCCGGATTGCATTTTCAGGCATTACAATGTTGAAATCTGGTAAGATTCGGGATAAAATCTCAATCTCATTGTTGCGTGATGGCGTTGATTGTGGCTCCTATGAGAAGTTCTCCCAGGGCGAGCGTTCTCGTTGTGAACTGGCTACTATTCTGGCTCTTCAGAAACTTATCAACACTAACTGCGATGATGAAAAAGGTCTGGACCTTCTTGTAATTGACGAAATCATGGATGGTATCGACGAAAACGGCCTTGCCAATATCTTCGATACACTTAATAATCTTCAAGTGACCTCATTAGTGGTATCTCATGGTGCCGTTAGCGAGGGTTATAGCCACCGGCTAATAGTCAATAAGCAAAACGGAGTATCATTCATTTAATCAATGGAAATCAGTTATGAAGGAGAGAAAATTCGACTGACTAAGGCAGATGTACTCAGTCTCGATATAGCGACCCATACCGGTTATCACTCTATACACGGAAGTGGCACCTGGGATTTTACCGAGGCTAAATATCGCAACAACAACAAACAGCACAAAGCCTTCAGAGATACAGTGATGGCTTTTATAAAAGAACACCGAATCAAGCAAGTGGTGATTGAAGATGTCAGTGCTGGCACCGCTAAAGGTGGTTTCAAAGCTTCAGTAAAACTTGCAGAGTTCAGAGGCATCCTCTTTGAGATATGTGATGAACTCAACCTCCCGGAGCCAATCTCCATTAACCCCAAATCAGTCAAAAAATGGGCTACCGGCGATGGAAAGGCAGATAAAGACAAGATGATTGAGTTCTGTATCAAACGTTGGGCCATCAATCCAATCGACGATAACGAGGCCGATGCGACTCACATCTTCTACTACTTCTGCCGCAAATTCAATATAGTATAACATTATCACCCAAATCAAACACAGTTTGTAAATTATGAGTATCAAGAGAAGGCAAAAAAGAGCGGCGCAAGCACACTCTGCCAAACTGGTTGATATGCTCGGCGGGTTCTACGAGTTCTTAGCCCAGCCTAATCAGCCGTCCGACGAGGAAGTTCGGGCAACATTCATCCGTTACGATCATTGCTGGCGACAGTATTGTTCTAAGAAACAGTTGAGTAAATCTGCATACGATATGTTCAAGATCCAGGTAGCTCAACTGTGGGAACAAAAGAAAGCCAAGTCGCAAGGCGAGAGTATGAACTAAACCCCGAAACTGCAAAGCGACGCAACGCACTATTTGACCAATATATCAAGCCCTACTTCAACTTAGTCTATAAGCTTTGTATGAAGTACAGTGCCTCCCCAGCTACAGTCAAAGAAAACTATTCGCTGGTTCTCACTAATCTCTACAGGGGAATTGAAACATACGACCCTGAGAAGCCCATAATGACATGGATTCATATATGCACGAAACGTCATGTAATCGAACATGAGAAGCGCCGTGCAAGAGAGAAAGAGTTGAGAGACAACGACCATGAGGTTGGAGATCTGAGTGGCGGCGAAATTGTTGATTTTGACCGGCCCTCAGCCAACCTAATGGATGAACACAACTGGCGACAGTTTTACAATGATGACATCATTCAGGCCCTCGATTCCTTAAACCCAATTCATCGAGACGCCCTAATCCTTCAAGAAGCCGGGTATTCCCTGAAGGAGATAGCTGAGATAGAGTACAAGAAGGGCAGATTAGAATCTCGCAATATTGATACCGTAAAGTCCAGGCTGTTTCTTGCTCGTCGAACACTGATGAAGAAGCTGAACCGCAATGGAACAAAAAAGACAGATTAAACAACTCAAAACCGTCTATACGGAAATCATAAAGCGATTGGTTGACCCCACCTTCAAATTTTCGGGTGGTGGGGCAACCCAAAAAACACTTGCCAATTTCCTCAGTCTTATGGCTGAGAAGTTTGGTTCTGTGACCGAAGAACGCCTGGTAGATGTAAGTGTTTTTATAGCTTACATCTACCGGCAGAAACGGTTGCCGGTGAAATCCACATTCGGAAAAGCTTCCTTATCACATTTTTCTACAAGTAAACGAGGACAGCGCCATTATGAGAATGAATGGTTGGCAACAAAGGATTTATCACGTGCCGATCTCCTTCAATTGATAGCTGTTTCCAGTGAGCATCCATTGGCAGAATACATCTATATGCCGAGTGAGGAAGCTCGTAAATTCAGACTCCATAATCAGCGTAGCGGCTTTGTCATGTGTCAGGCCAGCACAATGGGTTGGAGCCCTCAGTCAGAAGCTTGTAGAACTTGTCAGTTCATTGACGAGTGCAAAAAGGAGACCGAAATAAAGTTCCCGGAACTATACAGAATCAGAATTGAAAATGGCAACAACTCAAACAACTGAACTACTCACGGATGAGTTCTTGATGGACTTATATTATACTTGTTTCAAAAACGAGTATATCCTCAGTATTGTTTGTGAGCATATTCGTCCTGAACACCTCCCTGACCGAGAGTTTCAAGCCTTACATAAGGCCCTCCAGAGTTTGTTCCGGACATCACGCAAATGCCCTTCGTTCAGTATGGTAAAGCAATCTTTATCACGTTCAAAGGGTGCGATGAATTTGCTCGATGACATATACGACACGTCAGGTATGCTCTCCACTGATGAGTGTGTTCGACAACTGGAAGCTTATATCCGTCAGGTGCATTTCCAAAAAGTCTACAAAGAAGTAGGCGAACTTTACAATAAGCAACGATTAGACGAAGCATACGAAGGGCTCAGGCAATATACTATATGGTCTGATTCCTTTGGTCTGGGTTCTCAGGATTTTGTCAATGTTATTGGTGATTTTGACAACAATCTACGAGCTAACCGCTCTAAGAAAGCGGATGAAACTATGCGTCGCCCAGTTAACTCATTTTATATAGATGAGCTTGATAAACGTAATGGCGGGCGAGATTTACGAGGGCAGATGACTTGTTTCCTTGCATCGACTGGTGTAGGTAAAAGTCATATTGCTCGTTGGATTGGCCGCAACGCATGTCAATTCAGCGGGTTAAATGTCCTTCATATTCAGCTGGAGGGTAGTCGAGACGAAGTGGTTGACGCATATTCAGCCTCTTTAATCGGCTGCTCTGCTTATGCTTTCAGTAATGGTCGAATTTCTGATGAGGATATTCAAAGTACAATTGAAGAACTAAAAGAAATATCCGGCAAACTGTATGTCAAATCATATTCACGTTTTGGCAATCGGGTTACTACTACCGATATATATAAGACCATTCAAGATTTCAAAAAGATTACCGGGACCACACCTGATGTCGTTATTATTGACTCAATGGATTTGGTACACCTCCCTCAATCAGCTCGGTTTGGTGTCAAAGAAAAGCGCCTGGAAGTAATTGAGGTTGCCAACAATCTGAAGGATATTGCTGGTGATGAAAAGTTGTGGATGGTTGTAACCTATCAGTCAACCATTGAAGATCGTGAAAAGCTCAACGATGAAAAATATGTCCTGACAGAATATAACTGTTCAGAAGCCAAAGGTCTTAGCAGACCTCTGACACATCTCATCACGCTCAACCAGACAACTAATGAGAGCAAGGAGAATACCATGCGAATAAACATTGCAAAGAGCCGCTTCTTTAAGAAAGGAGAGGTATTCCGCATTGCAACAGACTACGACCATGAAATTTTCTTCGACCGCGCCCGCTCGTTAAATCTTAGTAGATTAGGATAAGCCATGTATATCTCCAGAGAAGAAAAAGAATGGCTTATCAAAGAACTGATAGCCGAAACTCACGGCCATATAGACGGTAGTGGGAAAAATATAATTGTACCAACGTGCCCTTCATGTGGAAAATCGGGTGGTAAGTTCGGTATTTATATTGGCCCTGAAACAAACAAGAAAAAGCCTTTCATGTCGCACTGTTTCAAGTGCGGACATACTACAAAAGAGCTTAAAGATTTACTCGATCTGATAGGTCGTCCAGATCTGATGATTGAGGAAAAGGCGTCCTTTCAGCCTCTCGATATTCCTGACTTTTATAAACTGGAAGAAGATGAAATTGATGATGAGCTTATCGTAATCAATATGCCGGAAGGGTGGAAACGATGCTATAGGAACCCATATCTGAAAGAGCGTGGGTTCACTGTAGATGATTATACCTATTTCCCAGTTGGCACTACCAGAGGTCTTAACTTTAAGTTTGACAACTATGTAGTATTCCCAATTATCGACAATGGAGATACTGTGGGCTATGTATCGCGTCATATCTGTAACAAGGATATGATTGATGAATACAATATCCAAGCTCGTAGAAATGGGAAATATGAAATCCGGCGCTACAACAACAGCACAGATAATGATTTTGTGAAGTTATTGTATAACTATGATGCTGTAATTGAAGATGAAACCGATACAGTAGTTTTGGTTGAAGGCATATTCGATGCTATCGCTTTGACAAGAAAGCTTGATTTGTACGACAATCATCGAATAGTTCCTGTTGCATCATTCGGCAAGAAAATCTCTCAGACCCAAATATATAAGCTCCAAAGTAAAGGGGTTAAAACTGTCGTCATAGGTTATGATAACGATGCGCGAGAATCAATCATCAAAACAGCCGCCACCCTCTCCGAGTATTTCGACATTTTTATTGCCTGTCTTCCGGATGGCTCCAAAGACTGGGATGATGCTGATTTCTGGACCATCTATGATGTGTTCGCCTCTGGCCTGAAAACACCTAACGAATTTAAGATGCAAACTATATAATATGGAAGAACTAACAAACTGGCTAAACACCAACAAAATACAATACAAGATAGTCGAGGACGATCTCATTGAAATTCCCGGCTTCGGTCTTGCGTTTTTTCAGGATATGAAGAATGTCAACTCCATTTTTCGATATGACAATAATGCAGAACTAATTTTTAACTGCATGGAGGACCCAGAAGTTCTGCTGAATGACAATATCTGCTATGTTGTTTTCAAGTTCGGAGACTGCTGGTATTATACCGATATACGGGAACCATTCAAAATGCACATTCTCAAATATATAGGAGAGCGAGTACCAGCAGAACACCATATCCCTTTTGTTAATCTTGGGGTACATACTCCTTACGAACTGCTCAACGGTAGTTTTATGCCGAGTGCGTGGGTAAAGAAAGCAAAGCATCTCGGACAAACAGCTATTGGTGTATGTGATAGAAATACAATGGCATCACTCTTTTCTCTCCAGAAAGAATGTAAAGCAGCTGAAATGAAATTTGTATTCGGCTACTCGCTGACATTTGTTGACGGAGAGGATAAAATAGACGCAAAAGTCTATGTGCAGACACAGAAGGGGCTCCAGAATCTTCTCCGCATACAAAAAACTATCATGGTTGATAGCGAAGATCAAACCATTGACATTAACGATTTGGTAAAATATGGCGAGGGAAATGTGCTGGTGTTTGGTAAACTCTCCGCAGAATATATATTGAGCATTTCCGGTTCTCCCGAATCTCCGGCTCCTGAATTAAAATCTGAACTCATTCACTCATTCGATGATATATTCTTCCAAGTCGATTTATCTGAATACAAGGCAGAGCGAATTGATGTCAAAGTTCTCAATTCTCAGAAACTATATTTTGACAAGCTCTATAAAAAGGACCTGAAACCAGTTCTGATATGCGACAACTACTATCTTGATAAGGATGATGCCAGAAATAAGATCATTCTTAACAAAGTAGCAACAGGAGCTGCGCACGAACAATCTGAGGATCAGTATTTCAAAGATTTGGATGAACACTTTCAGATGTTTCAGCAGACCTTTGGTCCGGAATGGGACATTGAAGCTATTTTTTCAGAGTGCTGTGCCAACACGGTTGAGATAGCTAAAAATGCCGAAGCATTTTTTGAGACTGACAGAAATTTCATGCCCAAATATGACATGACACCTGAAGAAGCTGAAAGGTATGGTACATCTCACAATATGTTCACTCAGCTCCTTGAAGATGGTCTTCAGCGTCTTGTCCCGGCTGAAAAAAGAGAGCAATATCGTAAACAAATGGAGTATGAGAAGTATATCATTGAATCTACCAATAATGTAGATTACTTGCTCGTGCAATATGATACTGTCAACTGGTGCCGTCGTAATGGTATTCAAGTCGGATGTGGCCGTGGCTCAGCTGCCGGATGTCTGCTTCTGTATCTTCTTGGTATTACGCTCATTGACCCGATAAAATATAATCTGATTTTTGAGCGATTCCTCCTTCCTGAACGTGCCGGATTATATCAGTCCGATACAACAATAATCGGAGAAGATGTGGAAGCAGATTGCTATATCGAAATATGTCTTGCCAATGGCCAAACACTTAAACTCTACAATGATGCAGAGTTGTATGTAATTCGGCCCGGTAAAGACAAACCTATCAGAATTTACGCTGATGAACTGCAAGAAGGAGATGACATCCTTTTTGACAACAAAGATGAATTATTCACACTAAATGAATTAGATATATGACAATCACAACAGAAATGAAGACAGCTCTTGACCTCATTGAGAATACCAAGCAGCCTGTCTACATCACCGGAAAAGCTGGCACCGGTAAAACGACGTTGCTTCGATACATCGTCTCCAGCATCAAAAAAAGATTCGTTATTACTGCATCGACTGGAATCGCGGCTGTCAATGCTGGTGGTGTAACGCTTCACAGTCTTCTTCACATCCCATTCGGATGTCTGAACGAATCAACGAATATGGGAGGGCTGCCACCCAATAAGGTGAAACTCATCAATAATATCGACGCTATCATCATTGATGAAATCAGTATGGTACGTCCTGATGTGCTGGATTTCATAGATCGCAAACTCCGTGCCTATCGTGTGAGCGACAAACCCTTTGGTGGCCTACAGCTGATCATGTTTGGTGACCTCTATCAGTTGCCGCCGGTTGTAAAAGCTGAAGAACAAACCATTCTCAATCAATTCTACAAGGGCCCGTATTTCTTTTACGCTAAGGTGTTCAAAGAAATCGGTTTTACTATGGTAGAACTGACACACATATTCCGTCAAAGTGACCCCAAATTCATCGAAATCCTGAACCATATTCGCTCCTACCGCCTTTCTCCAGATGATATGGATGAGCTGGCTGAGCGTCGTGATAAAACCAACTCAGGCCGGTATGACACCACGGCCATTCATATCTGTACTCACAAAGCAGAGGTTCAAAAAATCAACAATTCTCTTTTGGGAGAAGACGTGCATACTTTCAAGGCAGTGCTAAAGGATAAATTCAACCCCAATGCGGCGCCTTGTGACATGGAACTGAATATCAGTGTTGGAGCTCGCGTGATGATGCTGGTAAACGACCATAATATTGGCTACTGTAACGGTTCTCTGGGGTATGTCACAGATATTACTCAGAAAGAAGATGGGACGCCGATTGTTACAGTTTCTCTCGATAATGGCATCCAGACTTCTGTTGAGCCTTATAAATGGGAAGCCAACGAATATAAAGTTGAAGACAAAAAGATTGTCAAGACTACAGTTGGAAGTTGCACTCAACTCCCACTCTCCCTGGCATGGGCCATTACGATCCATAAATCCCAGGGGCTTACGTTTGATAAGATTATCGTGCATACCAAACGCACTTTCTGCCCCGGTCAAATCTATGTGGCTCTCAGCCGATGCACCTCTTTCGAAGGCATCACGCTTGATTCATTCATTACCACCAAACACATATTTGCTGATGATGAACTGGTAGCCTTTGAAAAGGCGATGGCTGAATCAGGAAATGTATTCGACAAAGAAACCTACAAAGCACTCAACGCATGAAAGTAGTCAGTGTAAAACATACCAAATCAACGAAGCCAGTCAAGGTCCTTGACTGCTTCGTTGACAGTGGGTATCTTCAAGGAGATTCTGGTAGCCTCCCTGATGTAGATACCGACTTTGAGTCTCTGAGGCTCCAAGATGTGCGCTCGTATATGGAGCGACGTTACAACTCAGAGGACAAAACTCGTGTCTTTATGGCCGGCACGTTTACAACAATGAAGATTAAGGCTGTAATTAAAGATGTGGCCCGCGTACATCGCATCCCACCCAGCATTACCAACTACATGACTGCAATCATCAAAGAGGATGGTATTGATTTCTCTGACTTTATGATGTTAGCGGCTAAAGAGCGCAAGCTCGCCAAATTCATCAACGATTACCCTCAGGTTTTTGAAGATATTCGTACACTGATGTTCCAGCCGAGATCATCTTCAATCCATGCTTCTGCACAACTGATTACGCCATCGCAAAAAGATGGTGTTGAGATGGAGTGTTTTGATTATACCCCTATAAAAAAGATTGACGGTCAGTTGGTATCGGAGTTCTCCGGTTATGATCTTGATGAATGTGGCCTGTTGAAGAATGATTCTTTGGCAACTAAGGAGCTTTCAAAACTCCGTCAAGTAATTGAAATCTGTAATGCTCAGTATGGGACAGATTTGTCGTTAGAGAAACTGGCTCGTAGCAATTGTGATGATATAAAAGTGTTTGAACTGCTTTGCAAGGGCTACACCCAGAATGTATTCCAGATGTCTTCACGGGGTATGACAAAATTCCTGATGGAATTACAGCCACAGAATATTGAAGATCTGATTGCGGCCAATGCTCTTTTCCGTCCAGCAACTCTCAACAGTGGCAGTACGGATGCCTTTATTGACCGTAAGCACGGTGAAGTAGCACCGACGTATCTATGGGGTACATACGATGCCATGAAGAACACTTATGGCGTTCTATGCTATCAGGAACAGTTGATGCAGATTGCGCTGAAGGTGGGTAATTTCTCTCTCGGAGAGGGCTATAAGCTTATCAAATTTATCTCAAAAAAGAAGCAAGCAAAAATTGATGCCATGCGAGATAAATTTATGAAGGGTGCTGAGAAAAATGGTTGCCCTAAAGAAGATGCAATCGCCATCTGGACCCTATTTGAGAACGCTGGAAGTTACTGTTTCAACCGTTCTCACGCAACAGCCTATGGTGTGACAGCTTATGCCGGAGCATACCTTAAAGCGCATTATCCTACACCGTTCTATACAATCGCGCTCCAGTGGGCTGATGATGACGAGCTTGTTACTCTTATGAGTGAAATGGAAGAATGTAGCTCTGCTAAAGTGGTGGCGCCGGACATCAATAATAGCGAAAGCTCATTCCATACAAATTACGAAACCAACGAGATATTCTGGTCCCTTACCAGAATCAAACAACTCGGCGTAAAAGCGGTAGAATGGATTATCAATGAACGAAGCAAGAACGGTCCGTTTACGGATATAGACAATTTTATCGACCGTATATTCAAATATAAATTCAAGGTCTATAAATATTGGGACGATCCAGACAATGAAGAAGAATTTCAGAAGTGTCCGGTAAATGCCCGCCATGTCCGAAACCTGATTCTCTCTGGATGTTTCGATAAAATAGAAAACGCACAGTCTGTAATTGAGCGTTACGCAATCATAGAAAAGGCGGCTAAACGCCTTGGCTTTGAAATCACAGAAAAAGATTTTCCCTCTGAACTGGTAGGGAAACATTATTTCTGGAGTCAACAGCAAATCGAACTGTCAGGCATCGGTGCCATAGATTACAAAAGAATCTATGACAACTCTGAAATAAAACCCCGTATCAAGGGTCGTGCTAAATACACCACTCTCCGAGAAATCTCAGACCCGGACAAGGAAGAAGAAAAAGTTGCTGTTTGCGCTACGGTAGCTGAAATCTCAGAAAACAAATTTGAAAGCAAGAAAACCGGCCATACCGAGACCTTCTGCAAGATCACACTTCAGCAGAATAATGATACATGTGCTATGGTTATCTGGCCAGAAGAATATGCAATCCTTCGCGGAGAATTACTACAATCCAAAAATAGACTGGTGATTTTCAACGGCTTTGTAAAATATAGCGACTACTCTGGCAAAAATGAAATATGGCTCAACAAACGCTCACAACTCCAAGTATTATGACAAATAAACCAATCATCCTCGCCATTGTTGGCGCCTCAGGAAGTGGTAAGACATCGTTGTCTCTCTTCCTTCAACATCGTCTCAACATTCCGACTATTGTTTCATACACCACTCGCCCAATGCGAGAGGGAGAAGTGGATGGGGTCGATCATATCTTCGTAGGAATCGAAGATTGCCCGGATTTCCGAGATACATTCGCCAGCACAATTTTCGGTGGTTATCACTACTGGACTACTCCGGCTCAGTTTGAGGGCAAGAGCATTATGTCCTATGTAGTAGATGAAAAAGGGCTACAAGACCTTCAAGAAAGTTGGTCAGATAAATACACCATCATTTCAATCCTCGTAAAACGTTCCAACAACCCTACCGAAGCTAAACGACAGGAACGAGACCGAAACAGGAATCTCAATCCAGAAGACAGCTACGATGTCGTTCTTGAAAACGATACAACAATACAAGAATTTTATCGCCAAGCTATCCTGAAGATTGGCGAAAAGACCGCTCTAAACAGAAAATAATTATGGCTGCACCTAAACAAGAAAAGAACCCGATAGTATTTTTCACCCTCGACTTTGAAACCGGAGGGTTGAAATGCCAAACCTCGGCTATCACTCAGATAGCAATTCATGCAACACGGCTTGACACATTTGAACGTATTGGCACTTTCGTCCGATACGTCACTCCATATCAACGTAAGGAAATCGCCGGAGTAGGCGCTCCAAAACGCAAAACGCTCAAATCAAAGTATGAGCAAGACGAAGCCCCAATGATGGATTACGAAGTAAAGGCCCTTGAATACTCTGCAATCACAATGCAGATGTTAGAAGAACAAGGGCAAGATTTAATCCAAGTTGCGCAAGATGCTCTCAAATTCTTTCAAGACCATACACCAAAAGGAGGCAAAAATGCCAAGCCTTTTATCGTGGGCCAAAACATCGAATTTGATAAAGGATTTCTTATGCAGATGATGGAATACGCCGGACTTGTCAAGGACTTATCAAAAGTTCTTAGGGGCCATGAAGACTTCTATGGCCATTGGCAACCGGACGTACTCGACACTCTAATTATAGGACAGATGGCTCTCAGTCATCTTCCTGAAGTCAACTCATATAAACTTGAAATCATGTGTGAAAATCTGGGCATTGAATTGGATGATGCACATGACGCTGATGCCGACGTAACAGCTACAACCAATGTACTTGCCGTGGCGACTCGCAGAATGAGAAATACGGAAGAAGGCGGTGGCTCTGACATCGCTTTATCCAAGATAGAGAAAACTCGCAAACATTTCAAAATATGACAGATGAAAAAGACATCAAGCCTGTTGGTGGACCAGAGCCAACAGTGACTTTCAGGCTGGAATCTGATAGAGATCTTTATGAAATCCGCAACCCTAATGTCGATGAAAGTCTCATAAAGATAACCGGTTATGACCTCCAGGTTTGGTTCAACCCTAAATACCTGAAATCGGTGGAAGACATTGAAGCCGCATGTAACGGAGTTCATAATTTGTTCCGTGAACTTATCATGGAGCAGATGTTAAATCAATCAAAACAAAACTCTCAGGAATAGCCTATTCATAAATAAAAACCTCCTATGCCTCGACTCTCCGTTGGGGCATAGGATTTACAAGTTATTTAATGAATAGTCAGAACACTCTTACAGACGCCGAAATAGCATTTTGTGAGTTGTATATCAATGGTACGGCTCCATACGCTGGTAATCCGGCGAAATGTTATCAAGATGTGTTTCCTGAAAAAGCGACAAAGGGAAGAGGGGCGGCTATTAGGTTGCTCAATCAACCCCATATTAAGGAATACATCGAACAATTAGAGGCCCTGAACGATTTCGATGCTAAGCGCAAGAGAGAGTATCTGGCCCGCCATCTTGAAAATATCATTGAAGAAACATCTACGGTAGAATATTCTGATCGCCGTGGAGTAAAAATGTCTCCAGCTGCCTTACGCAGTGTTTGTGTTCAGGCGATGAAACTTTATGCTGAATTGTACCCTGTGAAGGACGCACAGACCAGCAAAAACAATTCCGAGAATAATGGTGGTGGCGGCATTACTTTTAATGTCATTATACCAAATCAGACACCAGAGAAAGGAGACAAAGAATAATGGATCAAGTTTGGACCTATATTATAAGCCCTATTGTCGGCGCTATAGCTGGAGGTATTATGACTCTGATTTTTTACCCACAGCTTAGAAAGAATAAGGATCTGGAGAACAAAGAAAAAGAAATTGACAATGAAGCTAATCTTGCTGAAGAGTGGATGAAACTCTATCAGGAAGAACGCAATGAGCTATTAGCCGCTCACAAAGAACGTGATGAAATTGTAGCAGCTAAAGATGCTAAGATAGATACTTTATATGAACAAATCTCTCAACAAAGAGATTGCAAAGCAAATCTTTCAAAGGAAAATGCCGCTCTTCAAGTTGAAAACACCAGATTATGTCTATTAAAATGCGAGAAGCCTAATTGTCCCCATCGTCAACCACCAACAGGCTACTAATATGAAACAGAATCAAGAAATTACAATTATTCCGTCTATAGCCTTACAAGAACTCCGTCTTAATGATTTGATAGGACGCAAGGCTGTATTGGTCGAAGAAGATTTACTCCCCAAACATCTCGGCTGGTGGGTATCACTCATTGGTGAAGATTATTTGGGAGAGCGCGAATGGTTTATTCCTCTAAGCTCAATTTCAGAATGATAACTATTAAACAAGGGAGTAAAGGCCCCGAAGTCAAGACCCTCCAGCAAAAATTAAATCTTGCTGTTGATGGCATATTTGGTCCGGTTACAGATGAAGCGGTCAGAAATTTCCAAAAATTAAAAGGTCTAACAGCTGACGGTATCGTTGGCAATAAGACTTGGGCCGCACTTGGCATTGCTGGTCAGACCAAACGTCTTATCAATGAAATCGTCATTCATTGCTCCGCGACTCCTGAAGGACGCGATTTCTCAGTAGCACAAATCAAGACGTGTCATTTGGCAAGAGGGTTTAATGATATTGGCTACCATTATGTTATTTATCGTGATGGTTCCATTCATGCAGGGCGTTCAGAAGCGTTAGTTGGAGCCCATGCTCCGGGACATAACACCAATTCAATTGGTATATGCTATATTGGCGGGTATGCTGCTGATGGTAAAACTTGCAAAGACACACGAACCCCAGCCCAGAAAGCTGCTCTTGTTTCTCTTATCAAAACCCTGATTGCCAAATACCCTACAATCAAAAAGATCATTGGCCACCGCGATACATCGCCGGACTTAAACCATAATGGACTGATCGAACCCTTTGAATATATCAAAGGCTGTCCGTGCTTTGACGCTATTCCTGAATATCAAAATCTTATCAAATGAAAAATTTACTGTGGGTGCTGCTATGTGTGCTCGCGTTACTGTTGGGGTATAGCTGGGGACATCATTCGCCCCCGGCTATTTCTGCAACCACGCAGCAATATATAGATACGGTCTATGATACCATCCCATATTATCAACCAGTACCGAAAGACAGCACAATACTCCGATATAAAACCATTACGGTTCCGCATATTGAACACCTGACTGACACAACCAATGTGGAAGTCTATGATACAATCCAGATTCCTATTACTCAAAAGGAATACGAAGATTCTACATATCATGCTTGGGTAAGTGGCTATGAGCCTAATTTGGATAGTATTTACGTGTTCCCTAAGACAATAACAATCACTCGGAATAATACCCAGATAGTTAGCAAACGCTGGGGTGTTGGCCTTCAATTGGGGGTGGGTTATAATGGTTCTAAAGTATCTCCTTTTGTGGGTATAGGAGTCAGCTATAATCTCTGGAATTTCTGATAAAAGTCATTAAAATCTCAAACCCATGATTTTGACTATGGCTATTCTTTCATAAAAACATCAAAAGAACAGTTATGGAACTACTTATTAAAGACCGTATTTTCTTCGCACGACTTCTGCCGGAGTGTAAAAACTTTCTGGAGTTCAATCTCAAAAGAAATATTCTGAAAAAGGTTGAAATTACCGAAGCCGACAAAGAAAAATACGAAATCACTCAGAATAACGAAACCGGCACAATCAAATGGAATCCCAAGACTGACTCTGAGAACCCTCTCGTAGTAGATTTCTCTGCTGATGAACTCGCTCTCATCAAACGCGGCATCGAATCCATCGACGGCCAGCCGCTTCCCGATGAACTTTGGCAGACAGCTGAGAAAGTCTGGGACGCTGCCAGCAAGTAAGCAATCTATTCATGTGTGTGATAATACGGGCCGTGCCAGTCAGTGGGTACGGCCTTTTCTAATCTAATATGAATGAGTCAAATAGAAAACAAAAATACTCCCACGTTTGACATTGATCATATTTACATCGTTGACCGCGATGATGATAATGCCAAAAGACGTATGCTTTTAGAGGCTTTTGTGAAGAAAGTATCTATTAGCAAAGAGGGGGCAGTCAAATTTCATTTTCAATTGGCAGGAGAATCAGGCACTATAGAGTCCGATTTACTGAAAATCTATTATGATGTAGCAACTTATCGTTCAGAGGATAAGGTTGTAAAACAAACTTACCAACTTATCAGTGAGCTTCTGAACGAACTGGGTATTCCATCTGTCTTATTTGATTGTTTCAAGGCCCACATCACCAGCTCTCAATTTTTAATCCCCAAAGGCTTTATTATTAACGATAATCTTATGATAGAGCCTATTGATTTCCCTGAATCATGGGACTTTGAGCGGTCAATGCAAATCAGCGAGAACAATGGGGTCAAAACTGTTTCCTTTTCTGATTGGACTCATAACGCCAACTTCAAGGGTAAACTAATAGAAGAAATATACCCAACACGAGAAGAAGCACTGAAAGACCACCAAATAAAGGTTCTCAGATTAACCGGCAAGGAGGACGAGGTATAATGCTGGTCAAAGGACTGAAAGCCCCGGAAGGTCTTACAATTAACTTTGCACCTTCCCCTCGTCAATATGAAATGTGGAAGTTGCTTCAGCCTAATTATTGCCCTCACTGCGGAGGCGAAATTGAGCTGATAGTGGTTTCGCATGATGAAAAAGGACTACCGGTCCATGCTCCGCAATGTAAAAAATGTCATTCACGAAAGCTACCCCAAATTATACTTGGAGGTGGCGCCGGCGGCGGTGGCAAGAGTTTTGTCGGTAGTGCCTGGATTGTCAGCAGTTGTCTTAGATTTCCTGATTCTCGCGCTGTTGTAGCTCGCAAAACACTTAAAGCGCTGAAAGGCTCTACATTCAATACAATCAAATTGATATTGAGATTATGGGGACTTGTTCAGGATGAAAATTATAAAATCAACAATCTCGATGGCATTGTTACATTCTATAACGGCAGCACTATTTCATTGATAGAGCTGGAAGACTTGCCGTCAGACCCTGAATTTGAAAGGCTCGGTTCTAATGAATGGGGCTTTGGATTTGTTGATGAATGTTCCCAAGTCAGTGAAAAAGCCGTGGAGGTACTATTCTCACGTCTTCGTTGGAATACAGCTGAAACTTTCATTTATCCTCGTTTGCTCCTTACAACCAACCCTTGTATGAATTGGGTGCGCACTCGATTTGTACAGGATGAGAACGGCGATCCGGCTGTATTGGCGCCTCACGATGCCTATGTGCCATTCACAGTATTCGATAACCCAAATAAAGCTTTTGTGGCTACTTACCGAGCATCGCTTGATAAAATTAGTGACAAAGTTACACGCGAAAGAATATTGTACGGTAACTGGGATTTCATCGAAACCAATGAAGCGGCTGCTTACTGGAATTTCGATGGTAATCTTCATCTTATCGACAATCTCAAAGAAAAAATATACAATCCGCTGAAACCTATTGTGCTCTCATGGGACTTCAACGTGGCGCCTTATATGAGCTGTTTGGCCCTTCAGATTGATTATGAAGGCAAAAATATATATGTGCTGGAGGAAATACTTGGTCGAGCAGAGGACAAAGAAAACAACACCCCTAAACTCGCCGATAAGATTTCTAAGAAATATCAGGCAGAGAAACATATTGGAGGAATCTTGGTAACTGGCGACCCTGCTGGACTCTCTCGATCTACCCAGACTGAAGATGGCGTCAACAACTACACCATCATTAGTAAACACCTTCACAAATCTCTGAGGGCCAGACGCCAGCTTCTCACGAAGCAACCAGCTCAGGTTACTCGTTTGGAGTTCATTAACTCTCTTTTTCATAATTACGATGGCTGGAATATTTGTATAGATATGCGCTGCCGTCGATTGGCTGAAGATCTTATCTATCAAAAGAAGCTTCCGACCGGTGAGAAGGAGAAGAAAAAATATACAGACCCAAAACTCGGTATCAAGTGTGAACGCTACGGACACCTCTCAGACTGTCTTGATTATGCCATCTGTCTTTTGCTCGCAAAGAGTTATTCCAAATTCCAAAGAGGTACCGCAGATGCTCAGCCTATTACGACTTATACCGGCACCGTATATGGCAACTTTGACTATTGACCCTCGCTATTCATAAATAAAGCATAAATATAATGTTCCCACGATTTCTCAATAACAACGACTATATAGGTATTGTCACGGAAGAAGCTCTTGATCAGCTTATCCGTGGCAATGAGGAACGATTGGCACAAGCTGAAGAAGCAGCAGAGCAATCTGTCCTTGAATACCTTACTGAGAATTATGAGGTAGAAGCCGAATTGGCTATTGGAAAGAATCTCCTTCCATACAATCCTCATATCACATATCCAGCTGGAGCTCATTTCTATATCGAGGATAAGATCTATCAGACGCTCCGTACCATCAATGGTGTCAAAGCTCCGGAAGCGGCTCCATACTGGGCTGAATATGATGACCCTATCGAAGATGAATCATCAATCGAGTCCTACACACAACGACGTAGTTATGAGCCGGGTGATATAGTTCGTTTTGGAACCGCATATTTTGAATGTCTTGAATACAATGGCCCTGATTTTGATGACATTCGTGTCCCTGGAGTTAAGGCATGGGAGCCTGTAGAATTTACGCCCTGGGAGGCAAATGTCAATTACCCTCAGTGGTCAGTTGTTCTCTACAACGGCAAATACTACACCCTCATGGTAAATGAGGATAACCGTAATCTTACAGTGAATCCTGAAAATTCTGACGATTGGGGGCAGATTGGAGATTACACTACCGACTACACTTACGAACTGACAGACACGGAATATGTCGTATATAGCGGGGTTGTATATCATCCTATAATCAATCCCAATGCTGACAAACCGGTTGAGAGTTATAATATCAAGGCTCACGATCCAAGAAATGCCAATCTGAAGAAGCATATCCTCAGATTGGCAATCTATGAACTCCATAAGCTGATTTCTCCCACAAATGTAAGTTCAGCTCGTATTACCGATTATCAAACATCTATCAACTGGCTCCGTGATGCCGGCAAACTGAGAATCAATCCTCAGATACCGCGTAAACTGGAAAAGAACGGACCTACACCTGACTTTGCAGTAGCCACATTTATGCGAAGTTATGATCCTTATGAGAATATGTGGCAAATTTAGTTCCTAACTAAAAGAAAGGAGGTTGATGTGTCTATGAGTGGCGACGGTCCGGGAGGATAGTCGCCACAGTTTTATCGTATTGAGTTGTAATAATATCTTTCAATATTATTTACTGACGTACCGGCTTGTTGGGCTACCATAAACACATTCTCTCCAGCCCTTACAGCGTGTGTGATTGCCGAATGTCTGAAATCGTATAGGGATAGGTCTTTCACCTCCAGATTAAGCGCTACAGCAATCTTTTTGAGGTATTGATTGATGCGTTGCTCAACGTTTTTGACACGGATATACCATGTTGGAAATTCTGTCGGAATATCCCATTCTCTTTCGTTCATGGGGAGTGGAAGTAGATAACCACCTTTACTACGCCCCTTATATTTGTTAATGATAGCTATGGCCTGTTTAGGTAATTGAAGAGTAACACAACAAGGACGCCCTTTAGCGTTAATACGGCTGGCCAACTTACGAGGTGTATATATTATGGTGTGTGATTCCTCATCATATTCTTTACCGTGTCGCAAAGATATAACATCCGCTGGACGTGAGCGCGTGTAATAGAGCAGAAGCACCAAGTCCTTGTAGATTTGAAGAAGCTCCTGGAAACGCTGCTGTGGAGGGGCGATTTTGAGGATGTCAAATCGTTCAAAGGCGGCAAATTCCGCTTCCGTTAGAATCGTAATGCTCTCTCCTTTGGCACGGATTTTTTCTTTGGCAGTATGTCCTGACAACGCTTTTATAGGCATGTTTGCCTTGAATTTGTAAGTCAGGGTGTTGCTGGTGAGCTCTTGCTGGTGAGCTTTGGAAACAACCGCTTTGAAGGTAGTCATCAGATTTCTGTAACCAGCACCCTTTTTCACATCCTTAATCCAATCTCCAAAAGCTATGAAATGACGATTGCTGATTGCTCGCATAGGAATGTCAAAAAGTCTCATGCCATTATAATATGGCGGTGTGAAGTGTTTAGGGCGGTTCACAACTTTCTTGTTAACGCCGGTGAGTGCGTGATAGAGTGTTGTGTATTGCTCTATATTGGAAGAGCGCCCCTCTGCTTTCAGCTTCTCCATGATACTCTCCAGAAACTCTCCAAAGGTCGCTGAAGGGGCTGCTTCGGGGTGGGCTTTTGAATAGTCGTAGGCATCATAGAGTTGCCGGCCATCGCTATAAGAGCCGGTGTCTATGAACTCCTGAAGCTCATCTAACAGGAGCTTGGTCACATGATTGTTTTGAACTGCATTGGGGCCTGAGATAAACAGCCCCTCTTTCTCATTCCAGCACTCCGGGGAATATGAGGGTGACTGGAGACCTTGCACCACTTTGTAGTGCCGTTTGAGTGTCTTTCCGTTTTCTCTTGTCGCACACTCAACGACAAGACGTCCTTTGAATTTACCACCGTTTGTGGTGAGTCGTAATGATAGTGTTGCCATACAATGCCTAATTAGGCGTTACTGAACACTTATCATGGCACGATACCGGTCAACATTACGGTCAACATTTCCATTGGCCGGAAACGAGACGGAGAGTCGTGTCATATAGCAGACCATCAAAAGCAGGCTATTGAATTTTATTCTTTAAGCCTTTAACCTATTGATGCTGACTCAATTGAAGATAAAAAAGCAGACTACCTTTAACATAGTGATTATTAAAGGTAGTCTGCAAGTCGGGGTGAGGATATTCGAGGATGAATCCGGTGTGATGAACCTTGATGTTAAGGCTGTCGGCGGGGACATTCTTGCCGTCAGCCAGTTCACCCTTGTCGCCGGCACGCGCAAAGGCAACCGCCCGAGCTATATACGCGCCGCCGCTCCGGATGTGGCGGTGCCGATGTATGAGGAGTTTTGCCGCCGCCTGGAATCCCTGACTGGGCGACCGGTCGGCCGTGGCCGTTTCGGCGCGGATATGAAAGTCTCCCTCATTAACGATGGCCCCGTAACCATAATCATCGATTCCCGGTTGAGGGAATGACTTCTGACGATATATAACCACAATCAAAAACCTTATGAAATCCGTGTGGTAGGCCATAATGCGCAATATGATGAGTATGGCGAAAGTGTTTATTATCTTGCCCCCCCGACATACGACTGGAAGAAGTAAGTGATTTGAAACGCCGACGCGTTTGCAATTTTTAAGTTGGAGGCGGGTGGTTGCGCTTGCCTGAATGGAGGTTTTTTCGTAACTTTGCAAGTTAACAGACCTCCTGGATATGAGACTTCAACCATTATTCCATTTCGTTTTGATGTCGGCCTTGTCAACCGTGGTTTGCAAGGCCCAGTTGACATTTTCCGGCAATGCTCTTCCCCCTGTCACCGACACTCCGGAAGCTTCTTCGGGACTTTCGGCAATTTATGTGATTGACGGCACTGCAGGGGTGACGGCCAGCTATGCTGCTGCGACATCGGCGACTCCTGTGAGATGGATGAGGTTCAGTTCGCTCGGAGGAGGGTATGCCGAAGAGATAACCCCGGTCCGCAACGGGAATGTAAGTTCGGTGACCCTTACCGGGGATGACATGGGGTATATCGTGGAGGAAGGAACGACGAGGAAATGCTACTGGGTGGTCAATTACGCCAACCATACCTGCAATTTGCGGGAACTGTCGATTGCCCACGAACAGGACTGTATGTCGGCCTCGTTGAATTTTTCGGGAAATGCTGACAGGATTGTGTATTACACGATAAACGGTGTGCCCCGCACATTGTCGCGCGGACTCACGCTGGAATATACCAACCTCTCATTCAACGCCGACAGGAATGTTTATGAACAGGTTGCCACAACCCAGGAACTGGAATATCTTTCCGGAGAGATACATGTGGAGTCACCTTTGTGTCAGACCGATTTCCTTCTCACAGGCGACCGATTCCAGGTGGCTTGGGGTGGAGGGAAGACAATTTCAAGTCCGGTCTTTGAGCCGCGTGCGGTAGAGGCTGTTACGTCAGCCGTCCAGACCTCGCGCACGGTGGACAATGAGCAGAAGGACTCCGACGGTTCGGCCTCCGGCGCGTTGGGCGGCTCGGCCCCGGTTGAGATCACATTCTCGGCTGTTGTCACCGACGCGGCGATATACCACGAATGGCAATATTCCGCCGACCCCCAGTTTGATGTCATTGATATGAGGGTAAACTCCACCGAGTCGACGCGTGTTTTCAATGAGTATGGCACGGTCTATGTGCGGTTCGTCGCCGGAGATGCCTCCGGCGCGTGTGACTGGACTTCGGAGACCTACACCGTGAATATAGGGGAGTCGAAGCTTGAATGTCCCAATGCCTTCTCGCCGGGTGCTTCTGAGGGGAGCAACGACGAATGGAAGGTCTCATATAAATCCATAATCAGTTTCGATTGCCATATATTCAACCGCTGGGGGGTGGAAGTGGCCCATCTCACCGATCCCTCCCAAGGCTGGGACGGACGGCATAATGGTAAACTTGTAAAGTCGGGAGTGTTCTTTTATGTCATCCAGGCGGAAGGCGCGGATGGAAAGCAATACAAGCTTTCGGGTGACATAAACATCATCCACGCCAATTACACCAAGGGATATTAATGATGAACAAGGAAAACGCAACAAACATAAAATCTTCACCCCGGGCAGTCAGGTTGCCCGGCACCCTTTCGGTTGTCGGAGCGAGGGTCAACAACCTCAAGAACATAGATGTCGATATTCCCCACGGGACTCTCGCCGTGATTACCGGCCTGAGCGGTTCGGGAAAATCATCCCTTGCCTTCGACACCATCTTCGCCGAAGGACAGCGACGCTATATAGAGACATTCTCATCCTACGCCCGTAATATGCTCGGCAATATGGAGCGCCCCGATGTCGACAAGATTTCGGGACTTTCCCCTGTGATTGCCATCGAGCAGAAAACCATAAACCGTAATCCGCGAAGTACGATAGGCACCACCACCGAGGTCTATGACTATCTGCGACTGCTGTTTGCCCGCGCCGGGGAAGCCCGCAGTTATCTGTCAGGCGAACCGATGGTCAAATATTCCCCGGAAAAGATTGTGGAGCTGATTCTTTCGGAATATGACGGCAAGAAGATTTACCTGTTGTCCCCGCTGGTGCATAATCGTAAGGGGCATTACAAGGAGCTTTTCGAGAACCTGATGAAGAAGGGGTATCTCACCGTCAGGGTTGACGGCGAGATAATGGAACTGTCTCCGGGAATGAGGCTAGACCGTTACCGCAACCACTCTATCGAGCTGGTGATTGACAAGCTGAAAGTGTCGGCCAAGGATGACAAACGGCTGCTTGACTCCGTTGTCAAGACGCTGAAACACGGCGACAAGCAGATGATGGTCTACGACCTTGAATCCGGCAAAGCACGTCATTACTCACAGTCACTGATGGATCCGGTCAGCGGCCTTTCATACCGCGAACCGGCTCCTCACAATTTTTCGTTCAACTCCCCTCTGGGAGCCTGCCGTTGCTGCAAGGGGTTGGGGACGGTCAATATCATCGATCGTGACAAGGTAATACCCGATGATTCGGTTTCGATTCATGCGGGGGGGATAGCCCCGTTGGGAAAATACCAGAACACGACGATTTTCTGGCAGGTGCAGGCCATCTGCGAGAAATATGGAGCGACATTGAAAACTCCCATACGCGATCTTCCCGCCGAGGCTATGGAGGATATACTCAACGGCACCGACGAGCGGCTTAATCTGCATTCCGAGGGAAGTTCAATCTCGAACTACTTCCTGAGTTATGACGGGCTGCTGAAATATATCGAGATGCAGCAGAGTGAGGATGCCACTTCCGCCGCCCAACGCTGGAGCGGCCAGTTCTTCTCCCGCAAGACCTGTCCGGAGTGTGGCGGCGACCGCCTTAACAAGGAGGCGTTGCATTTCTTCATCGACGGCAAAAACATCGCCGAACTGTCGCGTCTCGACATCGCCGAACTGCTCGAATGGTCGCGGACTGTCGAGGAGCGTCTGGCTCCGCGTCAGCGTGTGATCGCTTCCGAAATCATAAAGGAGATACGTTCGCGCCTGAGTTTTCTTGTCGATGTCGGGCTGGGTTACCTGTCGCTCAACCGCGCGTCGGCCACCTTGTCGGGCGGCGAGAGCCAGCGTATAAGGCTGGCCACCCAGCTCGGGTCAGAGTTGGTGAATGTGCTGTATATCCTTGATGAGCCTTCCATCGGTCTCCATCAGCGCGACAACCATAAGCTGATCGGTTCATTGAAACGGTTGCGCGACGCCCGCAACTCGATTATCGTTGTCGAGCATGACAAAGATATGATGCTTGAGGCTGATTATATAGTCGACATAGGCCCGAAAGCGGGTCGAAAGGGTGGAAAGGTAGTGTTTGAAGGTACTCCCCAGGAGATGCTGAAGACAGACACATTGACCGCAAATTATCTGAACGGTACCCGTGAGATAGCCATCCCGGAATCCCGCCGCGAAGGTAACGGCAAAGTGTTGCGTCTTAAAGGATGCTCCGGCCATAATCTGAAAGATGTGGATTTCACACTTCCGTTAGGCACGCTGACCTGTGTGTGCGGTGTGTCGGGAAGCGGTAAGTCCTCTCTTGTCAATGGAACGTTGCAGCCGATTCTGTCCCAGAAATTTTACCGGTCGTCGCAGGAGCCTCTTCCTTACCGTGAAATAGAGGGAATCGAGAATATCGACAAAGTGGTGACCGTAGACCAGACGCCGCTTGGCCGCACCCCGAGGTCTAATCCGGCGACATACACCGGGGTCTTTTCCGATATAAGGAATCTCTTTGTCGGATTGCCAGAGGCTAAAATCAGAGGCTACAAACCGGGACGGTTCTCATTCAATGTGGCCGGTGGCCGGTGTGAGGCATGCAAAGGGAACGGTTACAAGACAATCGAGATGAATTTTCTCCCTGACGTGCTTGTTCCCTGTGAGGAGTGTGGAGGCCGCCGTTACAATCGCGAGACTCTTGAGGTGAGGTTCAAAGGGAAGTCGATAGCCGATGTGCTTGATATGACCATCAACCAGGCGGTCGAGTTTTTCGAGTTCCAGCCTTCGATTCTGAAAAAGATAAAGGTGCTCCAGGATGTCGGTCTTGGTTACATAAAGCTCGGCCAACCTTCATCGACCCTCTCGGGAGGTGAGAACCAGCGCGTGAAGCTGGCGACCGAACTTGCCAAGCGTGACACAGGCCGCACTCTCTTCATCCTTGACGAACCGACAACCGGACTTCACTTCGAGGATATAAACACACTGATGACTGTGCTGAACCGGCTTGTAGACCGGGGCAACACTGTATTGGTCATCGAGCATAACCTTGATGTCGTCAAGGCGGCCGACTATGTGATAGATATGGGGCCTGACGGCGGCAGGAATGGCGGCAGGATCATCGCGACGGGCACCCCCGAAGAGGTGGCCGCGTCGGATTCTCCCACCGCCCCATACCTTCGTCAGGAGCTTAATCCGCGCTGAAAGAGAAGCGGATGGTGCGGCGATAGGGGAGTGCCGGGCTTACTGTCTGAGAGGGGAAACCGGGCTTGTTGGGAGCGTCGGGACACCCTTGGCATTCTATAGCCACGGCGCAATAGTCGGGGTAGATCGCGCCATCCTTCCCTTTGGGGCAGCCTGAAACCCAGTTGCCTCCATACACCTGCACGGCAGGCTGGTCGGTTGCCACTGTCAGTCTGCGTCCGCTGACCGTGTCCTCCAGTACGGCGATTGTGTTGACATTGCCGTCGGTCACGTCTGCCATCCAGCAGTTGTCGTAACCTTTGCCGAAACGGATAGCGTCGAAGTCGGATATGAGTGATTCGGTCGAAGGAACCTCCCCGGCCTTGAAAATCCGTTCGCCGACTTTGCGGAATTCACGGAAGTCCATAGGGGTGCCTTCCACCGGGGCGAATTCTCCGGTAGGCACGAGAGTGTCGTCAGTCGGGAGCCAGCGCGAGCAGCTGAGTTTCAACAGCTGGGCCATGGCTCTCTCTGCACCTGCATCATGCCCTCCGAGATTGAAGTAGCTGTGGTTTGTGAGGTTGACGACGGTGGGGCTGTCTGATTCCGCCTCATATTCGATGGTGAGGTTGTCATCGTCATCCCAGGTGTATGTGACGGATGCTTTGAGGTTGGCGGGATAACCTGCGTCCCCATCCTTGCTTTCAATAGTGAAGCGGACTTTCCCCTCGGCTGTCTCATCCACATTCCATACACGGTTCTGATAGCCGTCGGGGCCTCCGTGGAGGTGGTTGGGACCATTGTTGACGGGTAGGGTATAGGTGTTGCCTTCGAGAGTGAAGCGTCCGTTGGCGATACGGTTGGCGTAGCGACCGGGCGTTTTCCCGGCGCAAGGGCCGTCGGCTATGTAGTCGGACGCTTCGGGATAGCCGATTACCACGTCGGCGCGGTTGCCGTCGCGGTCAGGCACAGTGATGGCGACAATGCCGGCTCCGAGAGAGGAGAGCACGACCTGGTTGCCTTTGGAATTGGTCAGGGTCAGATATGTCACTTCACCGACAGGGGTGGTGAAACTCTTTTTTGTAGTATTCATGGTTCTTGCGATTATTGGAAACTATTTAATATTGTTGCGGCAATCAGTGGTTGTCCTTGAACAGACGCTGTTGAAGTGCCCGCAGGGCCGCCACCTTGTCCTCCTTGCTGACAAGGAAAGAGATGTTGTAGTTGCTGCCGCCATATGAAATCATCCTGACAGGGATGTCATGGAGAGCGTCGAGGGCCTCGGCCTCGAAACCACGGTTGTGCCACTCGAGGTCGCCGACCACACATATGATTACCATATCGCGGTCAATCGAGACGGTGCCTATCTCCTTCAGCTCATCCACGATATGTTCGAGCTTCAGCGGATTGTCGATGGTGACCGACACCCCGACCTCGCTTGTGGCGATCATATCGATGGGGCGGCTGTAGTTGTCGAAAATCTCGAACACACGGTGCATGAAGCTTGACGCGAGCATCATGCGCGATGACCTTATCTTGATGGCGATGATGTCATCCTTGGCGGCCACCGCCTTGATGCCTTGCGACAGTTCGGTGTTGTATATGAGTGTACCCCTTGCGGAAGGCTCCATGGTGTTGAGCAACCTGACGGGGATGTTGTTTACCTTGGCGGGAAGCACACAGGTGGGATGAAGGATCTTCGCCCCGAAATAGGCCAGTTCGGCGGCCTCGTCGAAATGGAGTTCAGCCACCGGAGTGGTGCCTTCGACAAAGCGCGGGTCATTGTTGTGCATCCCGTCGATGTCGGTCCATATTTCGATTTCCTTAGCCATCAGGGCCGCACCGATGATTGATGCCGTCAGGTCGGAGCCGCCTCGGCGCAGGTTGTCGACCTCACCATAGGCGTTGCGGCAGATGTATCCCTGGGTTATGTAGAGGTCGGCATTGGGATTCTCGTCGAGGAGTGCCTGGAGATGCTCCTTGATGTAGTCCATGTCTGCCTCGCCGTTCTTGTCGGTGCGCATGAACTCCAACGCGGGGAGGAACCCGGAATTTACGCCACACTGGCGCAGGTAGAGGTGCATCAGTTTTGTCGACAGCATCTCTCCCTGGGCGAGAATCTCCTTCTCCTCAAAGGATGTGAAGCTGTCGCGGGCCAAGGCCCGGATGCTTGAAAACACCGCCTCCACCTCCTCGTCGGCTTCCATACGGATTTCGACCTGGGTGAACAACAACGCCACCACGCGGCGGTAATTGCGCTCAAGGTCGTTGATTATCTCCTTGGCGCCGTTGACGTTGTGCTTGTAGAGGTAGTCGGAGATTTCCACCAGAGTATTGGTGGTGCCGGCCATTGCCGACAATACTACTATGTTTTGACCTCTACCGGTTATGAGGTCGGCGACATTGCGGATACGGTCGGCCGACCCGACGGAGGTTCCTCCGAATTTGAGTACTTTCATTGTCAGTCAGTGGTGTGGTTGTCTGCTACGAGCTGTTTGTTCTCACAGCGGAGAACGCGCGCCGGATATTGCTCGACGAGCTGCATGTTGTGGGTGGCCATCAAGACGGCTGTCCCCTGGCGGGATATTTCCCGCAGATGGTCGACAATGAGCTGGCCGGTCTCGGGATCGAGGTTGCCGGTAGGCTCGTCGGCGAGAATCAGTTTCGGCCTGTTGAGCAGGGCGCGGGCGATGACGATTCGCTGCTGTTCGCCGCCTGACAGCTCGTGGGGCATCTTGTAGCTTTTGTTGTGCATACCAACCTGTCGCAACACCTGTTCGATGCGGTCGTCGATTTCCACACGGTCGCGCCATCCGGTGGCATCAAGCACGAACCGGAGGTTGTCGTAGACCGTGCGGTCGGTGAGCAGCTGGAAATCCTGGAATACGATTCCGATGTTGCGCCGCAGGGCGGGGATTTCTTTCCTCTTTATTCCGACAAGCTGGGTACCCATCACTTCGGCGTTTCCCGTGAAGAGGGGTATCTCGGCGTAAATGGATTTCATCAGGCTCGACTTGCCGCTACCCACGCGTCCGATGAGATAGGCGAACTCCCCCTCCTCGAGCGAGAAGCTCACATGTTTCAGCACGACAAGCTCCTTGCGCAGGATTTCGACGTCGGAATATTTAAGTATGCTCATTTCTTTTCTATGGTTGTTGATAGGGCCGGCAGCCGTTGCGTCAGGCCGCCAGCTTTGTCTGCAAAATTACACCATATCATACATTACGATGGCGGAGGATGAGAATATTAACAATATTTTAACACTTTTGAATGTCGTGGTGTTGTGTGGTCAGATTTTTCAGTGTAATTTTGCAGTTTGAAAAATCATATAAAACTATATAAGCCCAACACAAGAAATGCAAGTCACACTTGAAAAGACCAACGACCTCGACGCAACCATCAAGGTTGAGGTGGTTGAAGCAGACTACGCAAAGAAGGTTGACAGCGACCTTCGCGAACTTGGCCGTACCCGCCAGATCCCCGGATTCCGCAAAGGCCATGTTTCCATCGAGCATCTCCGCCGCCTGTTTGGCCGCGACGTGAAGAGCCATGTGCTCAATGACGAGGTCTTCAAGGCAGTCATCGAATATCTCCGCGAAAACAAAATCGACATACTCGGCGAACCCCTTCCCAAAAAGGTTGAGGAAATCGACCTGAAGCAGACCGATTACACCTTTGAATATGAGGTGGGTCTGGCTCCTGCCATCGACGTGGAGGTCAACAAGGACATCAAGGTTCCCTTCTACACCATCGAGGTGTCGAAAGAGATGCTTGACGAGCAGGACAAGGCCCTGCGCAACCGTTTCGGCGCACAGATTCCCGGCGAAGAGGTTAATGAGACCGCCCTTGTCAAGGGTGCTATCATGCAGCTTGACGCCGAAGGCAATGTTATGACCTCGGAAGACGCTATCCAGGTCGTTGCCGGCATCGTTTCTCCCCAGCATTTCCAGGACAAGGATGAGGCTGCCAAGTTCCTCGGCAAGAAGGTCGGCGACAAGGTTGTCTTCAACCCTGCCAAGGCCGAAGGTGACAACAAGGTCGCCCTCGCTTCGATGCTCAATGTGGAGAAATCCCGCGTTGAAGACCTCACTTCCGATTTCGAGATGGCCATCTCTGAAATCATCGTCCTCAAGCCTGCCGAACTCGGCGAGGAATTCTACAAAGAGGTTTTTGCCGGCAAGGAAATCAAGTCGGAAGAGGAATACTTCGACGGCCTGAAGGAAATCATCGCTCGCGAACTCGCCCCCAACTCCAACTTCAAGTTCAACATGGATGTGCAGAAAGCTCTCGTCGACAAGTTCGGCAACTTCGAGCTTCCCGCCGAGTTCCTCAAGAAATGGCTCGTTGCCCGCAATCCCGAGCTGACCGCCGAGAAGGCCGATGCTGAATTCGAGTCGATGATTCCCTCCATCAAGTGGGAGCTCATCAAGGGCAAGATCGCCGAGAAGCAGGACATCAAGGTTACCGACGAAGACCTCCTCGGTTTCGCCAAGGCTACCGCCCTGCGTCAGTTCGCCCAGTATGGAATGATGAACATGACCGACGACGTGATCACCGACTACGCAAAGCGTATGCTCGAAGACCGCAAGTTCGCCCGTCAGCTCCATGAGCAGACCGCCGACATGAAGCTCTTCAACGCTCTTCGCGCACTCGTTGACACCGAAGACAAGACTGTCAGCCTCGATGAGTTCAAGAAACTCGTCGGTGCCGAATAATCACGGCGTATAGGGGATTTCCTCCCCATACTCATAGCCGCGGATCCGGGACACCCGGGTCCGCGGTCTGTTTTGTCCTGTGGCCGATAAGTGAAATTTGACATATGGTATGATTTTTTTACCGCAAGATTGTTGACAGACGGGAAAAAATTCGTATCTTTGAATTAGAAAACAAACTACACTTCTAAGGAATATGAATAACGATTTCCGCAATTATGCCGTAAAGCACCTCGGAATGAATTCCCTGGCGCTTGACAAATACATCTCTGCCTCCGACGCGGCCATCCGTTCAAGCTATATCTCACCCACCATCATCGAGGAACGCCAGCTCAATGTGGCCCAGATGGATGTGTTCTCCCGTCTTATGATGGACCGCATCATCTTCCTCGGCACCGATGTCAATGACTACACCGCCAACGTGATACAGGCCCAGCTGCTGTATCTCGATTCTGCCGACCCCGGTAAGGATGTGTCGATTTACATCAACTCTCCCGGCGGGTCGGTGTATGCCGGACTTGGCATCTATGACACCATGCAGTATATCTCCAGCGATGTCGCCACCATCTGCACCGGTATGGCCGCCTCGATGGCCGCCGTGCTGCTTGTGAGCGGAACCGCAGGCAAGCGTTTCGCCTTGCGCCATTCGCGCGTCATGATTCATCAGCCGATGGGTGGCGCCCAGGGACAGGCATCCGACATCGAGATTACCGCCCGCGAGATACTCAAGCTGAAAAAGGAGCTTTACCAGATAATAGCCGACCATTCCGGACAACCCATCGAGAAGGTGGAGCGTGACTCCGACCGCGACTACTGGATGACCGCCCAGGAAGCCAAGGACTACGGAATGATCGACGATGTGCTGATCAAGGCTAAACATTGATATGGCAAAGAAGAAAGAAGAGACATGCGCGTTTTGCGGCCGCCCCGGTTCCTCGTCAGAGGTGCTGATACCGTCAGGCATCCAGCCCGGGGTGTATCTCTGCGCCGAATGCGCCGACCAGATTCATCAGCTGCTGGCCGACTACCGCCATCAGGTAGGTTCCGGCCAGTCTACCGGCAGTCTGGGAGGCAATGGAGATTCCGGTCTCGATTTGGCCAAGCTGCCCAAGCCCAAAGAAATCTGTGACTTCCTTGACCAGTATGTGATAGGGCAGGACAGCGCCAAGCGTTACCTTTCTGTCGCGGTCTATAACCATTACAAGCGTCTCGCCCAGGAGAAAGGTGGCGAAGGGGAGCTTGGGGATGTTGACATCGAGAAGAGCAACATCATCCTGGTCGGCCCCACCGGCACCGGCAAGACTCTCCTCGCCAAGACCATCGCGAGGATGCTTGATGTACCCTTCACCATTGTTGACGCGACCGTGCTTACCCAGGCCGGTTATGTCGGCGAGGATATCGAGAGCCTGCTGACACGCTTGCTCCAGGTAGCCGATTATGATGTGGCCAAGGCTCAGCGTGGTATCGTCTTCATCGACGAGATAGACAAGATTGCCCGCAAGGGTGACAATCCGTCGATTACCCGCGACGTTTCCGGCGAGGGTGTGCAGCAGGGACTTCTTAAACTTCTTGAAGGATCGGTGGTGAACGTCCCCCCTCAGGGAGGGCGCAAGCATCCCGAGCAGAAGATGATTCCGGTCGACACCAAAGATATCCTCTTTATCTGCGGAGGGGCTTTCGACGGCATCGAAAGGAAGATTGCCCAGCGTCTCAACACCCATGTCGTCGGTTACTCTACTGATGCCGAACGCCGGAAGATTGACCGCGACAACTATCTGGCGTATGTCGCCCCTCAGGATTTGAAGTCGTTCGGCCTGATTCCTGAAATCATTGGCCGTCTGCCGATTCTTACCCATCTCGATCCTCTCGACCGCGACGCGCTCCGGCGGGTACTGACAGAGCCTAAGAACGCCATTACCCGCCAATACCGCAAGCTCTTCGCGATGGACGGAGTGGAGCTGACTTTCACTCCCGACGCGCTTGACATGATTGTCGACAAAGCGATAGAGTACAAGCTCGGCGCGCGTGGCCTTAGGGCTATCGTCGAGACGGTCATGATTGACGCCATGTATGAGCTGCCGTCAGCCGAGGCCAAGAGCTTCGAGGTGACCGGCGATTATGTGGTCGACAAGCTCCGCAAGTCTCATTTCGAGCTTAACAAGGGAGCGGTCAAGGAGGCCTGAAAATGATAACCCCTGAATCCGTGGGCCGTAACCGGTTTGTTCCTGGTGTGGCCCCCGGTTTTCTCTCCGAAAATTAGTCTTTCTCTCTAACCTTAAGATTCCCATGACAACAAAGCAACAACTTGCCAATGCCCTGAAGCAGCACTTCGGCTTCGACAAATTCAAAGGCAACCAAGAGGAAATCATGTTGTCGCTCCTTGAGGGCAACGATGTTTTCGTCCTTATGCCCACGGGCGGTGGAAAATCGCTGTGCTACCAGCTCCCCTCGTTACTGATGGGAGGGACGGCTATTGTGATTTCTCCCCTGATAGCCTTGATGAAAAACCAGGTCGATGCCATGCGCAACTTCTCGGCTGACGACGGTGTGGCCCATTTCTTGAACTCGTCGCTCAACAAGTCGGCGGTGGATCAGGTAAAGGCCGATGTCGTTTCGGGCAAGACAAAGCTTCTGTATGTCGCTCCGGAATCACTCACCAAAGAAGAGAATATTGAATTTTTAAAGACAGTTCCCATATCGTTCTATGCGGTCGACGAGGCCCATTGCATTTCGGAATGGGGTCACGATTTCCGTCCGGAATACCGGCGCATACGCCCGATTATAAATGAAATCCAGCAGCGCCCCGTGATTGCCCTGACCGCCACGGCCACACCGAAAGTGCAACACGACATACAGAAGAACCTCGGCATGACTGATGCCGTGGTCTTCAAATCGTCGTTCAACAGGGCCAATCTTTACTACGAGATTCGCCCCAAGACATCGACAATCGACCGTGACATCATAAAGTATATCAAGGCCCGCGAAGGGAAGTCGGGTATCATATACTGTCTGAGCCGAAAGAAAGTGGAGGAGCTGGCCGAGCTTCTGAAGGTTAACAACATACGAGCGCTCCCATATCATGCCGGTATGGATTCCGCCACGCGTTCGGCCAACCAAGACGCTTTCCTGCTTGAGCAGGTGGATGTCATCGTTGCCACCATAGCTTTCGGAATGGGCATAGACAAGCCGGATGTCAGATATGTCATCCACTATGATATGCCCAAGTCGCTAGAAGGCTATTATCAGGAGACCGGCCGCGCAGGCCGTGACGGCGGGGAAGGGGCGTGCCTGACGTTCTATTCCGCCAAGGACCTGAAGAAGCTTGAGAAATTCATGCAAGGAAAGCCAGTGGCCGAGCAGGAAATCGGCCGTCATCTGCTGCAGGAAACGGCCAGCTATGCCGAGTCGTCGGTCTGTCGCCGCAAGACCCTCCTCCATTATTTCGGGGAGGAATACAGCGAAGAGAACTGCGGGAACTGTGACAACTGCCTAAATCCTAAGAAACAAGTGGACGCTAAAGAAGACTTATGCGCCGTGATGGAAACCATCATGGCCCTGAAAGAGAAATTTAAGGCTGAACACATTATCGATGTCGTTGTCGGACGGGAAACCAACGACGTCAAGACTTATAAACATAACGAGCTGGAGGTGTTTGGCTGCGGCCAGGGAACCGACCGCAAGTTTCTCAACTCTGTCATCCGCCAGGCAACCATCGCCGGCTATCTTGACCGGGATGTGGAGAACTTCGGCCTGATACGCCTTACAGACAAAGGGAAGAAGTATTACAAGAAACCGACCGCCTTCAAGGTTGTCGAGGATAATGATTTTTCCGAAGCAGAAGAGGAGATTGTAGTGAAGAGTGGCGCCTCATGCGCGGTCGATCCGGAGTTGTATTCGATTCTGAAAGACCTGCGCAAGAAGATTGCCAAGCATCTCAACCTGCCTCCATATGTGATTTTCCAGGATCCTTCGCTTGAGGCGATGGCGACCACATATCCCATCACCATCGAGGAGCTTGCCAACATCACCGGTGTAGGTGCAGGGAAGGCCAAACGTTACGGCGAGGAATTCATCAAGGTAATCAAGACCCATGTGGAGGAGAATGAAATCGAACGTCCGGAAGACCTCCGTGTACGCTCGGTTGCCAACAAGAGCCGCATCAAAATCTCCATCATCCAGGCCATTGACCGCAAGATTGACCTTGACGAGCTGGCCAACTCGAAATGTATGGAATTTGGCGAGCTTCTCGACGAAATCGAGGCCATCGTCTATGCCGGTACGAAAATCAACATCAACTATTTCATCAACGAGGTTATCGACGACGACCATCAGGAGGACATCTTCGAATACTTCAAGGAGGCTGATTCAGACTCGCTCAACGAGGCAATCAAAGAGCTGGGCAATGATTACTCCGAGGAGGAAATACGCCTGATGCGTATCAAATTCCTGTCCGAAATGGGCAATTGATACGAATTCCCTTCCAAGGCTACAAAATAAAATTGCAGTTTGCTTATTATAAGTAAACTGCAATTTTATTTTGCCATATTTGCATAACGGAATTATATATTTCCGTTCAAAATTCACTGTCGTTCATCATAATTCACCGTTGTACCAGCATAATCTCCTAAATTGCAGTAGGCTGAAATATTCTTTATTTTGAGTTATTACTGTCCGCTAAACCCTAAAGTAGTGAGTCCAACTTCATGAAAAGCAGAA